>Ga0080013_1000217_pt1 | contig 82616 bp, 122 predicted proteins | sample ETNvirenome_6_85_FD_69236 | JGI IMG/M metagenome (GOLD analysis project Ga0080013, IMG submission 69236) | Marine viral communities from the Pacific Ocean - ETNP_6_85 (SPADES assembly) (version 2) | ecosystem: Environmental > Aquatic > Marine > Oceanic | place: Pacific Ocean | collected 2013-06-19
GAAAGAGAAAGAATACATAAACTTCCTAAATGTCACCTTTAAGGTGAAACGAAATCCCAACTACAAGGGCAACCATTACCTTGCCACATGCAATTCAATCATGGGCAACACTTTCCCGCTTGGCACAACCAAGCAGGAGATGACTGACCAGTTTCTTGAGCAACAAGTCAACAGCACGACCAAATACAAGGACATTATCCAAGTGGTCGAGATAGCCAAGTGCTTTGAGGACAGATCTCCAAAGGGCAGGTTTCACAAAGACAATTACTAAAATAATGAAAAAAATTATCCTTTTCTTATTCTTATTCTCTGTTAGTTTAAACGCTGCACCAAGTTTAAAGATTGTTCCTGTTCAACAAAAGACTTTGCCAAATGGTAATGCCTACGGTTTAGAAAGTGGAATCTATTTTGAATTAAAAAATTTAGAGCCTTTTGTAATGTATAAATTACAATATTCAGAAGATTTAAAAAAATGGAAAGACATGGTTCATCTCGGCACTTATAAAATGTCGATGACTTCGCCGTACTGGACTTGGAAAGAATTGCCGCCTCAAAAATGTTTTTTTAGAGTTGTAATCGCTTGGTAATCAAAGAGTTACGGCCGCGCGCCCTGCCCGCCGGTGTAACTCTCTTATAATCAATGACTTACGAAAGAAAAAAAAAGTGAAAAAAAAGTAAAAAAAGTCTTGACATTCTCGTCATTTGTGCTATACTGTTTTCTGTTATGAGAGATATGATTAGTTGTGAGGAAGTTTTCGAGGCCGACGCGTTTGCGCGTGCGGAGTTTGATGTTGTGTGCGACGAGTGGCTCAATGAGTCCATCCTCGCGCAGGATGCCGAGGAGGATCTCGTCGAGTGCGAAGGCTGCGGCGAGCAGTGGTTTCGCCCCGAGGGGCACACGGGCGACACCATCGACTGGTGTCGGAAGTGCTATAAAAACGATCCTTACTACTGCTAAGGGTCTGATTATCAAAGAGTTACGCTGACAGGGGGTGCGCGCCGATCTAAGTCTTTGGTAATCAGTGACTTACGACATGAAAAAAAAGTGAAAAAAAGTGAAAATAGTTCTTGACTTCTTCCGTCTTTTCTGCTATCATATTCCTAGTGAGTGAGAGAAAAACAACGACCGAAATCTACGGAGCCAATTACGCTGGCTTCATCCGCCGCACCCTGAAGGTGACAAAGCACGCCTTCATCCCACGCGAAGAACCAGTCAGCGAGGAGTTTGTGCCGCGAAAAAAAAGTGAAAAAAAAGTTGAAAAAGGGCTTGACTTTGTCCCTAAAGTGTGATACAATTTTACCAGTGAGTGAGAGAAATAATAACATGAATAACCACTACTACGTTAAGGATGAGGACGGTTTGTTCCGTTTGTTCGACGTGAGCCATGATGGGCTCGAGGACGCGATTGAGGTCGCCAACGAGCTAGGCACGGATGTCATGCGCGAGCATGACGGCGAGGTCGAGTTGGTTTGGTCATTCGAGGAATCGGGCAGCAGCGATGCTGACGAGCCTTCGGACGGTTTCCACAGCGACGCAATGGCTGACGCCGATGCGCTGGCAAGTGCCGGATTCGGCACCGACGAAGATTACGGTTGTTTCGACGACTACAACGACGGCTGGTAAGCCGTCGTGTTTGAGTGCTACGCTTTAAACGCAGCGTGACGCTCTTTTAAATTTATGTCTCAAAACCATAATGAGATCATCCTCAAAAATCTTGAGGATTGGAAACGCCAAAGGGCTGGTGCAGCCGCCGTCAAGGTGGAGCGTCAGCGGGTTAAAAAGGCAAGGCAACAACGCCAAGCCTTCAATCGCGGATTCGGCTCAATTGCCGAGGCTTTAAGTCGTTGATTATCAATGACTTAGGTCAGCCGCTCCCCCCCGCCGCCGCAACTCTCTGGTGCTCAATGACTTACAACACTAAAAAAAAGTGAAATTAAATGCAAATAAAGCTTGACTTTTCGGGTAAAGTGTGAGACAATATATACAGTTATGAGAGATAATGAAAGAGCGATAACAGAGGGAATCCGCAAGAGAGCGGAAAAGGGTGGCGATATGTCGGTACTGAGTGTGTTACCTTGGTTGAAGGATGAGAAGCGCGCAGTGACTTGCTGCGGTTGCGGTTGCGAGAGCACCATCACCATGGGCGAAGCCCTTGAATGGGAAGACATCAATCGCTGGGAATGCTGGGAATGCCAGTAAAAATAGTTGAAAAAAAGACTTGACTTTTGCTGAAAATCTGCTATAATAACTTTGTTATGAGTGATAGAGAAAAACTACTAAAGCGATGGAGAAACCTTCCAGTAAACGAACGCGTGGCTTGGGAGACTTTCAAGAGGCAACAAGCACCAGAAGTCATCCGTCAGCCAAGACCAGAGTTCGAGGCTGCTGAAGCAGTCGGAAGCGTACGGAACGATGAAATTTGGGACTTTGGCCCAGAATGCTAAAAAAATCATGAACGTTTTAAATAAAAAAGTGCAAGTTTATTATAATCTGCATAAAAAATGCTTGAGCGTCAGGAAAAGAGGCATCGTGATTGACCATGTCGATTCTATCACGTTGAAAGATGTGACGTTCCATGTCCAGCATGCGGGCAGGAAAAAAGTGTTACGCGAAAAGAGAAAAAACGTCCATGCCTATATCAGCGGCACACCAACCAACGTTGCGTTTTTTGATGGTGAAAAGAGTGAGAGGATTACCTACAACCCCTACAAGTATAAAAGCTTTATTTCAGTCGAGACAGGAGATCCGGTATTTAAAAAAGACATAGTCAGCATCAACGGAAGGCATATTTTAGGCCAATAAAGTTCTTGACATATTTGGCATTTTGTGGTATCATATTTGCAGTTATGAGAGATAGAAAAGTAAGTTGGCCTGAATACGAAAACAAGGAAATGAACCTGTTCGCCCTGATCATGGACATCAGAGGGGAAAGAGAAGAGGAAAACAAATCACAATTTCCAAAGAAAAAACTTGACAAGAAGGCTAAAGTGTGATATGATATTGGAAGTTATGAAGAAAAAGAAATACGAAAAAACACTTGACCGCTTCTCCGGCAAGGTACTAACCTGCGACATATGCGAAGCAGAGGACAGCGAAGAAAACGAAGTCAGGGAATGGGGTAACCCATACGATTGGGGCGTGATTTGCGAAGAGTGCGATTGCCACGAGACCTGAGAAAAGGCTTGACTTTTTAATCAGAACATGTTATACTTTATCTAATGAGTGAAACAAAAGACTACAAAGATGCAATGCTCCGATACTTCTATGCGCCCATGATTGGCGTGTGGCTGACGGTGGCTATCGTTGCCGGATTCACCACCGGATTCGATGAGATATTCAGATATTGGCGAGTTGTTGGCCTAAACCTATTATAAAACTATGACTGAAATAGAACACTTAAAAAAACTACACAAGGCACAAGACACCATCCTCTCCTTGCGCTGCCGACTGGCTGGCCTAAAGGGTAAGTGTTTAGGCATTATCGAATACAGCGAGCGAGCGAACACGGCTGGGCTATACAAGCCAGAGGAGGTCAAGCTGGCCAAGGAGTTCGAAAGTGAGATCGATCAGATCTTGAATCGAAACGAATTAGATCAAATTTTAGCTTGACTTTGGGTGCAGTTTCTGTTATACTTAATTTATTGGAAGTAAGAAATATATGAAGAAATTCTTAATCAACTACATACCGGCTGTCCACGAAGGACAGGTTAATAGTGACAACAAGGCATACTCCTATCCCGTCGAGATAGACGAGCAGTTTGCGAATCGCAGCGAGAACGACAAGTCCGCTGGGTTGGCTGCCAAGGATACGGACTCTGGCCTTTGGAAACGATTCCGTTTCGACAGAATCCAAAGCGCGGTGGCAATCTAGCCACCGAATCTGAGTGCTACGCTTTAAACGCAGCGTGACGCTCAGAACGATTTCGAGTCGGCGATTACTACGCCTCCATCGCCCTGAATTAATTCTATGAATGCTAATTATGACGGGACAGGGATGGTAAGACATCTTACGCTTAATTACTGGTGGCGCGGTAACGACTCAAATTTAGGAAGCCTGAATACAACCTACGTTAGCGCCTAGTTAGGAGTAGCACTCCAAAAAATGTAACAGGTTTCCGATTTTCCCTCATAGCACATAGCCCCCTGCCGAGGTTTTTTGGTTTTCCTTGGCGGGGGGTTTCTCTTATCCTGCTGAGTACCAAAGAGTTACGCGCGCGGCCTCCCCCACCGCCGTAAGTCTCTCTGCGCCAGTAAGTTACGTTGAGAACATTGGCGCGTGTACTTCAAGGATAGCCTTGGCAAACCAGTTCTGAGGCTGTACCTCGACTTGGACACCCTCTAACCACTTATTGATATGGCGCGAAGTTGTATTGCTGAACTTCTCTTCTGTCTTGTAATATTTGACACCTACCTTGGCAGCAACTGGTGTCCCATACGAGAAGAAGAAAGTTGCTCGTTTGCTGTCGTCTACAAGTCTCTCATTGAAGATGACTTCCGTCTCATTATTGCTTATGTTATTTAGTCTCATTTTTATTAGATATTATATTTATTATACTCGCTACTTGGTTAGTTGTTAGCCAACCATTTACAAAGCTCTCATCTGGCTGCTTGACTACATCGTCAATGTCTTCGTCGTATGACCACCACTCTCTGGGGAAACCATCTTTGTTAGGAGCGAAGATAGCGACCTCTGCTGTCTCGCTCCGTCTGGATGAACCATCCTTCATTCTGTTGGAGCAGTAGTGTCCTCCACCAAACTGAACCGATATTTCCCAACCGTTCTCAAATGTCATCGAGAACCCCGGCCAAAGCGGAGACGAAGCGAACTGTGGTTTTTCTATTTGCTGTATTGTTTCCATATCTTTAAGTCTAACTGAGAAGGTAGTATAGCACATTTATCGCATAATGTCAAGAACTTATCTTCTAATTCTTTATATAATTTTTTGCTCTGTGGCGTTGCCTTTGGCGTCTTTATCCCCTGATCACGCATCCACCTTAAAATGTGAGTGTCTAACGTGGCTAGCCTCTGGTTGGGCCGAGAGTGCATAATAATGAACCGTGACGTCTTTGGCCCAATACCATGAACTGCTTCAAGATCCTCAACTGTGCAAGTCTTTAAATCTAACTTGATTAAGCCAAGCAAAGCTCGGTAAATCCTTTTGTATTGTCCCAGCTTCGTCATCTGTAGCCAAGCACCAAGCATCTTTATGTCCTTCATAGCACGAATGCCCTCGAAAGGTGTGAGTTGTTTGGTGGGAGTCTCGATCTCTCTGAAGTAGTAGTTTACTTTGTCGGCAGTCTGCTGCGAATTCTTACCAGCAACACAGACAGCAAAAATAGCAAACAATTCAAGGTCTGCTTTTGTCCTGTTGAAATCAGTTATCTTTTTTGGATTGATCTTCTTTGCGATCATATGAACCCTTTCCTTTTTTAGTTTTATGGACGCGTGTGCCGGTGTTCCATTTCACCTGCTTGCGAACCTTCGGTTGTTTTCTCTCACTCACTTCTAATAGTATAACACGTTAAGGTGTAAATGTCAACCTTTTTTTTAAAGTTTTTTTAAAAGGTAAGTCGTTGGTGTAGAGAGAGTTACGGAGCCGCCCCCGCCCCCGACCCTAAGTCTTTGCGACTTAGGGATTTAAGGGGTCGAGACCTTCCGGCTGTTTCATGAAGGTGAGATACAACTAAACCCTGTACCCGGCTCTCCCGGATCACCATGGCCGGAGAGGTCTCAACTCTGTATCAGAAAAGCTTCAAACTAGTCACCTTGCTCAGGGCACGCCTGATCTTGGAGCTCTTATTTGGGGCATTCAAATAATTGTTTACCTGTTTAGAGCTAGCCTTGATCAGGTTATCGACCTTAACCACTGATGGGTCAGTGTCGTGGCAGTACGTAAATATTCGCCTGCCTACTCGACCAATTGCCCGTTCCACTCGTTTGCTTAGCTTGTTGTAATACAAGCACCCGTTCTTGACTTCTTTTGTCTTCATAAGTCTTACGCTTTAACCGCGTCGTAATCGCTCAAGTCCTCGGCGGCTATGCTCAACTCCGCGTGAGTTGTCGAGTCAATCGCTCTCATCTTCGCCGTGTAGAACACCTCGTCGTTTAGCATCGTGTCCATAAAGCTATCCGCGCAATCACGAGCAAGGCAATCTGCTCCGCCCTTCTGTCCCTTCAGGGTATCTGCTCCCACATCGCGCAGGACTTGCGTCCTGTATATCTCAAGCACCGCTTGCTTGAATCTGGCTTCGTCAGTCCAGAACACGGCGAAGTTGTCTGTCCACCAATCGAGTTTGCCGCTTGTGGCTTTCCAGTTCCAAAACGCCCAGAAACGACGCTCCATATAGTCATGGTCTGTTCCCTCCATTCCTATTGCCCAGTCGTCTTTGCTGAACACCTGTCTGTAGTAAGTTATGTTTGTATCCATTTTGTAGTTTGTTTTTCTCTCACTCGCTGGGGAAAGTATAGCACATTTTGCCCTTAATGTCAAGAACTAATTAATCATACTTGAAGTAGTCCAAGCCCCAAGCCACGAAAAATATTAGAAATAGAATGAAAATCACGCTCATCTCTTTTAAGTATAACTCTGACTTGTTCAAATGTCAATGCTTTTTGTAATCAATGTTTTCAACCGTATCGTCCCAACAGGCTCGGCAGTCCTTGCACTCGTTGCCTTGCTCCGATGCCGGACAGGTGAAACTTCCGTCAGTTTTTGCTCCGCTCGTTGTTAAGCCTAAACGCTTCGCCAGACTAACAGGCGGCGCACCGTCCATCATTAGAGCAGACAATCGAATAATAAGATTGTCGGGCTTACGACCCAAAGCCATCCACTCACGAACAAAAAAGTATTCTCTCGTCGGCAACCAAAATTGAATGTGAGGCAATCGCCTTGCAACCTCTGCAATCTTTTCAAGATGCCAGACGCCTTGAACATCGCCCGAATCATGCCAACGAAAGAAGCCAGTCTTTTCCCTCTTGTTAATCATGAAAACCATCATGTCAACCCAATCAAGCTGGTTCAATGATTTAAGCCGTTTTTTCATGGCCTTCTTGACATTAGGGAAAACATAACGCCCTTTGAGCGCATAGCAAAAAGAACAGATTGAATCGACAACTGTCCGCATTTTTGAACCCTTTATGCAATCCTCGGCTGGTGTGCTATAACCAAATCCGGGCATCTTCGACGGTGTGGAAAGTGAACCAACGCGTCCCTCTGCAAGTTTGATAGTAAGTCTCATAACGCAAAAGAGTATAGCAGAAAACCCCTCAAATGTCAAGCAAAAATTAAGTCCCAACCTTCCGGACTAATGCCTGTGTTGGCAAACTCTCTGTCCCCAGCATCCAACGACTTCAAGCACATGATAGGCTCCCCTTGGTTCAAGTCCCAAAGCTCATGACCGGGAATGGTTACACTATAGGGCTTGCTTGTCTTCACGCAAGGGCCTGTGAAGGTGTAAGTTCCTTCGGCATGGTTCTCAGTATACGTGCAGTTTTCGTGTATATAACGTCCCATAACTTCAATAAGTATAGCACGAACTGATCCCCAAGTCAAGCCTAAAAAGTAACACGATAAGTCTCTGAGTATCAGAGACTTAGGTTGGCGGGCCTCCCCCCGCGCCGTAACTCTTTGGTAGACAATGACTTATGGAAACGAGGGTGGGAATCGAACCCACGATAAGAGTTTTGCAGACTCCCGCCTTACCACTTGGCTACCCCGTTAAAAGAAAAGGGGGAGGCGTTGCACCTCCCCCGTGTATTTGCGCGCACACAAAGGCGCGGCTAACTAACTCGTAACGAGGACATCTTCCGCCTTCGCGGCAGGGATGCGCGTGAGCTTATCCCATGTCTTTTTCTCCTTACAAGCTTTCACGAATTTAGTCAACACGCTTTGGTTGACCTTGTCCGCATACTCGAACCGCTCCGACTCTACTTTGTGAGTGAGATGTTGAGTCGTGCAGTTGTAGAGAGTGTACAGATTGCGTTCTGCCTTCTCTCCTTTACCATAGTTGAGCATCATGTCGGGCGTGTACCACAACTTCACAATTTCTTCCCGAAGTTTAGTCGAGAGAACTTTGTCACTCTCAAGATTCTTGAGAATGTACTCACCAATGTTGTTGTCAATAGACCTATCCGCGAGCAGACCGAAGTCATCCCCAACAGTAGCGAAGGCATCAATCGCTCGGTCAACAGCACCAGCGACCCCATCAAGATTCAACTTGCGGGAATGCTTCTGCTTGAAACCGAAGGCGCGTCTGACACCCTTCATGCCGTTGGTGCAGATAAGCCGCAACAATCCCAACTCCAAGTCACCTGTACAACTACGGTCATAAGAGTTACGAGCGGTAATCCTCATGCCAATCGTGTCACCGACATTATGAGAACCTCCAACACGCGCTTGTTCATTGGGAAAGTCATAGCGAGCGTACATACTCGCACCATCACGAGCCACAAAGACTTTGCGCTCGAAGTCTAATTTCCTATCGGAAAAAGCTCCTTCGACAGAGTCAATGAGGTCACTGTTTAGCAACAAGCCATACTTGTCACTCGTTACACCTAGCACTTGGCCGGTGTCTGTCCTGCGCGTCCCCCAAAATCCTGTTGGTTTTTGGTCTGGCGTGTACAACTCCGTCATTTTGACATCGAAATTGTAGTTCTCTGTGGTTGGTCTTGTAGTTCTAGCCATGTTTTTATTATATCAATAACTGTTTTAAAAGTCAAGCACTAAATTCAGTGAGCGGGGCCGTCCCTGTCTCGTTTAAGGCCGCAGCTGGGAATCTGCTAGGCCACCCTAGGGGAGAACCATCTAGCGACACGCATGGTTCGCCACCATCTCTAATCATGATTTTTCTGTCTCTTCCCGCACTCACTTCAATAAGTATACCATACACTGAGGCGTAAGTCAAGCCTTAAAAGTGACACGATAAGTCGTTGAGCATCAAAGACTTACGCGCGGGGGGGAGGGCCGCGCCGTAACTCTCTGGTAATCAATGACTTAGGATGGACCTTCTTGAGAATAAGTATCATTCGAATAACTCTATATTTGCCTTATTTGCAATAAATGGGGAAAACGGGCAACAAAAAAAGACCCCGCCGAAGCGGGGTCTGGTCTTCATGTATCCAAAGCGGACAGCTAATGGATTAGAAAGAGGGGGGAGAACTCTGGTGTTTCACTAGGATAACCTACTAACCCTGTCTGAACATCTCGTCCAGCACCATGCCAAAGTCTCCCATCACGCATTAACTGCGCGACTTTCTAGCTGCCTTGGGCCAGTTTGCACTAACCTCGAAGGCTGCTTTGTTCACGCGCTCGTATGAGGAGGCGTGTTGATTCTTCCGCACCAACTGCTTGGCAGAGGTGATCTTCAAGCCGCCGCCAGTTTGGCGTTCGACTTCCAGCGTGTATGTATGATTGCGCATACCCATAATTATTATATTTTGTTTGTGTCTTTGGGGTGTTCCCTGACTACTTCTTAAGTATACTTCTAACTTACTTCAATGTCAAGCAAGTTTTTTCAAATAATCCAAACCTTTTGCTGTTATGTTTCTGCCAGCAGTTGTTATGTCCATTAAGCTATGCTTTTGCAGATAGATTTCAAAATCCTTTTGTATAGCTCTAGGTGATATACCAGTTTTAGCAGACAAATTAGTTAAACTACAATCTTTATTATCTTTTAATATGTTTAATAATATAATCTCTGTTATGTTTAACCCTAATGGAAATATGCTCAATATCTTACCTAATTTTTGCCAATCAGAATATGCAAATCTTTTAATATGATTTTGTTGACAATAAGAATCAATTTTTTGAGCCATTTTTTGTGCTGCTCTCGCATTGCCGCGCAAGACAGATGCGATTTCTTGTAATGCTTTTGGCTCAATGTCTAGGTCAAGATTGAGTTTGACAATTTTACCCATCTCATCCAAGGTATATTCCTCTAAATCCACACGCTCAAGTCTATCCATGAGGGCATGGAATACAGATTGAGTCTCCGTTGTGGCGAACATGAAAGAGAGCCGCCGAAAGTCAAAGTCAACGGTATAGTCCTCCAATGTGAAGGAGGTCTGGTTGTCTGGATTGGGATTAAGGATGGTCAGCAATGCCATTGACACATCCTTTGGAATCTCACTACATTCATCAAACAAGATAGTAGCGTCCCTGTCCTGCATATAGGGGATGACAAGCTGGTTGAAGAACTGCTTTACATTCTTAATCGTAGAACAGTTTATCTCAAAATACCTCTTGTCATTGTTAATAGACTTTAGCCGCCGCGCTGTTGCCTTGGCCATAGTCGTTTTGCCGCAACCTTTCGGCGCGACAAACATAAGATGGGGCATGATGCTGGTCTGCTTGAAGCCTTTACAAAAAAAGTCAAGGACTCTCTTTGCATTGTCTTGCCCAATAATATCTGGAAATTCAGTAGTAACCATTTGAGTAGTATAACAGAGTCTTAATTAAAAGTCAATACTTTTTACTGCCAGCGTTTCCTCTACCTCTGTCTCCTGCACTTCAACAGGGGCAGCAGCCGATACATTCGCATAATTAGATACGATGCGCTTTCCAGTAACAAGATTGAGTTGCTCCGCATACTTGCGCCCAACCATGACTACGCAATCTTCTTTAAGAACACGGTTAAGCTCTCGCAAGCTGACCTCAATCAGACTCGTCGCGCCTTTGGTTCGTCCAGAACCTTTCTTTCTAGTAGTTGCCATTCCTTAATCATCTCATAAACAGAACCGAATGTCAATAATAAAAAAATTTAAATAAATTTTAATAAAAGTGACTTTATATGGTTGCTTATATTGGCTCTATTTGGGCTATTTTAATAAATTTTAATAAATTTTGATAAAAAGGGGCTGTTTTTGATGATTTTTTTAATAATATAACTGTTTTTGGGTTGTGCGCTGAAAAGTGTCACTTTATAGGGCGGCGGCACTATATTTGAGACTTATTGATTAGTATTTCGGGCAAAATGATTCACAAATAGAATAATAAAAATTTAATTAAATTTAATTAAAAATTATCTATGTAATTGTAGTAACGAGTTGGTAGATTTGCATAGTTGTATATTTCGGGCAAAGTCATTCGTAAATAAGGCTTGACTTGTATTTAAGTTTGTGCATTATATTTCGCGCCGATTCATTCACAAATATGGTAGGTCGGGTGAGAGTCGAACTCACAACCAATAGCTTAAAAGGCTACTGCTCTACCATTGAGCTACCAACCTATAAAAAATAATAAAAAATAATATGTTTGTTAATTTGTTGAGTAGTATTGAATAGTATAATAGATAAAGGATTAAATGAATTAAATTAAATTTTTAAATTTTTTTAAAAAGGCGGCTTTATTTGTAATTATATTTGCGCGATACAACCGTAGCAATAAATAAACTTATTTAAATTTAAATATAACTTGTATGTTTCTTCATACTCTTTAATGCTTTAGTCAATGAGTTAGCCTTCTGTATGCGTATAGACATACGCTCCTAAAATTATCAAAACTAATAAAAATATAATCAAATGTTCTCCCGTGTATAATATGTGACAAAGTAAAGGGTTCATATATCAGTAAGTAGTAAATCCTTGCCTATCAGTATATTAGTATAACAGAAAGTGAAACATAAGTCAAGTTATTTCTTTTCTCGTATCCTTTCTAATTTATAGTCCATGTATGGACTTGGGTAAGGCTTTAAGTCCTTGTATGTAGCTTCTGCTTCCTTCTGGTTTGCTGCCCAAAAATACATATAGTTCCACATTTTAGCTTTCTTTGGCCGACTCATTGCTGCGAATCGTTTTAGCGTCCTTCCTTTTGTGTCTTTAATCTTCATCGCTTACCCTTTCTTTGCTTCCTGTTTGGCTTCTGTTCAACTTTTTTAGCTTTAGCCGCCGCTGACTCTGTTTCCTTCTGTAAACGCTTTGAGGCTCGTTTTTCTGCCAGTTTCCAACGCCGCTTGGTTGCCTCTGGAACCTCGTCTAGCTGCTCTGCCATGATGTTGGCGATATCGCTCATTCGTTTGAGCGTCTTGGAATCCTCCGCATTGAGGATGGATTCTCGTATTGCTGTAATGGCGGTGTACTGTTTCATCCTCTGCAAATCCACTTCTTGTTTTCCTCGTCAGAAGATTCAACACGATGACCTGTCAAGGCTTCCAAGCATCTGCAAATCGTATTGTGATTCTGGCTTAAAGTTACTTCTTCCATAACAAACTTCCTTATATCTTCAATATCAGCCAGCATTTTAGAGTCATGGGAGGATAACTGGTATTCCATTAAACCTTTGTTGAGCATAATAAATTTAAATAAATTTTTTTAAAAAAGGGTTGAATAGAGTTCTTTTGGTATGTTTAAATCAATTTCTGGTACATTTTTAATTAACCACTCGCGCCTTTTATCGTAATCTTTTCTCATTAAGAAGGCCATTAGCACCTTCTTGGCTGCTACATTAGGCACATTCACAATGACCTCGCTTTCCTCTTGGTTTTTGAAGTCCCAATAAATAGGTAGTTTAATTTTCATTCTTAATTATATGGAAAGTAGACCCATCTCCCATTCTTGCTACCCTCTCAATGTCGTCTAGGTGAGACATGAGTTGGTTTAAAGTCGAGAGCGAATAATATGAACAACCGAACACTACTGCTAAAACTGCGACTGTTAATGCTGTTTCTATCTTCTTCATGGTTTGTGATGATAGTTGCCGCCCATGTCAACAGAGGGAGTCTCTTTAAAGTTTTTGTAAGTAGCTTCGTTGGCAAATTGTGTATCCTGTTCTTCTTTAGGGAGGAAGTATTCCTCAATGTTGCTTTGTTGATAGCCAATCGCCGCTGTTAAGCGCATCAGTAAATCCCTAAATTCAGAGATGTGTAGGTCAGGAGAAGTCTCAAAAGAAATGGTTTCCTCGCCTCTCTCAACCGTGATGGTCATTTTATCGTCCTTGTCCTTTATATGATTTGACATAATTCTTACTGTTTTTATTCCAAGAACTTTTGTTTTTAGAGTTGACTCCTTTTCTTTTCTTTTTGCTCTTGCCGAAAGTAACTTTACTTGTGGACGCTTTTATCGCCATGTCTTTTTAATCTTTTTTTAAAAATTCAAGGTCTTTAAGCTGGTCGTACAACCCTTGAAGTAAATCACGGTAATGTTGTTGTGTCCAGCCATCGTTATATCCACTCGTAGCTTCTATAACCCAATTTGTAATTACGCTGTCTGCCATATTTTGTTGAATGTTCTTCTTGTTTTCTTGTTCTTTATCCATACAAAAATATCAATTAAAAGGTATATCTTTAACAACTGCCCCTGTCATATCTTCAACTTCGTGCCTAATCCAATCGCAAACTTGAGCAGCTTTAAACAAGCTCCAATATCTAGGGAGTGTGCCTTGCATAGAGTAGTTATACGCCTCATTGTTCCAACTTGAAACTAATGGCAGGGTAATCCTCGCTTCTGAATCGCAGTAATTATAGGAAGTCTTGTCCTTACCGCTTCCAAAACTCCTTGTTTTAATTTCACCTTTGAAATAAACGGTAGCTACGCCCTTCTTCTGGTTCTGAATCCTGACAGTAACAGCACCGTAAGGGAAATCCTCTGTTTTAGATTTTGGAATGATTCTCTTGGGGTTAATGCTTGAGTTCGTTCTAACCAAGCTGTTACTTTCCCAATGAACTTTATCGTACAGTTTGTTTGCCATATACCCTAATAATAACAGATTCTTAACACAAAGTCAAGTTTTTTATTCTTCCAGTATGGATTTTAATTCAAATTCATTAACATTGACCGCCGCTCTACCTAAATATATTCTACCCAAGTGTGTTTCGGCTTCCATTCCAGTAATTGTATAGTCATCTTCTTCTTTGCTGACTTGCTTTAACCAAATTTCCCATGCTGTTCTCCAACTGGCGTATGCTATTAAATTATCAGTAAAATACAAGAAGATATGTTTCTTCAAAACATTTTAATTCTTTTTTAAATCTGGCCAGAAACGGAAGCTCGCATAAACTTTATCCTCTTTACCAATGGGATGAAACAGAGCATCAAATAAAAGAGACTCTGCTTCAACCGTGATGGATTCTATCTCTGCTCCGAACTCTTGTTTGTAGTTTAAGCTGACCGAATGGGTATTGTGTCCAGAGAAATGAATGTGTGCGTCTTTAAAGAATGCTCCTTCTCGTAAGAGGTTCTCATCGTCTGATTCAATTACCTTCAATTTACCCTGCATCGCATATACCTTCAATCTCTTGAATGTCCAGAAGGGCTTCGTTCACGGCATATTCAGCTTCCGACCTTTCGCTGCTTTTCAAAAAAGAAATATCCAATGTTTCTAATTCTTCAGCGATTTGCTCTAACACATTTAGCGTTTGTTTTCTTTTATCCATGTTGTTCTATCTTATATTTTAACTGTTTAAATTTATGTGATGGCAAGTAGCCGACTGCGAGCCTCATTTTGGGTTCGCCTTCTATCCAAGTAAGGGAATCCTCATTTAGCTCTTTCCCATCGTCAAGGAATCCTTCTTCGCCTAGATAATTTAATATCTTTTCAAGGCTTTCATTTGACGGCAAGGAGGGTTCTTCTTCAAATACTTCTCCCTCTCTCTTTATAGCTACCCTGACTTCAAAAGGCTTCTTGAGCTTTTGGACTATTAAATCGTAGCCAAAGATTGAAATGTTTGTGTATGACTTCATTTTTCAAGACAGTAAGACCAATAGCGAGAGTTCTTACGGTTCTGGTTCTTATCCCAATACAAGCACCGTGCTATGTAAGAAGGAACCTTTTTGGCCTGACATTGGCTAACCCAATCTGCCTCAATCTCTTTATACTTTTTAGCATCCTTGGTCTGGTCTAGGCCGTAGAATTGAAACAAGTGCGTATCCATGCAAGAAACCTCGCACTCGTTTGGGAAAGCCATCTCCAACCCAAAACTCGTCTTTGCGTTACCTAAACCAAGGATGTTTTTCACAAGATGGTCGCGCCACTCAACCCAAGTCCTTTGGCTGCGATTCAAGAAGTCATCGACATTACCCCAAAACTTTTCCTTGAAGTCCATGATGAATCTTGTTCTATTGTTTTGGAAACCAACCCTAGATTTTTCAATCTTATGAAATAACTTACCTTTGTCGCCTTCCCATTGCTTGAAACGCTTGATGGCTTGGTATCCTCGCACATTACTTTTCCAAGAGGTATGAACGCTCATGTAGGCAAACAGCCAACGCTGATAGTGTTCGTCCTCATTCTTGGGAGCAACGCTCTGCCAGTAGGCCATGTAGCGGCAAACATCCTCTGGCTTGATTGAATCGAAGAACTCTTTTCCTTTTGCAGTAAGCATAATCTATCCCTACTATACAGCCTACTTACTTACTTGTCAAGGATTTTTTTTGGCCTGTCCATGTTGTAGACATTGTACTTTTTGTCAATCTTTACGATAACATAGTAGTTATTCGTTCCACTCCAACCTCCATCGTGCTGTTCATCGGTCTTCCATTTGTAATCTTTGGGAGGACTATGTTCCCATTTAAATGTGGTGCAGCCGCTTGACAAGATTAAGATAATGAAAATCGAAATCCAGATGCAGATCGAAACCCACGCTATAACTTTTTTAAAATTTTTAAATAAATTCATTTGTTTAATACCTCCAATCTTTGTATCTGTATTCTTTTTGTGATTTTTCCCACTCTTTCTCTCGTTCAAATTTTTGTCGATGCCTTCTGACGAGGCGTAGCAAGCCAAGCCCCATTAAAAGCGGAATGACGATTCCAAGCGCAATTGGATTAAGTTCCATGAATTTTTAAAAAGTGTGAACGAACGAAGGAGTGAAGTCTCCGACATAAGCACTTACTACATTAAATTCCATGTGTTCATGGGCTTCTTCGTAGCTCATTCCATCTCTCTCTATCAGAACGGTCATACATTTATCGTAATCATAGACCGCGCAAAAGCTAGTAGCATTATATCCAATCAAGGCTCTATCGAAACCGTCTGCGAATAATGTCTCTGGATTAAGGTCTGCTATTTGCTCCTTCTTCGTCAAGGCTGTTAGCTTATCGTCACTCTTTCCATCTGTATCTATGTCGCTGTAAAAAGTATCTGCGAATCTATGTTGTCCTCTCATCTCGATATTGGTAATCAATTAGTTGCTTCCTCTTGGTCTGGTTGCTGACGAAATAACAATACCTACATTTGTTTTTTCGCATTTGTCGCACTCGAAAGTCATTACATCTTTACCAAAGCTATCTTCTGCGATATTCACAAAGCTAACTTCTTCGCCAGCATCCTTCCATTCAAGGCAATCTTCACACCATACCCAATTCTTTAATTCTCCGACTGTCCCGTCATTTTCGATGACTAGCATTAGTGTGTTGCCTCCAAATTTTCTATATGCTCGACAGAGTATTGGCCAGCGGTAATGTAATCTTTAGGCGTATCTTTTTCTAATTTTTTCAAAGCTACTTCTTCCGCTTCTAAAACATTTTCTGCTTTTACGACATAGGTGAAATTTTTATCAATCGTTGTGATTTTAACTTCGTATGTCATATCTTTACTTGTTGCATCGCTTTCGCTTTAATTTCAACAAGTGTGTCCTTCACCGTTGTCCTTCCCCATCGGGTAGTGATGATGGTGTTGCCTTGTCCTGTGACTCCATCGCGGCCATCACTTTCGATTGATACAACCGTATCTAGGTTGAACAGTATATCCTCTTTGGTTTCTGCATTTGTCAATGTTATCAAGTGTGCCATTTTAAAATTTTAAAAAAAGAGCAGGGAGGCGAAAGCCTCCCCACTCATAGTTACGATTACTACTTACTGAAACGACCCATGCTATCCCGCTTGGGGGTTTTATTGGCCGTCTTGGGAACACTCATTCCCAAAGTCTTTTTTGCATCGTTGAAGCCAGCGTTGTAGCCCTCGTTAAAGTCCTCTGATTCGTCAGCCTCATCAGAGCAATCATAATTATCGCTTTCGCCATAAATATCTTCGTGACTGTAATTACCGTACTCGCTGCACAAGGGTTCTTCTAGCTTACGCTTAAAAAGAGAAACAACTTTGTATTTGCAAGTGCGTAGCTTCTGGCAATCCGAATCATTTGGAACCGAAACAACATCGGCTGGATTGATTTCTACAACCATTAAGTTGCCGCCTCGACCAAAGCCCTCGGCATAATCCAAGCTACCAGCATGAAATCCATCAGAACAGCCAACGGAAGCATCATCGCAAACAAAATTGCGCGGCATTTCATTTACAGCCCCAACATCATTGGAGAATTTGCCAGAGTGCCAATCGGTAAAGTCCTCCTTAACTCCCTTGTAGGCAAGGAAATTACCGTCAGGAGTCAATGGCATCGCTTTATGCTCCAAGAAAGAGTAAAGTTCATTCACGGCGCGGCGTGATGGATTAGCCATCAACTTATCCAGAAACTTGATAAGCGGTTTGTAAGGCAAGCCTCCGCGCATGAAATCAAGAATACGGTCAACAACATGGTTGTGAACCTCATGGTCTTGATATTTGACAACCCCTTCTGTAATAGAGATGTTTCCATCAGCGTAGTCCTCTACTGCTTTGCTCGTATCGAACATTTGTTCTAGCTTATCGGCATCCTCGCTCTTGAGGCAATCGACTGCTTGTGAGAAGGCAGGGTTTGTCCTGTCCATCGTGTGCGCTTTTCCATTGACCACAACGGTCAGGGAGTTATCTGTCAGTATGTATGGTATCATAATATGTATCCTTTCTTTATCTTACTTGTTGCTTTGTTCTTTGTCAAGTTTTTCTGCTACTTCAAAAATGTTTTCTGTATTCTCGTAAGAAACATCTATCACATTCATGTAATTGATTGCTTCTTTGCAAAATTTGGAATCAGCATTGCGATAAGGTCTGAAAATATCATCGTCAAAGTGCTTGACCAGAGGGTATCTCTTGGCGCATCTTTCAGCGAGTATGGTAAATTCCTTTGCAATATCGTCAGTCTTGCTCGCGTCATCTTTCAACTCTATAAATTCCTTGCAAGAGTTTAAAACAGCGTCAATCTTTTTATGATTATCTTCATGGAATCTATCCCTAATCCAGCTAAAGAGTCTGACAAAAGGAGAATGTATGTTTAACTCTCCCAAGTCGGCGTTCTTCCTCATAAAACAAGTGAACTCAAACCAATGCTTTTGAATATCGCTAATCCCATTTTGTGAGTTTCTGCCATAACCGTAGCCAGAGCCTTCTAAATTTGAAACAAATTTCCTCTCGGCCACTTTCTGCATGAAATCCTCATTGAATTTAGCTCTAACTTTCGCCGTGATATGGTCGTGCAAGTTTGTCCAATTCTTTTTGGCAATCACCTTTGCATACTTTTTGGGCTTGAAGGCGTAGATTCTTGGTATCTTCGTAATTCCGATTGCGTTGAATACATTTACTATATTCTTGGCGTAAGAGACAGGATTCGTTTCGTTGCCTCGCCTCGTAATATAGAATCTGTCAATCTCTACGCACAAGCCATTCTTTACGCTGTCAATGTCAACGCTTGTCTCATTAAAATACTTACTCTTTAATGAATCCCAATTACTGCCACTTGTTGCTTCACCAACATCGAAAACAAATTCCTTTGTCGAGTGCTTGCTAGATTTTGCCCCGCCGCCGCCATTGCCGTCAGTTGGATAAATCTCGCTCAACTTGGATTTTGGCAATTCCGACAACTTCTTAAAGTTCTTTTTTCCACACTTTTTGTAGAAATCGTTGGCAGTCGCTTTATTTTTAAATGTTAATAAATATGCCGCCTTGTAGAGTGGCGCGTCTTTGGGCCGAGCGTCAAACTCCTTCACCAAAGGAATCATCTTGCCGCCAAGCCCAATCCCGCCCATATCCCCTGCTCTATCGTCAATGATTAGGATATTCTCGTTCGCAGCTAAAACGGCGACTTGTTCCTCGGCTGTGACTCTTTTCTTCCGCGAGTAAGAGTGAGGCTTTTGGAATAGTCTCACTTCCGCATCCATCTTCTTGGCGAAGGAGAAAGTATTATCCTCTATCTTTGTTACGAATCCTAGCGGGTTTGTCCACTTTAATTGTTGTTTGTCAAGAACCCTAGCGAGAGAGTGGCCTATGCCTCCATGTTTAAACAAATCACCATATACGCACTTGGCATCCCAAAGATTCTTACAATCCTTCATTGTTTCAGAAATCTTTTTGGGAATCTTTGCTAAAATCTCGTCCAGCTTTCGGGTAATTGTTTTCTTGGTTTCGTCAGTATATTGCAAAGCCTCTCGACTAGCAGAAATATCCAAGTCTCCAATTTTGAAATAAATCGTTAGACCTACCTCGCTTAATAATTCATAACGAGTCGAACGATACTCATAATCCAAAGCGTTAGTGCTTAACGGGTAGGCAATGTTGCCCATGACGGCGAATGAACCGCCGCTTTGTCTTATCGTCCAATCATCTGATGACATTACGGATGGCAAACATTCCGCATAGAAGTTGCCCTCATCTGCTCCCTTGATTTCGGGCTTTATAGCGAAGTGGGTAAAAAGGTCTAATGCTTTTTCTCGAAAAGCTCTAAAATCGTCATTCTTTATTGGAACAACAATTTCAACGCCATCTTTCTCTTTACTCTTTTCGACGGCCATTTTTGAAATTTGGCCAATTTGAGTAGAGTCAATGAAGGCGTTGTAGGAAGTTTTCTTTCCCTTTACGAAAGAGTTAATTACAAAGTTGTCGCCGTAGGCAAAAGCTGATTTGCTCCCCAAGCCAAGCTGTCCAATTTGTTCGTTGGTTCCTCGCTTGGTGCTTTCACCATACATGGCGTAAATTTCACCAATTTCTTGTTCTTTCAGGCCGCGCCCATAATCTCTCACTTTAAAGTATGGAGAGAGTTGGTTGGGCAGCGTGACTAGAATAGGTTCATCTTTACCTACCTCTGTATGTGCGTCTACTGCATTGCATGAGTATTCCCGAATGACCGCTAAAACTTTATCGGAATAAAGTTGGTTTCGCAGCACATTGAATATGTGAGATAGTCCCTCTTTCTTGATTCCAAAGGAATAAGATTTAAAATCTTGGGATTGCTTGACCGTGTTCTTTTGTGGCTTGGTAATCATAACTTCCCACAGCTTACCATACGCATCGCCAGATGTCAAGCATTTTTTAAGAAGGCTTAATTAAATAATTTTCTTTGTTTTGCCTCTTTAGTTTTCTTACATACTTTTCTGCTTCAGCCAGCCCTTCTTCTGTATGCGGGAAAGCTCCGAAAAGGCGATTACCTCTTTCGGAGAGTATTAAGTAGACTTGATGGCTTCTAGTTTTCTTCTTTTTTGCGGCCATCTACTCTTTTAAATTTTCTAAAAAGTTTATCAGCGAGTAATCTATTAGTCTTTTCCTCTAGTGAGTCGATTTCTTTTTCTTCTGACTCTAGCTTTTTTAGTATAAACTGCATATCCATGTTAAGCTCATGGTAGGTATCCTCCTTGTTGGGATGCCAGTCAGGTAGTTGGTCTACTTCGGACATCTTATCAATTACAGTATTCATCCTACTCTCCCAAAAGACAACCGTTTCCTCTATGACATTGTGCTTTTCCATAAGTTCTTGTCGTAGAGTCTTTTGCGGCCCTGTCTTTTTTTTATTCATTTAAAAGTTTTTTTAAAGCCTTGAGGTGAAAGACAACGAAAGATTCTCCGATTGATTTCTCTCCTTTGCCTCTGTTTATCCAGTAATCTTTTAAAATTTCGTCATCTGTTCTAGCCGCCTCGATAATTTGGTCAAGGAGAGTGTTCGCCGTTTGTAAGTTATTATTTGGCATTGTTTCTTTAGCAATTTCTTCTGCTATTCCTTTTCTTGCAGCTTCACTTTCAAAGTTGACTTGCTTATGTCTTTTTGCAAAGTCAGCTAGAACTCTTTCATAATAGATTACACTATCGCTTGAATTATTTGGCATTTTTTCCTTCGTATCTGTTGAATTATTTGGCATTTTTTTATTCACATTTGCTTTGCCTGCGACTTCGCTAGGTGCTTCTAAATTAAACATCGGGGCCAATTCATAAGGTGTCTATGTCCTCTCCATGTATAGAGGTTCTGAACCTTCTTATGTTATGCTCCATCATGTCTGCTTTCTCTCTCATTGCTACTGCTAGGCGTTGAAGGTCGCCCAAACATGACAACACGCTGTCTTGGAACTCGTTAGGGTTGGCTTCTTCCTCGTCGCCTTCTACTTTTGAGACAACATTATTTGGCATTTTCTTGTTCACTTTTAATCGCTCAATCTAAATTATTTGACAATCTTTCTTTCACAATTTTCTTCGCTTCCTTGTAAAATTCTTCTAATTCTTCTTCAGTCATTGCTTCATATTCTTCTAGCGTCAAGGTTTCGCTTTCGTAAAGCATCATTTCAACTTCAAAATCTGTTGGGTATCTATATTCATCTTCTCCACCTATGGGTATCTCGCCCATCCATACTACTCCTCTTCTGTCTTTTATGTCCTCTGGATTCATTGTCATTATTTGACCTTTTCTTATTCCTAAGTACCACAAACTTGGTTAATCATTTTCCATATAGCTATATTTTCTGTCATGATGTTTCCAATTCCTGCTCCGTTTCTACTCTTTAACCTTTCTAAAGCTTTAACATCTCTTTCGCTTAATTTTATTGAGTAAGAGTTAATAGGCGTTTTATCTGGGCTTAAGTCTTCTTTAAATTCTCTGTGTCCTGCTGGCATAATATTATTTGGTATCCTTTCTTTCACAATTTTTACTACTTTTCTTTGCCATTGAGAAAACTCTTTTACAGTCATTGCGTCATATTCTTCTTCTGTCAGAGCCTCGCTTTCGTAAAGCATCATTTCAATTTCAAAATCTGTTGGGTATCTAAACTCATCTTCTTTGTCTAGGGGTATCTGACCCATTAAAGTCACTGATCTATTGTCTTTCGGATCCATTGTTATTATTTATTTTGAAATTACGCTAACTCCCCTTTGTTGAACTATCTCGGAGGCTTTTTTGTTTGCGTACTCTATGGCTTCATCTATGTTATTTGTCTCAAGTTGTTTCGCAACTAGAGCAGCAAGAAAAGAGTCTCCCGCACCAGACAAATCAAACACATCTACTTTTTCGGCTGGATAATAATGAAAACCTTTTTCTTTCATAATCATACAACCTCTATCTCCAAGGGTAACAATAAGTTTATTGATCCAGCCTTGTGTGTCAATTCTAGACTTAATCGCTTCAAACTCTGGGTTATTGATTTTAATATAAGCTACATCTTTACAATAAGAGCCTATATTCTTTTTTGTGTCTAGAAATGTGTTTGCATTATTTGAACAAAAACGATTTATATCTACCTCTGATAGAAAACCTTTACCGTAGTCGCTTATCACGACTGCGTCATAGCTTGATATTTCGTCATCGGTAACTACCGAGTTGTTAAATTGGTCAATAGCTCCCTCGTTATCCACTCTCAAGAAAGTATAGTTAAGTTTCTGGTCTATGTATCTTGTTTTAATTATTGTTTTGTATTGGCTTATTAAGTCTGCTTTTAAACCTAAAGCCTCAAGGTTCCTTTTCGTATTTCCAGCCATGCCTTGAGACAGAATAGTCTTATCGCTCTTAAAAACTGGAGCTGGAACATCTGGGCAAAGCCTAGAGGCAGCGCCATAAACAAACACATCTTCACAAACTTCTCCTACTACTAATACATTTTTCATAAGTATTGCAAATTTAGTTGGCCGGTTATTTTATCAATCAACCTCGTTGTCGATTTTCCTTCTAAAAGACTCAACAGCTTAACAACCCCTCCGTTCTTCTCTACGACAAGTCGTTCTCTGGTAGCCACAGGACATTTCTTCTCCCAATTACCTGAGTAGTCACCACCTTTTACATAAATATCTGGCTTTGTTAGTTCTAGAAAATTGCAAGCATCACCCTCATCATAAACAAAAACCGCGTCTACACTCTTTAAGGCTGATAGCACGGCTGCTCTATCTGCCTGTGTATTTATAGGGCGAGTAGGGCCTTTCAACTCTCTGACTGACCGATCACTATTGCACCCTACGAGGAGAGCGTCTCCAAGTGTGGATGCTTCCCGCAAATAAGAAGTGTGACCAACGTGAAGTAAATCGAAACACCCGTTAGTGACTACTAGCTTTTTGTTGAGAGAACGGAGTTTTTCTCTCCATTCTAGCATTTTGTGCTCTTCGATAATCATTTTTTATACTGATGCATTCTTTATTCTTTCTCTGATGTCCTCTGTATGGTAATCCTTGGTTTCATTCAATAAAACTAATCTTTTTTCTTTCATAGGCTCGGTATACCATCTTTTTAGAAAGTCTTCAGAGGCGTGTCCATGAACCATATAGTCTATATTATTTGCCTCCATCCAGTCAATAGTTGTAATGCACCCTTCTGCTGGTAGTATTACTTCATCAACATATTTGCAAGCTTCTAGAATTTCGACTCTTTCCTCGAAAGAAAATACAGGAGACTTCTTATAGGTTTTTACTATTTCGTCTGGGGTAACGGCAACCACAACTTTATCAAATATATCTTTCATTTTTTGAAACAAACGAACATGACCTTTGTGGTATAAATCAAAGACGCCTTCGGTGCATCCTGTTATTGAGTCTTTATATGTGTAAGACCTTAAGCCTCCTTCCCAGCTACTAATATCTTCATTTTTAACAACCTTCTTTCTCCAGTCGGTACCTAATCCGCCAGTGTCTTTGTATAGATAATCTAGATATTTTTCAGCATATTTAGATACTAAAAACTCAAGACCCTCAAATTGTATGGTTCTAAGATTTTGTTGGTAATAAGCTTTGCCACGAAAAGCTCTTTTATAGTTCGATGCACCGCTTCTTATTGTAGGTCCCCAGCCATGATTGTCATTTGTATTGAATGACCAAATATCTATTTTGAACGGCTCGTCGCCTTCTTCTTCCTTTATGTGAAGATAGTAGCCACCTGAGTGGCAACCAATAAACTTAAACTGACAAGGGTATGGAGCAGGCTTGCTGATAAGTTTTTCTAAAGTTTTCCAATCTTTCTCCCAAAGAGCCATGTCAATGTCGTCATCTCCATCTGGTACTCCCCCATCCCTTATCGCTCCAAGCGCAGAACCGTATTCGAGCCAGATGTCTATGTTTTTTGAACGAAGGTTATTTGAAATAAAATGACATATGTTTACTGCTTTGCTATTCACTTTTAATGGCCTCCTGTATCTTTTCTTTTACCATATCAAAAGAAATTTTCTTATAACATTCCATTTTCTTATTTTTTGGACAATAATCCCAAGGTGGTTCGTATATACCTCCTAAGCTTTCATCATTTAGGCATCCGTGGCAAACCTCTTTGTTTTGCACTCTGTAACAATTACTTTTAAACTCATTTATTTCTTTTGTTGCTCCGCTAATCATAACAACCTTTTTACCCAGCGCCCAAGCGAGCCAGCTTAATCCAGAGCTTAAGCCTATAAAAAACTCACAATTATTTATCTGTTTTACTCTCTGTTGTATTGGGAGAGGCCCTGTCTTGTCTATTGCCCCCTTAGGGATAGTGTTCCACATGTCAAGGTCTTGGTTTCCGAAAGTATTCCACTGATCAATACAGAGGACTTTGTATCCCATTTTTTTTAAAAATCTTACAACTTTATCCCAACCAGACTCTTTCCATAGTTTGCACTGGTTTGTGCTTTGTACTGCTATGCAAACATACTTACTCTTGGGTGTGGCGTATTGATCTGTGTTTTCGAGAGATATGGTTGGCTTTATTTCTCTATATGGTATATGAAGCTGGTCGCAGATTTGTTTTTGGATTGGGGTTTCTTTATTAAGGTGAAAATTAATTTTTTTTAAGCCGTCTATTTGTCCTAAGTTGGCTTGTACTATTTGCTTTCTCCAGTCTGTATCGAACTCGCCGCTAGTTCCTTTGCCTAAAACCTCAGGAAGACCGTTGGGGATGGACTCCCCTTTTGTTGCTTGATCTACGCTTTGACAGGGAAGGAACCTCACTTCATCTCCTACCCCACTAAATAATTTAGCCCACCTTGTTTTTACTACTACCTTTCTGCCTGTAATTTTATGGTACTCATAGCAATAAGGCGACCATGCTATGTTGTCGCCTAAAGATTGAGCTACAAATTCTATGATTTCCGTCATTATGAAAAAGGTGGGCCAGTCACCCAAGCCGACAAAGACCTTCTCTCTCCTTTCGTTATGGTAGTGACCCCGTTCATTAGCCAAGATGGGAACAAGACACAACTCCCTCTTTCTTTGGTTACGTAGGCAGGGGTTCCGTTATTATGTAAAAGCAACTCCCCTCCTTCGTAAGAATCCTTTTCGGTTAAGTTTAAGGATATGCTTATTTTTCTATTTTGTTTGAAAGTATCATTAAAATTCCTACCTATATCTATTCTTGGTGCTTCTGCGTCTCTGACTTCATGTCTTGTGTATTTTATTGGCTCCGCAATACCAGATATTTGGAATTTCCACATTACCTTATTTGCTTCTAAAACAAGGTCGGAAAGTTTTTTGTATACCCATTCATATTTAGATTGCTCAACTTCACAAGACTTTCCTGACTCATCGAATTCCCTAATTATTTCCAAACACTCTTCCTCTGAAAAAGCTTCGTTAAAAATATAATAATCGTTTAGCTGCAACTCAGCTTCCTCCTTGTCTAATTCTTGTAAGTCGCAAATATGATACATTATTCGATTACTTCCGCTCTCCTTGCTACGTCTTTTGCTAGTTCGTTGGTTATCCTTGTGTCTTCCTCTTCAATTGCTTGCTTCTTCCATAAAGGTAGTTCGTCATAGAGTTCGTCATAAACGGCTTGGTACCTGAGAGCCATTTCTGAGAGTTTTTTCTTTCTAGGCATAAGTTATATTATATCAAGAACTTAGCGTTTCGTCAAGTTTTATGAGGGGGTGAATATCGGAACCCAGTTTCCATGTCTATCTTGCTCTGCTCTGCCGCAGTTACTGTCTCCTTGAGCTTTTTCAAGTGGGTTAAATTTATGCACTGAATGATAGCCCGTCTCTTCTTGGTTTTCTTTCCTTTCTCTGGGCCAAGGAAGCTCTATTGGTCCTGTTTCCATCGTATGCAAATCTAGTTCTCTTCTGCTTTTATGCTCTTTTATAGATGTATCGAAAGAGTTTCCTTTTATCATATTCCCGTCGTTCATCTTCTCATCATCAACACCTAGGTCTCTGACAAAATTGTACCAACAGCCAGAACTTACATCACTTTCTACATCGTGTGGGTATTTTTTACCATTCCAATTAAGAAGCCCTTTCCTGTATATTCTGCTAAAAAAGAGCCTCATCATGATGTTGGGTCTTTGGAACAAGTGATGGTTTAGGAAGCTTTCTATAGGTTGAGGAAGGCATTCATCGTAATACTTTCTTAACTTTAAAAAACAAGAACAATAATAATCCATTATGTCTGGAGGCCCAAATGCTACCCAATTATTTAAGTTAATAGATTGATAGTTCCCCTTCATGTAAACATGATGCCAGTACGGTATACTTAAATTATTTTCTTGAACAATGTGCATATCCGGAAAAGAACTACAGGTCTCAGCTCTAATCACAACATCGTACTCTCTGCCAGCTAGAGAAGGTAGTAGGTTGGCTCTCCATGTTTTATATAGAGTAGAGTATGGCCTAGCATTAACATGAGCAAAGTGGTTAGCTGGTTCTTTTTTGAACATCTCTGGAGATTCTGTGTATTCTTCAGCTAAGAACCTAAAGCTTTTTAGTAGAGCCTTTTGATCTTCTACTTCTAGCGTCACGGGGTTATAGGTATTCTTGAAGTATTCTATGGTATCGTCTGGTTGATAGATGCCCTCTTCATCCCATAGGCTTGCGTAAACATCAGCGTTGTACTTGTTTATAAGCTCAAGCCAGTAATGTTTATTTTGCCTTATGAAATAAGGTATCCCTGCGAAACAAAGTGCTACTCTCATTTTTCAAAAATTTCTTCGTAGTTTTCTCTAAAAGCTTTTCTATTTCCTGTCCTGTCCGCATCGCCTTTCCCTGCTCCACCTCCTGTAAGCCCTCCGCTTTTTACGTGTCTGTATGTAGAATTACTATAGTCTTCGCTATGTTTGAGTCTGGTTTCTTTATTGTCTCTGTCATGCTTTGTTGGGAGGCCCTTTTGTACTCTCTGGCTATTTTTTGTTGGCTTCATTATATCAACTCTTTTATTTGCTCTATTGTGAATTGTTCTGCTTCGTCTGAAGAGGGGCCGTCCTCGAGTATTCTTTCGTGAAAGTTCTCGCCTTTACTTAAACCTACTTGAACTATTTCTAATTTTTTTCCTTCTGGTAAATATTTAGAAGCCATTGCCTCAAGTAAATTGCCTAGGCTCATTGATTTCATCGAAGGCAAATGGGGGGAAGAGTTTTCGGCTTTCTCCATACAGTCAAATATTAAATCAACCGCTTGATCTAAAGTCCAAAAAAACCTAGTGGCTTTTGGTTCTGAAACCATAACTGGTTTCCCTTGTTTAAGTAGCTCTTTCCATTTGCAAAGGACGGACCCAGTTGAATACAAAACATTTCCATACCTAACTGTTCTAAATTGTATTTCTGGATAATCTTTTTCAAATTGGGCAAAAAGTCTTTCCATAATGAGTTTGGAGGCTCCATAGACCCCTTTGACTTGGGCAGCTTTGTCGGTACTTATTCCGACTACGAATTCTACTCCAACATCTACTGCATGCTCTAAAACATTTAGGGAGCCCACAACATTGGAGAGGGCGCATTCTCTAGCCTGAGACTCAGCCAGTCCGACATGTTTGAAAGCGGCTAAGTGGAATATGCCTTCAATATCTTTGAACCTTCTTAGGGAAAATTTATCTGCTATATCTCCTGTATAGTATTTTATATTTGGGAATTTTTGTTTCGCTTTTATTAGTTCCCCTTCGTTTCTAGCTATTATAGTCACTCTGCCTCTCATGCTGGTAACTCTTCTTATTAGTTCTTCGCCTAAGAAGCCGCTTCCTCCTGTAACTAAATAGTTCTTGCCTTCTTTTATTTTAATCATTTTCAACGCGTCCCATAAGTAAATGGGCTTCTGTCTTCTTTACTAGTATATCCCAGTCTCTTTCTCTGGGAACCCAAACTAAATTTGTTCTATCTCCCAGCTTATTTCTTATTTTCCAGCTTCTAACGAAGCTCCTTATTGATTTATCAAGTATTTTCTGGTATTCTTCAAAATTTTGTTCGTTTAATATAGCCTCATCATCTGCGAAAAAGTAAAAATCTCTATTGTTTTCAATGCATTCTTCAGCGTCAGCTACTCTAAAGGTTAAGAACATGTCGGGATCCCAAGGCCAACTATTGAAGACTCTAGAAACCACAGTTTTATGGCCACGATCACTAAGCTTTTCTGATAGCTTTTTAATAAAGTCATAAGTAACATGATCTGCCGTTTCGTCGCCCCAATATAGAACAATTTGAAAAGAGGTTTTGATGTCTTTCAGTTTTTCTATTGATTCGTAATCTATCATGTTTTTGCCAACTGTATGTTTATACCAGTCGGAGCCTGTCCATTCGCTGGATTTAATCTCATTAATACAATATTTATGCTGACTTGGGTGCTGGTCTAGCAATAGTTGTTTTCTGTTCGTTGGTAGTTTTACGTTAGAGTTTTTATATACATAAATTTTATCATTGGGGAAAACCTCTTTAACCATATCATGAACTTCTATATGTTGTATGTGTCCGTATTCTCCATGTTGGTTGTGCGTAACCACCATTTCCCAGTTAGTCTCTTGGTTTAGTTTGTTTAAAAAAGTTTTAATATAATCCTTTTCAGTAAAAGGCTCAAGCGTGGGAGTTTCTTTTCCTAAGCATTCGAAGTAAGTGACGCCAGCGGTTTGTAATGAGTCTTTAAGTTCTTTAAATCTTGTGTTACTTTTGTCGTTACTAAGATGACTCCAATCCCCAAAATCCATTGAAGAAGTAAGGCAGGCGACTTTAGTGTTCGTCCCGTTCTCCATTAGCCAGTCTCCGAAAAAGATAGCTTCGTCATCTGGGTGAGCTACAATTAGTAGCTTATTAGGCTTAGGTGGCAGGGTGACCCCTTTCCAGACAAAAGTTTCCTCCGATGTTATCTCTAAATGGTTAAGCGTTTTATCTTTATTATTTTTTATATCACTTGGGACAAACTTCCATTTATAACCAAAGTCTCCGCTTTCATTTGTATGAACTCTATTTTTAATAACCTCTCCATAGTTGTTGAGGCCTTCTGGCCCCATTAAGTCTACATAGTCAGCCCAATTGTTATTAATCGAATATTCGATTAGTTTTAACCACATCCACTTAGACACTTCTGATGTTTTTAAGACGTTAGTGTCGTATAATGGAGCGTTGCAATACACGTACCTCCCCCATCTGAGCACAAAATGATAAGAGGCACCGCAGCTAAAGCACTGAAGGATACCTCTGTTGTGCAAAGTAGTCAGTTCTTCTTCGGAATACCAATCGCCCCAACTCCATCCATTGCATTTAGACCAAACATCCATATAGTCTTTGCATTCGGCATAATCAAAATTTACAGGCTTATAGTTTAAGTTAGAGTTGGAGCTTAAGGCTTTTCTAAGGTCGTGCCTACTAGACTTAGACAAAGAAGATAGGTATTTTTCAAAAGTGGAAAATCTAGAAACGGGGACTATTAGTGGGGAACTATTCTTTAAAACCTTCACACAAAAAAATCACCTGCAAATTCAAGAGATACATTTTCTGGCTCGACAGCTTCTATCCAGCCGGTTATTATATACTTTGACTGGCCTTTGCCGGGAGGGTTTCCTTTATGAACATGAGTCCAAAAAGCGGGAAATATAGCCGCTGTTCCTGTTTTTGGTTCGATTTTAAGGTTTTGGTATTTAAATTCGGTCTCTCCTCCTTGAGGATTATTAAGGTACCATATAAAAGCCATTTGCCTAGAAGAGCTTAGCTCAGTTTCGCACTCATAATGCCAAGCGTAGTAACCTTGGTTATCAACATACCTTTGCATTTGCATATGCTCTGCACCATTATCGGAAGCGGAGAATCTGCCTTGGCAAGTTCTAACTAAACTTAGCTCACTAGAGAAAGTCCCTTCTGTATTTCTGGTTAACCAAGGGTGAAGCCTCTTGTATTCTACCAGAGTGTGAAGTAAGTCCTCTCTTAGGTAGTCGTATATATAAAGCCACTCTTTATCTTCAAGCTGTGTGGTTATCATCAGATCCGTAGAGTCCTTTATGGTCTTATGTACACCACCGTCTCCGGACATACCTTCTGTCGTATCTTTCGAGGCTTCGAATTTTTTTATAATAAAGTCACAAAACTCCTTAGGCAGCGCGTCTCTTGAATAAATTAAGTTGTCCATTAGAATTCTTTCTCTAATCCGAAATACATGTCTGTGATAACATCGTTTAATCTGAGTGGTTTGAAATTAAACTCAGAAAAATCAATCGCGCAGCTCCCTTTAAAATAAACTCTTAGATCGCAATTAAATTCATTAACTTTGTCTGTGCAATATTTTGTTATTTCTTGAAAGTCTGGCTGTTTGCCTATCTTACTTTCTTTAGTCTTAGCTACTAGTATTACTGTCTTGTTTGCTAGGTGATTATCGAAAACGCCAACCATTTTGTCGTCAATCCAGAACTCTACCTTCCATTGTTCTATGTCTTCAAAGTTATGAGAGCCCCATCTACCTTGTGCCACATCCATTCTACCGATCTCGTCATAGTTATCCGAGGCCTTTCTCCTCCTGCACCAGCGAACATTGTAAGAACAATCTGCTTCTTCCGATTTAATGGCAACTCTGCATTTGTTTGCAAAGCTCACATTAGCGTAGTCTTTTCCTTGTAACTCTACTCTCATTACCAAAACCAGACCATGTAGTCTTCTTCATAGATCTCAGGAAGGATATCGTAATCTTTTCTCTTCATACTTAGTTATTGGGGTTTTTACTCTCTTTTTCTAATTCTAATTGCATTAATATTTATAATTATAACTCCACTCAGTCTCTTCTAGGTCTTTTTGGTAATCTACTGTCAATTCTTCTCCAGTTTTTATTTCTTTAATGGTTCTAAAAGTATCTTCCCTTTCCGTGTCTAAGCCTAGATTAGGCTCGGATGAGGCATTAAGAAACTGTGTTATATGTAACACTTCTAGCTCGTAAGGATGTACGAATAAGCCTCTTTTGCTTAATAGATTATAATCTAGAAGCATTTGACGAACTGGCTCATCAAGCTTGCTTATTTCGTGGCTGGTAAGCCTGACAGTACCATCAAAGAAATGATGATTCGGGGTGAACCAAGGAGAAACCCCTGAGGGAATGTCCTTGATCGCAAATACCCCTACTCCATGAGCTTTAGAAGGTTGAACCTTGCAGTAAGCTTGATTCCCTAACCTTGCTAATACTTTGCTTCTGAACGCATGAGGACTCAATTTATTCAATATTTTTGTTTTATTAAATGGCACCCCGAGCTGGGCTCGAACCGGCAACCCTCTGCTTAGAAGGCAGATGCTCTATCCAATTGAGCTATCGGGGCAAAGCGCCTTATTTATTATGTTATTACTTGAGGCTCTGGCGGTGGCCAGACGCCGTCAAATTCGATAGTGTCTAGCTCGTCAAAGCCTTTTTTAGTTTTCCTAAGAAAGGTTAATTTTCCGGGACACTTAAATGGGTAACTGAATACCCAGTCTATATTCTTAACGTCAGACTGGGCTTTTGTGCCTTCTGGCGTTACTAACTTTATGTGGGTCGCCCCTCTTGGGATCCGACTAGTTCTTTTGAATGGCATTCTTTACTTCCTCATAGCTTTCTGCAACTTTTACTTTTTCTCTTTATGTAGTTGAAAATTCTTTTACGGGTTCTCTGTATACTCTATAGCTATCGCTATCTTCGTGAAGAGTGCTTATCTCTATAAATTTCACGCCATCACTCGTGTCTGACGGAAATAGCCTGTGGGGTTTATGCCTATCTATAACGTAGGTATCTCCTACTTCTAGGGTCAGAATTGTCTTTTCTGTAGTGTCTGTGTCTATTAGCTCTACATTAAGTGTACCCTCTAAAACATAGAAAGTCTCATGCTTCTTAGCGTGGTAATGCATTGAGCTAGAATGACCCGACTTTACATAAAGAATCTTACCACAGTAATTCTCTTCTTCGTTGTTTGCGAGCCACAATTCATAGCCCCACTCCTTGTCTACTTTTTTTACTTTTCCTATTGCAGTCATCACAGTATACCAACATTATACCTTTGACTTGTACCCATGTCAAGTTTATTTCTACAAAGTCTTTTTTGCATTTAGAGCATGAGTTCATAGTAGATCGGCTTCCCCTATTTCTATAAAATATAAGAGCCTCAAGATTTTATTTCTGCCTACGTCATCGTTTATTAAGTCAACGGGCATTTCCATGTTCAAGTCCCGGTTGGGCCTTAGCAGCCAGTCGGCCACCTTGTCTTCAGGCATTATATCACAGCACTCGTTAACGATATTAATAAATTCTATTAAATTTTCTTTTTTTACGTTCACCTATTCTCGCGCCTCTTTCTCCACTCGTCATATTGTCTGCGGCGTTCATTTTGGTCAATGTTCGACTTGATTTGGTGTTGTCCGGACTGAAGAGATTCCACTCTTTTCAAGAGATAGTCCCTTTTCTCTCCCTCTTCCATCTTACTCAAGTATTCTAATCCTTTTTCAATGACTCTCGGGTCTACTTTAGGCTTGCGAGAAGGGACTTGTACTACGTGAGCTTTTACTGGGTCTGGCTTTTTATCTTCTTTCTTGCTGCTCTCCCTACCTCTGGAAGATACTTTTTTTACTGGGGATTTCGTTACTATCGTAGGTAGGCCATTGTTTTCAAAAGACATCAATTCTTCATTTCCGTTGTTTGAAATTAAAGCAGAATTTTTGTTTATCTTTTTTAATTCTACGTTATATTGTTTCTCATTTGTTGCAAGAGAGACAAACTTGTCAGATTCCCCAGCGCGTCTCAGGACTAAATGAACTTTTCTAACTCCTTTAAAATGCGTCAGCCCCGTTAGATATACGTTAGGCTTCAAAATCTGAGCTACGGGAGGTAAAACTGGTTTTGGTAGCTCGGCCGTCAGCTCGAAAGCATTTCTCTTAACGATTGACTCGTAAACGTTTGTCTCCCCAGCTTGGAGGCTCACCGCAAAAAATAATAATATTAATTTTTTCATACTATTGTATTACACTTCCTGTTTTTCATCTTACTACTGTTAACGCGCTAGCATGGCAATCATAGCACGAATCTTTTATTCGTGGATAAGAATCCATCAGCTCCTTTTTTGTATAAGAAGGGTGGTCTTCATACGCATCTTCATCCCAATTATCAGCATAATAAAAAATATATAGCTGCCTCTGGAAATTAAGACACTCTACTCGCTGTGCAGATTTTTTAGTTCTAGCAATAGACGTTAAGAGCATGGCTGTCAGTATCCCTATAATGCCAATCACAACCAACAACTCAACGAGAGTAAAACTTTTCTTACCATGAATCATTCCAAAACCAACCCCATGAGTCCCTCCTGCCGTTTCGTAAATAAGCATCTGAAGACCCATCGTCCAGTGCGTCTCTTAGGTTCCACGTGCGCATTTGTCTCGATAGTCCATGTACCCACGGAAACCATGTATATTTTTGCTTTTTAAAATCTTTTATTTTGGTAGTAGATCTGGCTTTCAGCCATTTTACATCTGTGCTGTCGTACGCTCTTCTTATTCCGTATTTAAAATTAGAACCATCAATGTGGTATTTAGCTTGTGCGTTTATTGTTCGTTGATCCAACCATCTTTTGGTTTCAACGTGACCATCAACGAAAGTCAGTGCGGTTCCATCAATATGGTAATTACCGGGAACATCCATATCGTATATTTTATAAGTTGGTCGACCTTCGTTCATAACTACCCGGAAGCAGCCAGCGTTAATAAACTCAAACGGCATTTCAATAAAGGTAAAAATATTAGACGGGTCTTCGATCTCTTGTTGCTTGTGGTATACCCTCCATTCTCTGTCGCCTTCTACTGGCCAACCAGCCCACCCCCCTACGTGAATGTTTATGCTGTAGCTTCTGTTTCGAGGTTCAATTTCTTTTACCACGCCTCGTAGATCAACTATTTTGACCGTATCTTTGTCTGCTGGGCATTTAAACACGCCCACACCCTTAACGTATGGAAATAGTGGAGATTTCTTCAACCACCTTGCTCTGCCTGCGTACTTAGAGATATTTAAACTACCGGATATCCATGCATAAGGCGCACACGATTCGTATTTCCAAGCGCTTGAGTATAGTATCTTGTCACCGTGGTCATCACTGAACATTGTGTGAGCCATTTGTAATTGTTTTTGATTGCTGATACACACTGCTTTTTGTCCGACTGATTTTGCCTTACTAATTGTCGGCAGCATTAAAGCCGCTAGGATCGCAATAATAGCAATCACCGCTAGTAGCTCAATAAGCGTGAATCCTTTTTTCATCAATAGGGGTTCCAAGTTGGATGGCTACCCCAACTGTCATTCCAATACCAACCCCATGAAGCATACACCTTGCCGTCTATAGTGCGCTGATTCCCAGTTCTATTGTATCTACCTATACCTCCTCCTTGTCCTCCATACCATCTGTGATTATTGGGGTCTGGTACAATTGCTCTTTGTCTAAGCCAAGCTAAGTCTCTGTTATCAGGGCTTACTATTTTATCGGTATTAGTTGTAGGGTTCATTGCTTCGGATGATATATTTATCGTATCCTCCTCTAGCCATCTTCTAAATTCTACATGCGCATCTACAAAAGAAACAACAGAACCGTTATTGTGATAAACTCCGGGCCAGTCTTGAGAGAAAAAACTCTCACCGCCTTTGAGCGTTGGCGCTACTCTAAAGTTTCCAGCGTTAATAGATTGAGGTGGCATTTCGATAAAGGTAAACAACTGGCTAGCGTTGCGTACATCATCATATTCATGATGAACTTTATATTGGGTATCTGACAGCCAAGGCCACCCTGACCACCCGCCAACAAAAAGATTTATACTATAAGAACGAGGTCTGTTTATAATCTTGGAATTAACCGTGACAGTTGATTTGTCGCCCGGGCAATGATATATCCCCATGCCCGCGTAAGGCTTTAAGGGAGAAAAGAAAAGGGGTCTACGAGTTTGACCCCATGGGCCGTTACCGCTCATACTGTCAGCAACCCACGCCCACATACCGGTAGGCTCCCCTGCCCAAGCTGATGCGTAAGGAAACCTGTTTTCGTGATCACCCGCAAACTCTACGTAAGCGAGGTTAAGTTGTCGTTGATTGTTGATACATGCGGCCTGCCATCCGGTCTGCTTAGCAGAAGAGAGAGCGGGCAATAGTAACGCAGCTAGGATCGCAATTATCGCTATGACTACAAGTAGTTCGATTAAAGTAAAGCCTTTCTTCATACTTTGGTTGTTCCGTAGGGATAGTCGTAACGAGTAACTTTACCTCGTGCTTTGTTGAGTAACTTATGTAAAATTTTAAAAATGAAAAAATAAATCTTATACTTAAGAGTCTTTTCGTATTTGAGCTGCCTTTTTCGTGCGTCTTTCCATTTTCTGTCCTCCTCTTTTATTTGTCCAATAGTCCGTTGAATATAAAATTCCTCTAAATATTTAGCGTCAAGTTTGCCTTCTAAGAATACAAACCGAAACTCTACCCAGTGGCAGTTGCCTTCTTTGTCTTTTATATTATCGTAAAAAAAGACTTCTCCCGAATAATCTAAAGAAACCCACTTGCTGTCTTTGCTTTCTTGAAGAACAACGTCTGTGTCGTTTAGGAAAAGCTTCTGCTTGTAGACTTTATATCGGCGTAGGGCATTATCCAAGCTTTTAGTCTGGTAGTAATGATTGCCGTGAATCAGCTTCTCCTGCTCTTTTGTGAGCAAGTCTTTTAAATAAGACTTTGGAACCATTATGTCATCAAACATTCCCATCGGTATTCTCCTTATTATATACTACTCCGCATCCATCTAAACTGGTTGTCACTGTTTCTCTTACTATTAAGGTTGTTCTATCTGATAGTGAATGCTCTCTTCCTAGCATTTTATCTACTTCAGTTAAGGCTTCGTATTCATTTGCGTTTCTAACCTCTATGTTGCAAATACAGGTTATGGTAGCTGTTTTTTCCATTTTAAATCACGGTTTATTGTATCTGTTTAGTTCTTTTTTCTTCAACCATTTTATTGATTTTACTTTGTAGCCAGCGGACTTTACAATTTTACGAATTTGAGTAGGGTGTATTTCCGGACCCCAATACTCTATGAGAAGAATCTCTTTCTTCGTGTTCATTTGTAAATTTTTAATAAGCTTAGTTTTATTCAAGCCAATTTTGATGCCGAGAGCACAAGAGGGGCAGACCATGCCCGGAATTAAGACCTCTACATCTGGATCGACCACTTTATCTGCTCCCGATAGAGAAGTAACTAGCAGCCAACCCATCAATAGGCCAACAATTGCAATTATTAGTGTTTTTTTCATTCTCCGCTTTTAAAAACGCTAATCACTTCTTCCAGCTCTTTAATAAAATCAGCAGCCATCTCAATTTTTATGCAATCTTCGTCATTCACTATCACAACATTGGCAACCACATCTTTGTATTTATTAATTAGCCTTTGGATCGCTTTGTGAGTTTTACGGGGTTTATTTCTTTCAAATAAGGATACAGAGCTCATGTCTTTTCTACAGTCTACCATATACTTACACAAGAGTCAAGAAAAAAAGGGGGGAGAGCACATCGAAAACTCTCCCCCCCTGTGGCATTAGCCCTCTCCTTGTCGTCTAACAATTATCTTATTACAATATCCCCGCCGCGTGACTCAGGTCGCCTTATTATAACCGTTCCTACTTTACTTCTCGGTATTCTTAATTCCCAGTTTATTTCTGGGGTAGACTTAAGATTCCTATCCGCAATGCTTGACGGTATATAATAGGGTTTATGATATTGTATAACAATGTTCTCACCCTTTCATTCACCCGGGTCGTTTCCGTCAATAACCTTATCGCGGTTATTCTTAAACTCCTCGCGGATTTCCTTTATGCGTTTACCGACCTCTTCGCGATGGGTTTTCATCTTCTCATACCATTCTTTTCTCCCAGCAGCCATTTTCTCTCTAAGAGCCTTCTTTTCGTCGTCTGTGGCATCTTTCCATGCTTTCCGGTCAAAGCCCTTGTGGCCCTTCTTAGCGGCCGCAGCAAAGGCCTCCTTTAGCTCTTTGATTTTGGCGTCGTCTCTTACGAGTTTTCCAAAGGCTCCCCCCTTCTTAGAGTCACCCTTTTTTCGATCATGTACTTTGTGACCGCGTTTCTTGGCGTCACCGCGCTTTTTCTTGCGTTGGTCAAAAGCAGCCTTGAGGCGCGCCTTAACCTTTTCAGAGTCCCACTTCTTTCCGCCACGCTCGGGCTTTTCCTTCTTAGGCTTATCTGGTTTAGGCGCAGGTTGGGGAACCTGACCTGTAGCTGTTAACGCTGACGCCATGACGGCAACCAGCCCAATCTTAAGAATTCTTTTAATGAACATAATGTATATTACACTGCAATTATCGTGCCAACTATAAAAACGTTTATTCCTAGTGTTTCGTTACTTTTTTATTTATTTAAAAAAATGTTGGGGGATAGAACCCAAGCTATTGGGGGATATTACCCTTTAAAGGCTCTAATACCGAGTATTTTTCCTTCGTCAGTAAACTCAATAATATCAACTACTGCCAATCTTTCTAGCCCATTGGTAACAATGTCGAGTTCTGCTACGACAGTCACAGGTTTGCCAGTGAACCCGGCTACGAAGCTGCCCATATTTACGGGCTGAACATTTATCGACTCCACAGAATCAAATATCTCCTTCATTGCTATAAAAACATTTGGTTTGCCAATTGCTTCTATTTCCCAGTCTCTGAGTGTTGCATCGGCGTCAAACAGTTCATCCAATCCTTCGAGATCCTTTTCGGAAAATAGCTTAAAATATTTTTCTGCTATATCATTCATTTATCTTCTTTCTTTGCTTGAGTAAAAGCTCTTTCTATAATTCTAAAAAATTCAGCTTTTATATTTTTTGGAAAAGGCCAGTCTGCATCAAGCAAATAATATGCAAGATCTTCTTTAATTTTTTCTTCTAATTTATTTAAGTCCATTTTGGGTTATATCTTTTTTGTAAACTGACCCAAGCGTCAGTATAAAGTTTTTGGTACTTCTCTCTCATCTCGTCAGTCCAAGCGTTGTCGTCGCGTCTCCAATCAAACTGCTCTCTTGTGTCAATAACGCAAGGAAATTTGGGGTGAATAATTCGTTGCGCCCTGCTCGGAGAACATTTGATATGCTTATCATAAATCAACCAGCGATGTATGCCACTTTCATCCAACTCTCCTGTTTCCATCCCCAAGTAAACTTGAGAATCCCACTTACCCTTTATAACCTTGTCACATACATGACACTTTATATCTACGTACTTATTCAATTTTTCCATAATATCGGCATTAAGCCCTAAGAATATTTGAGTAGTCGATTACCTTATCGGACATGCTCCGCCTTCACATTCAAGGTCTTGTAATACGTGGCCGTTCCCCACTTTTGTGGCGGAAACTTTTTTGACTGCCAGTGAAAGTTTTTTGTACGTTTCTGCGTCGATCTCTTGGTAAGGAGCCTGATCGAACCCGTGGTCTTGGTGGAGAAGAAACGATACGCTTTTAATATTATTTTTATAATTTTTTCGGAGCCACTCTTTTATCTCTTCCAGCTCTTCTTTCTTGTAGTAAACGGTGCAAGAGACAGCGTTGTCAGACCATTCTTTTTGTATTTTTTTGACAAGATCTAACTGATCTACCGCTTTCATGTCTTTCGCGAGCTTTGCGTTTTTTCCAGACTGGCAGGGGAACTCGACAATCACCGTATCTCTGTTCAATGAGCCGTCAAAGTTCTTTACATATTCAACATGGTAGTTCATTTCCCTGCAGGCTTGAACTAGAGCGTCTTCGCTAGACATTCTGACTCGACGAATGTAGTACTGCGAATAGGCCGGGTGAACTCCCGGGGTTGCTCCAGCGAGAAGGCTTAGGGTTCCGCTTGGTTTTACCGTTGTAAGTTTGATGCTTTCGGGCCAACCTTGTTTTTTGCTCCATTCTTGATCGTATTTGCGGAGAGCTTTATAGCAAGGATCCAGCCATTCTAGTTTTTCGTTTTCGGTGGCTTGGCAGATACCTGTGATGCCTTGTCCGATCCGAAAATTTTTGTGGACTATTTTATTTGTGTCTTCGTGAATAAAGGGAAGAGCGCAGATTGCTTTTTGGGTTTTATAAAGAAGCGTTGCGCATTCAATCATTTCTTCTTTGGATTCTATATTATTTAAATAAAGCTCGGCAAGGTTACAGCACTCCTTGTCAGCTAGGGATATTTCTCCGCAGGGGTTAGTTCCTTCGCAGTTTTCTCTCATTTTTTCCCCTGTTCTTCCGAATTTGGAGCTTAAAGCGACATTGAAAAAACCGTATGGTTCTCCGTTTCCTCCGTAGCCATCCCAGACCCCTTCCGCAATGTGGTCATAACTGTCGCAGTAAATGGTGTTGTTACTCATTGCTCTCCAGTTTGGGATATTGCCTAAATCCCATCTTTTGGCTTTTATATACAGATAATCGTCTGGGTCTCCTAGGGCTATTTCAGCAGAGCGTCGGACATTTCCGGCTACTACCACAGAGCCAATGATGTTGGCAATATCGAGGACGTCAATACTGCGAAGCTTTTTTCCTTCTCTTTCTTTTATTACCCCTCCTATTTTATTGATTCCCTCGATTAGAATTTCGGGGCCGCTTGCGGTGCCTCCAAATCCTTGGATGGGTTTGCCTGCGCTACGGATCAGGACAGTGGAATAATTAAAAGATTCGCCTGTTACAAAATAAGACTCTAAAGCCTTGGCTAATAATCGTACCCATCCTTCCCTACTATCTGGTACGATAAAATCTGCATCGTTTGTGTTTTTGACGGTAACTTCAACGCTCTTTTTTATTCGAGGGAGTTCGTGGATGTCTTCACGGCGAATAGAGTAACCAACTCCTCCTCCCAGCATCAGGTTTTCAAAGATAAAACAGAAATCAGAAGGTTTTTTGATTGCGGTAAACCAGCAGTTTAAAAGACTGTTTCCGCCGAACCTATCTACTGTCGATGTGCCTAACTGCCATAACCCGCGACCAGCAAAATTGCATTTTAAATTAAAAACAAGATCAAATAATCTTTCCGCTTCTTTTTTGGTATACTTGGCTCCTATTTTTTGAGCGCCGTTAATGCATCTCGCAATGGTTTCGTACCATTCTTCTAGGTTTCCATCTTCCTTGACTCGCGAATAGGTTCGTTTGTAGACGATGTATCCTAGGCCGTTAAATCCCCATTTGGGTTGTTTGTTCTTGTATTTTTTTAAAAAGTCGTTAGTGATGATATCGGTATCTTGTTTCATTTTGCAAATTATGGGGCACATTTGTTTATTTTTTCTACGTTGAATTCCTCTAGTTTTCCGTTTCTCTTCTTTACTCGAATGGGCATTGGTATAATAATTACACTGTTAAAAGCTGGGTAGGCAAAAGCTATCTTGCTCTTTTCGTATTCTATACTAAACTTTCTCTTCCGTCAAACAATATCTTTCAATTCGGATAGCTTCGTGAAGATCTTTTGGCTTTGTATGCCAATGTTATCGATAAAGACTGCGTCATCCTTCTTTAGACCTCGGATTATTACGATGTCTTCTTTTGTCGGAACTCTGCCTCCATTAATTAACTTACTCTCCCCTATCTTAGCATTGAATTGGAGGGCTGTAAGAACACCCGTCTCGTCAGAATTGGTCAGCCTCATGTATTGAGACCCTTTTTTAGACTTACCCTTATAGTAGTCCTCGACAGTGGAAACGAAAATAACTTTCTCTCCTACTCGGCGAGAGTTGACCTCTCTTATGCTTTGTAGGCCCGGGATGCTTTGGCTAAACACTTTTCTGAGGGAATTGGCGTGAGAGTACCCTAACAGCTTCTTTTCGTAATACCAGTTAGCTAGGCTTTCGGACTTGCTATTCTGGCTGTATATTTTTTTATAAGGTTGGTACTTCTTCTTAATAGTCTCAAACCTAGAAACTCTTATGTATACCTTGCCATCCTCATCTTTTCTATCTACCAAACCTTTAATAATTTTAATTAAATCAAAATCATGTTTTTCTCCTAGGTTGTAAGCTATCCTCTTCTCTCTTTGTGTTAAGATATTCCATAGCTGAGCCTCTAATACTATTTTACTTCTAGACTGAGGGAATCCTTCAAACGCTCCGGCTTGAATCAAAGCGGATAGGACTCCTATTCCAACCTTGGCTTCGCTAGCGGCTTGGAACACTTCAAACTTATTAGCAAACTCTGCTCTAAAATTGTTGAGCTTCTCAATAGTTTTATCTGATATGCCTTTTATAGACGTTAAACCATATCTTATATTATTACCCTCAATAGAAAAATCCATTTTAGACTTAGTTATATGAGGCGGAAGGAGTTTGATATCAAATAAGCTCAGCTCCACTTGTATTTTATTGATTTCCGATAGAGGATCTGGCTCGTGCTTGGTCATTTTAAGCAAAGATAAAAAGAATTCTTTCGGGTAGTTAAATTTTAAATAAGTTGTAATAGCTGCTAAAGCTGCATAGCAAATAGAGTGAGCTTTATTAAATGAGTAGTTAGCCGAGTCCTCTAGAACGCTCCAGAGCACATCTCCAACGTCAAGACCGCTCTTGTCTCCCATCCATTCGCTAGACAGTCTATTCTCCTCTACTTTATCTTGGATTTTCTTCTTCCACTGCCTAACTTCTTTAACTTTCTTCTTGCCGACAATGCGCCTCAAAATTTCCGCTTCATCAAGCGTGAACCCAATCTTATGAGCCATTTGCATTAGCTGTTCTTGGTATAAAGCAACTCCTCCTGTACTTTTGAGGATTTCATCAAACAATGGATGAATAGGCTCATATACGTCGTGGTTAGTATAGTTAGCGTACTGATCAACAAACGCTAAAGCTCCCGGTCTACCTAAGGCTAATACAGCACTAAGTTCTTCTAAGTCCTTGGGTTTAACCTCTCGGCAAACTCTGTAGTTAGTATCTGCTTCAATCTGGAAGAGACCGTGAGGAGCTTCTAGGTCTTGTAGTCTTCTGTATATACTTGGGTCATCAAGTTTAATGTCTTTGACTTCTAGCCCTACCTGCTGGCAGACATCATCAACTACTGAAACGCTGCGTAAGCCAAGTATATCTAACTTAACATTAAATAAGGAAACCCAATTCATATCATAAGAAGATACGATAGATTTGTCGCTAGTAAGTTCAACAGGACAGCTATCCTCTAACTTATCATACGAAAGTAAAATACCTGAAGCGTGAACGCTCTTATTTTTAATCAAACCTCTTAGCTTCAAAGCTATCTTGTAAGCTTCTCTATTCTCGGGTTCATCGCACCAGTCTCTAAACTCTGAGACTTCGTTATAGGTTTCCTGTAGGTCTTTAACTTGACCAAATATTTTAGGTACGTATGAAGAAACAGTGTTCATCTCTGTTTCGCTTTTACTGGCAACAATCTTGCCACACTCTTTTATCAAGAGTTTCCCGCTTAAAGTGTTGAGAGTAAGTATTTTGGCGGTTTTGCCTTTAAACTTGGTATCTATATATTCCAGTACTTTATGTCTATTATAGTAGCAGACATCGTTATCAATATCCACCATTAGGTTTCCATCAAGATATGTGACCCCGTCTACTACCTGTTTCTTAGCCCGAATTTTAGATATAAACCTCTCAAAAAACAGTCCGTATTTGATAGGGTCTAGGTTCGTCACTCCCAATAAGAATAGGACAAAGCTTCCTGCTGCTGATCCACGGCCAAGCCCGATAGGAATGCCGCTCTCTTTGCAAAAGTTGATAACGTCCCAAGTAAGGAGTATGTAGTCTACGAAACCAAGATCTTCCATAGTTTTAAGCTCATGCTCGGTTCTCTCCGTGTATTTTTCTGCAAGTTCAGCGTTTAGCTCGCCGCTGAGCATTTTAGCTTCGTAGCCTTCGTAACACAAACGCCTCAGCATTTGCTTATTATCTTCTTCGTCGCCAGCTTCTAGCCTATTCCTAAGCGACTCGCTGATTTCGAAAGATGGTAGCCTTACTCCGTGAAGGGGCAAGTTTATGTTTTCAAACTTCTTGATGAATGTATCTACTGTCATAGTTCAAGTGAGTATTTCAAACGGTTCCAAACTTTTAAATTCAAATCCAAATCAACTAAGGCATTATGCAAATTAGCGTAATCGTGCTCAATGTCAAACTCTTTTCCTAGGTAAGTAAGATTGGATTTTACGCCTTTCCTTCTTGTGTTATATATTCTATATTGATATTCTGTGAAATCTTCTTCTGGCTTATATGGAATGTCCATTTTGATGCCTCGGGCTATACAGTTTGTGTCGATAATTTTCGGTACAAGGTGCTTATAGTCTTTACCCGCTAACTTGTAAAGCTCCTTTATTAAATAAATATCAAAACCAAGTATGTTGTGCCCAACAATATAATCAGCCTCGTCCAACCATTTCTGTATAGTTGGCAAGGTTTGTTTAGCTGTCTTGCCATTCTTTTGAACAAAGTCATCGTCGTATCGGGTTATTCTCGCCGCGTCTTCGCTAATCTTGAAGTCCGTGTCCCATTTAATGTAGTAATCTTTTTCGTCTAGCTTCCTCGTGCCGTCCGTCTTAATCATTGATACTTGCCAAGCTACATTGTGGCAGAAACTAAGGCACAGGTTGTAGGTCTCGCAGTCAATGAAGACTACCTTCTTATCTTTTCTGAATCTGAGTAAATGTTCGTCCATATCTATAGTCCACTGTTAGGATACCTCTTTCGCGGATTTTTTTTTGGTTTTTCCGATTTTTTCTTGCTCTTGCCAGCTTTCAAAACTGAATTCATCTGAGCACAGGTGGTCAAACTTAGGGTTTTCTAAAGTTGTCCTCTTATTTATGCACTTGAAAGTTAGGTATGCTTTGAAGTCTTTTTTGTCCTCATAATATATAGACTTCACTGGTAGTGTGTTAAATTTATTTTCCTTGCAGTAGTTGCGCACTTTTTCTCTTACTAAATAATCAAAAGGCAGGTCGTTGTCTTCTAGAAAAAAGACCGGTTTAGTAAACTTGAAATCGGGCAGGCATACGGAAAAGGTAGTCGTATTTTTAAACAAGAAAGAGTCATAAAAGGGGATACAGAGCTGCAAGTCCTTATCGTTCCAAAAGCTGGACACTTTGTTTAAGTCTGTTCTGGGCTGATAGTAAAAGCCATCACAAGCCGCAGCACTGGATATTCTTATCAATCTTTTGTATCCTTGAAGATTCCTAGCTAAGACGACATACTTACACTCCTTATCTAAGGATTCCTTTGTTTTGTCTTCGGCATTTTCGCAGATGTTTAACCTGAGACCAAAGACTAATTTTATGTTGTTCTCTTCGCAGTTTTTAAAAGCTTCTAGAAATCCGTTCATGCTATCTTCGACTAAGAACACGGTCTTCATTTTATTCCTCTTGGCTATCTCTATAATAGAAGAAGGGTTGTCAGGTTTCTTCTCTTCTTGGTCTTCTAGAGTCAAGATAGACTTACCTATGCTGTAGTGAGATTTAAATAAAGGAATAGACTTCATCTTATTAGGTGGCGCAACTTATTTTATGTACAAAGTAATCATTTAGTCTCTTACTCTCTTCTACGTTACGTTTTTTCTTTTCGTCGAGGAGATTTTCTCTCCAATTAAAAAACTTAGACACTTTCCCATGAAACATCCAGAATTTTTTAAGTTGGGACTCCCCATTCCAATTAATTACTAATGGAGGGCCAGACTCTGTGTTTTCTAAATCATAGAAAAAGCGATCTATCTTTTCAACTGAATCAAGCTGGTCTCCATTGTTAATATGGATTGCTCGCTCATTATTAAAAAACTCTTTGTATTTGTATTTCCAAAGAAGTACGTTTATTACGGACTCGTCACCAAAAAACTCGTTCTGGTTTCTAAACATCGCTTCGCTCGCTAAGATTCTAGCGGTTTCTTCCCAAAAATGTCTGGAATTTTTATTATAGTAAAAGAAGCATGACGTTTTGTAATGGTCTCTTTCGTAGCCTCCGTGAGTAAGACCCAACTCCCTAAGTAGCCACCATTCCAAAGTCCTTGTTTCGTCGTAGCCTTCTTCCCCTGTTATTGAGTCTCTAGTGAAGGGGCTACCTTTTCCTCCGTACATCATATATTCCCAGTGGTATCTTGATAGTATGGGGTGGTCTACCTTCATGTTTTGAGCTGTTGAGAAAATGTTGTCTATGTTTTTAGTCGGGAACGTGTCTACATCTAAATATACAAACTCATCATAATGTGTATTTAGTGACTCACAAACGGCGGAGGCTTTCATAAAGCAGGAATACATTGTTTTATCCCAGTTGTTCTTAATCAAGTCGTTCTTGCCCGTAGCTTGGTATTCGAGTAAGTTGTAATCATTTATTCTCTCCCAAGTAACATTCTTAAAAGTTTCAGTGGGTAGAAAGTTGATAGTGTAGGCTATTACTTTGTGTTCCGAGAACTTATCTAGCAAAACAATAGCGTTTCTCATCAAGTAGTAATACTTTTCGTCGCAAAATAATATGTAGCACTTCTTACCGTCCATGTCTCTCTTAAGGATACCTTGGACTAAGGAAGAAGTCAAGTTAAAACCCAGAAAAATCAAACACTGGCTTATTTTCTAACTGAGGAGAGTTGTTCCAAGCTGGGCAGCCTTCGTATTGTTTCATTACTATCTCTTGGCCTTTTCCTGCTTTAAGTTCAGCTTTCGTATGTGCTCCTTTTAATATTTTTTGTGAACGTTTATCTACTAGGGCGTAGAATTCGAAAGGTTTCCTTACTGGGCATATCCATTTTCCGGGCTTATCGCTTCCGCAAAGCCATCTGTATTTGTAGCCGTTTTTAGCCATGTTCTCTAGGGCTTTATCTTCATCATAATCGGAAAGCAGTTCGGCAAGTTCCGTAAGAAACATCTCAAACCCTTCTAGCTCATCTTCGGTTAACTTAGGAACGGCCTGCTCTGGGGAATCAGGAAACCTGAGAAAAAGGAATTTGATATTAGGTATCATCCCGTCGCTTTTGAGAGTGGCTAAGGAATACATTAGAGCTTGGTAGTTTGCTTCTATTTCTTCTTTATTAAATTTAGATTTACTGCTCTTATAGTCCCAAATATCTATTTTATTTTTATAAAAAGCTTTTTTATCAATGAAGCCGTTAATAATGAAATTTTCTCCTTCTATTTCAAAGTGTTCTTCCTCTTTTAAGTCTTTGCTTCCTTTGCAGTAAAAGTTATGGTTAAAGCCCACATAGAGCATCTGATATATTAAAGCTAGATTCTCTTTATCGTTAACGTTAAGTCTCTTAGCATGCTTTGTCAACAATCTGCTTAAAGGCCCGCATCTAAGTATCGCCGTTGGGCTTTTCTTTAGTTTATCAAAATATTTCTTTTTATGTTTTGGGTTGAGCAACAGTTCGAATATTAGGTGAACAATTGTTCCCCTTGATGCTCCGTCGTTGGATGTATCGGGCGTTTTAAGAAAATATTTCGAATAAAATAGCCAGCTACACGTATCTAGAGTTTTAATCTTGCTTGCGCTAAGACGTACTTTTTCTTTTTTAGACATTAAAAAAATTTTTTAAAAGTGTGGGTTCTTTAAGATGCATTTCGTTGAAATCGTTATGCCCTTGCGGTAGTTTTATTGTTATCTGATCTTCGTCGAAGAATTGCAAAAGCTTTTTTCTGGCTCCGTAAGCTGCTTTATTTCCTGCGTTGTTCTCCCCAGAGTCATTGTTGAAAGACACGAAAACTTTGTCTGGGTCAAGTCGTGTGAGCAGGCTCATTGTATCTGGGGACAAGCTGACCCCAAAGGTCACTATACAATTTTTTATGCCATGCTCCCAAAGAGACAACATATCCCCTATGCTTTCGACTAATATAGCCTGCTTGCTGCTTCTAATAAAATCATGGTTGACTATTAGAGGAAACCTCCATCTAGACTTGTCTCCAATGAGTTTCCATTTAGGCCTATAGAACTTGGCGTCTTGTCCTTGTTCCGGCTTTAGGTCTCTACCGGCAAAGCCTATTATTTGCTTCTTATGGTTAAAGATGGGGAAAACGTAACGATGAGCCATCTTGCCGGAACGAGTTATCCCGCCTTCAAAGATTTTAATCGTGTCGCTAGATATGCCTCGGTTATTCCAGTAAGAGTCATCTGGTAAAAGTTTGTGAAGTAGTTCGTTTTTAAAAATTTTAGTCTGAGTTACTTTAGGCTCTATTTTCCTAGCCTCAAAATTGGGGTTTACTCCTTTATTAATCAGCCACTTGGTAGTATCCTCTTTTGATTTGAGTCTTAATGTTAGTCGTACTAAATCTTCTAGCGTTCCTCCTATGTCTGCCCTAAAGTCTTTCCAAACGCCATCAGACTTTCTTATACTAAGAACCGTACTGCTGCTAGAGTCCCTATATAGGGGCTTGGCTCTAAAATACTTACCTTGATCACTTAGGCTGTAACCCATTTCGGTTAGTATATCGCTTATTTGGTCAGGATCTAAAGTCGTCATATTTTTTAAGGACACTCAAGTACAGCGTTTGAGTTTCCGTATTCAAGGCAGAATTCTTTTAATTTTTCTGCTTCCTCTTGAGAAACCTTAAACCATTCATGTCTCCAGTTGAGCTTTCTCTGGTACAGTCTGTTGTGAATCAAGTTCTCAGGCGTACTGGTCATAAACTCAAATTGAATACATGGATTAGCGCACGAGAGTTGTTGGTATCTCTTTATGCAGTTGTTACTCTTGCCTACCTTACAGAGATCGGAGCCTTTCTGCCTAAGGAAGTATGAAAACTCTTTAAACTTCACAATGCTCTTACTACTCTCCATAAATTCCCATTTTATATCTCCTTCTTTGAAGGGTCCATCGATCGTCCCCCATATGCCATGTATCGAGTAACACTCTCCTCTATCGAGAGATGCCATGTCTTCTTCAGAGACCACCAGCCCATTTATGTCGCCTTTTTGAATAAATTGCGGAACCGAAAATCCTGTATACGTTGCTCTTTCCCCAGCCGCACTTGTCTTTACGCTTTCAATCACGTGCTCTACGCCAAACTTTGCTATGAGCGAAGCATATAGTTTTTTTATTTTTTTTATTTGTGCGTTATATAATTCATATCCATCATCTGGAAAAACAGATTTATATATCTGCTCCAATGCGCGATGCCGCCGATAACAAGAATCATAAGAACCGGGCAAATCTGTGCGGTCAACCTTGAATCCGTCTTCAGTAAATAAATCAGCATAGAGCTTATGTGCGTTTATCATAAAAGCTCTTCCCTTCCTTGCTCTTGGTCTTCTAGTGTCCCTTGTAGGGCTCGATTCTCAATTATGTCTTGTAATGTGCCGTTCTCGGAAACCCTAAAGTTATCTATATTATAATTTATAAAATTAGGAACGTACTTATATCTGTTGCCTTCTGCTACCCGCACTAAGTCGTGATGCCCTTGAGCGTCCCTACCTTGGAACCGCGTCGCTAACGGAATAAGTTTGTGTGTTCCATACTCTTGTCCTTCTTGAGAAATCTCTTCTGGAGTCTTCCTTCTGAAGATAGCAACAAAAGACGCGAACCATTGCAGTCTGTCCGACTGGGCAATTGCGCTACTGTCGTCTACCCCGCTCTCTGCTTGTCTGTTAAGCTGGCAGGCTGTCAGTATGGGTATGTCTAGTTCTAGGGTAAGCTCTTTAAGGGAATTTACTTTCTCTCCTATTAGCTCGTACTCTTTCTTGTTGTAGTCTTTTTCTCCTGTTAGCTTAATGTAGTCATAAACAACAACACAGTTATTTCCTCTTCCTACTTGCGAATAATACCAACGCCTTATTATGGAGCATATTTCTTCAGTTGGTTTACCTGCAACTGTCATATGTTGAATTTTTTCTTTTGCTAGGGCGAGTCTGGCTTTATTGTCATTGAACTTCTTTACCATTTCGTCGTTCTTCTTCCACATACCTGTCTCTAGGTACCAGACTGGTATCCCTGTTACTGAGGAAGCGATTCTGAACTGAACATCAACTGTCGCCATCTCTGTGTCTAATATTAAGGCAGGGCAGTCGTTAAGCACGGACATTCCTGTCGCAAGATGAGATAGAACCGTAGACTTACCATGTTTGGGCCTACTGACCCAAGCATAGATGTTTCCCTTTCTTATTCCCCCAAACATCCTGTCAAAATTTCTATATGGAGTCTTTAGCCCCATTTCTTCCTTGGGATCATTTGCCCTTTCTTGTATAAGGTCCTCTATTCCGTGAAACAAATCCTCCGGCTCGTTGAGTTTAGAGTAGTTTTGTATCTTTTCATTATAGATTTGGTCTGCTTCGGAAATTATTGAGTCAGCGTCTCTGTGGCCATTTGTTTTAACAAAACCTTTTAATTTGTCTGCTGTCTCATCTATGTCCCGCCTTATCCTTATTTTACATAACTCTTGGCACGCCTCTATGACGGCTGGTTTTTTGATTTGAGTAAAGGATATGTCCTCTATGTAGTTAAAAATGTCTACCTCACTTTTGAAGGAGACCCCTAGGTTTTTAATTTGATGCGCTAAAAGCGTTTTATCTAGCTTTTTGCCAGAAGAGAGGATGTCTTTTATTGTTGAGTAGATGATGTAGTGCTCTTTAGACACAAAGTCTGAGGAGTTAATAAACCTGTCTACATCAAAAAAGACGTCTGGGTATTTAATTAAGCCACCCAAAACGTGCCTTTCTATTTTAAGAGAAGAAATGTTAGACATTCAATTCAAAGTTTAACCTAAACTTGAAAAGAAATCAAGAAGAAAAGTTCTCATCCTCGTCGTCGAAGTCGTGCCACCCTTCTTCAATATCGTCATTGTTTTCCGGGAGATCTATTGGCCCGCTAAGTTGCTGCTTAATGTTGCAAGCATTAATATCGTGAACTCCTTCTAGCCAATATTCGGAAGCTTTTTGTAGGCCCATCATGTTTAGTTCGTTATCAAATTGGGCATAAAACCTAGGGGAGCCTTCCTCGTCGAAAGTAAAAAGAAGAAACCCTCCATAAGAGAACTCGTTCAACTGGTTTAGTATACTTGAAGGCAAGGTAAAATTGCTATCCTTCATACTCGTAATTACACTACAAAACCACTTTAAATTTCTTTTTAAAAAACTCTTTTGAAAGAAGGTCTATTTCGTCGTGGTTTATTTCTATTAGGTTATAGCTGTTTTGCTCTAGCCATTCTAATTTTTTAAAATCTCTATTAATGGATTTTAGGTAGTTAACCCTTGAGTTTGCATGGAAAAACTTATTATAGTTGCTGTGTTGAGCGCCGTTCACTTCTACGGCCACTTTTTTTGTAGCATTAAGTATGTCCACTTTCATTCTACTTCCGTAGACAGGGAACTCCTCGTAGACAACGCAAGATTGCCAATATCTTTTAAGAAACTGCTTTACTTCGAATTGAATTTTAGATCTACTTGGATCATCCCATTTAATTAAGTATTTATTAACGTTTCTTTTTTCAAGTCTGCCATATGTGTTAAGAAGCCTCATTTCTAGCAATTATTTCTGCGTATCTTATCTTATTTTCCGGGGAAATCAGAATTGGGATTAGCTTGGTTCCTTTGTTCGCCGGGCCGTTCTCTTCCGCCCATAAAGGTTGAAAATTTGAATAATGACTCAAGGCTCTGACCTCTTCTCCTGTTTTGGCTAAAGATAGGGGTACTATATGATCAAGTTCCCATCCTGATTTCCCGTGGTTTTCCCAAGACATCCCTTCTTGAAATTGGTCTTCAATGTAAGCTTTAAACTCTTTGAAGGAACACTTTAGAATATCGGAAGTCTTGTCTGTTTTGGCGGAGCCTATTCTTTTCAAGCTATGACGAAGAGAGGTGGCTAGGATCATCCTGAGTCTATAAGTAGGGTCGCTAGCGTATCTTTTCTTTGCCCATCGGCTATGTTGAGAGTTAATCCTCTTCTTGTGGGCTTCGTACTGTTCTTTTCCTGTAGCCTTTATCTTCTTTATGTTTTCTTTGCGCCATTCTTTGCTATAATCCTTGTTGTTTTCGCGCCATTTTTTGGATATATCCTTATTAGCTTCCCTGTAGATTTTTACTCTGGCTTTTACCTTCTCCTTGTTCTTTTCGTAGTAAGCTTTGTCTGCAGCCCTCCTCCTCTCTCTGTTGTTTTCGTAGTAAGCTTTTGTTTTAGCCTTTATCTTCTCTTTGTTGTCTATGCGGTAGGCTCTCGCGTAGATCAAGCGCTTTTCCTTATTCCTTTCGTAGTAGCTCTTGCTGCTTGCGATCATTTTCTCCTTGTTGGCCTCGTAGTAAGCCTTTTGGTAAGCCTTGTGGTAAGCCTTGTCTTCTTCTTTGTTTTTGGAACAAGTTTTCATTTCCACTTACAATAGTTTGGGTTCTCTGCTCTTTTGCGGCGCATGTAATCTCTCTTCTGCTCTCGACGTTTTTCTGGGTTATCTTCGTCGTATTTTCTTTGGGCGCGAAAACGGGCCTTCTTACCTTTGGTTGTTTTAGAATACTTATCTTGGTGTTTGTCTTTCATGTGTCGTCCACTACAAAATTTAACTCTTCGCGGATTATTTTTTGGTTTTTCCGATTTTCAAAATCAATTACGAATCCTTGCTTATCGTGTATTGGGGAGCGCTCTAGGAAAGTGATAGCTTTCTTAAGAATATCCTTACTGTCTTGGAGTTGGCCTAAGCCTATGTTGCAAGACTTGCAGAGCCAGCCTCTGAACTTGCCAGATTCGTGAAAATGATCGAAGACAGGAGCCTTGTATCCGAAAGCCCTATTTTTTTCAAATTCATCGCCGCAAAGCTCGCAGTGGTCTGGGCATGGGTAAGCTCTCTTCTTCCCTTCTTTTCTCTCTTTGGCATCTAGCCCTTCGCAAACTCTACATTTACAAAATGGGCTTTTCTCTCTTAATTTATTAAACTCCTGCAGTCTGAATTCTGATATAGGCAGGTCGCATTTACATTTATTACAGTGGGCTGTTTTTAATTCAAAATTTTTATCTGCTTTTAGGTGGTCTTGTCGAACATGGTTTCTAGGCTTATAGCGATAGTTTGCTGCGTATGGATGCATGGCTCTCCATTTTTGTAAGAAGATTTCTCTTGCAGCTATTCCGGCATCGCCCTTTCTCTTTGTGCGTGCTGCTTTTTTAGGCTTATTCTCTAACCCAAAGAGCTCAAATAAAAGAGTCTGTATCATTAGGATAGAACTTCTTTAAACTTGTTGTAAAAATAGTCGGTTACTGGTTGATTGTCTTCCAGAAAATTAAACAAACCGTTTTTACCTTGAAACTTTTCTGGTATATCTATTTTATTTGAAGCTAGCTCTTCCACAATATCTGGGGAGACTTTAATCCAAGCTCCTGCTTTGGTAACAAACTCATACTGAATTAAAAGATCAACGATCTCTAGCTCTTTCCAGATACTTGTTCCCCCTGTTCTCCCTCTTTTGATTGGGTAGGCTATTACAACATTAGTTTTTTCGTTAGGAGACTTCTTTACCGTAAGTTTAGACCACTGCCCTAAGATTTTATTCGTGACTCTGTCTGGTGCTTTTTTGTCATCTTCTAAAATGTAATCCTTTTTGTACCTCGCTTCGAACTCAAGAATCCAGTTAGCAAAATGAAGTAAGGCGTTGCCTCCTGTGGCCGAGGTTTGCCTAATGGGAGCTTTTGAATAAGGGTCAAGTTGTATGTCTGCTCTGACTTGGCTTATGAAAATAGCCATGTGTCCTCTTTTGGTCAGGGCTGTCGCAACCTTCTTCATGAAGACAGAGCTGATAGTAGCCCCTCCTGCGACCTTAGTGGCATCGTGAAGGGCTTTTTCGCTGTCGCCCTTGGTCTGGAGGCCATCAACTGAATCAAGTATAAAAATGTACCTTTTTTCCTCCTCGTTGAATTGAATCAGCATTTTCATCATATCGAAAACAGATTCGTAAATATTGCTCTCGTATATAAAACACGTTCCGTCTTTCCAGCTTTCCGGGTCTGCCGTATGTACAAAATCTACACCACATCTTTCTCTCATCTCAGGAGTCAGCCTCCCTTCGCATTTGAAGTACACCGCTCTGGAATTGGGCATTTCAAGGAAGTGCTTCGCTACTTCGAGGGCTTCCGATGTTTTTCCTCCTTCGTTTATACCACAGAAACGATGTAGTCCCGGACCAAACCCTCCTCCAGTTTCTATGTCTAGAGTGAGGGATCCTGACGAAACTTTATATTCTATCGCCTCTTCGTAATTGTAATGATCCTCTTTATGCGTCTTGAGGAAGGACGATAACTGTTCCGATGCTGTTAGAATATTATCCGATTGTTTTATCTTCTTTTTCGCTGCCATATCTTAAAAAATCAATAAGTGTTTTAGGTTTCTTTTCTATCTCTACTCTGTCTGCTTTTACTCCTTTGTCTATTGTAGCATGTTCTTTTCTAAAGTCAAGGCTAGAGAGCTTCTGCTGTTTTTTAAGATATTTTTTAAATTTTTCAGTGCGAAACTGAGCTAAGCTCTCCATCTCTAACGAGCTAAAATCTAAGTCTTTAAATATTTGCTCGCCAAAATCTTTAATAAGAGACTTACCTATTACAATTTCTTTGGGCCAGTTTACATTCTCTGGGTCTTTGCAAAACTTCCAGACAAGGTACTGGTATATATTATTGATCTTTTTTTTCTTTTTCAACTGAAAGTCCTGTGTTCATAGCTAGTTAACTATAGCATAAACTTTAGAAAATGTCAAACCGGAGTACCGTCTGAATAATTCCAGCCAGTTGTTGCTAAATACTCTTTGAATTCGTCTGCTGTCATGCCTTTATAAAGAGGCCACTGGGATTGGAAATTTTTACTCCAGTCAATTTCGTGCTCACTTTTATTTAACTTCTCTTTATACTCTTGTTTGAGTTTGTATAGCTTCGTCTCGTCGTTATAGTTCCAGTATTTTGCCTCTCTCATCCTTAAGGTGGCAGTGTGTGACACGTCGCAGTTGTCGTGCACATCAGAGTTTAAGACAAGTTTGAGTTTAGAGTTGCTTTCTCTTAGTTTGTTGCTTACGGTAAGATGTGGAGAAGTAGGATTATTAGCACTGTCCTTGACGTATTTTCCCATATCTAAAAATACTTTAGAAAACTCATCAATCTGATCTGAACTAGAGAAAAACCAGAGATCGTTTATGCTTGTTGCCACAGTATAGCCGCTGACTCTCGTTTGCCATATAGAAAAGGGCGCATAAAAGTAACTCATGTCGTAGTCAGAAAAAACAAAGTCCTCGAAGGCAAGTAGGTCGTATCTGGTAATGAAGACACAGTCATATTTAAAGTTATTTTCTTCCTCGTATTTCCTTTTTTGCTCTACGGCTTTATAAAAAGAATAAAATCTACTCCACTGCGCTTTTGAGCATTCGCGCTGATGCTCGATATTTTGATCGCCTTTGCAGAACTCCTCCGTGTCGAAGTCTTTATACTCCTCGGATAAATATTTTTTAGGTTTGTATAGGTCTAGGAGCTGTTCTTCGTAGTCTAAGTCACGAATATGCAAGAAGGTGTCAACGTTCTCGTTTTTACTAAATATATGGTGATCATATTGTCGGTGCCCTAGTTGGGGGTCGATAGTGTTAAAGGGCGTGGCCGTAAGACCATCTGCCGCAGAGCCTTTGGTTACATCGTGAACACCTCTGCCCCATTTTCCGCTTTCATGGCCTAACATGCCAGCTAAACAAACAGCTATTCTCATATGTAATCCTTAATGTCGTTGTCAACCATATCTTTGACCATCTGATTAAATGAAATTTCTCTTTTCCAGTTAAGCTCTTGCTCCGCAATAGTTGGATCTCCGTGAAGAAGGGTTACTTCTGCTGGTCTGAACCATCTTTCATCAACCTCTGCTAGTACCGTGTTTTCTTGAAACACTCTGAATCTAGCCTCCTTACCTTCCCCGCTCCAAAGGCCTGCGATGCCTGCGTTTTGGAAAGCTAGAGAAACAAAGTCTCTTACAGAATGAATCTTACCGCTTGCTAAAACATAGTCTTTAGGCTTGTCTTGGTTGAGCATTAGCCAAACGCCTCTCATGAAGTCTCTGCTGTCGCTCCAGTCTCTTTTAGAGTCAACGTTCCCCAGTTTGAGGGTCTCAAAGCTTTCTTTATTTTTTGTTTTATGGTAAATTTCTGCAACCTTTTGGGTGATTTTCCTAGTAACAAACTCGGCTCCCCTTCTTGGGCCTTCGTGGTTAAAGAGGATTGAATGAACTGCGTAAAGATTATAAGAGTCCCTGTATACTTTAACTAAATGCCTAGCAGCAGCTTTAGACGCTCCATAAGGACTCCTTGGTTTGATTGGGTGTTTAATGTCTTGAGGGACGTAGTCTACGTCTCCAAACTCTTCCGAAGATCCGGCACTATAGAACCTACAGTCGGGCTTAAATTTTCTAATCGCTTCTAGGCATCTTATGACTCCTCCGGAGTTGACATCCATTACGCTTAGGGGCATGTCCCAGCTAACACCGACATATGAATTAGCTCCAAAGTTAATCAAATAGTCGGGTGTTATTTTTTTGACTAATCTATCTATGCTTGCGCTATCAGACAGGTCTCCATCAACAAGCTCGAACCTGTCGTTGTTTTTAAAACTCTCAATGTTATCGTAATTAGGAGTGCCTGAACGGCGCTGCATTCCATATACCCGATGATCCGTGCTGGAAAGCAGGTATTCTGCCATGTTGGCTCCGTCTTGCCCTAAGACCCCTGTAATCAATACTTTCTTGCTCATAAATTAAGATCTCCTATTCCTTCGTTCCTTGTAAGGTTGTGAGCAAATGCTGTTAGTGTCCCGTCGGGTTTCTTGTCATTTACTAAATGCCTAACTCCTCCGCCTACGCCCATAATAAGTTGATCGTAAAAGATATTCATATTCGCTAACTGCATTTCCGTAAAAAGCCTAGAGCTTTCTTTCCTTCCGGTCATAAGTACTATGTTATAACCCTTACCTTCCCATTCGTCTATTTTTTCAATAGTAGATCTTAGGGGCTTCTCGTCTGATTTGTACTCGCTCGTTGCTTTGGATAAAGTACCTCTGTGCTCTATCAGGGTTCCGTCAATGTCTAATATGATTGTTTTTACTGGTGTCATTTGAAAATATTTACTTATTTTTAAAAATTAGTCTTCTAACTAAGGGAAAGTCGTCGTGAGTATGAAACTTAAAGTCTAACTTATCTAACAGGCCTTCTTTTTCAAGGTGAGCGGGAGCTAGCCTGTGATTAGATATGTTACCTGCCCAGTCTGTAACAGAGTTTTTCTTCTCTCCGTTCCATGATCGACCCGGTCTCGTGTACTCGTTTAAATTGTCGAATAGCCCGCAAAACTTATCCATGTACTCGGGGTTGCTTATAAACCAACGATCAATTACCCCTTCGTCGTTGTGAGGATAACCTACGAGCCTTGATCTGTAGCCTTTAGCTTTCTGCTCTTCGTTTATCTGGCCTCTAACTACTAAATCTTTTTCTAGATGGTGCCATTCATGATTACCTACATCTTTTCCATTTTTAGAAATTCTATTCCAATAACCAGCATAAAATTTATTTTTGTCAAGTTCTTTAAAAATTACGTCAGTCTGCCAAGCAACATCGTACCTACCTATGTATACAAGATCGTATTTCTGCCCAGAGACTTTCTCGTAGTCTTGTCTAAGGTGGCTAGCTATCTTGTAGCTGAACCACATGTGATAATGCCCCTGTTTTCTTGCTCGATCTCCTGTCACATGGCTCGGTATGTTGAAAGTCGGCTCAGGTATGAACATATATCTTTTGGGCTTGTAGAGAGAAAGAATCTCCTCCGAAAATTGGACAGATGAAGTGTGGCAGAAAATATCCACATCGTTTTTGTCCACAATATGTTTTTTATACTGCTTGAAGCCAGACTTAAGGACTTCTAAGGATTGGTTAAGGCCGTATTTACCGTCCTTACCTCCCACCATCCCTATCAAGCACAGAGCAACTTTCATGTAATTCCTTTATTTTGTTCGACAATCTAAGCTTAATTAATTCCTGCAGCCCGCTTAACTCTTTGGTTACATCTCTAAATTTATCAGTATTAAAAATATAATGCCCGCAAACCTCAACTAAGAGTCTCTTTTCGTGCAAGTCCCGCGGAGAAAAGCCATCTGGTAACCATTTTAACCAAAACCTAGACAAATAGCAAGCTTTAAATAGTCTTTCAAACAAATCTACTCTTTCTTCTTCTTCTATTTTGTGTAAAGTGCATCTAGTTTCTTCTACTCCTGCCTCTGGTGCTATATTTATGGCGTCTAGGCCTAGTTCGAATCTTCTTCTTATTAAGTCTCCCTTTAGATAGTCACCATTATGTTCTTTGCTCAGTAAGCCAAAGTCTTTGCAGACAGAAATCATTTCTTCACATCTTTTCTCATTAAATACCCCCGTGTTTGTTGTCCCTGAAAGACCTACGCCAGACTGTATAACGGCAAACTTAATTCTATTAAATCTTTCTCCTAAGTCTTTTTTTAATTTATTTAAAAAAACTCCTAACTCGGAAGGGGAATACTCTCTTATCGCTTGCTCGGTTCCTACTTCGAATTTACAATTATTATCGCTTGATTCACAGCAGGCATTAATGCTAAGCGTTGTAACTAGAACCGCCGAATCTATATCTTCAAATTTCTTCCAAGGGTCAACGTGAATTAAATCTAAATTATTTCTGGCGTCATCTTGTAAAGATTCTAACCCGTCGTCATTTGCTTGTCCTTGTGATGGCCCTCCGTGATCTCTTTGGATTAGGATTTTATCTGTACGCTCCCTTACGTAATTGGTAAATTCTTTAGTGTTCCAATTGTTAACATATCCTCTACTGTTGTCTATTTGTCTTCTAGAGGGTATGAGTCCTAGGTTCCACCCTTGGGTTGCTAGCTCAATAGTCGTATCGACTATATTCTTGCTCATCGGGCCTATGAATAATTTAGGAAGCATTATATTTATTTAAATAAAATTTACCAAAATAAAACAAAAAGGTTTTAAGCTCTCCTTCATGCAGGGGTGCCATGTTGACCCATATCAAAGAGGTGAGAATCTCAACCTTCTTTATGTCATACTCGTATCGAGACAAAAAATCATACAAAACTTCCCTGCAACGACCCAGCTTATCGCTTCGGAAAATATCTACCTCCACTCCGCTAGAAGAAAAATCGACTTTATAATAATTAGAAGAAGCTATGTCAAACGTCAAGCCATGGTTCAATTTGGCAAGGTCATAATAAACGTCGCCAACTTCGCTGCCTCCGAACTCCTGCCTCCAGTCTATTAAGGTAAATTTTCCATTTTTTTCTATTATATTATCTGGAACACAGTCTCCATGAAACTTACAGGGTATGCCTTCTGTTAGTTTATAATCAAAATCAAGGTTTGATAAAATTTGTTTTACTGGAATGCAGTGCATCCCATTGATTCGTTCGTTTTTGTCCTCAATTCCTGTGGCCTCCTCTAATTTATCTATTCTTTCTATAGTCTTTTTGAAATAAAAACTACGGCAGGACTCCATAAAGAGCTGACTTGATTCTCTAGGTTTCCATAGGTCGTCGGAACACCAGTTAAGAAAAGACCTCATCTTATCTTCGTTTATAGTTTTTGCAAATGCTTGGCCATCTACTTTTTCATATTTATAAAAATTATTTATATGCCCTGTTATTTCTGGCGCTAGTCCTTTTAGTTTGTTCGCTCTAGATACCCTTTTTTTAGATATATTTTCGTCATGAAAGAATTTGACTATAGAGCCGTCTATTAGATATATATTTTCTTCTGGCTTATCTAGCACTTCTAGCTCTGATTGAACTGAATTTCGAGTCGAGCTTAACTTTCTGGTATTCCCTATGTCTAGCCAAGTCTTGCTCTCGATGACTTTAAAGTCACAGTCATCTTTAGACATTTCGTTTATAGCGTGGCAGTCTGACTCGCTTTCGGGCTTAAGTTTTTGCCAAAAGTTTTCAAAGTCTCTTATTCCGCAGAGGCCTATGTAAGATAAGTTCTTAGTGTTTGGTGGTGCGGCTCCTTTATCTCTGAATTTTATAAATTTAGATCCCTGTTTCTCTATGGTTCTATATTGGTCGTTGCCAGCCTCGTGGTAGCCGAACACCCAGTTGTGACTTGGTTCGGGTATTCTTTCTTGAGCGATTGTGTCGCAGGCATTAAATACAAAGGGGCACTGTAGGTGTTTTGAAGCTTCGAGCATTGAGAGCCCGAGACTGCTGCCTTCCCCTTCGAATTTTGAAACCTTTACAAAGGTAAAGTTTTTATTTGGGTAGACTAGGTTCAGAAAGTCATGAACATGCTGCCCATAGTGGCCTAAAGTCACGACAATCTCTATATCGTCAGAATAGTTATCTAATATATGGCTTATGCAGGGCTTATCCCCTACTCTTACTAACGACTTGTTAGTAAAGGTAGTTAGATCTCCGAGTCTACTGCCTATTCCGCTGGTAGTTAGTAAAACTTTATACTCACTCATATCTTTGGGTTCCAACACATAAATATAACTCTGTATCCAGAAGAGTAGGCGTCATAGGCAAAGAGGAATCTAACTCCATGGAAAAACTTACTGAAAAACTCTCTCATTTCTTTTAATGGTATGTTCATTAGTTTATGATTTGCTGTAGACTCAAAGCAAAGATACTCGGTCCTTCTAGCTATGTCAGCAATAAAGTTTTCTGATCCTTTCGTGTGGGGATATATTTGGTGCAGCACAGACGAGAGGAACGTAAGATGGTATTTGTTTTTATCATTCTTTACAAAGTCTACTGCGTCTGCTTCTATATATTCTATATTTTTTAAACCAGTTATCTCGTCTCTGATCTCAGAGGCTAACTCTATGTCGTGGTTGTATAAATCTATTCCGGTAACAGACTCGGCCCCGGCTAAGCTAGCTTGAGTAGAAAAGAAGCCTTCGTTACAGCCTAAGTCGAGGACTTTCTTGCCTTTAGCTTTATTCATATAATAGAAATTTAACTTTCTATAACTATCGAAGTTTTTGCCGTCGCTGCTGTACCCTTTGAAAGAGAAGCCGTTGTTGAATGTATGCCCTTGGTAGATTTTGCCTTTCCATTTGTTGTCTCCTTTGGATAGGTATCTCTTCACTGCGTTATTATAAATTTTCTGACAGTCTTCTTTACTTGCTTCTGTCGGGATCTCATACCTGTTTTTGTCAACCTTGAAGCGGTGAAAGTCTACTATTTTATCTCCTATAATATTGCCCTCCTTGCACCATTCATCTTCTGGGACTATCTTCTCGTCTATGAAGGTGTTGTTTAATTTGTTCAACAAAGGGAGTGGTGCTTGTAGCTCTTTTTTCACGAAGGCGTGATCATTCTCTGGAATCCAACTTGGTACCCAAGGGGGTAAGTCTTCTTCTTCTAAATGATTCACCTTCATTAGAAGATGATTGCCGTCTATATTGTGCTCTACCACTTCTGGAAAAATATTTATTTTTTTATTTTTGAAGTAGCTGATATTCTCAAAAGCCTCTTGTAGTGTCCCATATCTAGCCTCATTATCTTTTATCATCTTGAGTCCTACGCCGTCTTCCAATTTAACATAGAAGGAGTCGTCCGAATTAATGCAATGGCCTTTGATGGGTACGTCGTCGAGCATAAATTCAACGTCTCCGTGGGGCTTTCCGTTAATGCGGCCCGGCTTCTTTTTGAAATTAAAATTATAAAGCTTCATAAATATCTTGTGTTAAAGGGAAATGAGTTTTTGTTATGCTTGATGAGATATTATAGTCTTTTCCTTCTCCTAGGTTATATATCTTAAAGTTAAAAGACTCTTGTAAAGTTTTTATATACTCCCAAAATATAACAAATTGTCTGTCTTGGAATCTGTTTCCATATTGTAAGTACCAATCCGGGCTTTGTTTGTTGCCGTCGAAAGCATGCTCCATGTTTTCTGATACGAAGCCATCGTTTCCCACTGTATAAATCTCAGAGGCTCCAGAAAATATAGCTAATACTATGAGTTTATAACCTACCCCTAGGGTTGAGGAGTATCTAGTATAATTATAAGAGCTGTTTTCTTCGAATCTACTGGTTAGGTTTTCTATTCTACTGAGTTCAATCTTGTCATGTATGTAGTTGGTAACTAAAGGAAAAGTCAGAAGCGCCTCTGTGTTCTCTATGCTCTCGACTAACTGCTGGCTTTCAAAATCTACTATTGAAGATAGGTAAAGTAAGTCTATTTGCTTTCTTGAAAGATCCTCGTTTTTATAGAACTCGTTGACTGTCCATAAGTAGTCGTAGTCTATTTTGTCCCAGTTTACTTCTTTGCTTGATGGCCCTCCAGAGACTATCATAACTTTTTTATTCTTGAATTTAGAATATTTCTCAGGCAGACTTATTACACAGTCATGGTTATTATGAACCAATGTCTCTTGTTTAGAAAAGACTCTTTCTTCTTTTATTTTGGTAATATAATCGCTATGCAAAAAAATCGAGGCTCCGTCGGTGGGGGGAAGGAAGAAGTTCTGCTCCTTGCCTGCGTTTCTTGGTAGTGTATATTGATGCTCGCTAAAGACCTTGTCGTTGTTTGGGGAGTACCAAAGGCTATTGACCTCTACCCCGTGGGGGATGTTACTTAGGTGAGCTTGGACTTTGTCTGGCGTAAGGCCATCTACAGGAATGGTCTCTTTCCCATTGTAGAATAGAATACAGTTTTTTAATGTTGTTCCTAGCTCGAACATAGTATTTTTCTTTCAGAGAGGTCGTAAGAGTTAATGACCGGGTCTTCATAAACTGAGTCGTTCGGGTAATGTGTTGTGGAGATCTCTTCTATTACGCACCCTTCTCTGCTGTAAAAAGAATGTTTAACTCCACGGTTGATTAAGACTGGAGAACCTTTCTTTAGTTGGATCTCTTTGTCGTTTAGAACCAAGGAACAGTCACCAGATAAGAGCTCAAATGCCTCCTCTTTTTTAATGTGGTGGTGACATGGGTGGTGCTGCCCTTCTGATACTATGAGTAATTTTTTACAATACTCTCTATTTATTTTATTTATTATTACTACCCCATGCTTATTAAAGTTATCTAAACCATAGTGTGCTGATATTTCTATCTCTTCATTAGAATCTAAATTTATATTGGCTTCTTTTAGTCTATTTTTAGCCTCTGTTATTATTTTAGACACTAGCTCCTCGTCAATTTTTTGTTGAAGGTCTTGTTTTGTTATTGCTGAATTAGATTTTAAATCTCTAGCTAAGGTGTTTCCTACTATATTGTCTACCTGAGAGGCGTCAAGTTGGTTCTCCTGCAAGGGCATAGCATAAAAAACGTCCTCCTCTCTTATCTTAGATCCTGTTGCAAGGTCAGCCCGCAAGTATGCTCCCCTCTTAAGGGTTTTTAGCGAAGAGGCTTCTGTCTCGTTTCGCTTTCTGTTGCGTAGGGTTGACTCAACAGATTGAACCTTTCCTATCATTATTCCAATAGCTGATGGCGTGCAAGAGTAGTCGTTAAGATCATCTCCTATTCCAACATGTTTTTCGATCATAGTGCAGCCCATTGCTCTTGCTATAGGAGCTATTGTCTCGTGAGGGAGCATTGGACTTTCATGCGTAGATAGCCCTATCTCTATATCTGGAAAATTATTTCTTAACTGATTAATCCTATTTAAGTTGGAGCGCTCTATGGGTGTTGGGTATTCCGCCACACAATGCATAAAAGCAAAGTCTTTCTTGTTGAATTTAAATAAATCATAAACTTTTTGTAGCTCTGGTATTGTTGCCCCCGCTGTAGAAATGATTATCTTCTTATTCTTTTTACAAATATCTCTCAATAAAGGCCAGTCGTCTATTGAACAGCTAGCAACTTTTATAGTAGATATGTTTAAATCGTCAAACCAATCTAGCGACTCGCTATCAAAGGGGGTGGACATAGATATGAAGCCGCTGTCATGAATGTGGTCTACTATTTCTTTGAAATCTTTTTTGTTAAGCTCCGTGCTTTTAAATCTTTTAACTAATTTTAAATCTGAATCAACGAAGTCTGGGTGGATGAAGGAGTCGAGCTGTCTAAATTGTAGCTTTATAGCCGCTTGTATGCGGTAGAGATCTTTAACCTCCTTGAATTCATCAATAATCTTTTTGGCATGCTTTACGCTGCCTTGGTGATTATTCGCCATTTCAAATATATATAGCATTATCTTACTCCTGAACCGTAAAGGGCTTCGCACATATCAAATTGCCATTGGTAATCTATATCCAGACACTCTTCCTCTTTCATTGGAAAAAGTTCTATGTCTCCCGGTTTATTAAAGTCCCCCATCCAAATACCTTCTCCTATTTTATCCATTCTCCCAGCATATAAACAGTGCGCCGCCTCATATGTTTCTTCCACAAACTTGGTGTTCATGACAGCTTGTCCTTCTGGCCAAGGTGATATTAGTTTAGAGTCTTTATTCCAAAAGTAGTTCTTTTTTTTCATTACCCCGAACATGCCTTCTGAATCTGAGTTCACGTAAGCTTCAGTAAAGCGTTCTATTGTCTCTGCTTTCATAAAAGGAGCGCAGGCGTTTATTAAGACACAATATTTAAACGGCAGCTTATTCCACCACTCGTACATAAGGCTCATAGGCGTACCCTCTGAGTCAGCAGACTCTTTAGATCTGTGAAAAATATTTACATCTTTCCTGTAGCAAATAGACTTAAGGTCGTCTTCATAGGCGGAGACGAAAAATTGAGAGCTTGGGATTTTCGAAAATGACATCTTATCTAGAGCTATGTCTAACAGATTGGTTCCGCAAAAGCTTTTAATCATCTTTTGAGGGACTCTCTGAGAGCCAAGCCTAGCCTGTATTACGAAAACTATATCTTTTATATCTTTCATTTGTGAAATTTTTGTCCATCTCCTAGGTTGATGAATTCAGTATCAGGGAAGTGTTCTTTTGTGTATTCCCAAAAATATTTATACTCGGAGTCGTAAAGCTCTTCCGAGAAAACAGCTGGTAACAGTTTTTTCCCGGGCTCATGGGCGTGATCTCCTTTGTAAATGGGGTCGTAACCGTCAAGACCCACAAACTTTACCGTTTTGCATCCTAGGAAAGAGGCGAATAGAATCATTCTGGCGCAAGCGCCAAGCCTGCTATAGAACCTCGTGTGCATAGCAAAATATTTTTCATAATCATCAAACTCATATTCAAACCAACGGTCATGTACCTCGAACCCTGAGTATGGCTGAAACCTCTCTCTGTATTCGATGAACTCCTTGGATTTTAGGTCAGGTTCCCCCATGAACATTGCTACATCTATTTTGATTGAAGAGAGCTTGGGGTTTAAATAGAAGTGATTACAAGACCATGTGAAATCTCTTTCTATAGTATCATAGTCAAGTCTATTAGTTGACGGTCCTCCACCAATTATTAATACTATCTTATCTTTATATTTATTAAAGTGGTCTAAATCAGAATATACAATTTCGTTATTTGCTTTAACTGACTTACAAAATTTTTTAAAGCTAGAGCGAAAGTCTCGCACTACCCATTGCGGGAATGGTTCTGTAGCTCGGTCATGTTGAAAACAGCTGTCCATGAATTTGTTTTCTTTAATCTCTAGTGCCATATTTCATAGTTTTCAGTGAACCTATTCGGCCGTGCGTGCCAATGTAAGTGGTCGGGGACTTCCCTTTGGGTTTTATCGATATAGAACTTTTCTTTTCCGAATTTTATCTCTCCGACTCTCTCTAGGGCGTTTTGCATGTCGGTTGCGTCCTTTTCGGAGATATCCATCGTGTGCAAAGGCTCTCCCCTCCAAACCACCATAGGAAGAATACAGCTCATGCAGTCCATAATGATCCATCTAGGATCAGAGTCGTCATAAGTATGAAGAACTGTTTTTAGTTCACAAAGCGGGCACATTTTATCCTCTAAGTTTTTCTCTAGCTGATTTTTCTGATTCAGCAACCTTGATTTTTCCGTCACCAAACGCTTGCTCTAGTTCTCTTATTCCGCTGACTAATTTAAACAAACCTTGCGGCTCTATAGAGCTAAGATGGTCTGACCCCCACATTGTTCTATCTAAAGTTATGTGCCTTTCTATAATAGTAGCTCCAAGATAAACAGCGGCTACAGAAGTTCCTAGCCTAAATTCATGACCACTATAGCCAACTTCGCAAGCGTATTTTTCTTTCATTGTCTTAATGCAAGATAAATTTAATTCATCTATGGGTGCAGGGTAAGTTGAGTTGCAATGTAGTATGGCGTAGTCGTGCATCTCAGGCCCCGGTTCAAGAACACAGATTGCTTCATGTATCTCTTCTTCTGTGCTCATCCCCGTGGATAAAATCACCTTCTTGCCGCTTTTAGCAGAGGCTTTTATTAGCTCAAGGTTGGTTAGCATAGCAGAGGGAATCTTAATAAAGGGGACGTCGTACTGAAGTAAAAACTCTAAGCTGTCTAAGTCCCAAGGCGAGGCACTCCAAGCTATGCCCTGCTGCCTGCAATACTTGTCAATAATGTCGTATTCCTTTTCCCAGAACTCTACTTTATATTTATATTCCAAGTACGTCATTCTGCCCCAAGGGGTATCTCGCGCTAGACTTTTCTGGTGCTCAGGCACACATACGTCAGGGTTTCTTTTTTGAAATTTAACTGCATCGCATCCAGAAGCGGCAGCTATATCAATCAGTCTTTTGGCTGTATCTAGGGAGCCGTTATGGTTTATTCCTATTTCTGCTATAATGTAAGTCTTGTTCATGATAAGATGTTTAATTTTATATTTTTGCTTTCTACCCACTCTTTTATACTTGGCACCGCTTCTGCATTCAAAATTATATCCCAAGGAATCTCGCATCCTTTATTGTCCATGAAGGCTTTATCTTCTTCTTTATAGAAGTGGCTCCCATGTTTATCAAGGTCCCACCCTATTGTGGTTATTGACTTAACTCCTACGTGGATTGCGGTATGTAAAACGCTCTCCAACATAATACCGGGGCCTGTTTGCCTTTTCTCTCCTGTTTTCTTTAATAAAAAATCATCGTAATTTCTTTTAACGGCTAAAGTATTGTCTTTTCCTCCTATTTGTTCTATTAGGGGGACCTGAAAAAATAAATCAAAATCTTGGTCTAAGCTCCACCTTTGTCCTCTGGGGTAATTGCTGCTTGCTATAACAACATCTGGCCTACTATCTATATACCTGTAAGGTATATTCATATAGTCAGGGGGTAGATTGGAGCAGTTCCAAAAATGAAAATCTGTCTCTTCTTTGAATTCATTGTAAGCTTGTTTGATGGAAAAGACTAAGCTGGTTTTGAGCCTGTCTCTTATTTCTTGGTTATCATACTTAGATAAAGATGGACCACAGGCTAAAATGTAACAGTCTCGGCCTTGTTCTGAATTATGTAAGTCTTCTATCTTCATTCCTTTACATATAAGAAATCAGCTAACGCGATCTTGTTTAGGGGTAGGTTCTCGAAAGTCTCTCTTTTTATGCTCATCTGCTGCTTTGCATTCCAGCTATCGGGGTGACAAACGTAGTCAATGGTAAGTAACTCTCTATCATTCCTAATGCATTTCTGGCCTTTGTGAAAACCATTGGTCATGGCTAGCGCTACATCTCCTTTCTTTCCTGTTATATGTTTGATTTTATCTTTTCCATAAAAGGCTTCTATTTCATCATCTTCCCACCTGTATTTCTGCAATATGTTGTCTGGTTTATTATCTACGCTGCCTTCTACGTAGGTAAACGGACCGTCCTCAGGCGATAAAACATCTTTTAGGTATACAAAAACTTTAAAAAAGTAAGGAGAGTTAGGGTCGATATGATACATCGTTGTGTTTTCGCTCTTCAAGTTATTAGCGAAACTTTTTCTTAGATTCAGGGTTCCTATGGCGGGCGCGCATCTAAAAAAGCTTTTAGCAATAGATGTTAGTCTATTGTCGAATATTATATCGCTTATTTCTGGTATGTTGTAAAGCGGCTCAGGTATAGAGAGGAATAACTCTGTGTCCCGTGCTTCTTTTTGGGTTAGTTTATTATTATTTTCTCCTACTTGTCTGCCTAGGTTGCTGTCTAATGGCATAGGCCCGCCGTCTAAAAAATAATTTAATTTATCACTTATTTTATTTAAAGTGTCGATTTTATGATCTAATCCTCCCTCTATTTTAGCCCATCCTTTTTGGTAAAGTTCTTTAACTATATCTTTTTCTTTTTCTATATCTTTGTCGAGTATATAATACTTTGACCTCCTGTCCTCTATGCATTTTAAAACAAGGTTAAGGTCTTCTTCTTTGAAGTGAGAAATCGTTCCGTCCTGCTTGACAGACAAGCCAGAGTTCTTCCTGTTTGGGAGTTTTGGTTTATTATTCGACCACATACATAAAATCAATCAAAGGTTCATTTCTTTGTCCTATTTTTCTGCAGGTCTCTGGTTTGATATCTATATATGATTTCGCACTCCAGTCTTCTGGGCCACAAACGAAGTTCAGGGTTAGCATTGTTCTGTCTTTGGATACGACTTTCTGCCCTTTATGGTATCCGGTAGTTACAGCCGTTAGAACATCTCCTTTTTTAGCGGTGAGGGGTTTTATTTTTTCTTTGCCGTATATTCTCTCTATATCCTCGTCTGGCACTCTATGGTTTTCCAACCATCCTTTAGGTTTCTCATAAGCAGACCCTTCAACATAGGTAAGCGGCCCATCGTCTATCTCTTCTACGTCATCTAGATATAGGAAGAACTTAAGCAGGTAAGGGGAGTTCCTATCGCAATGATACAAGGTTGTTTGGGCGTGTGGCAGGGTGTTGGCGAAGCTTTTTCTAAGATTTAATGTCCCTACCGCTGGCATACATTTAAAATAGCATTTCGCTATATCAATTATTCTGTCATCAAATAGTATGTCTCCTATCTCTGGTACGTTATAGAGAGGGTTTACTACGCTCATAAAAAGCTCTTTCTCTCGCGCTTCTGATTGAGGTGGTTTAGTATCTTTAAGTAGGCCATACTTACAGTGCTCTCCTCCTTTATCTAAATAAAAATCAAGCTTATCTTTAATGCTGTCAATTACGTCGATCTTATCCGAAAACAGAGAGTCTAGTTTGTACCAGCCTTTGTTGTTAAGAACGTCCACAATGCTTTGTTTTGAGCTCGACTCAGCCTCTGTCAGCGGGTATTTTGCTGCTCTAGTTTGTAGGGATTTTAAAAGAAGGCTTAAATCTTCCTCGCCTCTCTTCATGCAGAATGAAGAAGGAATCTTAACTGTTTTATTATTCATGCTTTTGTAATTATAACAAGAACATGATCAATTGTCAAGGCAGAATAATTATTTACATGCTGCGGTCTCTGCCGTTTTAGCTGCACCTACTCCTATACACTAATTTTCTCTGGGTTGGGGTCAACTACTCCAACTTTTTCAAAGCTCGTTGTATACTTCTTGTTTATAAAATCTATTCTATTCAGAGAGGGCTTGACTCTTATATTAATTACATCTCGGTAGCCTTCTATGATAGGGTTAGCTCGATGGCCTATGTTATTATTAAATGAGAATGTAGTACCTTTGGGTCCGGTAATTGTTGTGGGTTCGTGTCCTACGGCTTGAAGCTCTTTTACTTCTTTATTTACTCTGGAGCCATTCGGTGCGTTGTTCCATTTACCTGGCCCAACTCTAGTCCCATTGAACAAATAACCTTTACCGTCTGGCTTAACTAGATACTCAAAGGGAGAATTTTTTGCAGAAACATTATTTAAATATATAATATTTTTAACTATTTCATCTGGGTTGTTGTCGTAATGCCATATATAAGAAGAGTCTCTCTCGCATTTGGTAGTTCTATATACATAAATTTTATCAACATATAGGTAGCAGCCGTACATAGTTTTTTCTAAATGAGGAGCAATGAAACTAGACATTGTTTCTAGTTGTTCTCTTATACTCCATATGTCTGGATGTTTAAGTATAATGCTTTGCTCGTTGCTATTAGAAAAATAATCAAAGACTCTTTGGGCTGCGCTGTCTACGGCCAATTGGTAGTCTGCGCTAAAAGTGTTGGTGGGAACGGGTCTGGCGGGGTCATTATAAAAATTTTCAAACTTAGGTGGTATCAGCTCCCTGTTTTCTTGCCTCCATTTCTCTCGGCATGCTATGAAGTATTCTTTATAGTTCATTATTAATTTTTTCATACTATTTGTCTTGCTTTACTTAAGCTAACAAAAACTTATCCACTTGTCAAGTCTTTTTTAAATCTTTTATTGTATTACGCTTATTTGGTTGAAATAGTCGTGTTTTTTGTCCAATTATTACAACATATGTAGCTTTTGCTTGGCGTGAGCTATCATCCATCTGTCTTTCTTGTCTAGGTGAGCCCTGAGATGGTCGTCTATTTGCTTAAGCATCTCTGGTTTCTCTCCCATATGTTGGTCTCTGACCTTTTGTATGCCCTGTACAACCTTCAGCAGAGTGGAGCTAGCTCCTCTGGATGGTATAGCGAAGGGGGCTATGGCTGAAACGATCTTCAACCCAATCGATAAAACTACTAAAAATATAACAATTCCAACTATCCAATAGACTTTACCCATTAGACTAGAATACTTAGTAGCGGCAAGGGCGTTCTCTTGGTTGACGGCTTTAAGTTGTACGTTCGCGGTGTTTAGCTGGCTGCTTAAGACCCTGTTCCGGTTCTGTATAGCTATTAGTTCCTTGTCCATTACTGCTAGCTCGGCTTGCCCTTTTTCTACTACCTTTGGGTCATCAGAGAGAAGGTCTGTAATCATAGTGTCAGACTTTAACGCGTTTGCTGCTTGAGGTGGCCCTAGGGCTGTTATGCTGCGAGTAGTCATTGATTTAGCAACGTTAGAATGCTTGGATGGTTCCGGGTCTTTTTGAAGTGCTTGGTCTGCCGCGTATACAAAAGTCCTACCACTCTCGACTTGCTTGTTTTCGTTCTCGGTCTGCTTTCTCTCTATGCTCTGCACAACCGCCTCCTTCTTGTTGAACTTGCCTAATGGGGTAGCGCAACCACCTACTACCACTAAGCATAACGCTAGGATATAAAATACATCTTTCATAAATACTTCTCCTTTATCGTTTTAAGAGCTTTCATGGCCTTATCCAAATTTAAATCAATATTGCTGCTCTTGAAGCCTTTCTCTATGTAATCTAGGTATTTAACTCTAGATTCTTTATATGATGGTACCGAGGGGTCAGAGTCGCAGTATTCTTGCACGGCTTCGGAAAAGAATATTATTAAAATTAGACATAGTTTAGATGCTTCTTCTGAAGGCTTATCTGTATTAAAAGATATGTTTTTTATATTTTTTAAACAGAAAAAGTATTTATAAAAAGCTCCAGATAGGAATTCACATTCTTTAGTATCTAACCCTTCCTTGGAGCCCTCTTTGAAAACCATCAATAAGGCGGACAGTTTAGGGTGTAGCTCTAGAAGCTTTTTTTTATTTAGACGCTTTTTTGCAGCGTGCTGGACGACTAAAAGGACATCTTCATGTTCGTCTGTGATCTTTTCGACCACTTTTTCTTCGACTTTTAGTAAGTGAGAAATGTAGTTGACTGCTACATTATCTATAATATTATCTTTTGTCCTTTGTTTAGCCACCTCACATCTTATCTTTATGCTTGATGCCTCGTCTTTTTTTAGAGTATCTCTGCTCTGCTTTTTCTCTGACTGGGTCTACCCCGTTGTTGTCTTTTTTTCTTTTAGAGCTTAGCTCTGCAGAATAATCCCATATGTCCCCCATTGTCCCTTTCATATTTTTAGTTTTTTCTGTAAACTGCTGAGCAGAAAATGGATCAACATTGCTATCAATAGAAGCATTAGGGACCGTAAAGACCCTGCTAAAGACTTTGCCTTTTTCAGAATAAGCATGCTCTTCGTCTATAGCTTGAATTATAGATATTACTTCTCCTGTCTCGGGGTTTTCAAATAAATATTCAGGCATTACCTAAAAATTCTAAGATTTTATTAGTAGTCTTTTCGTAGGTAAACTCGTCCTGAAGTTTAAGTCCAGCCGAATTGAGTCTGTCGAACTCTACCTTTTCTATGGCTTTTTCGCAGCCATTAATAAAAGACTCTTCATCAAAATCAAAGATCCTTCCTTGGTTATACTCAGCTCCGGCTTTAAAGAAAACTCCATCTTCGGATGGTATTTTGCCAGAAGGTTCAATTAATGTAGAATTTTCTGGATTAGCCCATTCCTTATACCCAGTAGCATTCATTATGACTGAGTGTTTCCCTATCGCTACTGAATGAAACTCGGGTAGTCCCCAGCCCTCCGCTCCAGACATACCTACAACAATATCTCCAGAATTAAGAAAGTCATTGTAGACTAAATTCTTATCCATGAAGTCTAGAAACTGTATATTGAAATAGTTTTTATCACCTAGAATCCTATTTATTAAAGCTGGCATCTCTTTTTTTAGGAAAGGATTATGGATGGCGCATTGTAGGTGGTACCTTTTGTCGTTGCCAAACTTCTTAGCCCAAGCCTTGATTATCTTGTTGTGTCTTTTTCTTTTTTCTAGCTTGCCACAAAGGTTGAAAACAATCCTGTTGTCATCGTAGTATTTTTTATCTAATCTTTTAAAATGATATTTATCAAAGCCAAGAGGTATAAGGTCAGCTTTTAGTCCAAAGTTAGAAAAGACATCTACGGAGTGCTTGCTTGAGAAGATTAATCGATCAGCATTAGAGGCTATGTTAACCTCTGATGGCGTAGGCGCATCTAATTCGTAAAAAGAAAAAAGAACTCTTTTAGAGGAAACGCTGTTTAGAGCTGAGGCATTAAGATGCCAGAGCATAAAGACGGGTTGTTCTTTCTTGTGAAATTTTGGCCCCTTAGCTATGCAGCTTTTAAGCCATTTAAGGAACTCTGGTTCAATGTTGAACGAAGAAACATCCTCGTTTATAGGAAAAAGGCTCGGCTCAAGCCCCTTATTGTAAATCTCTCTGAGAAGACAATGGGAAACTTGGCCGAAACTTAAATTGTTAACCGGAAGCTGTAAGGCAAAATCCATTACAGCAACGTGTCGCCATCTTCATCTGCAACCGCTGTCGCAGGAGCCTCCTTTGTTTGTGGGGTTGTTTCCGTTGACATACCGCCTTGCTCTGAAGCCGGACGAGAAATATAAATCCTAAAATCAGGTTGATTCTCAGATTTCTTATCCTTGTTGTAGAAAGCTACAACTTGGACCTTCTTCTCTTCTCCGAACTCATTCTCCATCTTGAAATGACCAGAGAAATATTTCTTACCGCTACTCTGTGACGTCTTTGTCCAGAGGGCTCCGACTTCTCTCTTGTCCCAATCGTTATTTGTATTATCTGCCATAACTTCCCTTAGTATAGATTAAACTTATCCAGCTGTCAAGCTTTTTGTTTAATGTATTTTTCTTTTTAAAATTTCAGCACCTTTTCTATGCAGGTTTATGGCTGTCTGAGAACTGAAGCCTAAGAGATTTCCTATTTTGGCCCAAGTCATCTTGCCTCCCGAGAAGTATCTAAGAGAGTAGACTTTTTCAACTCTAGGGTCTTTCATTTTTCCTAGCTCGTTAAATATAAAAGACTTCATCTCTTTATTTGAGTAAGGATTTCCTTGCTCAGTTATTATGGTGTTCTGCCTGACTTTTTCGCTTAGTCTATTTATTTTAGCGGACTTACTTATTAAATGTAGGCATTTATACTTAACATTATTACTAAGCCAAGTACAAAAACTAGATCCTTTTTCTAAATTAAAACTTTTCGCCGACTCGTAAATAATTAAATCCTTATCTAATAGAATATCATTAGGGTCGGCCCCAGATTTAGCCATAGACGACGAGTACTTAGAATACATAGACAAAAAGACAGGAGAATACCTAGATATCACCTTAAGTAGAGACAGGTCACAATCTTTTTCTTGTATCTTCTTTATTTCCAGATAGAAGTTATTCATTTTTTTTTAAAATTAATAAAAGAGGATTCCGCAAGCGGAATCGACGTAGCTTTTTTGCTGAGCACAGTTCACCCAACTTACAAAACACTTAAAACGACTACGAAAGGACGCTTTCGCTTCCACTTTAGTTCTATTCGCAGGGACTTTCTCCTTTTCGGCCCGCACATACGAGCCTAGCTAATGACTTTCGCAACCTATACCAAGTGTGATTAAAAATGGTAGAACTTTTTTAAATGATCACTTCCCTCATACGCCGCCTGCACCCGCTTGTAGCGTACCTTCCAAGGTTCGAGAAGCCCCTTCGGGGTTGTTGGTCTCTCAAGAGTTACCAGACTCGCTTTCGCTTAGAACCATTCTTCACACTTTCTCTATTATAAATTTTACTTGACTTTCTGTCAAGTTTTTTTTAAAATTTAAAAATGGACAGACTCAGCTGGGTAGACTATGGCATAGAACTAGCAAAAACAGCGGCCCTAAGAAGCGAAGACCCATTCATTCAGGTTGGCTGCTGCCTTTTTAGGCCAGATAATAGCATCGCATCTCTAGGCTACAATGGGGCACCTCCCGGAGTTGACATAGACTGGTCAGATAGAGACGAAAGAAGGAAAAGAGTTATTCATGCTGAAACAAACGCCCTAAAGAATATAAAACCCCAAGAAGCAGACAGAATGTTTGTAACCTTAATGCCCTGTGGGGACTGCATTAAAAACGTAGCTTCTTATGGAATAAAGCAAATATTTTATATTAAAACATACGACCTTGATAAAACAGCTATAGACCTAGCATCAGAATTTGGAATAAATTTAACACAACACAATAATGATCTCCGTATATATCAAAAAATTAGAAGAGTCGGCAGTGACGCCGACTAGAGCAACAGACCTAGACGCCGGGTACGACCTATATTCAATCAAAGACGGAGTAGTCCCAGCAGGAAGCAGGAAAGTAGTAGGGACAGGAATAGCTATAGCCATTCCAAATAGCAGAAATGTTTTTGCTCCATCTTACTACGGAAGAATTGCCCCAAGATCAGGCCTCGCAGTAAAAAAAGGCATTGATGTGCTAGCGGGAGTTGTAGACGCAGGGTACAGAGGCGAAGTAGGGGTTGTCTTACAGAACCTTTCTGACGAAGACTTTATCTATAAAAAAGGAGACAGAGTAGCTCAGTTGATACTCGAACAGTGTAATACAATAGGCTGGGTCGAAGTAGAAGAGCTAGAAGATTCAACTAGATCCGATGGAGGCTATGGGAGTACAGGTAATTAATCTAATAGCAGGCTCTCTGTCTGCTTGCGGGATTATGTTTTTATGGTTCGATACTAGTCTCGCCCTTGACTATCTAAAGCTACTTAGGTTAGAAAAAAAATTTATAGAAGAATATGAAAAAGAGTTATTTGAAAATCCCGACATTAAGTTTTTGGAGTTTTCGTATTTTAAGAATCCCACCTTTTTCAATAAGCTCTTCTCCTGCCCTTACTGCCTTGGGTTTTGGGTGTCAGTATTTTGCACTATGATAGCAACACATAATATTTTTTTAATATTTGTTGGCTATATTTTTACCTTATCTTTTTATTTTATTTTTAAAAAATGGCAAAGTTAATAGTAGTTAAAGCCTGTACTGAATTTTGTTCTTTACTTTTAGCCAAGCCTCTGGTAATATTAGATATACCTCAACTGAAAGAGGTTTTAGAAAAGTGCCAAACTTCTAATAGAAGTTGCTGTAGCTCCGCTAAGGACAGTTTAAGAAAGATAGCCGAACAGGATATTTTTAAACTAATTAAAGAGTTCAGCAATAAAGAAGTCAAACTTTTCAGGAAACATCTTTTAGAAGGTTCTAAGTCAGACGGTATTAATATTATATTCGAAAAAATAAGCAAAAACATCATTATATGATTACAGACACAGATCAGAACAAGGTTCTCGAAATACATAAGAGAATGATAGACAAGACCGTGAGAGTGTTAGAGTCGAACACTAGCTGGATTGGAAGAGTTGTTGACGTTATAGATACTCAAAACTTTTCCGTTCGTAGAAGCAAGGACTCTGCAGCTCAAACTGTAAATATGTTTAACATAAGGTCTTTATAATGGAAGAAATAAACACACCCCAACAAGCCGCCATGTTTGACCATATTCTCTTCGAAGCAGACCTCCCTAGAAAAGGATTGCCTAACGAAATAAAAGAGATAGACATGTCTGACACAGAGTTTCAAACCACAGACCTGTCTAAAACCATGGACACTTGGTCTGTATCTAGCGCCGGAGAACTTTTCTTCCACGAGAGCGAGCCCTTCTTTGTCAAAGACGAGAACCACTCAATGGGGGGATACTTTAAAGAAAAGCACAAAGGTATAAAAAGGGAAGAAAAGACAAAGTCAATCCACTTTTATAACGTTTTTGAAGGAAAGGAAAAAGACTATTGGATTTCTTATGACGCTTTATTTAGAAAAGGCAACTTAGTATCTGTTGATTTAAATGAAGTAGAAGAAGTAGACCAAGAAACAAGGAAAGAAGCAAGAGCAAAAGCAAGGGAAATAGCAGAGAGCTTTAACAAAAAGATGAACAGAACCACCCACACCCTACTTAAGCCTATTAAGTTTTGCCTTGGTGTCTTTTTAATCTCCCTGCACTTTTGCGGAAGCAAGCTCTCGGAACTACACTCTAAGCTATGATAGGACTAAGCGGAATAGCAGGATCTGGTAAGGATTTATTTTGTAAACTCCTTTTAAAAGAGATAAAAGGAACAAGGATAGCTCTAGCAGACCCCTTAAAGGAAGAGACTAGAGGATTTATATTACAAAAATATGGAATAGATATTTTAAATTGCACCCTAGAACAAAAGAATAAAGTCAGAGATTTTTTGGTTTTCTATGGAGGGATAAAGAGATACGAATCTAAAGGAACGTACTGGACAGATAAAGCACAAAAGAAGATTGACGCATCTAAACACATCTCCGTTGTCACTGATATACGCTACGCCGAATATGAGAACGACGAGATACATTGGATTAAAGCTACGAACAAAGGGGTCTTAGTTCATATTAGAAAATATTGCGAAATAGAAACCTTTGGCCCTCATATGAAAAGAGTTTATTTTGATCCTCCTAACGAAGACGAAAGAAGAAGCGATCCTAAGCTCATGGAAAAAGCAGACTACTCCATTGAATGGCCCCACGTAGAGGACGCCACCCAAGAGGAAATTAAAGAAACGCTAGCCCCTTACGCAAAAGAATTTGCCGAATGGTACAATAAAAAGAAAAATTATGAAGCAAGCAAAGCAAAACGCAGCAAGTAAATGGTTTCCAGAAATAGAATGGTTATCTAATAATCTGGAAAAGTTCAACGCGGATCACCTTAAATTAATAGTCCACGCTAAAGAAAAAGAAGCTATTGAGCCGAAATCAAACATCAGTAATATTTTGAGAAGCGCCGCAGCAGCGGGAATGATTGAGCCGATGGAATCTTATAGAAAATCAGACTGGAAAAACTCCACAAGAGTGCCGAGGCAATTCTGGAGAAAAGCAAAAAACAAAGTCAAAGGAAAATAATTATGTTTTATAATGCATTAACAAAGAAGTACGAAGCGGAGGTTGAAGAATCCCTAGCTACACTCAAGGTGTATATGAGCAGGAGTGTTGGGATAGGCGAGCACTCAGACCTGTTAACAGAGTTGGATAAATATGTCTCAAAACTAGCGGCAGCAGAGGACAACTTAGAGTCACTAAAGAGACATAAAGGCACACTTACTGAGACGGAAAGTGAGACAGGCTTTGAGCCTCCCAGTCAAAGTTACTAAAAACCTTAATGAATAAGCAAATTTTTAATTGGCACGCTTGCTGCTATTATATATATTAACATGAGTACATTAACATTAACAAATATGGGACTAAGAAACGTGTCGAATCTTTTCGATTATGTAAACAGCAGCCTCGAGGATGACTACAAAGAATGGGCTAGCTCTTGGAAGGGCTGGAGCTCAGATAACAACACTCACTTTAACGAGGAAGAGGACGGGTATTCTTTTTATCTAGCCCTATCGGGCTTGACTAAAGAGGACGTAAAGATTAACGTAGTGGACGACTATATCAGCGTCCACGCCGAAGGAACCTCTGCAGGAAGAGAGGTTAATTACAAGAAGAGCTTTAGCATTCCAACTAAAGCGGACAAAGAAACTCTAGAAGCAAAAATGGAAAACGGTATGCTGAGTATCACTATCAGTAAAAGGGAAAAGGACAAAAATAAGACTGTCGAAATAAAGTAGGCAAATAGCAACCGAATTTTAGCTTCTTTAAGCTGCTCATTTTTTTGGGCAGCTTTTTTTGTTGACAAGCGCATAAGACTAAGGTATAATTATTAAAGTATGATTCAGTTCTATAAAGCAAACCCGAAGGTGTCAGGAACAGCCTGTTCTTTTTCTGTCAACCCTAAAGACAAGTCCGTATACGCCAGCTTAATTAAGCAGAAGAGTTGGGACGATAAAACGAAGACAGGTAGGTTTGATGCCGACAATAAGTGCATCACTAAGCTAAACACAATGGAGCTAGGCGCTCTAATCAACGCTATTGATACGAAGACAGACTGGTCAGCTTATCATGGAACTCAGACAAGAGCGACTAAGATGAATTTTTCCCCATACTCCCAAGGGGGCAATGAAGGCTACAACTTCAGAGTAACCGCTGACTCTAAAGAAGACTCAGAAAAGAAATCCACCTTCTCGATGGGCTTTAGATACGGAGAAGCAGAGGTTCTGAAGAGATATTTTATCTTTTCTATGAACGCTATCTTCCAAGCCTCCCTTGAAGAGGTTCAGGCCTCACTAAGCGGAGCCAAGAAAGGCGGCTACAATAAGCCTCAAGCAGCCTCCGCGCCAAAAACAGAGGACTCGGACGAAGAGGTTGTTTGGTAAAATCTCCGTGATTGACGACTTTGATAAGAAGGTACCTTTTCTAAAGTCCGGCGCTCCAAACAGAGCGCCGTATTATTATCTTTTCTCCTTAGCTTACGCTAGGAACAAAGGATTGTGGCTAGAGTTTGGTACCCATGACGGCACTACACTAAACCTAATAGCCGAAATAATGCATAAGTATGGGAAAGCAAAGACACCTATGTACGGTTTCGATTCTTTCGAGGGGCTACCGGAAGCGTGGGGGAGTAAAGCGAAGAAAGGCCACTTTAATAAACAGGGAAAAATGCCCAACGTTGCATGGGATAACATAAGAATAGTGAAAGGCTGGTTTAACGAGACTATACCTAAGTTTTTAAAAATAGAAAAAGCAGATGTAGCTATGGTTCATATAGATAGTGACCTTTATATTTCAGCAAAAACAACCCTAGAAGGACTAAAAGAAAGGATAAAACCCGGGACAGTAATAATGTTTGACCAGTTCCATAACGGTAGCGGGCATTATCCAGAGTATAAAGAACACGAATACAAAGCTTGGAAAGAGTTTTCAGAAGAATATAAAGTAAAATACGACTGGATAGCTTATGTCAAAGACTCGCTACAAGCCTCATTAATAGTAAGGGACATCCAAGTTTGAGAAAAAAGAAGATTTTATTCCAAAGTGATTCTGCCCTAGCAAAGACAGGGTTTGGAAGAAACGCTAAAGAAGTTCTCTCGTACCTGTATGATACAGGTAAGTACGAGATCTTTCACTATTGCTGTGGAACAACCAAAGGAGAGCCAGCCCTAGAGAGACCCCCTTGGAAGTGCATTGGGACCATGCCCAAGGACCAAAACCTACTGGTCAAACTAAACCAAGACCCAGAACAAGGAAGGGACGTCAACTACGGAGGATATTTCGTAAACGAAGTAATAAAAAAAGTCCAACCAGATGTTTTTATAGGTGCTCAAGACATATGGGGAGTAGAGTCATGCACTAAAAAAGAATGGTACGATAAAATAACCTCAGCCATATGGACAACCTTAGACTCTCTACCCCTTTACCCAAATGCAGTGAAGATAGCCCCTAAAATAAAAAACTTTTGGGTTTGGAGTAACTTTGCCGAAAAAGAATTCGCTAGGTTAGGTTATGGACACATAAAGACACTACACGGAGCAATTAACCATAAAGATTTTTGCAGACTATCGGATGAAAAGAGAGCAGAGCTAAGAAAAAAATTTAAAATAGAAGAGGATGCTTTTGTTATTGGGTTTGTTTTCAGGAACCAGTTAAGAAAATCTGTACCTAACCTGCTAGAAGGCTACGCTAAATGGAAAAAGATTGCGCGACTTGGGGACAAAAAGAAGTCTTATTTGCTGCTTCACACCCACTGGAAAGAAGGCTGGAATATCCATAGGCTATGTGAAGAATACGGCATAGACAAATCGGAAATATTAACTACTTATATTTGCAAGAACTGCAAAGAGTATTGGGTAAAGCCTTATTCTGGACACGGCTTACAATGCGAATCGTGCAAAACAAAAGACTCTCAGGTAACATGTCATGTCTCCATAGGTGTCGAAGAACCCCAACTCAACGAAGTGTACAATTTGATGGACACTTATTGTCACCCGTTTACCAGCGGTGGGCAAGAAATTCCTGTTCAAGAAGCCAAATTTACAGAGTTAATTACCTTAGTCACAAACTACAGTTGTGGAGAAGAGAGCTGCGAAAAAGGCTCAGGATCCCTTCCTCTCAAGTGGTCTGAATACAGAGAGCACGGCACTCAATTCAGAAAAGCTTCAACATGCCCAAACTCTATAGCTGAGAACCTAGATAAAGTATTCCACATGCCACTAGAGGAAAGGCTTAAAAAAGGCAAGAAGGCCAGAGACTGGGCTATCAGCAAATTTTCAACAGAAGTGACAGGCAAGTTTCTGGAAGACTTTATAGACTCCGCCCCTTACGCTACCTTTGACTTCGATAAACTAGACTGGAAACCTAGAGACCCTAAAGCAAAAATTCCGGAGATACAAGATGACGCCGAATGGCTGATATATGCATACAAGCATATATTAAATATGCAGGTAGATAGAGGAAATGACGGGCACAAATATTGGATGAACCAAATGGCCAATAAAACACCCAGAAAAAACATAGAAGACTTCTTTAGAAAAAAAGCTCAGGAAGAGAACCAACAGAACATACCTTTTAAAATAGAAGACTACCTAGATGAAGAGGACGAAGGTAAACGTATATTAGTAGTCATGCCCGGAAGCATAGGTGATGTGTTTTTAACTACTTCTATACTAGAGTCTATAGCAGAAACATACCCAAGCCCAAACTACAATATCTATTTTGCAACAGACCCCAAGTATTTTGAGGTAGTAGAAGGCAACGAGAACATATATAAAATAATCCCCTACAACCAGAAGATGGATGACCTGCTCTGGCTAGAAGGAAGAGGCGACCATAAAGGCTTTTTTGAAGTAGCCCTGCTACCTCACATAGGAACACAAAGAATGTTTAACTATCAACATAATGGTAAAGATAAGATAGCGTTAGACCTTACTTGGAACTAGTTATGCACTTAGTAGAACAATACGCACTCTCCTGCGGTGCAAAAATTACTCGGGCAAAGATAAGGGACAAGTACTGCCCCCTGCCAACAGATAGGTACATAACCTTCTCTCCTTTCTCTAAACCCTCAAAGAATTACGACTACTGGAAAGAAGTTTTAGCTATGGCTATTCCCCCTTTAAATCAATTGAAGATAGACTTAGTCCAACTAGGAGAAAAGTCTGACCCAGCCTATGAAGGCTGTATCGACATGAGAGGCAAAACGTCTATAACACAAGCAGCCTATTTAATTAAACGAGGAATAATGCACCTTGGCACAGACTCCTTTGCTACTCATATTGCCTCAGCATACGATAAGAAAATGATAAGCCTTTATTCCCATAGCCCCATTCAGAACTGCGGGCCATTCTGGTCTAAAAAGGCCGATATCATACTCTTGGAGTCAAACAGAAAAGGACTGAAGCATTCTTACGCTACAGAAGAGAAGCCTAAGACAATCAACACAATAGAGCCAGAGAAGGTGGCCTACTCTATCTTTAAAATGCTAGGCATAAGCACTAACATAAAACACAAGACTGTCCACATAGGTCCCAAATGGAACATGGAATTCCTTGAGGTTGTCCCGTCTGCAGTTGCAAAGTTTAGCCAAAAAGCACCGAAAGACAGGCACGTTATAAGAATGGACTATCACTTCAATGAAGAAGTTATGATAGAGCAACTAAAGACTAACCCCGGCCTGATTGTCACAGACAAGCCCCTATCCTTAGACAAGTTAATAAAAGTAAAGGATCTAATAGATCAAGTTATTTATTTAATAGAGGATGATTCATTTGATGTTGAGTTCTCGAGGGGCTTAGACAGGGCAAATATTAAAAACTCAGTTTATACAAACTTAGAAGGAGAGTTTTTAAAAAAGCTTAAATATGATTTGTTAAACTTAAACAAACCCATAGCAACATTGGAGAAAAAGAGTAAAGAGTTAATATATAATCACGAAAAGTATGATGTAAAGAATCTAAAATTTAGAAGCCGCAAGTTTGTCATAGAGGGAGACAAGATATTCCCCGGGAAAGCAGCTTATTTTAACAACGTAACAATAGATAATTTCAACGCAGATCCAATACCAATCATTAACAAAAAAGACTTTTGGGATGAAATGGATTTCTTTTGGATAACAGAAGATCAAAATCTATCCTTGACTCAGAAGGTAGTTTAGGGTATCATTAGTATATGTCTATAGATCAAAAAACGTTTCAAAGAAACGAAGCAGGGCTTTTAGTTAAACCCCCAATTGACTACGTATTCAACGAAGACGGCTCCGTTGATTGGAGAAAAATGGTCAGGACAAGCTTTTTAGTAGCCAATAAACAAAGGACAAACCAAACCGATGTATCTCAACTGGAAGACAAAGACCTACTTATTCTGCTGGGAGGCATTAAAGAGCTGGCTCAAATTAGAGGTTTTACCCAAGTGAGCTACAACGTGGTAGCCGCAAGCCAAGAGTATTTTGCGACTAGCTGCACTATTGAATGGTTACCCAACTACGAAACTAATAACCTCTCTTCGACGTTCTCTGCTTTAGCAGACGCACACCAAGATAATACGTATAGCTTTGCCTGCAACTTCCTAGCAGCAACGGCGGAAAACAGAGCTTTTGTTCGGTGTGTAAGGAACTTTCTCAGGATTAACGTCGTTGGCCAAGAAGAGATGGGAGGAGGCCAGAAACAATCAACCTTCACTCAAAAATCTTCTGCCGCAAAGACAGACTCCAATCCCGCCACCCTATTAGAAAAAGTTATGGACACAAAGGGGGTATCTTTTGATATGGTCAAATCTCGTTTGCTGGAAGAAGGCTTTAAGAAAGCAGAGTCGTATGATTCAATTAAAGACATACCTAAGACTAAAACTTTTGAACTCATAGCTAGACTAAAAAAGATTTAAAAAAGACTTGACAAGTGAATAAGTTTTTGTTAGAATAAGTAAAGCAAGACGAATTTCCTCTCTCGACGGAGAGAGGTCGGTGTGACGGAACAATCCCTCCCAAAGGGGTAACGTAGCGACTGCGAGAAGTACAGAGACCAATCGGTTGAGAAAAATCGCGGGTGAGTCCGAAGTAAGTAGATCTGAAACATTTGTTTTCTGGGTACTGAAAAGGTGCGGGTACACAAATACTCCCGCCACCATTT
>Ga0080013_1000219_pt1 | contig 82091 bp, 77 predicted proteins | sample ETNvirenome_6_85_FD_69236 | JGI IMG/M metagenome (GOLD analysis project Ga0080013, IMG submission 69236) | Marine viral communities from the Pacific Ocean - ETNP_6_85 (SPADES assembly) (version 2) | ecosystem: Environmental > Aquatic > Marine > Oceanic | place: Pacific Ocean | collected 2013-06-19
ATTAAAGTTAGTGTTTCAGATACAAACTCTATTGGAACTACGTCAGCCTTATCTGATGAGGTTGGTCCTGTATCTGGACCTCCTGTAAACTCAGCAGCTCCTCAAATTAGTGGGACGGCTAAGACGGGATATGAACTACAAACAACAATCGGAGATTGGGATAACAATTACACTGACCTGCACTATAATTGGGTTAGTTCAACTGCAGCGGATGGAGTTTTCGCTGAGTTTGCACCCGTTCTCGAACAAGGTCCATCACTGCTAGTTCCGGATACGGCTGTTGATAAGTTCATTGGATGCTGGGTTTCTGCTCAAAATTATGCAGGTTCCTCCATGGCAAGTTCGGTAGACGCTGCTAATCTTGGCAACAATTACGTCGGAGCTATTGGTCCTGGCCCTCCTTATGTGTCTGGAAATGCCCCATACATTTACGGCACCTTACAAGGAGGACAAACCCTTACCGTAGACAATGGAGTTTGGGCTAACAGTCCAACCTCATACTCTTATGAGTGGCAGCGCTCTGATGAGTATAATGGAACTTATGCTACTATTAGTGGAGAAACAAGTCAGACTTATGTACTAACCGCGGATGATGCAAACAAATTTATAAGGGCAATAGTTACTGCGGAAAATGCAGCTTCTTTAACGGGCACAGCGACAACGGCACCCACAGGCCAAATTACAGGAGCTCCTGAAAATACTGTAGCTCCTTCTTTTGAGGCAGTAGCCGGGCAGACATATGGACCGACAAGTTTAGATGGTGCTATATTCCTCCCTACCCATACTCCCCTTTCGATTAATCCAGGCTCATGGGAGTATGAGGATACTTTAGAATACGCTTGGGAATATTATAGTAAAAATGCTCCTGAAGGTTGGCGTCCTTTACCTGATGAGGATGATAACCAGGCTATCGAGAATAAAACTATTAATATGTTACCGGGTCCATACCCTATAAATGAGGCATCTCTTTGGCCCCCAGCGCGGAAATCCATCCTTATAACCCATCAAGCACCTCATTCTTATTGGGATTGGTGGGCCCTTTCAGCCATATCTCCTTACGCTGCTGATGAAAGTGGAGAAAATTATGTAAGTGGAACCCCTATTCGAGGTATTGTCCACGCGACAAACGCCGTTGGTACTGTAAGTGCTGTCACACCAAGCTCAAATTGTATTCTTGGTCCAAATCGTCCTTACCCTGCACACCTTGTTACAGCGTTCATGAGTCCTGAGACGCCTCATTTCACTAATACCCAAGAGACGTATCCTATGTTTGTAACATCTTCAGTTCCTTATGTCCTAACCTCTCACAACCCTTCCATCCTCCATAGAGACTGGGGCTTCTGGCAACGGTCAAACCCTTTTGGGCTTTCGTCCACGTATACAAATAACGAGACTGTTAGAAGTTGGACCGGAGATTACCCGGAGAAGTTGTATTATAATATTGCTGTTATGGATAGTTCTGCTGTGAACGCACTGCAAGTAAGTTCGGTTTGTGACGGCAGCTTAGTAGCCGGGATGGGGTATATGACAGAATTCCCCCGTCAAGACGACGTTTATGAGCCTTACAACACTCCCCTTCTTTTCCCTGTAAGTGCAAACTTAGAAGGTAAAGCTGTAAAATTATGTACCCAACACGTTAAAACACATAGGGGGTTCGATGGTAGCCCCGTTCACTATAGTAGTATTGTACTTTCGGGGGATAGTATCCCGTGCTCGGGCACACTACTTCCTACTAGTACAAAGTCTTATAGACTTTACCACAATAAAGAATGGACACACACTGGAATGAACAATAATATTACAGCTGGAACCACCACGGAGAGGGGGTCGGCAATGTGGTGGGCTTACCAATATCAATACAATTATGATTCAGTAATCCATAGACCCATAAACACGACGGACAACGCTGGTGCTCTTTCCTTTTGGTTAAAACTAGCTGACCTTCCAACCACGGATGATGCCGTAGTACCTATTATGTCATTTGAGCAGGATAATAATATACGAGGAGGTGTATTCCTTGAGTATAGGGAATCCAAAACATACAATTTTCCCAGAGGTAATGGCACTAACACAAGTATAAATTTTGTAGAAGGTCATTATTTAATGTTTAAGCTTACGGAAGGAGAGAACGGGCCCGCTTCTACCCCAAATTATTACGCTAAGTATTGGTATAAATTAAACGCTGAACACTTAGACCCTGTCAACTGGAACAATATAATTTTTGCCATTGCTAGTATGAATACTAGTAATGAGAATTCTTTGAGGAAGGCAGGCTTGTGGATTAATGGTTTATATGTCCCCCGTTGGGCTCAGCCATTTTACTTCGATAAAAATAAGACCAATGGTAAGCAAATGCATGGCTTATGCCTCCAATATATTGGGGGTAAAGGACTTCAGGATGGCACAGATGGATACAAGGATTGTTTTAACGGTCAAATAGATGGGATAACTATTTGGCAAGGCGGAGGTACAGGGGAAGGTGGATATAATACTATTATGACTGATGAGATTGCTCGCGCTTTGTATAAAAATGGTGCAGGGCACAACCCCCTTTGGGCTGACTCTTATGGCGACGACGAATATCCCGCCACCCATATTGTTGGAGGATACCTGCAATTCCACGATTCTATGGGCGAGAGCTTTTTGTGTCCCTCGGCTAATATCCCTTTCGGTGCGCCATCTTGGGATACCAACCCGGACTACTATCAATACTGGGACGAGAGTCACCAGCAAAACAACGCGAATGGAGTCAGAGTTGAAACAGGTTGGTACGACGAAGACACCTTGACGTTGCCTCAAAACAGCTACTGGATGGGGGACTCAAAGTACGACGCGGCAAGCGGTAGTTATATAGATATCAATGGCCTTGCCAACCAAAGACCCACTCGCATGTCGGAGTGTATAGAGAGTCATGACCTTGTTGATGATGCACCTCAATATGGTATGACTGCGGGAGATGATAGTCCCGATGTAGGGAATCCATCAGCCTCCTCCCTGAATTTTAATGATGATAATGATGGTCATCACGATGATTGGTATAAAGCTCCTGTTGACCTCAATACAAGTGCGGTAGGAGATTTTAGTTCTATTGTAGTAGGGACAGACCCTCCTTCGTATTATGTTTCTGGACCGGATGGTATGGTCTACCACTCCACTTCTGCTGTCGATAATGTGTCCTTTTCATTCTGGTTAAGTGGAAATGAAATGCCATCTGCTGGGGACACTATCTTTTCGCTTAACACGGTCATGTCAAACTCTAATGATGGTATTGGAGCGATTTTAACGGGTTCAAACCCACCAAAAATTAGATTTTTTATAAATAAGTCTCAGACAAGTTCATGGTACGCTCAAGCAGAACTTAAGAAAAATGAATGGAACCACGTTATCTTAACTTACGACAGGTACGGGGGTAGTGATAATATGAAGATTTTTAGGGATGGCGTCTTATCTGCTACCAACACCTTGGATGAGGGAATCTCTAATACTGATGCATACTTAGTAGTTGGAAAAGGAGGTTCAGCTGATGACTACTACTTTAGTGGAATTATGAGTGAATTTGCAATATTTGGCGAGACTTTGAACGCGTCAGCGGCTTCTGGGATTTATAATGATGGAGCACCTAATAATTTATTACTAGAACAGTCCTATGGAGGAGAATATCCTGGACCGCCTAGCTTGCGTATGTGGCACCGACTAGGTGGTGGTAGATATAAGAATAATTATGATTTCACAGGTCCTCTGTACACTAGTAGCTTGGGGCCTTTAGGAGGTAGAGCAGTCTTTGATGAGTCACCGATGGGAAATCATGGACTTTTAATGGGGAGTAAGTGGGATACCTCAGCTGGAATACAGGAAAGTAGTACCTCAGAGTATCCAGTTGCTACCCTCGATGAAGCTGACTGGGGACCTAAATAGAATAATGGCTAATTTCAAATATATTAACGCAACGGTGAATGTGTCTAAGTTTAAGAACACTAGGCTTTACCAAGTGCCCCTGGATTCCCTTTATGCTAAATTAACAAATATTCAAGTAGCTAACAGAGAAGACGATACTATTTTTGTGACGGTAGAGTTTCGTTCTGCTAAAGGAGGAGCTCCGGTTTTATTTGTACAAAAGGCCGCTATTCCAGTTGGAGCTGCTTTGAACGTGTTAACAGGGGACTCTATTAATTTAACTCCTGGTGATTGGGTTAATATACAGTTGGTGGAAAACCCCGATGCAGCAAACCCTCAGGAACCCAGCGCCGACATTTTTTCTAGTATAACGGAGTGTTACTCCGAAGAGGGGGGGAGTTATGGCACGTAGGATTGCCATTATCGGAAACATTGCGGGAGGAGCTACAACAGCTAACACTGCACTTTGCCATGTAAAAATAAACGGAATTGAAGTGGCTTTAGCAGGTGCTGTTGTACCACCTCACCCCGATACTCATCCTGTGTCGTCGATGCAGGGGACTAGTCATGTCAAAATAAACGGAGTTAAGGTAGTTGGGAATAGTGACCTAGCTACTTGTGGACATGCTATAACTGCAACAGGATTCGCTAAAATTACACCATGATACCTTCTACCCCAAAACCAAAGATACCTTCTATCCCAAAATCAACCTTGCAGGCTATGCCAACTCCTGTGTTGGATGGGCTTATGCAAGGCTTGGCTCAGGCTGTAGGAGCAGTACAATCAAAGATTAACCAAATTAAAAGTAAAATCTCTAAATTGGTAGAGTCGGCGGTTGAAGAGGCGAAGAGTCAAGTATCTGATGCGGTGAGTGCTGGTGCCACTGCTACGACTGACGCGATGTCACACTTAGGCAGTGAAGGTCTTCCTTCTGTAACTGGTGCTGTCCCTCCTAATCCTGGGCAGTTAGGACAGGTTAAAGGCGCACTGAAAGATTTGAAGATTGATGCGAATACAACCCCTGAACAGATTTATATTGAACTTGGCGTCACTGCTGCACTTATGATATTGCGTGCACTACTAGCTGATAAAGAGAATGAGATGAAAGGTGCATCAGAAATGATGGGGAATATTAACGCCATTAAAGCAGCTAGAGCCTCTGGTAAGGAACCAGAGCCCCAACTGAACATTGATGAACTCGACCCTAAACTTTCCGCCTTAGCTCAGCAAGCCTATGACAGGTACATGAAGTTGGTTGACTCAAGTATGGAATCTCCCAAGAAAGGTACAGCGGAAAAGATTTTAGAATTAAAATCTCCAAATAAACTATTGAAGAAAAGCGAGTTTGATGTGCTGTACGGTCCACCTGTTTCTATTAAAGGACAGTTTATTCTATCAGAAGATGGGTTATATTACGACTCCAGAACAGGAGGATTACCTGATGTGTCTGGGTTTATTGAAGCTTCCAAATCCTGGAAGTTAAACTTCGCTCCGAACCTTGGAGGTAAAGGTGTTGTTCTTAATTCGGAAGGGGTGGAGGGTTTAATTGATTCTATTTTTACGGTTGGTAGTTTAGATACTGACGATAGTTTAGAAAAATACTTTGAGTCGGATGCTTTAATTCAATCTTTTGAGCGGGATAAGGCTAATCAAATTTATAATGTATCTTCTCAAGTAACAGAACTATTAACTACACATGAGTATGACTCGTCTTCAGCTATAGTGCAAAATTACTACCGAAATATGGGAGCTATTGCGGCTTTGTTTGATGCGCGTATCGTCAAACGGAAAAAGCAAGTACAGCTTGGAGTAGTTTTTGGTGGGTATAGTTTAACTGAAGATACTTACGAAAAAGGCGCTGGAATTTTAATAAACAAAGTGGGGGATGAAGTAGATATGGTCCCCGTAAATGATTTTACCTTTTTGAAAGGGAGCGGAGTGTCCCCCACTTTACAACAACAAATAGATGTGGTGCTTATGTCAGAGGATGTTGAGGACACTACTTTACCTATTATTCCAAAATTTCTAACATCTAAAGCAGAAGCTATAGGGGTCATTGATACTTTTAGAGTTGAGAAGCCTACGATTGGCTCCTTTAGCTACTATCAAGCTTCAGCGGGTTCTGATGCGGTTGATTCCCTAGCTCCTCAAGTTAATAACTTAACGGATTTTATGGTGCAAGATGGTTTAATTATTAATTACAGCTTCATCAATCCAAATGTAGAAGGTTCTCCATCAGCTAATGTATTTAATTTGGACAACGCTGCTGATAGTAACAAAACCCTTAATGGGCAGCTAGTCGCTCAAAGTATTGAGCACGTATTCTCTGGAGGTTTAGGGATTGCGTATTTACAGGGAACTGATTTGTCGGCAGGTCAATCTTACGTGAGACTTCCAAACAACTCCAGAGATGGAGAACCTTACCCCGGCTCCGTACCTTTAGATAACCTTCTATACTCTAAGGAAGGTTGTACCATTGATTTCTGGGCTCATCTGCCTAGCCTCCCCGGGAAAACCGACTTTGAATTTCTAGATACGCACGCATACCGATTAGTTATGGCAAACGAAAACTCTGGAGGCTCCAACAGGCCAGACTCCGATACTGCAGTGTTTGCTGACCGCACCGTCCAAGAATATACAGAAGGTATGATTATTGGATTTCGGGATAAGGGAGGAGCTACTGGAGCGTCTGGTGGGGAGTTTGTTGTACTTCCTACGGTGGCTCAAAATCATCAAGATGGGTTATGGGGGCACAGCGTGTGTATTGCTGAGAGCCATCAAGTACCTTGGCCTACCACTGCGCAAACAACGGAACTTGGCTTTAAAGTTCCTGTTACAACAGAGTTTCACTCTGCTTCAGCCCACGACGAAACCCCAAACACAAAAACAATTGCCTCTGTAAATACAGAGTTTGTTCACTTTTCCCTAACTTTAGACCCTCCAAAGGATGCTATAAGTTTGTACTGTGATGGTATGTTGGTGGGTTCAAATTCTATTAGAACATCTTTTGGGATGGCGAGTTCTATGGATTTACTTAATATCCCTACTTGTGCCCGCAAAGATAACAGGTTTGGCAGGTTTGATATAAACAGCTTCGATTGGGCAAAAAATACGGGACCTCGAATTGGAACTACTGGAAGCTCTCCTCTTTTACATGAGCTTGCCTTTACTCCTTGGGTTCTCGGAGGTGGATTTACAGACGGTATGCCGGGAGGATTCTTAGGTAAAAACACAAATACGACGTATAACCAACCTCCCAATGACTCCACTAGAAAGGCACAGCACCAAGATTGGCCTGTGAACTGGGAAACTCCCGAGCCTGCAAGGTCAGGACTTGAAGGGTTCTTAGGCAGTTTCAAGGTATACAATAGACCCCTATCTAAAGAGGAGGTTGCTAGAAACTATAAGCTTCAACGAGGCTTCTTCAAACACATTAAACTAGACTAATGGCTCAACGCGATACGTTCTTACAAACAGAAACATCTCCCATTAAGGGGATTAGTTTTCCTGCTATTCACGGTACTGGAGGATTGTTTACACAATCTCCTGGAGCAGCCGCTATTTTGGCTGGCTTAAAGCAGTTGTTACTAACAAACCAGGGAGAACGTGTTATGCTCCCAGAATATGGAACTAACATACGAAAGCATTTTTTCGAGCCAGACGACATCCAAACAAGAACCCAAATACAAAGAGAGGTTGAAGCCGCAATTTCTCGATGGGAACCTAGGATTTCATTGCGCAATATCTCCGTAACCCAAGACACTAGAGCTGATAGAGCTGATTATAGCGCACTGAAAATCAGATTAGAATTTACTATCGTAGACTACCCTTATGAGGTACAAGAACTAACCCTAATATTATAATGAGTTATATTAAGAATCCAGAAGACTCCCGAGGAGTATACAACTCCACTGCCTTTGACGGTACGATTGAATCTGATTTCCTTGAAATTGGAAAGATGACTGATGCGGCTAAAAAAGAACTTATTAATTTTAATGCGGATGGGTTTGATGAGTATAAGAATGCACTGTTGAATTATTTACAGGCAGTATACCCTACTGATTATACTAACTTTGTTGAATCTGATTTAGGTGTTATGATGGTAGAACTTTATGCATACTTAGCCGCAACTCTTTCGTTTAAAGCTGATATGCTTGCTAATGAATCATTTTTATCAACGGCTCAAAGTCTGTCTAATGTTCGAAAATTATTGCAACTAATTGGCGTAGATTTGAGAGGGCCTGTATCTGCTAAGGCAACTGCTTTACTTAATATAACTAACTCTACTACGGTATCGGATAGTGCGACTCTGAAGATTAGTAAAAGTGGAAGGACAGTAGCTGTCCCTAATACAAAAGGGGGAGGGGTTTTAAATTATTCAGTGTACAAGTACAACACAACCACTGGAGAGATTGACCTAACTGAAGAAGATATTATATTAAATAAAGATAACTCATTAGAAAGTGGCGGTGTGAGTTGGAATAATTTAGTGTTAATGGAAGGTACTTATAAAACTTTAACTGGGGCTTTCTCACGAGATGCAGTCACGCACACTATCGAAATTCAGGACTCCAACGTTACCGAAGGAAGTATTACGGTTACTGACCAAGAAGGGAACGTGTATCGGGAGATTCGAAATATTTATATGGCGTCAGGCGCCGATGATTCCGTTTTCCATAAGGTGTACAATGATGATTTTTCAGCTAAGTTAACTTTTGGAAACGGGGTTAGAGGTAAACGACCCACTCCAGAAAGCACTTACACCGTACAATACCGAGTTGGTGGAGGTGAGTCGGGTAATATTCCTACGAACTTTATTGATGTAATTTTAGAGGGGACTCATTCAACTAATGGTTCAACTCCTTTACAGTTAAGGAATATTAAGAATGCAACTGGAGGTATGGGAGCAGAGACGATTGAACATGCAAAAAAATGGGCACCAAACGTGTTCCGAACCCAATACCGCGCAGTTACAGGTCAGGATTATACTACTCTTGCTAATACCTTTGCTGGTACTCAAGGTACTAATCCAAAGTCTATTGCTGTTCTTCGACGGTCCGGAGCTGGAAGCAACATGATTGATATTTATTGTTTAGCAAGAGCTACGGGTAGACATCTGGAGCGAGCCTCATTAACTTTTAAACGAGAGCTTCTAGATTATATAAACCAATTTAAAATGTTAACTGATGAAATTAGTATTGTGGATGGGTTGGTTAGAACAATTGATTTGGTTACTACCATTTATGTTGATAAGCGCCACCAAGATTTCGAAGGTGCAATTAAGACAGGAGTCAGGACAGTTGTGGAGAACTACTTCAATCCAGATGTTAGGGAGTACGGAGAACTTCTTTCTGTGGGGGATTTAACAAGAGTAATTTTTGATGTTGACTATGTTAGGTTTGCCAACCTAGACAATTTGGAGGATGATGTGAAAGTTGCCTTTAATGAGATTGTACAATTAAATAACATTGAACTAACTATTGAGTACGTATAATGAGTAGAAAGTATAAGCACGACTACGTCGAAGTAATTAAACGACTAGTTCCTTCTTTATATGAGGACATGGATTTTTCCGTTTACGGGAAGATGGAAAATGATAGTGTTTATAAGGTAGCCGGAAGTTTAGTGCAATACGTGTCAAAGCACATTCAAGAGGATTTTAACCCAGGTAATTTTGATTCCTCTTCGTGGTCGCAGTACTTTATACCGTCAAACAAATTAACTAAGGTAACTCCGGACTTGTTCCAAGAATGTGTGCTAACTCCTTTTGGGAGGTCATATTCAGACTTCTCTACTTCTGCGGAGTTTGTTACTTTTATTCAAACCTCAGCATTACCTGGGATGCGATGTACTGGATTATCCACTTCATACGTGGATAAAATGAAAGACCTGCACCCAACACTTTCAAGTGCAGCAGAAGTTCAGAAGTTCCTTCAACGCAGTTTAGGGTTGTTTTACTTATTAAATAAAGAAAACTCTACCCTTAATAGCAACCCAACTGATGTTTCGGGATTACCTACGAAAGCGGCAGTTACTGTATTTTTAAACGAAGAAATCACAGAGGGGGATATGGTGAAGGTTTTGATGGGGCATTTATGGACTCATCGAGAATCTAGCACAAGTGTTACTCGCGAGCATTTTTCTGAGCTATCTGACTATGTTGTTGGAGATGCAGGGCTGTCCGGTGCCTACACTTCCGGAACACAATTACTAGACTCTTTACTAACTCATGTTAGTATTCTTTACGCTTCAACTGATGAGTCTTCCGATTTCTTACAAACTTCTTTTGATTTATACGAGACGTTAAATCAAGTGCCAACAAGGGAAGAAGTTGCCGCACCCTTTACTAAGTATTTGCGAGCGTTAGCTTATGCATTCTATGACGTTGATGTTGTTTTTGATGAACTTCAACATCTTTTAGATATTGAAAGATGTCCACCGGAATTTATGGAGTACTTAGCGACTTACTTAGGGTGGACTCTACAAACTGGGGACATTGAATCTTGGCGCTCTCAGTTACGCCAGGCAGTTCACGTATACAAATCTAAAGGAACCCGACGTGCGTTGGATACGGCTTTAGTTTCAGTATTCCCTAGTAGTATATTTACTCCGACCTCAGCTCTAGAAGAGACATGGGAATCTTACTTACCTAATTTGATTCATTATACTTTAGTAAGTGAGTCTCCTTACTTAAAGCGGGGTGTTTTTACGAAAGAGACTGCTAACGCGTTAAAGTTAAATTATTCTAATGTTGACCGCGATTTAAATCTTAAGTATGCTACGGATAGAGTCGTTGAGTATTTACATAACGAAACTAGTTGTATTCGCATAAACAACAAACGTTTCTCCTCAGAAGAGGTGGGTACTTTTCACCACCGAGGTAAGGAGCTCAGTGTTCCCCCATGGGAGAACGAGCGGTTTTATGATGACACCTTAATTACTCCAGCAGTACTTATTAATCTTCAGAAAGTATTAACCGACACTTCTGGAGCGGGAGGGTTTGGAGTTCCAACTTCTGCGGTTGACGGTTTAGTTACTTTTGTAAGCTCCCTTACGTTGGATTCATCTGCGTACCATGGGACAAACGTAAAATGGAAGTTTCATACGTCTTCTCAAGAACTACCATTTAATTTTAGTGCTATTACTGCGGGAGGTGATTTTGATGCCTTAAGTTTATTAGATTATTGGAGTGCCAAGTCTTCAACGGTCTTTACCTTGTTTACAAGAGACCAGATAGATATGAAGCTTGGGTCTGTCGTAGAAGGTGCTGGGAGTACGAAGGCGGTAGATATTTTCTCTGATATTGTCTCAGAGTTGGCACCTTTCCACGTTGTTTCCAAAGTTCTTGTTCCGGGGGATGTAGCTAGTGAGACTAGTGGTACCATAGACGGGTATGAAATAAAGAATGAACCTAGATGGGTTGGGGTTGGTAAAATTGACGCAATCACTACAGGGGATGAGTTTTTACATAACCCTATTACCACCTCTTACGAAGGACAACCTGGAGTTTACCTTGGTGGTGCAGCACACTTTAAAAGGTCAGCAGTAGAGAAAAGTGCAAGACCGTCATCCGCCAATAAGCACGAGGGTTCTGCCTCGTGGCTTCAAGTATCTGCCGCAAGCCCAATTTCACAAGCTTATGGGGCAAGTGCGGCTAATACCCCTATTAAAGGAGGTTCTATCTCCTTGTGGGCATACCATGGATGTTCATCCTTTGAGTTAAGTGACGACACTATCACAAACGCCGAATCCCTTAACTACGAGCAATCTGGCATTCCAACTTTGTTCTATCGGGGATTTGGGGATGCGCTTTATCCTAGAGTCAACCTCCCTTACAATACATCCTCCCTCACCAGAATCAGAGAAATAAAGAATCAGCTCAGGCTTTTCGGCTCTGGCCCAAAATTTGCGGAAACGGGAGGCGACGCCGTCACAATGACTCAGTACACGAGTGTCTCGTCTCTGAAATATCCTATTCAAGGAGAGTCCTCAATTACTCCTAATAAGTGGCATCATTTTGTATTTACTTATAATGGGGATATATTCTCGAACACCGGAAAACTTGGAGTATTCATCGATGGGGTTAGACAGCAAGGGCATTCCGCCAGCGCGACTGGTAGCTCTGCAAAGGGTACCTATATCTCTAACGATAGCCCGGATAGAGAATATGGCACCTCTGCCTATGCAGCAGGAACGTACCCACCTATGTTTGGAACTGATGAGAATATGTGGCACGGTTATCAAAATGATAATGACTCCGACGACTTTGACCCTAGATTACACAATACTCATATGTCTCACATATCCATGTACAGTGGGGTTTTGAATGATGGGGATGTTCGTGGGATGTACAATGCGGGAAGCCCACCTGATTTGCTAAATGAAAAAATATATGATTCAAGCGCGGGAGATTCCCTTGTAGCTTGGTGGCCTTGTCATAAGTTAATACAGAAATCGAGTAAGGCATATTACGATGATTATGCAAAAGTTTTTGATAGTTCATCAATGCGGCTGGTTTGGTCAGGGTTAGAGTATAATCCTCATAATCATGTTTCTTCACTAGGTGCTTCGAGTTTCCCTGTAGCGGGACACAAACCATTTTATAATGTGGAGCGAAGCACAGGTAGGCGCAGGAATTTCCGTTATGCAATGGGACCGCTTTCATACACGCGAAATGGGCTTAGCCAACCTTCACCACACGTAGCATCGGGGTTTGTTTCGGCAAGCAGCTTCTTACCAACCTTTAAGGGGTACAACGCAAGCGCTGGAAAGTTTGTGGCGACTACAGGTGTTGTATCTTCGGTATGGGATGCAAGTAATTCAATTACTAGAGGTGACGGTAATTCGTTTAATGATGTAACTCAAAGTTTTTTAGGTGTTAAGGTTATGGACACATATCCTGTAAGGTCTTATAGCGAAGAAGAAGTGTCTGGCGCCCTTGGAGGCCCAATCAGGAGGGAGTTAAATTTAGACAAGATTGCTGATGTGATAATCCGAGAAACTATCAGGCGAGGGGAAAAGAACAGAAGTAAGATTGTATTTGGAGATGATATAACTATTGGATTTAATTTTGGGACAGATGTATACAGATTGTTCCACACAATGCAAGAGGACTTCTTAAAGAGGGTTTCTAGAAACCTAGTAACACAAATTGAATATGTTAGATTCTTAGGAGGTTTCAACTTAGTTTCGCACGCGTACGGTCCTCTCGTGGAGAATCATAATTTTAGTTATCCCGGGGTTATTAATTATAACGGTAGCGCATTAGCGTTTACAAATCGTGCGGAGCTTTATGTTTCATCCCTCCCGGAATGGGCAACAGTAGCAGCTCCTCACACTGTTAGTGGGTTTTCATACGTTAACGAGCATGGAACCCACGTTCAGTTTCAGCATGAGGGTCAATTCCAACAAGGTGCTTGGGGAGTTTTTCAAGCTCCTGGAGATGTACTAGATGGAACGCAGACTCGTAACTATACTTCACGATACTTATTATCAGGTATAGATGTTGTAGTGCCTGAAGCATCCCCTCAATATATTGCAGTCAATCAACCCGGGAGTAATAATAACCTAGGAACATTAACTGGTTCTGGTAGTATAACCTTTGGAGGTGGACCGAGTGTTGACCCTGTTCAGGAAGCGGCAAAATTAAGATTTAATTTAACTAGAAACACTGGAGGTTTAGCAAACCATCAATTTAAAGCGAAGCCTATCGCCTCAACTTCATTATTAAAACCTCAAACTTCAAGTATTGCAAACTGGAATACAGAGTATCAAAGTGTTGGAGCCATTGCTTCTTCTAATCTAATTTTTAATGGAAACTTTGAAATTGAAAGCGGGGACTCTACTCATTCTCATGACGGTTGGTACTATCAGTGGAGTCATACCCACGAGGCGGCTGGTGTGCCTGAATCGGCTGCTAAAACTGACACTTATGTTGGGCCTTGTGTTCACCTGAAGATGGCACAAGGTGAGTGGTGGAGGACAATGATTAAAGGTGATAAACTTCGTGCAGGCCATTGGTATAAAGTTGATGTTAACACCACGTATTCTGGGGAACTTTCCAACCCTCCATGCGTTTGCCTGAGGTACCGAAATGACAACAGCACTATTAGTGATTACATAAGCGCTTATCGAGCGCCTAATTTTGACGCTTCTAGTGTGAGTCACAAAGGTGACCTATTTAATGGGTACAATACTTGGTATTTTTATATTCCGTTTGACAGTGATTTCCAAACAGGTTATAATTATCGAGGATGGGAGTTATTTTATTACGAATCGACAACGACTCCAGAGTATAATTCCAATGGCTCAAGGTATTATCGAACGCATAAACTGACAAATGTAACTATGATTGAAGTAGGTGAGGCTACAGTTACGCGACCTCACTATAAAGGGAAGGACGTAGTTAAATTCCATACAGGCGCAAGCAACTCAAGTACGATAAAGGAAGGAGTTGGAGGGATTCTTTATGAGAATTATAATAATGCAGGTCATTATACTATCCAAACCACGCACACAAATAGGGTTGGGCGGCTTAGCACGAATGATGGAGATGGTCTACTTAAAAATCCTTTAGTTGGAGTGGAGCCCGGGAACTGGTATGATTTCTCTATGACAGTAGCTTGTCCCTCGTACAACTCCAGGGGGTTACAATACTTCCTCCAAAATCAAACTGAAGGTAAGTATTTTCACGCTAGTTCTAACGACTGGAAATCTGAATCTGTAGGTAATGATATGTATTTGCCGAGTAAATATACAACAGGTGAATTTTATACTATTACAAGTTCAGTCTTCGTCGATTCACAATTTAATATTGATGATAATTATTCTTTAAGTATTTCCCCTAATGAACCAATTCAAAGATGGTCTCCTATAGGGTTTAACTTAATGAAGACGCAATCTAGTGATTTCACCGACGCCCTGATTACATCTTCTATTGGTGACTTTATTGGAGGGGAGAGAAGGTTTGGAAACTGGTTAGAATCAGACTCTGGATATATTTCTCCCTCTGCTGTCTCTTGTTGGTTTAAAACGGCTACGAATATGCCTATACCTGGACACGACGACGGACAACATCAATACATTTATACTTTTAATAAAAATGGAACGGAAGGGTTTGGTCAATCTATGATTGTTCATAATAGTGGGTATTTGCAATGGGCGTTTCGTTCGCTGTTAACTACTGATGACTACACCCATGATGCTAGTTGGATTTTTAAACCCGACATGGAGCGTCAGCACCTAACCCCATCCGGAAGTGACCCAACTAAAGCACCGGGGTCAGTGCCATTAAAACCGGGGAACCCACTTGGTGCTTCCTCGGTAAGTGGTAGTACCTATGGATGGACTCACGTTCTAACAGTTGTCCCTTCTGGCACTTGGGAATCCCCAGGTCCCCCAAAGATTTGGATAAACGGAGAAAGGGCGCAGCCGTATCTTGGAGGTAATCAGGCACTACCTTCATATGGCTCTACTAATAGAATTGGAAGCAACGCGACTTACGATGCCGCGTGGCCTAATGCCTCTAGTTTCTGTGGGTGGATTGATGATGTTAGTGTATTCTCTTCACTTGATTTCGATGATGAGGATGCTAAAGCCTTGTACGCAGGAGCTGACCCCTCCATCCTCAAACCGGATGATATTGTGTCATGGTGGACATTAGGTGATGGGGATTATTCTTTCTCAGCAGCAACTAATGCCTCTGCAGATAACTATGGGACCGGTGGAACGCCTGTAAATGGATTCTCAGCTATGGACCAGGTAGGAAATCGCACAATGAGTGGTGTAAGGTTTAACTCATCTTCCAACATTCTCCCCTTCTGTAGCTCCGCAAATCCAGTTAGTGATGTTTGGGGAGCACCTTCTGGGACGTGTGAAGCTATGTGTCCTCCTCCTCTAGCAAGTTCAAATTATGTGGACCACTACGTAGATTCTCTATCGTTTGAGAGGAGCTTAGCAAATTCTCTTATGCCAGACACAAACTATACGATGACGTTAAAGGCTCTTACAAATAATCCTGATGAAGGGGAGACTTTAGGAGTTCGGGTTATTACGGAACGGCTGCCTTTAGCGGGAGATGGGGTAGAAACTCGCCGTTATGTGTACAACTGGAATACTCAAAGGTGGGAGAGGTATAATGCTAGCACCAAGACTAATTATGCTAATGTAAAAATTATAGGGTCGGAGTGGGACTCCTACACGTTACGATTCCACACGGATAACCTACAATCCGATTATTCTTTAACGGACTCTTTCTTTGCAGATTGGGGGGAGTTACACAGCAAGGATACTGGATATTTTATTGAGGTATTCCGAAGTACTCCTAATGCAAAAACCACACATTCAATCACTTTAGATGAGGTGAGCATTGTAGACGTTGACATGAATAAACTTGTACACCAGTACAACCCGGAGGACTTGGAAACAATTTTCGATTACCTACAAACGCTTGGCAATAGTAAAACTTCGCGAAGTTCTGAGTTTTATGGGAAGTCTGGAGGTAGTCGTGCTACCGTTTCAGAGCCTATGGGAGGAGTACTAGGTACGGTTAATTATAATTATTACAACGAACGGCTAGCGGATGCTAGCGGGGTAGCAGCAAGTGGAGCCTCAAATTCCACACAAATCAATATTACAGACTAAACATATAGATATAGAGTATCATGAAAGGAACCCTAGAAGTAATTCACTACAAAAGTACCGGAGATAAAGATGTTATCCTAAAAGAGGATAACATGATTGTTGATGGGGCTAAAGAACACTTAGTGGATATTTTTACAAGGCTTTCCCCACCGAGTGGAGAAGGAGACCAAATAGGTAATTATAACGACGTTTCTAACGTAGGTGTTAAGGCTATGTCCTTAGGACCAGCAAAGGGTGGGTTTAAGAACATGAATACTCGTGCGGCTCGTCACCCAATGACACTTTCTCCTAATGCCACAATATCTACGGTTACGATTCAGGAGATGAACCCGTGGACAAGCGTAAACAACAGAGCATATTCTATATGGACACAAGATGTAGGGGCTGGGTACTCAACCCCAAACCAGTACTGGGATGGAGTTTTATCAGCCTTAGCTGAGGTTCCGAGCGGTGTTAATATCTCTCCTTGCTACTACACGAATAACGGTAGTTTCGGAGATACTTTACCTTCACGTTTTCGTCCTGGAAAGTTTGATGTTTTAGAGGACGTCGATATTCAATCAGTGCCTGTGGTTCACGAGGAGGAACATCAACTTCTGACTTTTGATATTACTAAGGTTAAACCAAATAATCAATACATGTTAGAATTTCAGGTTCGACCTCCTTATAGGCAGGAGGAGCTAATCCCTTTTAAAGGGGATATCGCAGAAACCTTATATCGAGTAAAACAGATTAATATGGATGGAATTGTAAAGTATCTCAACCCGGATACTTTAAAGTTTGACACTAAAGGTAAGCATACACACACTTTAACTTACAGCACCGGCAGAGAGTGCATTGTTGATGATTTCTTCAGGCTAGGTTACTTCCCTCTTGATTTACTAACGTTTGAAGGGCCTTGCCACTATTATCTTGAGTTGTTAGTGCCAAACTTTATTCATGTTCGGAATACTTTCAAGGGTTGTAAGTTGTTAAACCTTACAGAGGGAGGCTTTATAAAAAATCCTGATATCTACGTAAGGGATTCGTACTTGGTTAATGGAGATTTTAACGACTTCATTTCTCCCGACCCAAATTCAAAAGATTTGGAACTCGCAGAAAAGGCAGGAGTAGCAGCCTTTACAGGATGGACGGGACCAAACTATGTTAATAACTCCCTTAACCCAGAATACGACATTGATAGGGTAGGTTCGGTTCTAGTCTCTGCAATTGACCAGCCAAAATATCATTCCTATCTTAGTAGTATTGAAGACCCTAGAATTGATACAGCTGCAGGGTACGCGTGTGTACTAACCGCTAGCTCAACAGATTTAACTTCGAGCGCAGCATCCTACATTCAACAGACAATTACTTTACCTGACAAATTTACAAACCCTGACGTGGAAAAAGATTTTTGGAAGAATAGGGTAATTTATTTAAGTTTCTGGCAAAGGCCAATTAAATGGGGGAGCTTAGGAACAAAAGTAACTTTAAAAGATGAAACTACTGGGAAGTCTTATAATTTTGATGGGGATTACTTTGAAGAAGCTCCAGCCGCAACACGGCATAACGCGTGGGGCGATGGGAGTCCTTTTTGGGCAAGTTCTACTGTCCAAAATGACAAGGGTGGGCTGACAAAATACACTAAACCCCAAGATGTTTTTGCCTCCGGGTATTGCGTATCTAGTTTCCTTTTTTGGGAGTTTTTCAGCCGTGGTATTAACATTACTCCCGATATGGGAGGACATAAGTTAACAGTCACATTCCAAGCTTTAGAGAATCATAATTACGCGGTAACGCAGAAGATTGGCAAAGTTGCTTTAGCAAGTGTCACACTAGGACCACTTCCTGGTTGGGAACATGGTTATGCTGAAGCCGGAGGTTTGTTACATATCTCTAATTTCAGGTTCTATGAGGATACTTTTAATTTAGAATCTACCACATATGCGCAACATGCCTACTACTCCACCTCTCAAGGACAACCGGGGTACAAACTTGGAATTTTCACAACACCTCCTCCGGGTCACCGAACGGCAACGTTTGAAGATACTGGTATCCGTAGAACCTTTGCCTCTACTACATTTAAAGGATTGTACCCTTATAAGTTTTATGGGGTAGAATGGGAGCATAATAATCAGCAGCGGTTGATGAATAAGTCTAGTACTTCTAGGAAAGGTCATCCAGGTTGGACTACAGACGGGTATGCCTGGAGATTTTACTTTGTTAGAAATTTTGCAAGGTCAACTAATGGTCCTAATTTTAATTTAATGACCTTACCTCAATTTAGTAGTCTAAACCGTTGGGGAAGTTCAGACCAGGTTTCACACCCTTATGTGGTTTCAGGGGAGTTGCCTCGATGGGGGAGACCGTGTAACAGCTATGATACTGGTTATCACCCTCCAACACCTTTCCGTGAGTATGACGGTAGGGACGTATGCGTTCCAATTACTAGTAGTGTAGTCATTGAAACTCCTGTTGAAGAAGGTGAGTATGAATTTGATTTAAAAACATTCCAAACCTATACAAACCGTTACGTTGAGCCTTTAACAAAAGGAGGGGTTACAGTACAAGCCATAGACCCTGAACATAGTGGCGACATTTATTTTTATAATTTTAGAGATGACACGTGGGAGATACCTGCAAACGACCCGACTAAAAAGGCTTGGCTAGGTAAATTTTTTAAGAGAGTTGGGATTGGTGAAGGGTACTCTGCTCCGGGGGAACCTGATTTAGACCATTCAGATATTAAACACTTGACCAAATGGAATAAAAAATGGAAGAACCATAAGTTTTCATTCCACGTTAATAAGGAAGGTAGGTCAAAGTATCCTTTCTGGGATAACACAACCTCAGGAGGTAAGCGTACTGTACGTATTGGAGTATTTGCGCAGAATCCACAAGTGCATACAACCTCAAGTATCGTTACGGTGGATGGCGTTTCTAGTGTTGTTACTTCAAGCACCGCAACTTCTGCTGTCACTCCTTTATATGTGCAGTTAAATTCTATAACGGGGAAATACCACGACAAGCAATCTTGGTTGTATTACTGTACGGGGGGATACGGGAATGAATGGGTAGAGACAGGAGATACTGTACGGGATAATGGCACCTACGGGTGGGATAATACTAGACAGCAAGAAGCACCTATTATAAGGGGTAAGAATTACCCTGACTACGAAAACTGGAAACATAGGTTGTTCTACGGTAGGACAGCAAATCGAAATGCTACTTACACCGCTTCCCATGTTCGGGACCATTATTATAATAATCTCCAGGCTTTTGAGTCTAGTAGTTTAGACGAAACCTCTGAATATGACCTTAACGTATTCTGCCCAAGTGGTCTTGATTATGGGCTTTCTAGGTTAACTGGGGGAGACGTAACGTTTAATCTTTATAATGGGCCAACTGATATTTCAAAATGGAGGGATTCTAGTAAAATTACTTCAGAACCTACTGTTGATTTTAGACCGGAGCATTGGGAGATTCGTAAAGGATGGTTTCAAACTTTGCATTCCGCTCCGATTGGTGGTGACCCTCATGAATGGCTGAAAAACTCTCACACCAAAGGTGAAACTTATCGGCTTCGTCAAGCACCAAATTTCTGGCAGAAGTGCATTGCGGCGGCTGGCTCTTGGGGAGCCAGAGTGCAGGCAAACATCGCAGCCCGGTCAGGAGGTGGAAATTCAATTGCACATACTCCTACTTTAAATCATGTAGCTCGTGTTGATGAGATGAACATCACTCCAGGAGAGGGACTGGCTGTTATTACTAAAGCCAATGCCCGTGAAAAGAGGACAGACCAGAATTTCCATTTTGCATATAGTGCTAAACGCCCTAATGGAGATATTTTGCATTGGGATGGGTCGTCCCAAACATGGCAACTAGGAACTTCAAGTGTTTGGAATGCTTACGATGCTTTTTCGCCCAGCAGTTCTGGTTGGTGGACTAATATTTCCAAATACTCAAACCCAGACGCCGCGTACTTTGGTCCGAGACCACATATATTTTCTTCAACTACCTTAACAGATTTTACAAGTGATACCTTAATTAGATTCTCTTTACGCTCTGCTACTCCGTACAGTCAAGGTGCAGCACAGTATTGTGACCTACAGAATCTGCATTTTTATCGAATTGTTGATAAATCTTCTCCAAAATCAGTAGGTATAAATGCTAAACCGACGGATACAAGTATCCAACCTAAAGGACATTTACATGAAGTAGACTCGGAGGGGCAATTTACAAACCTGGCTGAGTTTCCACAGGTTGGTACTAGTATACCTTGGGCTTCTTTTAACTACGGTACAATGGCTCATATTGATGAAACTTCATGGGGTCGTTATAACTACCGTCGAGAGTTCTCAAAGACCCGGAGACGTGCTGGCCATATCGGTGGGGTTGAGGAAAAAGATTTAAGATTTAAAGCTGTGCTTCCTGAGTATCGTCCTTGGCCGCACGAAGAACTCCTTCAAAGGTCATCTTGGATTCCTTGCCAGGGATACATCTTCCCTTCTTCAACTGATTTGAAAGGTTGGGGTGAGTTGAGCACAGTTCGTCTAAATGGACATAATAACTTTGGATGTATCACGTCTAAAGGATACGTGTTGGAGAATATTGATGTACCTCGACATGAAGTACTACTACAGGACTCATTAAATGGGTTTACTGTGTCTGCTGCTCCTACTTTGGTTTCTAGTATTGGAGGTACAACATCCTCCTTCACACTTGGACCTAACATATATGAGCACACTGGTAATGTTGCGTTAGGGTTTAGTTCTTTGTCTTCAACGGAAGGTAGGTCCAGACAGGATACGTGGTATCATAGCGATGCGTACGGGCATGTAGGAATATTTAGTAGGCCAGGGGGAGCGGGAGGTAAGCAATTACGGATTTTCACAGGCCCTCGACATCAAGGGAATCCTTTTTTTCGAACTCCATTCGCTACAATCGACCCTTCTGGCACGTACTACTATTCAATGTGGCTAAAAAGTTCAGTGTGTCCTGAGGCTAGTGGGCTTTCTGATGTATACTCTCACCGGGTTAATATAAAGGCGGCGGATGTTAGTGGCGTGGCTGAAAGTACTACCACTGTAAGTTCCCTGATGGTTTCAAGTAGTTCTCGTTGGGAGAGGGAAAAATGGTTCCAAGTTTCCGGTTTAATAGATATGCCGGAACTGATAAGGGATGCACCTGCGGGTAGGTTTGCAAACCTTTCAGCTATAGCTTTCTCTTTTAAGCCTGGGGAATCCTGGAGTTCAGAGGAGGGTTTTAGGTATGATGAGAAGATTGTAGGGTCGGAGCTGTACGTAGATAAAATTGAAGTAAGGCAATTGTTACCTTATAAACCAAAAGTAACTTATTCCTTGTCCCTGCCCTATGCTCAGTGGAAGCATATGAACGATAATTGTGGTGGAGTGGGAGCTATTGGATTGTGGACAATTGACGAGGAGAAGACTACGGAGAAGTTAGGAGACTTGGTAGAAGCTGGAGTTCCTTGGCTACAAACACCTTCATGGAACAGCTCGTTTTCGGGAACGGGGAGAGGGGAGTTCTATAACTTACCTAATAACGGATACACCTTCTCTAGTATGGGCCGTAGCGGTAAGATAATGAATCCTTACCCTTTCATTCCATATGGAGCCTCTACCCTTAACCTTGTAGGTCATACTCTATCGGGAGGTGGTATGACTGCTGCCTTGTGGTGTAAGTTTCCAAAACATAATAAACAGTTATACGCGGATTCTCTACAATCACAGTCAACCACCACCACATACCTTAGACCTATAATGGCTCGTCAGGGGTATTTCCCCAGACAAACAAGTTCCGTCTTTTTCCCCGCTTCTGGTGCTTATAATGTCGAGTTCCTAAGTGGTACAGGAGGAGCTGCGAGTGCTTCAAACTGGCATATGGGTGTTTCTGCGGTTAATATAATCTTTAACAAACAAACTCCTGAGGGTCACTCTGTTGCGGGCGGTGTTGGGTCTCTAAGCCAATTCTGTTCTGGGACTGCTGGTGTTAATGGAGGTAAACAGAGTTCTATGTTATTAGGCTTTACGAAAGACCACGACATTATGTGCTATCTTGGAGATGATTGGTCCTCGCAACAAGGGTCACAAGCGGAGGGAGAAGTTCTTTATGCTCTAGACGGTTCTGGTGTTAGTTGGCAAACCTCCGCTATAGTAGATATAGAGACAGGAGAGAAGAAGACAGGAGCACTTTTTGACTCCTCAGCTTGGGTAAGCCTATACTTGGAACGTCCTGAGGTGAGTGCTGTCGCAACTTCAGCTGTAGATAAACGTCATTTACCCCCTCGAGCCTATATCCATCAAGAAGGCACTACGGGTTTATCTGCTATGGAATGGAGAACCGACGGTGGTGGGGCTTACAATGGCAAGTTCTTCAAGAACGAAATAAATTATGGAGGCGACACCCACGGAACCTCTTATGGAGCTGGCTGCGCTATTGCCAGTCTCGACCTATTTGGAGCAACTGGTCTTTCAATTGCCGAGATTTCCGCGTTGGGGGTTGGAGGTCCCGCAACTGTAATGGTACCCACGAAAGCTATGTATAGCTTTGATTTTGGTAACCATGTGAAACACAATATGGGTGAGAATAATACGCTCCATCCTGCTGCAAATGCTTACGCAGGAGGTGCTGCAGAAGGTCCTGAAGAAAGAATCACAAAAATACTTTACGCTCACGGAGGAGCGTACGCTAATAGAGTCCCAGATATGGTTTACCCTCATAGAAAGACTTCGAGGTACTCTGGAGTCGAATGTAGCGCGATTTACGTCAACTTTCCTGAAGACCAATGTCAAACTTCTTATGATGGTAATTACGACCCTGACGATGGAGCGTGGCCTGCAGGTGGTCAAGACCATCAACTAGTTTGGGCTGAGGGTTGCGCAGCTTTAGATTCTAACACCAACGCCGCCTATAGTGGTTGTGTTGCGACTCAAGGATACAATTTCTATTACACAGATGAAGGTCCCGGCAAGTCGAGGCCACAACGGAACATGAACTTTTGGATGTCCCAAGGTGCTAAATCATGGGACACGCTACCGCCTTTTGAAGACCCTTCCGTGCATAGGTATTACCTAGGCGATGACGCAGCTGACTACCAATATTCACCGGGTATGGGTAATTTCTCAGTTGTTCAACAGGAGGATTGGCATCATATAGCCGTTACTATAAGTGTTCCTGACGCTTCTGGATTCCGGGCAATGACATATTGGATAGATGGTCAGCCTATGCGTTCTGTAGGTAAGGATAATAAGTACGGGGTTGGTTTAAACGATAACCAGACTCACGATTTATGGGTTCCTTGTTTTGTAAATCAAACAGCTACTTTATTTTACGATACACCCGTTAATACGGGTTCTTACGAAGATTATCCTCTAGAGTTGAACACTGGTGTTCATAGGATAACTTTATGGGCTGGAGAACTGGAGTGGGACGATATTTCTAGGGAATATAATGCTGGTTATGGCGCAAACCCAAGGGGTGGCAATAGCTACCTCGAACAGAGGGTTGCTGTTGATTGGTTATTTAATTCACAACACGCCACTTTTGATGCTGCTGCAAGTTCGGCTTACTTGGCTCCTGCGTATTCCCATTTAGCCAATTTTGGCATGATTAACGGTGAGGACCCAGGTTTGAATGGAGGTGTGGGTGCAGGTGGATATATGAAACTTTCTGGCAGCGAAAGCCTTGGCTACAAGTGGAATGTTCGTGATTGGGCTCTTGCGTTCGAACCTAGAACAACTAGAAATTCACAAGGGCATCCTTTTAAACTATATAACTTGACACATCAAGGTGGAAGTTATGAGCCGGAGTTTAAACTGTTTGCTAAAAAGGTTTTCGGACCTGGAGGCGTACAAATGCCTGCTGACGCTAAATATGATGATATTATTACTTTCTCCTGGACATTAAACTTATGAGATTTACCGACTTTTCCGATTGTAAAGGATATTTAGAAATTTACAAGGCATTCCCTAACGGGGAGACTACGTGTGTATATGCGGACCATAACGTCATTTGTTCTGGTATGGGAGTAACCCTAGCAGAGCTCTTTAACGCTTCTGGTGGTTCAGATATCAGCAGTTATAAAATTGATTTATTTCAAGTTGGGATTGGGGGAGACTCAGATAGGCAAGTCTCGGGCACTGGAAATTTAGGAGATTCCTTAGGCACTTCAGGATACGTGGGTGGAAGTTTGGATGTAGTTCAACAAAGTTACATGGCTTCCGGTTTATTCTTTACAGACAATGCTTATGGTATTATTAGCCCGGCATTTATTAAGAAGACTTCGCCGAGACGAATCCAGTTTCATATTGTTCTAGATGAAAATGTTGGAAATGATTTAATTGGAATTAACGAAATTGGCTTGTTTAGCCGAAACCCTCTCCGTACCGAACCTGCGGCAGGAGTTCTGTGTGCATACCGATACTTTCCAACAATCACAAAAAGCACATCTTTTGCTTTGGTTTTTAAATGGACTATTGAATACTAATGCCTCAATTCTCTCTCTCTGGTGGTAACACAGTTCTTACGAACGAATATACTAAGCTTGTGCAGAAGCATAAGCCTGATTCTCCTTATAATTGGGAGCAAGATAACGTCCCACTTGAGGACCTTGAAAAAAGAACCGATTTCTTATATCAAAAAGCTGGCTTTCCTGGGAAAGGTATAGCTGGAGCTACGCTAACACTGTCCTCTACACCAGACGAAAGTAACGGAGTTTTTTCTGACATTCCTACTCTTATTTCTCAAATTCCTAACGTCTTAACTTTTCCTTTATTAATTGAAATTTGTAAATACGGAAACCTTGGGGAGTTAACCTTAAATAACATTTCTTGTGAAGGTGAAGGTGGAATTGAGATTGTAAATAGGATAAGCTTTGATGGCACTACAAGTATGGTTGCTGCCTCTGCCCAGGAAGTTACGCGTTATGGGACTTTGTCTACTCCGACTGTGATTTATGGAGGAGACTCTTTCTATAATAAAATCTATCAAACTAAATCTAGTCGGTTAGACATACCGGTTGCAGTCACTGGAGTTAATAGTTGGCAGGATTCTGCAAGGGTTTTAGTAGGTACAAATCCAGATGCGCGTTATGATAACGCAACTATTTTCGCACATATTACTGAGGACACGGCTTCTACCTATATTTTACCTGTAGACTACGCGTCCACTAAAACGTTTAATTTTAGTGCTTATGGAGTATTTAACGATACTACGATTGGAGATGATGGCGTACACAATGATGCTTTCCCCAGGAATGAGACAAATGGGTCCTCTTTAGCTATCGGACGTTTTGACCGACCTTATGATAATACTACCGGCGCCGTTAATAATGGAAATGGTGAGGCAAATTGGAACAATGCCTCGGGTGGTTTCACTACTTTAGGATACGGAAATCACTTTACAAAAGTTACCCTTAGAAACTGTAATGGGAACCGAATTAAGTTGACTAATATCTGCGTAGATGGAGGTACGGCAAACGCCGGTGGAGGTACAGAGGTTTCTCATAACACTAAGGATGGTTTTAGGGTCGAAGGTTGTTCGTTGATTACGTTGGAGAATTGTGTTTCAATGAGAAACTCTCATTCAGGGTTTAAGGTGTCTAACTCTGAAGTCTTTGTTGAAGGTTCTATAGTTGCTTGGAGAAATTATCCACTTGCCTCTCAAGCGAGAACAGCGTTAGCTGAAGCAGATAGTTTTGGACTATTAGCTTTTAATAGTGACATTGAGTTTGAAACGTACTCCGATGCTGCGGACGCAAACGGACTCGGATTGCGTGCATTTCAATTTAACCGTACTGGAATCAAGTTAATTAACTCTAAGATTCAAGGAGGGTCGTATGCTTATGACCCCGTCAACATGACAACACCAGTTCAAGTCTATGATTCTAACATTGGCGGTTATAATGATAACCGAACTTCGTTCTTAAACACAAGCTATAATAATAAATATGGAATTCATTTATTGAATGGACAGCTCGATTGGAAAGGAAGATTACAATCATATTGTAATGTAGCGGCTGGAATATTTGCGGACAAATCTAAAATTAAAACTAATACATTTTGTGTTGAAGCAAATGAAAAGGTAGGGATTCATTTGAACAACTCTACTATGGAGTATGGCAGTTATGCTGATTTAGTAAACAGAATTAGTTGTGCCTCCTTTCAAAGGGACGATGTTCCTGACGCTACCGTACCTTTTTGTTCTACTAATAATGGGCAAAACTTTATTATTGAAAACTCATCACACTTAGAGTTTAGGCGAATTACTCCAATGTGGCATTTTTATAATGACTCAAACGATGCTGGTTTCGTCGGAGGTCGGGTGAACCAGGCTAACCACGCGTTTTTTGCAACCCATCACGGTTCAACCAACCCCTATAACGCGGAAAAAGACCCAGGCAACGCAAACAAGCCTGCTATTTTTGTGGAAGGTAACTCTTCAGCTGAATTATTATATTATTGCCATAAAGCCGATACTTCTAAAGGTGCATTAAAAGGTACAGCAGCAGTAGCTTACAGAAATTCGAGCATTAGATTATACTCACCTTCAACAAAAGGTACCATTCGAAGTGTATTGACAGATGCAAATGATATGGATGGCGCGGGCGAAGAGGCAACTAAGCAATGGGCTTCAAAAGTATCCTCTACCCCGCTATTCGCAGGTAAAAATTCATCGATTGAAATTTCAGGACCTATTAAAATTGTTAGAGTTGGAATTTGCGCTTTAGCTGAAGACCACTCAACCATTTCATTCAATCCTCCTTATGCAAAATCTGTAGCGACGGGTAAGAGAGAAGTTGACTCTGTAGTATTTGATACTACTGGAAATTATTGTCATACCCGAGCAGTGTTACATTCCCTCCGTGCTTGCTTAGTTGCAAATAAAAATTCAATTATTAATATGGAGTATTGTGGAGGTAGGGCAGGGGGTGCACTGCCTGGAGGTGACCACGACCTTGAAGGTGGCTATGGCTGGAATAGTCCAAAGGACACTGATTATCAACACGGTCATATACATTTCTTCCCTAATGCTTTTGATGATGCTATTTTAGATTCTGAATGGCAAACACAACGGGATTTCCTTAGTATTGAAATGGCAGAATTTGTTGGCGGCCCTGACCTCGGCACTCGTCAATTTATAGCATCTTCCTGCACTACTGGAGGGATGTGTGTTCGTGCTATTGACAATAGTGTTGTTAACGTTGACACTGTTGCTTTTGGTGTAGGATACTCTCCAATGATGGTATCTGGAGCTTATTACAATCTTTACGGTTCGGGTACAGAACACAAAGGAGGGTATAACGGAGCTAACCCCGAACACCCATCTGTTGTAGACGATACCCATCTTTGGGAGCCAACAGTAATTTACCCTCCTTATAAAAGCAAGCAAGGGTACCCCGGTGAGGAAATGGATGAGGCTGGTAACGATGAAAATCGATGGCATGGGGGAGGATACGGAGTTGGAGGCGGTCAAATTTTAATGTGGAATATTTGTGATACTTCGCGAATTAAAGCATCAAAAGTTTCTTACGTTTACAATAAAAGTAATACAGACTACGTTGTTGAAACATTCGCAGCAGGCACCGAAGGCGCCAGTCCTCAGTTGGGAGGCACCAGAGGCGACCACTTAAATTACCATGGACCTTACGGTGTTTGGCATAATGGCGTCGCTCTGGATTACTATGGCACCAGTGGCTACGCTTTATCAGCATTAAAAGCAAATCCGCACATTGTAAATGACCCAAATATGCTTCGAGACAACTTGAAGCCTGCTATAGGCACAGCTAATACAGAAATCTTGGCCGGACACCGAGGGCAACCGTGTTTGAATAAAGGAGTGTTTAGATTGTTTTTAGGAGTTCGTGCTGATTTACGACGTCTTTCAGAGAAAAGTTTAGTTACTGGGGCAGAGGGAGATATTACGTTATCTAGTTTAGGTGTTGCGCGGTTGCTAGGGGGTACTCCTATGCATCAACTTAATTCCCAAGGATACTTAGCTCCAAACCCTGCTGGCGCGGCTATCCTGGACTATACGATTGAGGAAACCGGCGCTTATAAAGTCGTAGAAGGTGTCGCCAAGGGTTATATTCCTGGCGACGAAATCTGGAGACATTCTTTCAGCGAAAGAAATCCTGGTATTAAAAATAAAGGTTTTGAGTATGAGGTTTGGGGATACGGAAATACTGCAACTGATTATTCCCCTGTTGGAACGCTTCATAATGTTGGTAACGGTACTGCGGGGGATGCTCCCTTTGGAGTGTCTTCTGTTGATGTTAATTCCGCTTCAGGAGGATTAGTAGGATACCCAACACCAAGGCGCCCACTACACATCTCTCAAGAAGGGTTTATTCGAAATTGGCTGGATGAAAGGGCAGCGGATTTGTTCGCAAATGCTAAGCATTTAGCAAATCCTAAAATCGGGGGAGTTTCTATTTACCTGTCCCATGCAGGGAAACCTCGAGACGCAGAAGACCATCTAGGTAGATGGGCAGGAGGCGAAGCAACCTCCTCTAAAAGTAGTACTCACGGAACTGGAGTACGCTCACTTAACTTGTTTGACCTAAATAGGTTGTTATAATGTCTGACCGAATTAAAGAAAATATCCGTTATTATTTACCAAACGACCCATATCATCACGATGTCGACAATTTACCCCTGCGTGATTTGGTAGACAACGACAAGCGCTTACAAACTCAAGTTGATGATTTAATAAACGCTTCCAAAGCAGGTGCTATATTAGATACTTCTCGAAGGAATTTATCGGAACTTCGTCCTCATGTTATACCCGGACAGCCTGGTAAAGTATTTGTAAACCCAGGAACTTTCATGGCGAGAATTGATAGTCCATCTAAAAATCAAACTGGTATTTACGAAAAACACACAGGTTGGAACGGCACTAATGAAACAAACTCTCATGCGAACGTAGCAGATAAATCACACTTTACTACCGATTCCAGAAGGGCCAACGGTGCGGCTCGAACCTCTGTTGTTCGCTTGTTATCAGATGAAACGGGTGCCAATCCATGGGTTCAAATCCCAGAGTGGTCAACCGACGATTTTACAGGTACAGCCCCTGGTGCAAGAGTTGACCTTGTTTACATTAAAGCATCTAGGGGTTTTGAAGATGAAGCTTTCTCTACAGATAAGCCAACCTTAGGCGTTTTAAAAGGAGCCGGACAGATTGCAGAGGAACAACTCACACGCCATCTTGGAAAACCTGTCAATGAAATTTTTGCTCATTCAGAAGAAGATGTAGATGTTGCTACTAATTGGATATCTGTACCTCTCCCTGAGGATATTATGAATAGGGAAGGTAGAGCTGAAAGAACTGTGGCTAGTAATATATCTTGGGATGGCGCGAGCGTGGCTAATATCGAGGAAGGGAACGGATTTGTCTTGCCTTTATGTTACGTTATTGTTACCAGTAATTTTACTGGTGGTACTGCAATTTCACCGTCCAATGTGATTGACATTAGACCCTTTTTACGTACTACTGAATTAACTTTAAACGAGAGACAGGCAATTCTCAACTCACAACACCTTCCCCGAGTAAACAATGCTTTTGTTACAACTACGGAACTCCTAAATCGTATAGAAGAAATTCCCGCCCCTGATATTCCTGGTGACTATGGAATTAAGGGTACTATTAGGTTTTACACTTCAGAGAATGATGGTACAACTCTGGACACCAAACCTATTACTGTCCCTCCTGGGAAGTATATTGTTTGGGTAGCTGGTAAGGCTGGATGGACTCATTTGGGAGCTTTGAACTGGGCTATTGTAAATACTGCGACGGGAGATACCCTAGATGCTCCTGGGTTCGGTGAAGATGGCGCAACCCGAGAGATTGAAGGGGATGGAGATGATGATTGCCATTTTATGGATTTTATTGATGTTGTGATACCCTCAGAAACGTCAATTGAAGCTAGAGGCTCTGAATTTGATAAAACATATACAGTGACACGTACAAAAAGACGTTGGTTTAGAAAGAAAAAGTATACAACTACCCACCACAAGAAGGGTACCCTCAACTGCCAAAGAATGATTCTCATTAAGTACGGAGAATAACTACATATAATACTATGTGGAAAACCATTTTAAACAACATTAATAATTTAATCCTAAGCAATTGGAAAAGTGTATTCTTTTTGATTGTTGGCATTCTAATGGGCATGTTCTGTTTTTCGTGCTCGCTAGTAAATTCTGCAGTTGATACAGTTCAAGAAGCTGGAAACGACGTTGTAGATTTTGTTACTGGTGAGGATGACGAAGAAGCATCCGAAGAGTAAATGAAACGATTCAGCCTGGCTCTCCTTCTGCTTGCATCATGTTCAACCTTGATGCCTATAGCAGGAGGTGCAGCTGGAGGTGCTATAGGTTCTGCTGTAGCCGGGCCTGGTGGAGCTGCTGCTGGTGGAGCCATGGGAGTCGCAGGGGCGCAAATGGCCTTCCCGAATGAGAGTGTTGACCCGACGGTTGCCCTTGCGGCAGCTCAGGCAGGCAAACCCGCTCCTGGCACTGCAGCTAGTACAATCCATGAAACTAAGAATCTCGTATGGGATTTAGGATGGATGTACATGCTTATTTTTGTTTTTGTTCCCCTCTTTACGAAGAGAGGTCGTGGCTGGGTAAAGAAATTTTCCGAGTTACACAACACAGTCTCTCAAAAAGATATAGAAGAAAGAGACCTAGCACAGGATGAGAGACTAAATAAACTAGAAGAGATGTTAGAATCTCTAACCCCTAAATCTAAAAGAAGAAAATGAAGCACGTTAAACACTTAGTGAGTGATAAGTTCGCGGACACACTTATGGAACAGTTTGGTTACGAAACCAAGCCTGTAGTAGAAGAAGCGAAGAAAGATGAGGTTGTGGTAGAAGAAGAAGTTTCTACTCAGCATTTTTATAAGCATGATGGTAAACTTTATGAATTACATGAGAATGTAGAAGAGTTCGACGGTGAGCTATTTATTGAAGTTTCCGAATTGACTGAAGACGTCATGGTTTCCCTCGAAGAAGGTTCTTATACCCTTCTAGAGTCAGTGCAGCTTGATAATGATGAATTTAATCTCTCCGAGGACTTGTTCCAAGACGAGGAAGGTTCTCGATTCGTTCAACTTATTCAGAAATAATCATGGTTCAAACCATCATGGAGAAAGCGGATGCGATTCTTGCTCAGTGTGGTCTTTCTACGCCTGGTAATAACAGCGGTGTGCCTTCTTCCCCAACTGAACATACGGTAGGTTTACAGCGCCAAGAGGGGGAAATGGCTCCTGTAACTGAAGCTCAAGCTAACGCATTGCTAGAGGCGACTGGAATCCAAACTTCCGAAAAGGAAGAAACGGGAGAAACGGAAGGGCGTACTTCCGGGCGGACTGTTAAACGTCGTCGTAAGGCGAAACGAAGTAATGAGCCACTCGAGAAGTCTGAAAAGTCTTCCGCTGAGGAAGAAGAGGAAAGAGCTGCAGAGGAAGAAGTCCAAGAAGAAGGTTCTGGTGGGGTTAAACGCCTACAGAGAAAAGGTAAGGGGTTGGATAAGAAATTGGCTAAAACTAAAGCAGGCAGATGGTCTGAAGACCCTAATGTGCGAGACGAAGCAAACGCCGAGGCAGACAATATCCAAGGCCAATCCAACACTAACTCATTTAAGGTAGGTAGGAAAAAGCAGGATGGAGCGAATCGTAGTTGGACACCAGGCTCGTCTAAAGTTGAGAATCTTGGAACAACGGTTGGTAGTTTAGGTACAAACTTTGCGGGCTCTGCAAAGAAACGGGGTAGGAATCTAAAGAAAACTAAATTGAAAGAAAACAAATCTTTCGCTGCTTTTATTAATGAGGTGTTTAAAAATGTCTAAACTACTACGAGAAGTATGTTCCTATGGAGCCTTGGAGGTTATTACCGAAGCTGATACTCCAGGTGAAACTCCAAAAATTAAATTACGAGGTTTGTTTACTGAGGCGGATGCTAAAAACGGTAATGGACGTCGATACCCTAAGAAGTTAATTGAAAGAGAAGTTAAGAAGCTTAAGAAGATTGTATGCGAGCGTCGCCTTTTAGGTGAATTGGACCATCCTAGCGACGAAGTCGTTCACTTATCCAACGCTTCTCACCTTGTTACAGACCTTCAAATGGATGGTAATAAGGTAATTGGAGAGGTTGAAATTCTCTCCACTCCAGCTGGAAAGGTTCTAGAAGAGCTTGTTAAGTCTGGTGTAAAAGTCGGAGTTTCTTCTCGTGGGGTAGGTACACTAACTCACGTAGTAGATGAAGATGTTTACGAAGTTAATGATAATCTTAACATGATTACTTGGGATATGGTTTCTGAACCTTCTTGCTACGGGGCTTTTCCTGGAGTAATGTCAGAGAATGTTCTCTCTGAATCTAAAGTGTCAAAAGAAGTTTCTCATTTAAACGCAGAGAGATTATTTATTGAAGCCCTTCGTCGGAGGGTTTCAGAATAACAAAAAAATTAAAAAAACGGCACTTTTTCCCAAGTGCTTATACATAATATAGAAAGGTGGAATAACCAATGACAAGAAAAGTAGAAGATATCGCCAAGCTCCTCCCTGAAGGTCTTTCAGACACAGGTATCGAGGAGATTAACTCTATGCTAGAAGAAGTAGTAGAGGCACGTGTGAGTCAAGAGACTCAGTTACTAGAAGCTAAAGTAGCCGGATTTATCCGCACTAAGATTGATGACTTGCGAGGTGAGGCTGAGCGTGAGCTTATGGAGAATAACGACTATGCTCGTGCCTATCAAGTTTACCAGTCTCTCAAGTCTGTAATTTCCGAAGATATGTGCTCAGCCGACTCTGATTCGGCTGTTAGTGTTTATAAAGAGGAGAACGCTAAACTACACAATGCTGTAGAGGAGTTGAACAATCGTTTATCGGAAGCTCTCATTGAAAATGAGACGCTCGGTTCATCGGTTGATACCCTCACAGAAAACGTCAAAGAGATTGAGGAAGAGAAAAAGCTTCCATTCAAGTCTTCTGAGAAAGCTGTTGTTATTACTAATGAAGGTAGAACACCAACTTCTCAAAATCCACCAAACAGCTTTCTCTCTGAGGAAGTTCTGAGGCTCTCCAAAGCCTTAAACAATAATTAATTTTGGAGGTACAAATAAGATGAATTTAAACAATGGTAAGTCCCTAGTCGAAAAGTGGGAGCCAATTCTTGAAGGTATTTCCGATGAGTATACCAAGGAGACCACGGCGGTCCTTCTTGAGAACCAAGCAGCTCACATTCTAACCGAAGCAAGCAAGGAAGGAATGTTGAATGAAACTCCTATAGCGGGCGACGCTGGGGCGACTACTGTTGGTCACATCGGTACCTTTCAAAAATTTGCTTTCCCTTTAGTACGGAGGGTTTTCCCGGAACTTATTGCTAACAAGGTTGTTTCAGTACAGCCTATGCAAGGTCCGGTTTCACAGGTATTCTACCTGGGCTATGACCGCTCTCATGTAGGCAACTCTGAGCGCGTTTATGGTAAGTACAACCTAACTTGGGGTAACCGAACGGCTTCGGCAATCGGCGCTATGCAGGGTATGGATGATGCTTATGCTGCTAGCTCTGGTGGATATTCTTGGTCAGGACATGGTATTGGTGGCTCAGATAATGCTAGCGCAGTATCTGCTGGTCAGTTTACTGAGACGATGGGTAAGCAAATCGCTGCTTTCCCGTCTTCGACGCAGCTGACGCAGTTTAATACCGCGTCTGGTGAAGCGCTGGCAGGGCATCAGATTCCTGAGATTACGTTCCATATCGAACAACAGGCTGTTATTGCCCGTACTCGTAAGTTCCGTGCATTGTGGACCATTGAGGCTGCTCAAGACCTCAAGGCTTACCACAACTTGGACCTCGAGCGCGAGCTGACTGACCTTCTTGGTAAGGAAGTTGCTTTGGAAATTGACCGTGAAATCCTTGAAGACTTGCGGATGTTGGCTTACGACGTGAACCCTAATGCTATGGGTGACCTTAGTAACGGATTCATTCGTGGGAACGGCATCAACATGGCTAACCCCAACAGCATGCCTCAGGACCACGATTGGACTCCTGGTGCATTCACATACAACGATTCTGGTAGCTTGACAGGTAACCCTGCAGGTACGGATAAGAACGTTTACTTCTGTGATTTCGCTGCTACTAATAACCTTGGCTTGTCTCCACGTCACGTGGGTCAGGTCTACTCAAACCTAGTTGCTATCGTAAACTTCGCTGCTCAGGACATCTACAAGACGACTTTCCGTGGTGCTGGTAATTACCTAATTACTTCTCCATTGGTCGCTGCGATGCTCCACTCTGCTTCGAAGCTTGAAGGTGGTGTTGCTCCTGAAGAGGCTGGTTCTCTTGGCGCTAACATCTCTTACAAGGGTAAGTGGCTTGGTATGTATGACATCTATGTTGACCCAATGTGGCCAGAGGACGAAATTCTCGTAGGCTACAAGGGTGGCAACTCGATGGAAGGCGGATACGTCTATGCTCCATATATTCCGATTCAAATGCTTCCAACTGTGGTGAACCCAGAAAACTTCCAGCCTCGTAAGGGTCTCTTGACTCGTTACGGTAAGGCTTCGGTTACTCCGGAATCACGCTGGTACAGAATCATTCGTCTCGTTGGCGCAGACAGCCGTTATATGACTCAGCCGTTTGCTAAGGTTGTTGACAGCTGGAACGAAGCTGGCACTAACAGTACTTTCCAAGCGTAAGTTAACTTACTGCTTAATTAATAAGAAGACCACCTTCGGGTGGTCTTCTTTCGCTATATACATTGACGATGGCTACCCCGAAAGACCAAACCGCTACCCCAACAACTACTTTTGGCGATACTTTTACTACAAGAACTGACCTTGAAGATTCTGTAAGTGCTGTAACGACAAAAGGAGAATTCGACTACAACGCTTTAAATCGGCGTAAGTTTTCCGATGCAGTAGACTTCGGGAAGTTCTACGGTTCAATTAGAGACTTTGTTCTCGCTAGGCTAGGTTTTCCCGTTGTAAGGGTTGAATTAACTGATTTTCAAATACAAACGGCAATTGATGAAGCCGTTTCTAAGCTAGATTACCATGCCCCGTGGTATTGTACTCAGTTTATGACGTTTAGGACGGTAGCGGGGGTCAATATCTACAAACTACCAAAACACGTGATTCAGAACTTAGAGTACGTTGTTTACAAAAAGTCTTTGCTGTCCGTACAGCAACAACAAGGAACATTAGAATTCGACTTCTTCATTAAGTATTTCCAGGACAATTTCTTGTTTAGGGACTTTAATATTTCCGATTTCTTACTTATGCAGATGCATCTTGAACAGATGCGTAAGATTCTTGGCAGGGACGGCTCTTTCCAAGTAGTTGACGGTCAACACTTAGCAATTTTCCCTAAGCCTATGCTTGGGGGCGAAGAGGTTATCGTGGAGTATCGAGCGTTGAACTCGGATACTCTTGCTTCTTACTTTGTAAACTGGATTCAACGATATGCTTTAGCAGTTAGTAAGGTTACGTTAGGTGAGATTAGAGGGAAATACGAATCCATCCCTTCTCCTGGTGGTGGCGCCAGATTAAATGGCGACGCGTTAATTATGAACGGGCAGAAAGACATTGAAACTTTAATTGAAGAGTTAATGACTGAAATTGAAGAACCCCCAAGCTTTGATATGTGGTAATGGCTAAAGAGAAAAAATCAAGTTTTAGGGTAAACCATCAGATAGTAGGTGACCCAATTGACCAACCACGCAGTGAGTTGGGGATGTTTGATGATGATAACCCAGATTTGGAGCTTTTTAACTTAGTGGATGATGAGTTAATTCGATTGTCCGGCTCTGAAGTTTTACTATACCGCTACCACCAGGATGAGGGGTATGATAGTCTGTATGGGGAAGATAGGAGAAAGGCTATTGAAGAGACTCCAGTGGCCCTTATTGGGCATTACGACCCACGTGCTATTGAAGAGAACTTGGGGGAATTTGGGCTCGAGTTAACAAATGACCAGATGTTTACATTTAATAAGCATTACGTAGAAAGAAAAGTAGGGAGAGCCTTAATCCCTGGAGATATTTTAAAGCCGAAATTTCAAAATATTAGGTATGAGGTATTTGAGGTTCAGGAAGATAGTTTTGAAGCATACGGAGTTTACCATTTAGTAGCATCGGCTAAGATACTCCGCGACCATAAAGATGTACAGAGGGAGGACCTTAGATAATGTATTCTAATAGTTCAATTCAATGGACAGAGACCTCAGGCAGCTCTTTGTCAGCAATTTCTGGAGGTATGTCCCATGCTGAAGCTAGAGCTTCTATGAGGGAGAAGATTTACGCTAATGAAACAAGTAGAAGGGTTCCCTCCAATTTCTATAGAGAGCATACTAAAGCAATTCTTGGCTGTCTTTCAAATTTTTCCGTGATTGCCGATGATGGGACTGTAAACTCTGACATTCCCACCTTTTACGCAACTCCGGAGAGAGCAATCGCCAAATTAAAGGAAGATAGGAACATTATTCTTCCTGTTATATCTCTTGGAATTGCAGATATTGAGGAGGATTTAGCTCGTAGGCGCTACTCTCAAAAATTAGTGAGTAGTTCTAGGTGGTCAGAAACTGAGCAGAGAGCGAAAAGAGTCATCGCGAAGTCCTCTAAAGCAGTTAATGTAACTTACACCGTTAGTATTTGGGCGAAATATGTGGAGGATATGAATCAGCTGACGGAGCAGATTTCTCTATTATTTAACCCAGACCTTGTATTAACTACAAAATTTGGAAACCAAACGAAAGGTTTTATTACGGACATTTCGGACGCTTCCGATTATAGTCCTGGGGACCGAGAGGATAGATTAGTTCGTAAAACTATCTCTCTTATTTTCGAAACGTATTTGCCTGCACCATCGTACTTAGTTACAAAAACAGGAGAAATTGAAACCCTAGGTCTCGATGTAGAAATAAATTAATTTCGGAAGTGACGGCGTAAACCGCCTAAATAAAGTAGGATGAAAAGAACGCAACCCAAACCGTCGCCAATTTGTGTTAAAAATGTGTCCCGCCAGGGACTCGAACTTATTTTTAATAAAGGAGGTCAATGGGAGCACTATTGGCTAGAGGCTGGTAAGTCTGTTTCTGTCCCTAAATCCCACCTAACTGATACTGTTAGAACCCTAGCTGCACGAAAGCTAATCGAAGTAAAGTAAAGGAGCACTAAAAAATGGCAAATTATGTAAGCCCCGGCGTATATGTAGTCGAGAAAGATTTTTCCGAGTACCCGCCATCAATCAATTCCTCTGTAGTCGGTTTGGTAGGCTTTGCCTCCAAAGGACCTGCAAATAAAGCGACTCTTATTACGAGTGCCGCTCAACTCTTACGTACATTTGGTCGTCCCGATAGTAAAGTCGGTGGTTATGGTCTTGAATCTGCTCTTGAAATCTTGAGAGGTACGAACTCATTGTACTTTGTACGAGCTGCTACAGATGCCGCTTCGGACGCCTCTGCTGGGGTTATGTTTGGTGCTTGTCCCGCTATCGCACTTACGACATCTGCAGATGCAGGAGCCATAGTCAACTTCAATCTTACGTCGACGGATAATGCCGGAACCGCTTATACTGACACGGTGCAAGTTACAGTAGGCGCAACCTCCGCTATCTCTGATTACCAAAATGCTTTTGATAGGAAGGCTTATAGAACTGGACATTTCAGTGTAATAAAGCCACAGGCTGGTGTAGCCCTTCACGCCAAACTCCCTGCCGACACTTATCTGTATCTCGTTGGTGCTTACGCTGGTAGTGGAGCTTCTCTTACCTGCTCTGCAGGCATGGAAGATGGTGGAGCAGTAAACGAGTGTGGTTACGCTATTAACCAAACAGACGGAAGTGTCGCGCTAGGTGCCCAACAATCGGACCTTACAGCTTACGGGGTAACCGCTCATAAATGGGATAATGGAGGTCAATACACCGTTAAGTCCCTATACACGGGTTCCGGATACAACTTTACCAGTTCAGTAACTAACGGAGTGACTACTAACCGTGGGCATTCTCTTACTGTAACAAACTATAATGGTAAAGACTTTACCTTTGACGTAAACACAGATGGTGCTGTAGATGAATCCTTCTCTATGGATTTTGTAGATGAAGGTATTGGACTCGGTGGGTTGTTTCCTGAAAAGGTACTAAATGTTGGTGCAGATAACGCCGTTTCTCAGTGGGTGAAAGGAGAGTTTACTGGTTATACAACTGGTACTGACAGGGATTGGACACCTCCGACGCAGTGGGATAATGTCTTGACTGGGGGAATCCTGTTTGGTGGAACTGTTAACTCTGACGCAAATGGCGCAGCCTCAGCTCTAACAGCTGGCGGTGTGGATTGCACTCCTCGATTCTGTAAGCTTGTTGAAGGTACGTATAACCTAGCAGGCGGGGTTAATGGAGATGCAGCGGCGGCTGGAATTTCTAGTGCTGCTGAAAAAGCTGCGCTTATTGGCGACCCTGCAGCGAAAACTGGGCTTTATGCGCTTGATGATGATTCTTTGAATCTCTCGCTTGCAGCCGTTCCAGGCGTAACTGAGCAAAGTGTTGTTAACTCAATGGTAACTCTCGCTGAAGCGAACAAGAACTTCCTAGCAGTAACCAGTCCTCCTATGGGGCTCAGTAGTGTTCAAGCGGCTGTTAATTGGCATAACGGTGCTGGTGATGGTCGGGATAGTGCAATCAACAGTTCCTACGCAGCAGTATACTGGCCTTGGGTCAAAGTGTTTGATACTTTCTCCAAGACAGATATCTGGTTACCACCTGAGGCTTTTGCAATTACAAAGATGTGTGAGACTGATGCAGCTGCCGCACCATGGTTTGCGCCAGCTGGCGTTACCAGAGGTCGTTTAACTAAGCCTTTTGACACTGAACTTATTGTTAATCAAGGTGACCGTGATACGATGTACGCTGGAGGCAATGCACTTAATCCTATTGTAAAATTCGCTCAAGATGGGATTGTAATTTTTGGACAGAGAACTGCGCAACGTACTCCAAGTGCTCTTGACCGAGTAAATGTACGTCGAATGATGATTCTTATTAGAAAGATGATTCTCGCTGGTACTCGCCAGTTCGCATTTGAGCCAAACGATGCTATTACTTGGTCCCGCGTACGCAAAGTACTCGTACCTATGCTCCAAGATATCAGAGACCGTAGAGGAATTACTGAGTTCAGAGTTGTCTGTGACAATACCACTAACACGGCAGTCAGGATTGACAGAAATGAGCTATGGTGTCGTGTACTAATCAAACCCACAAAAACTGCAGAGATTGTAATCTTTGAAGTGAACCTAACTAATCAATCAGCCGATATGGGCTAACCCTCTATATAAAATAGGATAACATTATGGCAGACGGAGAATATTACGCAACACAGACTAACAGAGTCTTGGACGACGCAACTGATGGTCCAAAACTCTCTCACCACCTCGAATCACAAAGAGCTTATCAGTGGGAGGTTGAAATTACTACTGGGGTAGGCAACTCAGATGAGGTTCTAACTCTTGCGTGTAAGCAGATTACAGCTGCGGGGATGACGTCTGAAGATATTATTGTAGACCGGGTTAATGATAAGTTTCACTACCCTGGAAAGGTGACTCCTGAGGATGTAACGTTTACTTTTGATAACCTAGCTTTGAAAGAGTATGATTTAGCTGAAAGGTTGTATGCGTGGATGTCTACGACGTACGATTCAATCCACGGCACTTTTACCCCTAGCATTGTTGATGGTGCAGGCACCTTTAAAACTAAGATTAAAATTTACTCTTTAGACAATCATATGCAGCCTACGAAGCACGCCTCCCTATTCGGAGCTTACCCTAAATCATGGAAGCTCGCCGAATTTAACTACGCTACGAACGAATTTCATACAATTGAAGTGGTTGTCAAGTATGATTTTATCGTGCAATATCCTACTTTGTAATCTAGATATCCTAAATACCATGTACAAGGGGAAGTACTTCTAAGTACGTCCCCTTTATTCATTATGGAGAGTTACTCTAAGCTACTATCATCATACCAGAAACTAAGGAAGAGAACGTATTCTTTATCTGAAGCTTTGTTGTTTGAGCAAGAGGAGCAGCAGTATAAAGCTAACACTATATGGAATAAGGCGTACCAAGGAATCCAAAGTGTTGAGCAGCTACCTCAGCAAGTTCAAAATAGCCCTGGAATTGGTGCCCTCATACAGACAATGACTCAGCAAGGAGTGGATGCTACGTCTAAGGTTCCCCCGGGTACAATTTTATTCGACCCTCAAGCTCAAGCAGCTTATATGTTGAACCCTGTAACAAATCAGGTTGAAACCCTACAAGGAGCTGCCGACATTAGTATGGTTCAAAATGACTTGAAAGCACGGCAGAATAGGGCTATGGGCGGAGACGTTGAGGGTGAAGATGAAGGTGGTTTAGAGCTTGGTGGAGAGGATGAGATGATGATGCCTTCTGAGGAAGAGATAAGAGGGGAGGAAATTAATCAAGAGGTGGAAAGCTTAAGTAAGGTGGATATGGATAGACTGGTTGCTGTAGGGGCTAAGCATGGGTTAGGGTTTTCCGAGGATGATATAGCAAAACAGGAAGACTTAAACGAGAAAACAAATAAAAATATTTTAGCTGGGTATGGTACACTCCGTGCAACGCTGAAGCTTGTTTTTGATGAGTTTGCTGAGTTTAACGTAGATGAAGACCCGGAGCCTGTAGATGCAGTTAAAGAGATGAATACCGACTTTAATCATTTGGTTGATATATTAGACGGGATAGAAGACGATGGTTGTGTGGACTTCGATGCCCTTTCAGACGGGCAACGACAAGCAGTAGAACGGTTTACCGTAAAGCAAAACGCTGTCTGGTACGGAGGTAATCATGAATCTGGTGTTAAACCTGCTCTATTAAAGCAAGTCGCGGAAGACAACACACACCAACTAGGGGCTAAAGGAGGTAAAGTAGAAGGGGAGACTTTACGTCATATGAAGCAGTATGGGGTTAAACTGTACGGGGAAGGGAATTCGTATCAGAAATCTGAGATGGCTGCAAATGAAGTTCAAGCGGGTAAGGGAATAGCCCCTCAAGGTAGGATAGTCAAAAAGATGGCTGAGCTCGTTCGCTGCGGTTCTGAAAAGCTACCTCTTATTCGAGGCGCTAGCTCAAGTAAGACTTCCGGGTTAAGCCGAGCGAGAGGGGAGGTTGACGAGATTCTTATGCAAGCAACCCCATTACTAATGAAGGTTTTATCCCTACCTGTAGAAGCCGGTGAGATGAGAGCGAAAGTTACTCAGGCACTCGCCGCACCAGTCCAAGAGGCTATTAAACAAATGTCAGCATCCCTCGCAAAATGGAAGACTATGGTTGATATTTGCTGGGAGGGCGAGGATTCGGATGCTATGATTGTGGGGGAAGAAGCGGATGGTATTAGGGAATACGTGGACCATTTGCCTTGGGGTGAGTGGGGTGCTGGTAACTTCGAGAAGATGGCTAAGATTACCGTGCTTCAATTTTTGAAAGACAATATCCAAGCAATGCAAGCAATTTGTGCTCCTATATCTCAAATAGATGTTGCGGGTGTTGTGCATACGACTGCCGACGGTACAAAAATTAGTGCTATGTCAGGCTCTAGAAAGGCAGGTAAGAGTATTCTAGGCGCAGCTGGACACAGTGACACTGCTGAAGTAGAGAAAGCTGACACATTACTGCAACTGAAAACCCCGAAGGCGGCGCTGGAGGTATTACGCAATTTCGGAGGCGCTATTGAAGGAGTTAGAGCGCGGCAAGCGGCATTGATGGGTTTGGTTGGAGTTAGTCAGAAGGTATATGGACCTGAAGTCAATTCCGATGAGAAGTTTGATGCACACGAGACTGCATTAGGGAAATCGGCTCAGAATGTAAGAACTACTGAGGAAGGTAAGCAGATAGCTGATTTAAACAAGCAGGCTCTGAAAGAGCGTGCACAATCACGAGGGCAGACATTCGATGAAAAAGCATGGGACGAGGCAGCAGCATGGGATAGGGAATCTATTGAATCCGTTGATTTTGCGCTCGACCATCCTGGCCCTGCTTTAGGTCCTGACAGTCCAGACTATACAGCTGAGCCGGGTAAGACTAGAGGCTCCTTAGGAAACCTTATTGCAGACTTAAGAGAGGAGTTTAAGAATTGTGATAATGAAGACGATTTAGCGAGAGAGTTGAACTTGATTATCGATGGAGGGTATCGAGGTGCGACCAAGAAGAATCATCCCGGCTTAGCAGAGTTACAGAATATGGATTCGGGGTCAAAGGAGTACGCTGCGGCGAAGGCTGATATGATGTCCCGTATACCGATGCTCAGAGCCGCTATGAAGGCCCGAGAGATTCCGGGGAACTCTGCTCACAATAGAAAGGCAAAACGCTTCAGAGGCGCTTACTTTGCGTATCAGATGGCGTGCGGGTGTGCCACTAGTGAACAGGTTGTACAAATTAGAGTTTTTGGAGGTAGAACCTACACATCGACCCAATCTGCCTTGGTGGATGACTTAGCTCTCCGCGCTATGAGCGGTGAGAATGTTAGTGTAGGCCCTAGGAAAATGAGTGTTCTCGATGATGATGGCTACAAGCTTGGCTCCATTGATTCTCGAGTAATCAAAGGCGCAGCTAAAGCTCACTTAATGGTGGGAGGAAGGCACGTTCGAAAGACAGCTGAGAATGAGGGAATCATCCAAGAGAAGAAAGGGGATAAGCTTATGTTTATGTTTAGTGCTCTACTCAAAGAAATGGGACTTATCCAGTCCTAATACATCATCCCACTTATACACGTAAAACGTACGGTCTAAAGTAACTTCAATGCGAGAAGTAACGTTAAAGTTAACCTCACTGATTAATAAAGTATCCTTTCGTGTTTTCTTGTAGATGAGAAACCAGGGCTTTTTAGCTGCCTTCGATTCTTTTTTAGCTTGGCGGATAAACTTATGCAATTCACTATTCTTACGGAATAGGTCATCCAAGTCCACGTTGTACCCACATTTAGCCTCTATAACATACTTGAAGTTTTGTGGGGTTATCAAATCCCCGTGGATTTGTAAATGCTCCGGGAGGGAGTGTGTAGTCGCAAAAGCGCCAGAACCAGGTGTTCGAGCAAATTCTGTACACTCAAATGTACTATTTAATTGGGTTGCTAGCTTCCTTTCAAAGTTACTTCCTTTTCTCCGACTATTTACTGCCTTTTTTCTGGATTTGTACTTTGATAAGGTATCGCTAACTTCTAACAATTCGTTAGGATTCTTTTCAACCATTATAAGGTAGATATGTCAGATAATTCAAAAATTAAACTTTTGTCTGCCAACCCGGACGGTTGGGATTTCAAAGTAAAAGAAGGAAACAGAAGAATGAAACTATATGTAAAATTAAATAAAGCAGAAACGCAGCAATGGAGCTCACTAAAAGAGTCGGTTAAACCACCTGGTATGGGTGATGACGAATTTGCTAAAATTTTGTTTTTTAGAGGAGTGAATGGGTTTATGGAAGAATTAACCACTAAGATTAATTCCATGACCGATGAAGAGCGTGAAGCTATTATGGTTGAAGGAGAAGCTCCACCTACTGCAACTGAAGTAATTACTGAGGGTAGTGTAAGTGAGACAGATAATTAAAGTTCAGAAGGAGAGTGTTATCAATACCCTCCTTAAAAACAAAAAGAGTAAGGATTTTACTATCTTATACCACTCAATGTGGGATGAAAATTCAAAAAAGATAGTCCGTCTTTCTGAGGAGTGGGCTAAGGTTGAAGACCTTGATGATACAGTTTTGTACACCGTGTCTAGTTGGGACTTACCTCACGCATTTATGGCGTTTCGAGTCACTAAAACTCCCACGTTGGTTCGATGCGTTAAAGGACGTATTAGATTGATGGATTACAATCCCCATTTACATAAGTTCTTTACTGAGGGTAATCAGTAGGTTTGTGCATATCTTGGTACTTAAGAATTTTCTCCATGTACTTCTTATTTTTAGTATACATTAATTTTAAGTTGTTAACGAATACAGTGGTGAAGTAATTAAACGCCGAACCCTTCTTTGGTTCAAAATTCTTAAGTATCTTGAAAGCTAGTACAAAACATTCCTGCTTGGCATCGTCAAAGTCGACTTTAAATTTGAATGTATTTAAAACATTTGTAATTAATAGGTCCATTTTTACGATTAATTCGCTTTCATATTTATCGGGGTCTTCCAAGTAATTGTGGATAGTTGCCTCAAACTCCTTATTGTTCAGGTAGTGCGTTTTTGATTTTTTCTTGCGTGTAGCCATAACCTTATTATAGACAATGAATTTAGAAAACATTTTAAAAAGTTTCGAAGATGAAGAAAAAAGAGAAATTTTTCGAGATACTGACTTCCACGGGACAGAGAAAATAGTTTTTCTCCATGACTGCTTGCATAGGCGTCGAGGGAAAATGTATCAATTCCCTGATAATCAGTTCCAAGCGCTTCAAGCACTCCTAGAAAACTCTGACCTTCCGTCGGATTCCTATCAGTTTGTCGCTGCGATTAAATGCGCAGATATTACGGAAGATGACGTGTCTACAAAGATGTTTCACGAACATCGAGAGTTCCTTGAAGAGGATATTAAAAACCTTACACCAGATTTGATTATCCCGCTAGGTAATCTTGCTTTGAAAACTCTAACTAAGAAGTCTGGAATTACAATGAAGCGAGGTAAAGAATTTTGGGTTGATATTGAAGGTACTAAGATTCCAGTAGTGCCAACTTTACATCCTTTCGCTTTATATGCGGAGCCAAAGTTACGGAAGTTGTTTCTACAAGATGTAAATAATGCGTATACGAAGTTTATCCTGAAGACTAATAAGTTTGATGAGAGTCCTTATGAGTTGGTTAACGGTGATTTATCAAGATTTGATGAGTTGATGGATATTGTTATGAATACAGACGCAGTCGCTTTTGATATTGAAACTGAAGGGTTAGACTTTAAGAAACACAAAATCCAAACGATTGGATTTTCGTACGACGAGAAAGAAGCTTTCGTTGTACCTATTAACCATAAAGAAGGGGAGTTTACTCCCTCTGACTTAAACCATATCCGACAAAGGATAGGGCGCCTAATGTCGAATCGTAACATTGTCAAAGTGGCTCATAATGCTAGCTTTGACCTGAAGTTTTTAATGAATTGGGGGATTAAAAACTTCGAAGCTGTGGAGGACACAAAGGTCATTCATGCTTTAGTAGATGAAAATAAACCACACGCCTTAATGGATTTGGTTAAAGAATATTTCCCCCAAGAACTGGAGACTTTTTAATGATTACTGTAGAATATATTTGGCTAGATGGCACCGAAGGGTTGCCACAATTACGCTCAAAAACACGCGTGTTTAAAAACCGCAAGGAGGTAGAAAAACTGCCTGAATGGTCATTTGATGGGGGTAGTACTGGTCAAGGCTCTTTATCAGACTCAGACCGAGTCCTACGTCCCGTACGAGTATATGATAGCCCTTTCTCAGAGAATGGGTACCTTGCGTTATGTGAGGTTTATATGTTAAACGGTAAACCCCACATTAGTAACACTAGGGTTAAATTAGCTTCTATGGATAGTAGGGGTACTTGGTTCGGGTTTGAGCAAGAGTACTCAATTGTTTCTCCTAATGGGAAGCCATTTATCCAGGAAGATGCAAAGCAAGGACCTCACTACTGTGGCACCGGAAGCAATCGTGTATACGGTAGAGCCTTAGTTGATAACCATGTTAGACTTTGTCATAAAGCAGGTATTACGTTATTTGGAACTAATGCCGAAGTTATGTTTACTCAATGGGAATACCAGACACGTCCTGAGGAAGCTATTAAGGCTTCCGATGATTTGTGGGTAGCACGGTATATTATGGAACGAGATGCTGAGATGCTTAATCTTTGTATTTCATACGACGCAAAACTACACCCAGATTTTAATGGGGCTGGATGTCACACTAACGTGTCAACACCAGAAACTAGAGACAATTTTAATTACGAGGTCATGATGGCTAAGTTAGCTGACACTCACGGAGAGCACATTAAAGTATATGGAGTTGGAAACAAAGAGCGGTTGACTGGAGATTGTGAAACATCTGCCTATGATACTTTTACATGGGGTGTAGGGGATAGAAGTGCAAGCGTACGGATTCCTTCAAGCGTGGCAGAAGCGGGGTGCGGATATTTTGAAGACCGTCGTCCTTCTGCGGCATGTGACCCTTACTTAGTAACAGCAAGGATTTTAGAGACATGTCTCTAAACCCTATCTCAAAAGAAGAAGCCCTTCAAGCTAAAGAAGGTCTTAAACAAGCACTTAAGACTATAATAAGTATCGGAGACTATACGCAACAGGATAGAAGTACTAGGCGTGAATATGTAAATATCATAATCGAAATTGGACATTTACAACAAGAATTAATAAAGCATGCAAAGAAACCAAATGCTCCGTTTTTACCTTAGAGGAATACCAAGAATACTTAAAAACTAATGTTAACAATTAATAACGGTAAGACCCATGATTGGGCTAATATGCCACTGTCGGAAATGGCGATAGGAAATGCAATGGACTGTGACTTTACGTTACGGTCATGGCGTATTCTTAGAGGAGAGATGAAGGAAAAGAAATTGAACTTCGTTTATGATAACTTGCTCACTGAAGTAGCTACTTTATTAGCTCAAGTCGAGTTTCGTGGAATTGATGTTAACAACAAATACCTTGGTCAAGTTGAAGAGGATATGGAAAAAGCGGTTGCTAACCAGGAAGCGGTGTTAGCAACCTTATCCCCTCTTAAAGATATCAACCCAAACTCTAATGACCAGTTAGCTAAGGTGCTGTTCTCAAGTGAAGGGTATAATCTGAAAGCTACAGAATTTTCTGCAAAAACTAAGAAGCCTTGTATTACCGAAGTACACCTAATTTCGCATCTTGGGAATTCAATAACATCAGATGACGCGAAAGATTTTATTACAAAGCTTCTTAAGTATAAATCTCTAGGTAAACTTTATCGAACGTATGTTAAAGGAATTGAGAAGGCCATTGAGTACAACGGGGACAACCGGATTTACTCTAGTTATAACTTCGGAACTACGGTTACCGGACGTTTAAGCTGTTCTAATTACAACGCAGGGGCTGGGCAAAACAAAGGTGTTTCCTTTCACACTCTCCCAAGAGAGACAGATGAGTCCTCTAATATTCGTAAGTTAATGAAAGCAGACGACGGTAAGGTATTTTTAGCTGCTGACTTCTCTCAAGCAGAACTACGAGTTTTGGCTCAGTGCTGTAGGGATAAAAATCTTATTGAGGCTTTCGAGTCCGGTCAGGATTTGCATAGATTTACGGCATCGCTTGTGTTCGATAAACCTGTAGACCAAGTAACTAAAGGAGAGAGGCAAATTGCGAAGTCGGTTAGCTTTCTAATTGTGTATGGTGGTGGCCCAATGAAGTTATCCCAGCAAATCGGTAAGAGTATTGGGTACTGTAAAAATATTTTCAAAGCTTACCAAGATTCATTTCCAAACGTGTTTAAATGGATTAGTTTCGTGCACAAGTTCGTACGGAAGAATGGGTATGCGGTTAGTTTGTTTGGCAGGCGTCGACACTTACCGAATGTAAACTCCCCTATTAAGAAGTATCAATACAGAGCGTTGCGTCAAGGTATGAATTTTGTAATTCAAAGTTCTGCTTCAGATATCATGCTCCACGCATTAAAAAGACTAAATAACCAGATAGATGAAGCAGGGTTAGACGCTGAAATTTTAGCCACAGTTCACGACTCGGTAGAAGTGCAGTGCGATAAGAAAGATTTACCCTCAGTGATAAAAGTTATGCAGAACTCATTACCTTGTACTGCGGATTTAAAAAGTTTATACAATTTAGACTTTGTAGTTCCTTTTGAGGTAGATATAGAGGTTGGAAAATCCTTTGGGGAAGTTATCGCTGCGAAGTTCGACGATACTGGCTCCTTAAACAACCTAAATGAGTTATTAGAGTATGTCGAGAGCGCATAGAGTCGTCTTACTTACAGATTTACACCTGAGAAGTGATTACTTCCCGGGGTTTATGGAGGAACAAGTGAAAACTTTAACGAGGTTAGTAAATAGAAAGCCTCCATCCTCCGTGTTTATTGCTGGAGATATTTTCCATCGACGTAATCCGAAAGGGGATGAACTATTAGCGTTCAGGAATCTACTTCAAGCTTTCAAAGTAAAAAATATTTATATTCTTCGAGGGAATCACGACACAGTAGCGAAAGATGACTCTACTGAAACGACATTATCCTTATTTTCGGATGTTGCAAAAGTAATTACTGAAACGGAAACAGTTCGTGTTGGAGGTGTGAATTTTGATTTTATCCCACACTATGAAGATGAGGGGAGAATTGTAGATGGGTTACTCAAAACAAAGAATCCAGTAGTAGGGCATTTTGGGTTTGACGGGTGTTTGTGGCACCATTCAACATACCCTTATAAATCTAAAATTTTAAAGTCACACTTTAAAGACCGTTTAGCGTTCTTAGGGCACATACACAAACCTGTGCGACATAAGAATGTTTATATTATGGGTACCCAATATTCTAATTCGTTTGGGGAAGCGAATGCTAGGAAGTACGTTCACGAGTTGATAATTCGAGATGGAAATATAGAGGTTATTAAGAAACTAGTCCGATTTGGACCTAAGCATATTGCCTGTACTCCCGACCAGTTAGCTAAAATGAATCGCAAGTTTCGGTTTGAAAAGTACTTCACTATCTTACGCCTTAAGCTGGATAAGTTGGATTCCTATTACGAAAATAAATTGAAAGAGGACGTACTGGCGAGATATAAAGTTAAACATTTAGAATTATGTTTTGACGATATTTTACCGAAGTTTGAGTCGGATTACAGTCCTGAAGGGGATGTTTTTGCACTTGATAATACTATAATTGATAAATATATTGATGATAGTAATTCGGTATTCACTAGAAAGGATTTATTGTCTGCTCTCGACGAAATAAGAAGCCATGAAACTTAATTCAATTGAAATTAAAAACTTTTTATCAATTAAATACGCTAAAATACAGTTTGATAAATACTCTGAAGTAGTACGGATAGTTGGAGAGAATAAAGACACTACACCTATAAGTTCAAACGGGGCTGGTAAGAGTAGTATTATTGAGGCTGTTGTTTTCGGTCTTTTCGGGAGGACGATAAGGAAGTCATCGGAAAAGACTTTAACTAATAAGTATGGCAACGGTAGCTGTAAAGTTAAAGTAGTACTGAATGACAATGTTGTAGTAACTCGTATTAAAAAACCCCCATCTTTACGTGTTGAGATTAAAGGGAAGAGTTATACTAAAGATAACATCCAAAACACTCAGAAAAATTTAGAAGCATTACTTAATACCAATTATAATGTCTTCTTAGCCTCGATTGTTTTCGGTCAAGGAAATAAGGTAAACTTCTTATCTTCATCCCCAGAAGAAAAAAGAATTATCATACAGAATTTTCTAAATGCGACGGAATTGTTTTCACACCGTTCGGCGATTAAAACACTGAAGTCATCCTATATGACTGAGAAAAAAGCTGCGCAAACATTGTGTGATGAAACCGTAGCGAAGTTGTCAAGATTAGACAGTTACTTAGGAGTTAAAAATAAAATGCGACGTCGGTTTCGTAGTGTGTTAACTTCAGAAAAATACAATTTTATAAAATCGCACTCGTTGTCTGAGATAAAGGATTTAGAATCGGTTTCGCACGCGAAAGATTTAGAGTACCGAGGCGCAGGTGAACGTATTAGCTTCTTAACAGAGAAGAAAGAAGCGCTGAAGTTAAATATTAGGAATATGATAGAGGACACTTGTGAGCATTGTGGCAAAACTCCTGTTAAAATAAAAGAGTTACTGGCTACAAAAGCAAAAGAGTTGGATGGTATTGTTAATACCCTGCAGAACGAGCGCCGTCTTTCCAAAAATTTATCTAAAGAAATTGACGCCATCCTAATCCCTATAACAAGCCAGGACTACGAAGACGTTGAAGCAGTGTTAAACGTAGAGACTGAGATAAAGATTTTAAAGAGAGAGAAGAAGGAGTCTCGGAAGAACCTGTCAAAGTATGAGAAGATGTTCGCGTCAGCCTCAAAAGGTTATGACTTGATGAGGTATTGGGAAAATGCGTTTTCTGAAAATGGACTTGTAAAGTATATTATTCGGAACATTCTTCAATTTTTTAATTTCCGTGCCAACTACTATTTGGATGTTTTAACTCATGGGGATTTTCGTGTAAAATTTGACGACTCTTTAGGGGAAATCATCTATAATAATGACACGGAAGCGCCATTCGACACTCTCTCCGGAGGTGAAAAAAAGAAGGTGTCTCTCGCAGTAATGTTAGGGCTTAACGATTTGCTGTTCCTGTCAGGGAAAGAAGGTTCCAACGTCGTATTTTTCGATGAAGTAGCTGATTCCTTAGACCCGAAAGGAATTGCAGGGCTTTACGAACTAATCAACGAACTTAAAGAAACCAAAACCGTCTTTGTAATAACGCACAACCCTGAGTTAGAGTATAAACTAGAGGATTGCGCAAAATTACTAAAAGTAACAAAAAAAGGCGGCATAACCAAAGTAAAATAGTACATATAAGCAGGAAATATACAAATGTTATACCCATTAAGACAGAGAATTTTAGTAAAACCCGTAGATGTCGAGGTTGAAGAGCAAACCCCCGGCGGGATTTTTATCCCGGAGGAAGCGCGTCAAACAGAGAAAGCAAATGAAGGCGTAGTTGTTAAACTAGGTTCAGGTTGGAAATTGCCTGATGGGGGAGTGTGTAGTGATTTTCACGTGCAGGAAGGTGACCGCGTTATTTTTGCTGAGTTTACAGGAGTAGAAATTGAGGATGAGGGAGTTGGTTATTTAATTCTTACTGAGGATGATGTTATCGCAATTCAGAGGGAAGATTAATGGCCTTTGAAATTCAAAAAGATACTCTAAATGAGACTATTTTTCTTGAGAAGTACGCCGCAGCAGGGGAAACTAACTGGAAGGATTTAGCAAAACGGGTCGCCCGAACAGGGGCTGAACCAGAATCAGCTGACATACAAGAAAAGTTTGAGCAGAAGTTTTACGAGGCTATTAACTCGGGAGACTTTTGTCCAGGAGGACGCATTCTTTTTGGTGCAGGTAGAAGCAAGCAGAATTTACTGAACTGTTATGTCCTTGACCCTGAAGACTCCGTAGAGAGTATTGGTAAGACGATTTCTGATGTGTATAAAATCTCATGTGGAGGTGGAGGGATTGGATTTAATTTCTCTAAGATTCGTCCGAAAGGGGATGATATTCAGAACATTAAAAACTCCGCTCCCGGTTCCATCTCAGTAATGAGAATGATTAATGAAATTGGTAATCATGTTCGAGCAGGCAAAAGTCGCCGTACAGCATTGATGGCTATTTTGGATGTAACACACCCAGACTTCATGGAGTTCTTACACGTTAAACTGGACCGTAACGAGCTTACGAATTTTAATATTTCAGTTGCGGTAACTCAACGCTTTTTGGAGGCGGTAGAAAAGAATGAAGAGTGGTACTTTACTTTTGGTGGGCGACATCAAAAATACTATGTTTATGAAGTGACGCGTATTACTCAAGGGGTAATGAATCTTCCTGTAAAGGAAGTAATCGAAGTTGTCGCTAATGACGAAGAAGACGCTTTGAATCGAGCACAATTACACCACCTTAAACACTTTGAAGATACCTTCGAAAACCCTACTAAAAAAGAAATTAAAGCCAGAAATATTTGGGAACGTATAGTAGATAATGCAGTAGAATCCGGAGAACCCGGAATTTTCAATATTGATTTCGCAAATGAGTACACCAACGTATCATACTTCGAAAATATGCCAGCTACTAACCCGTGCGGGGAAGAAGTTCTCCCGGCGTATGGAAACTGTTGTCTTGGCCATGTTAACTTGTCTAATATGGTTGACGTGGACGGTGATATTGACTGGCGTCGTCTTGCTCGTACTATTCGCACCGGTGTTCGATTTCTTGACAATATTCTCACGACCAATCATTTCCCGATTCCAGAATGCCAAGAAGCAGGTCATAAATCAAGACGAATCGGACTCGGAGTAACCGGACTACATTACTTCTTAATTAAAGCAGGTTATAGGTATGGGTCAGAGTCATGCTTGGAGTTCTTGGAACGCCTCTTTGCGACTATTCGTAACGAGGCTTACAAAGCTTCGATGTATCTTGCACGAGAGAAAGGTTCTTTCCCTGCATACGATTGGTCGAAACTTAAGCAAGAGAAATTCTTTAAAACACTACCTAGTAGAATCCGCTCGGACATCAAGAAGAACGGGCTACGTAATGCCGTTTTACTTACAGTCGCTCCAACTGGAACTATTAGTATGGTCTTGGGGGTATCAACCGGTCTTGAACCTATATTTGCCCCTGTTTATAAACGTCGTTGGCGCTCTGGGACTGATGGTGTTTGGAACGAGACTGTTGTTGTGGATACTCTCTTTAAGGATTTATATTTACGGGGTCGTAGTATGGAGCATGTGTGTGGCGCTTACGATGTTAGTCCGGAGGAGCACATCAAAGTACAGACGGTGGTTCAATCTTGTATTGATTCGGCAGTATCGAAAACATGCAATTTACCTTCAACCTTCGAATCCAAATCTTTGTATGATGACTTACTAATGTATGCCCATGATATGAAAGGATTTACTTTTTATAAATCAGGCTCCCGAGGGCAAGAGCCTTTAGAAGTTTTAGACCACACAGAGCTTGATTTGCATAAATTAATGGTAGACGGGAAGGTAGAAGTCCTGTCTCAGTCTGTAGACTCGTGCAAAACGGGAGTATGTGAACTGTGACTTTACCTAAGTCATGCTTTATTTGTAGCTCCAAGACGCTTCTCCCCATTTCTGTAGGTAGTCTTTATAGGTGTTCAGATTGTGGGTTGTACATCAACAGCAAATACCCATCAAAAGAAGCGTTAGCCTCTGCCTTGAAAGAATTTACACTTACAACTCAATATAATCCTGTGCATTATAATGAAAGAGTTAAGGAAGCTAACGAACAACTTGCGATTGTTGAGGAGCATGTAAAACCTGGGAGAATTTTTGATGTTGCTTGCGGAGGTGGCGTATTTTTAGGAGCCGCAAAGAAACGTGGATGGAGTATTGAAGGGAATGACTTAAGCAAGTCGGCTTACTTGTGGGCACTAGAGTCTTTGGGTATCACGATAAATCTGGGGTACTTTGAAGATTGTGTGGTTCCTGATGATGAGTATTCCGCAGTTGTATTATGGAATGCGTTAGAGCACACTCATAACCCAAAAGAGTGTATCCAAAAAGCATATTCAATGCTTAAAAGTGGAGGGGTAATTCACATTAGAGTTCCAGACCGAAACCCGGAAAACGTTAGTAAGTATTATGAAGACGGGCACCGTATTGAATTTAATGCAGAGAATTTATGCCGCCTATTAGAAGACGTTGGCTTTAAGAAAATCTTTTCCCGCCCCGGTAACGATGGGTTTGAGGCGGTAGATGCACTTTATAAGAAATGAGGAACTCCTCTAAACCGTAATAGATGGATATTCAACAACTACGCTCATCGAACATACTTCTCATAGGTGAGAAGTGTATGGACCGGAATAGGTTTGGAACCACAGACCGTATATGTCCGGAGGCTCCCGTACCCGTTATCAATGCTTCAGGAAGTATTGAGGATAACGTGGGAATGGGGGGTAATGTTTATCTTAACTTAATAGCTTTAGGTAATGAAGTCGATTTCTTCCACAACGAAGAAGTTATTATAAAAGAGCGTATTATAGACAGCAAATACCATCAACTGTTGTTACGTATTGATACTGAGCCTGACGTCATAGCTACTTTAAATTTGGACAATTTACCTCCATTTTCTGATTACGACGCTATCGTAATTTCAGATTATGACAAGGGGTTTTTACCACTTCGTATTTTAGCTGAGATTACATCCAAAGCACACATTAACAATATTCCGGTTTTTGTAGATACGAAAAAGCCATACATTGCCGGGGTGAATGATGCGTTTGTTAAATTGAATGAAAGTGAGTGGAAGACTATGTTAGTTCACGGTGAACTGAACCGTAGTAATGAGTATATTGTAACTCTAGGTGATAAAGGGGCTATGTGGCATGGGGATGTGTATCCGGCTAGAAAAGTATCTTTATTCGACCAGACTGGTGCGGGTGATACGTTCTTATCAGCGTTCACCACTGCATACTTGTCTACGAGGGAGATGGAGACATCTATTGAGTTCGCTAACTTATGTTCATCTGTCTCTGTAACTAAACTAGGCTGTTATGCCGTAACCTTGGAGGATATTTATGACTGTATTGAAGAGTAAACCCAACATTTTGAAGAAGATAGCTATAGAGTAATAAAAGGAGATTAATGTGCCGAATTATAACTACTACTGTAAGAGATGTGATGTAAACCATACGCAGCTTCGTAAGTATGAAGAAAGAGATAAATTTTCTACTTGTCCTGAGTGCGGGAAACAAAAGTGTCCGATGACATACGACATTTCAAAGTCGAAGGGTTCTACGGGTGTGCTTATTAAAGGCGGTGGTACTCCTAAGTATTATGGGAATGAGGGCTCTCTCAGGTCCGTTCATAATCAGTTTCTAAGGGAGAGTATTGAGGACACCAAAGAAGCCGTGAGTGGTAAGACTGGCGTGAGTCCATACTCTAAGATGGATATAGACCATGAGTACTGGGAACAGAAAGGAGTAGCGAAGAAACAAAATGATAACGAGGAAACGATAGCTAACGCAAAGCGACAGAAAATTGTGGCAGAAGCGACGCAGAAATCGATGACTAAAAAAGAACAACAAGATATGAAAGAACGGCACGGAGTAAAGGATGTTAAAAAAATCAAAACTAAAAATTCTAAATAAATCAGATAACCCAAACCCAAGCTATAAAACAGAAGGTGCTGCCGGTTTCGATATTGCAGCGAGTGAGGATATTACTATCACAGCCTGCTCCGCAGGGCTTGTCCCAACAGGACTTCACTTTATTGTAGAGCCAGGGTACGAAGCTCAACTTAGGCTTAGAAGCTCTCTATATGCGTCTGGAGCGATAATGCCAAATGCTCCAGGTACGATAGATTCCGATTATCGCGGAGAAATAAAAATTCCTATAAGAAATGTTAAACCTTATCAAAATATCCACTTTAATAAAGGTGATAGAATTGCCCAAGTTGTAATACAACGCATTCCCTGGGTCGACTTAGAATTTGTGGATGAAGATACCTTCAACACTTCTGAGTTTGAAACTACTCGGGGTACTGGGGGATTCGGTTCAACAGGAGTTTAACGGTGACAAAAGAAACGTACGAGTTTGCGGAGAATATTCAAAGAGGTATTCTCTACCTTATTAAATCTGATTTGGGGTTTTTACTTCAAGTTTTGCCTATGGTGAGACCTGAGTATTTTGAGTACCCTTCACATCAGAAGATGTATACCATTATCTCGGAATACCATAATAAGTATAAGAAACTCCCTTCTGATGATGTTGTATTAGAGGAGGCTAAGCGAATTAAGTCGTCGAATGAACTATTTTCTGATTATAAAGAAGAAATGGTTCAAATCAATAACATTGATGAAACCGCTCTAGCTAATTGTGAGTATTACCTAGACCTAGTAGAAGAGTTCGCTAAATCAGCTGCCTTAAAGGAAGCTATTTTAGAATCTGTTGATTTAATCAAATCCAAGAAATTTGGGCAGATTGAAGAAAAGATTCGGGAGGCTATTACAGTTAATCGAAATGTTGAACTTGGTTCCAACTACTTTGAAGGTATTGAGGAGCGATGGAAGAGGTTGACGGATGAGAAGACTACCCCCCGGTTTAAAACTCCCTTTCCTTCGGTTAACTCTTCCTTAGAGGGAGGGTTGAATGCGAAAGAATTGGCGATGGTGGTAGCACCTCCGGGTGTCGGAAAGTCTATGTTTTTAGCAAACCAAGCCGTGTCCTCTAGCTTGGATGGGCATAAGGTATTATACATTTCGTTAGAGATGTCGGAGGACAAAGTTGCTCAAAGACTGGATAGTATTTTTACTCGTATTCGGCAGTCGGACCTTAGCGCTAAAACTGAGCTCTTGTCAGAACGCTTGGACATGCTATCCACGATGCACAAAGTAGGCAAGATTTGGATTAAAGAATTCCCTACAAAAAGAGCAAGTGTTAACTCTGTTAGAGCTTATTTGAATCAATTGCGAAACTACGAGGAGTTTGTTCCTGATGTTATTGTAATTGATTACTTAGAGTTAATGACAGGAGACACAAGTATGCCAGAGTATCAACTGCAGGAGCGGTTAGCTCAAGAACTTCGTGGTTTGGCTACGGAGTACGACCTTCTAGTTTGGACTGCAACACAAACCAACCGAGAAGGCAAAAAAGTACCTATCATTACTGATGCTGAGTTAGCAGACTCTTACGGAAAGATGAGAGTGTGTGATTTGGTATTCAGTATAAATCAGACTGAAAATGAATTTGACGAAGGGAAAGCCCGACTTTATGTAATGAAATCTAGAAATGGAAAAGGTCGTTTTATTGTGCCAGTCAAAGTTGATTACAGTAAACTAACTATAACACAAACTGATGCCAGCGCGTAAAACTAAAATACCTAACCACCCAAAAATTCTTCATGCAGGTTTTAAAAAATTTAACATTGTAGTGGAATCTTTAAAGAAAGATAAACTCTATGGATGTGTGGAATTTGAGAAGCACAAGATAACCATAGACCCTAATCAAAGTTTAGTAGATTATAAAGGAACTTTATTGCACGAAATTCTTCATGTGTACTATGATATGTTTGGGCTTGGTGATGATGATGAGATGCCAACAATTGGCAATGAATATTTAACTCATGTTACCACGTCTATTATGCAATTAATGAACGGGTTGAATCCGGAACTATTTGCATTCTTATTTTCGGAGAATGAGGATGAATGATATCGAACAAGTTTACAATACACTCCCATCAACTTACTTACAGTTGACGAAGGATTACATTGATATTACAGAGAGCAACGTGGAAGGGCGCTTACTTAAGCATACTTCTGTATTTGCTTTCTTCGGTGCAGTGTTAGCTCACGCTAAAAAACAGCAGGACAAGCTAGCACACGCGCTTGAAATGGAAGAAGCGAAGCATAAAGAGCTTCGTCGAAGTGAGTTTCTGCAGCAAGGTAAAAAAGCAACAGAAGCAAGCTTAAACGGGTACGTTTACACCGTACGAGAAATTAACGAACTTCGAGACAAAAGTTTTGACGTTCAACATAAATATAATTTAGCAAAGAATCTTATGTCTGCGCTCGACCATCAAAAAGACATGCTAGTTCAGATGTCTGCGAATCGACGAGCAGAGGCTAAGATGATAACAGATTTAAATTAAAGGATTAAAAAAATGGTAAACATTGAAGATTTAAGAAAAAAATACGAACAAATTAATAGGAAGCCCGGAGAAGGGTTCTCCGATAAGTTTTACAAGTTTGAAGATGGACCCCAGATGGTGCGTGTTCTCCCTTGGAAGGATGACGAGCTCCCCTTTTATAAGGAGAGTGCGATTCACCGAATTGATGATAAGAACCATCATTGCCCAAAGGTATTGAAAGGTGACCCATGCCCAATGTGTGATTTTGTGTCCACTTTGTATAACGCGGGGGATGACAACAGCGTATCCCTTGCTCGCCAGTTAAAGGCAGGTAAGCGGTTCTACATGAATGTGGTAGACCGTAACGATAGTAAGGTAAAAATTATGTCGGTGGGAGTAAAGTTGTTTTCCAAGATTTTGGACAGCTTCTTTGACGAAGACTACGGGGATATCACAGATATTGCTAAAGGGCATGACTATAAAGTAGTCCGAGACCGTTCTGGGCAATGGCCTACGTACGACAAATCGGCTCCGCGACCTGCGAAATCCGAAGCGGGAACTGACTCTGAAATCTCTGCTTGGTTAGACGAACGTCATGATATTCATGGGTTTATCGAAGCCGCTGAGTACGAGACTTTGAAGGAGATGGTTATGAACGTCCAAGGAAGTGCTATGGAACACCGTACCGACACTGGCTCTACGCCAACAACTACGGACGATAGTGACATGGATTACTTGAAACACTTAAATAACCTAAAGAGTTAATTTGGGCGTTAAGGAAAAACTTAAGATACTTGCAGTCCCCGCTAATACCGGGGGCTGCGCGTATTATCGTATTATTATGCCGATGGAAAAATTGGCTGAGAAATATCCTGATGAGGTTGAAGTTAGGTTTAATGAAAATCCCCTTGGCGTGAATAAAGAAAAGGGTGGGATACTGGAGGACTTTGACGACTTTGCTGATATGAAATGGGCAGACATCGTCTTCACCCAGAACATCTCTAATTTTGGAGGTCCATACACTGTAGAGGTTATGAGAAAGGCATGGGAGTTGGGGAAGTTTACACACTTCGATACTGACGACCTACTGACGGACTTGTACGAGGGGCATCGACTATATGATGTATATAAAGAAAATAAGTTAGATGAGATTACGAGTGTTATCTATCAAAATGCAGACTTAGTAACTGTAACACAGCGTAAGTTTGCTGAAAGGATTGCCCCTCATGTCCGGAAGGCTTTGGTGGTTGTTAAAAATCAAATAGACTATGACCTCCCATGTTGGAATATACCTAAAGTACTCGCCCCTAGAAAGAAGTTGTGCAGGGTTGGTTGGGTAGGAGGTATTCACCACGAGGAAGATGTTAGTGAGATTCGTAACCATTTACTTGGAGTAAACACGAGAGTAGGGGTAGAGAATGTTCGGTGGGATTTTTATGGTAGACCACCACAAAATCCTGATGAAGAGCCTGACTGGCAACAAGATGTGTGGGACCAATATGAGAAAATTCTTTCTCACGGGTTGAACAAGCGACGGAGAAATTGGCAAGTATTAACTGCACTCCCTTGTCACGCTTATGGGGCTTTTTATTCTAATATGGATGTTAGTATAGCTCCTCTTCAGTACAATGCTTTTAACGATTCTAAATCGGAGATTAAAGTAATGGAGGCTGGGAGGTATGGAATTCCCTTAATTTGTTCTGATGTAGGTTGTTACTCAGAGACAATTGTTAACGGGGAGACGGGGTATGTAATCCCGAAGGAAAACCTACGTAACGAGTGGGTTCGTATCCTTACTAGAGTATGTAAGGATAAAAAACATCGTGAAGAGATGGGGCGCAATCTCAAGAAAATCACAGATGAAAGATTTGATATTAATAAAACAGTTGGTCAGCGTCTTGATTTATATCGCCAACTAATAAATTTAAAGGAAACAGCTAAAGATGAGCAAAAAGAAAAACAAAACATTTAGACACTCAGGCGACCTGGGTGATATTATCTTTTCCCTACCTACCATTAAAACGATGGGTGGCGGAATTTTATACTTAGACCCTAAAGGAGGTGAGGATTTGAAAGAGATGGCTATGCCAGCCTCTGGAAAAACCAAACTTAATGAGGAGGGGATTGAAAACATTCGCGAGCTTTTGGAGTCTCAGTCTTATATCACAGAAGTGAAGTTATGGGACGGAGAGAAAGTAGACGTGGAGTTGGATAATTTTAGGAAACACATTGAGTTTAATAACCTTGCTTATTCTCATTTGGAGTCACAAGATATTACACATACTAAAGCGGATTCAGAGTGGCTAGAAATTAGCGATAATGAATATGAACTTCCTGAAGACAGAAAGGTTGTAGTGTCCCGTAACTTGCGGTATCAAGGTAATCATTCTTTTTGGGAGATGAATGCAAGCGGGTTTGAAAAGGATGCTGTTTTCGTCGGAAGTGTTTACGAACACGAAGTATTTCAGAATGTGTTTGGAATTGAAATTCCTTACATAGAGACTCCAACGGCAATGGATTTACTTAAGGTAATTGATGCTGCTGATATGTTTATCTCGAATCAAGGACTTCCACATGCTATTGCGGAAGGTTTAAAAAAGCGTCTTATTTGTGAAGTAGATAAGACCTATCCTGCTGCATGTTGGCGTCGGGATGATGCGACGTATGTGTAATGACCTTATACTACTTAGCTGATTTCTTCGCTGAAGATATTCCTGGTGGCGGTGCTGAATTAAGTGACGCCGCCATCATGGATTACCTCCAACAAGATTTTATTAAAGTAAAATCTAATGAAATTACTAACGTTGATTCTAAAGGTTTTTATGTAATCAGTAACAGAAGTTTACTATCCCGTGATTTAATGGCACGATTTTGCATGCTGCAAAATTATATTATTATAGAACACGATTTTCAGTTTCTTGCACATAGGAACCCATACCTATACAAGGATGCAGTAGCCCCTGATAGGGATATTCCTGCCATTTATCGAGATTTCTATAAACGTGCGAAAGCCGTTTTCTTTCAGACTGCCTTCCAACAGGATTTATTTGAAAGGAATGGTATTAAAGGGCATTTCATTAACTTAAAAACTACACCATACAGTAAGGATGATATTCAATTATTTAAAAATTTAGTTGAGAGTCCTACTCCCATCACGACAAAAGCATTTGCTATTATCGATAGTTCAAATGAGATTAAAAATACAAAAGGTGCTGTGAAATTTTGCAATGATAATAATTTCTCTTGTGCTTTAATCCCTTCGGGGCAAACTCGCGAATCTTTTCTACGTACGCTGGGAGGTTATGCTGCATTAGTATTCTTCCCAACTCGTCCGGAGTCCTGCAGTCGGTTAGCTACAGAGGCTCGTATTTTAGGTTTAAATGTTATTACAACTCCGACATATGGAGCACCCTTAGAACATTGGTTTTCTTTAACGGGTAAGCCCCTGATTTCAAAACTCGAGACTATTATAGAGGTAGGAATCAATAAGATTTCTAGTTATTTACCATGAAAGACATTACTGCAATTTTAAACGTATACAGGCGAACGCATACACTGGCTTCCCAGATAGAGGCACTGCGTTCACAGACTCACCCACCGAAAGCAATCTGGGTTATGGTGACTGAGCATGAGGATAATAAAGATTACCCATTTGATTCTTTGGACATTGATGCCCTCATTCATGTAAAGAAACATGATTTTAAATACCATGGAAGGTTCGCGCTAGCTCTTTTAGCTCAGACTGAACACATCGCTATTCTAGATGACGACTCTATTCCAGGCTCCAAGTGGTTCGAAAACTGCCAAACTACTATGGAGGATACTCCAGGTATCTTAGGAACATATGGCGTAAAATTTCGTTCAGACATTTATGACGTTCCTGGGTATATGTGGCAGCATGAGTCTGAGGGATGGAACACGAAAAGGGATGAGACTGTAGAAGTTGATTTTATTGGACAGTCTTGGTTTTTCCAACGTGAGGATTTGAATTACTTGTGGAGGGAGGTTCCTTATTGTTACACAAATGCCGAGGATATGCAGTTCTCGTACCTTGCGAAAAAATATGGAAACGTAAATTCTTACTGCCCCCCACATCCGGAATCCGATAAAGAAATGTGGGGTTCACTACAAGCTGTTGAGCTAGGAGACGACGAAGTAGCATCCTCCCAAGCACACAGTGATAAGTTCGCTTATTTCTGCCAGCTTAGAAATGAGGTATTACACAACGCCATTAAAAATGGATGGAATACAATTTATGAGGTGAAACCAAGTGAGCACGCTGAGCGAATCTGTGGTGTTTCCACACCAGTTTAATGAAGATTTATCTATTGTTTTAGATAAAATTCTGAAAGAGGAAAACTTTGCTTTACCCCGATATGCGGATGGTGAGTATAATGTTATTCATGGTTTAGATTTAGGAACATTGGATGGTTGGAAGGTAACCTCTGAAGACAAGCAATTTTCGGAGAAGTTAGATTCAACCTTAGACCATACAGAACCAAACTATCTATACGGGATTTCTTGTCGTTGCTGTGACCCTCCAAAATTGGAGTTCTATAAAAATAGAATTCAAAGACCTTTCGAGGAAGTGACGTTTTCTAATATTTTTGTGAATGGTAACTACCCACGCTTTAAGCATTTTATAAATACTATGGGCAGGTCGGTAGTTGTAGTGGCTAATGAGGCTTGCCTAGACGCAGAGTACCCCTTTGAAGTTGCGGAGAAATTTTGTGTGCCTGGAGATGTTATTTCTTGGTACCAAGAGAACGCTGAATCTCTTGATAGGGATTGGGGGGATATCGCAAGTGAATTCACTGACCAATTATTTTTCATATCTGCTGGTCCATTGTCTGAAATTATAATCCATACGATGTACACTGCAAATCCAAATAACACTTATCTTGATGTAGGGTCATCCTTAGATGAGTACACTCACGGACGGCAAACCCGTCATTTCCATCAACCTTGGTCCGAATACCACGGACGCAATTGCAATTTTTAAAATGAACACTATCGCAGTATCAACGTACCGACGTCCCCATTTCCTTGCTCTTTATCTGGAGCGTTTATCAAAGTGTAAAGAGCTTCCTAATTACCGCGTTCATTTTTTTGTAGATACAGACTATGACCCTCAAGTATTAGAGGCAATTAAACAGTTTGAAGACACTGGAGTAGCAGGAGATGTAAAAACTACAATTCGCCCTGAACGTAAAAGTGCGTGCCCTGCTGCGTATAATATCATGGACGCTTACTTAGTTGCAGCAGATGAATCAGATGAATATGTTATTACAGGAGAGGAAGACATTCACCCCTCCGAAGATTTTCTTAGAGTTTGTGACCGTGCATACCACAAGTTTCTAAAACCTTATGATAAAATCTTTTGCCTTGCCCATAAAGTAAGAAATGAGATGGGCAAGCCTGGAAATCCTTCACTTTTGATAGGGGATAAACATTGTACGTCTCCAATTGTTGTATCATGTAAAGATATTAATAAGTATCTTAGGCCACACGTGGAGATTCCAGCGTTTCTGGCAAACCCTGTTACCTATAATAGTTTGCATTTTCCGAATGCTACATGGCCACCTCAAGACCACTATGACCACGATGGTATGACGGAGCGTATTATAGAGGCTAATGGTTTGTATGCGCTTAAGCCAGACCAAACGAGAACAAACCATGTTGGTTTTGTAGGGCAAGGACACAAATCGATGCATCCTTATCACTCCCCGGAGCTTAGTGAGGTTCGCTCTCTGAGTGAACGTATTGACGAAATTAGAGATATTGTTGTGGACACTGACAAGTTGCAGAAAGCTTTAGTTAAGGAGAAGCCGGGTGCTTTGGGCACCGAGAACCAATGGGGTTTAGTTGCAGGCTCATTAGAAGGGCATGAGTGGGACGATTTAGAATTAGATTTAACCCGTGATAAAGTGGAAGCAAGTACTTGGATTCGAGATGAAGAAAACTCATTTAAAGTCTACGTAGAGGGGAATTCCAATGAACTTTAATAACATATAAGACTATAATAGTAATATGGTAAGTTTTTTAGATGATATTTGTAAGGAGTTAGACGGAGCGTCACTCCTGGCTGATGAAAGCCAAGTTTACGGTTTCGTAGACTCTGGCTCACTTGCTTTAAACAAGATTATTTCGGGAGACTATAATGGTGGATATCCGATTGGAGCAATCACGGAGATTTATGGGGAGAGTAGCACAGCGAAGACAGTATTTCTTACTCATGCGTTCATCGGAGCGCAAGCAAAAGGATACTACACAGTCATGGTTGACAACGAACACGCCTATTCCCCCTCCTTCGCAGAAAAGCTAGGGTTAGACCCGAACAAGTTAATCTATGCAATGCCAGAAACTCTAGAAGGGTGCTTTGATGCTATTGAAAAGAGTATTCTTGCTATTAGGAAGAAAGACCCAGACACTCCAATTGTAATTGGGTATGATTCTATTGGCGTTTCACCTACTAGAAAAGAGATGGACGAATCGCAGACGGCTGGGGGCGACAACATGACGGGTGCATTACGTGCGAAAATAGCAGGTGCCTGTCTACGCCGCATCAACCCCCTCCTCCGTAAGCATAAAGCGGCTTTGATTATTATCAATCAGGTACGCAGTAAAGTTGGAGTTATGTTCGGCGACCCACGGACGAAGGCAGGTGGGGGTAAGGCACTATTGTATTACTGTGGAGTCTCTTTGGAGACTGTTTCAGGTAAGAGTGATATTCTTTACGACGGTACCAAAAACCCACTTGGTATTACAGGTAGTGTTAAGTGTGTTAAAAATAAGATTACCGTGCCATTTCAAACCTGTGATTTTAAATTAATGTACGATGTCGGTCTAATTCCCTCATGTGGTTTAACGTTAGATTACGTTAAGCGAGGTAAAGCTTCGTCCCCCTCAAAAGGGTGGTATTCTATTGATGCCGGTAAGACGAAACATCGGGCTGGTGATTTGGATGGTGTAATCGCAAATGAACTATCTGGAAATAGTTGATTCTGTTTTTATTATCAGAATCCCATTGACGTGGATACATTTATTTGTATTTCTACTAGGGGTAAGATGGTTTATAAGAGCATGGTGGAAAGCGTGTAATACCACCATTAGATTAAAGCACTGGATATATCAAAATACTTGGCAGGATTCCGAAGCCCAGAGAAAAGGACTCACTGCCTCAACAAATCACTTAATGAAACAAATAGTAAAAGCTGTAAAAGAAGGAAGATATAAATGAGCAGATTAAACCCATTACCTAAGTTCGCAGATTCTAGAGGGTGGAGCTTGAACGATATTTATGCTTGTGTGAACAGGCTCTCTGGATGGAGAATAGAACCGGGCCACGAGACATTAGACCATCAAATCAATTACTCACTCCTATATCCAGGAGTCGTCAAAGCTTGGCACCGCCATAAGCACCAAGATGATTACTTTTGCATTCTTAAAGGAATGGCTCAAGTTGGAATTTACACAGATGAGAATGGTCCTGAAAAGTTTTTTATTGGGGAGCATAATCCGGCTGTAGTTCGTGTAGAAGCAGGAGAGTGGCATGGTTTAACCTGTGTGGGAGACGAACCCTGTGGGTTATTATACTTGGTGACGAAAAAATATGACCCTGGTAATCCTGATGAAGAGAGAGCAGGGGCATTTGAATTCGTTGAGAAGAGTTGGTGGTTACCGGAGAACAAGTGATGGAACATGTTATTGCATGGTTACTCTACGCTATGGTAGGCGCGAGTATTTTGAAGTGGGTAGTAATTGGCTGGTTTCACTGTTCCGTCCTTATTCTAGAGATGATACCAGAAAGTAAGTGGCACAAGGAACTTAGGCGTAAAATGGATGAGGCTCCTCCTGGGAAATACGAACTTATTGACGATTATATTAAAGATAAGAAGTGTAAAGGTCCCGTCCTTTTCCGTATACCAGAAAAGGAGATAGATTTACATCCGCATCCTGAGTGGGACTAAGCTATATAAGAGTGAGATGGACCTTTTCAATAACGACAAATTTCATAGTTCAGTACTAGAATTTACAAAGTACAAGCATGCTTCTCCCTCAAAAGAAGGAGAAACGGAGTCTAAAAAGGCGAAAGTACGTAAATACCCTAGTATTGGAGACGCTTTAAATACTGCATCCTATGGTGCAATCTTCACAACCCCTCAGTCTGACAGGATTTACGTCATTACGAGAGGTACGTGGGGTTCCAAATCAAAAAGTAAAGTTGTTAAAGGGTTTTCACTCGACACCCCGTATGAAGAGATTGTAGGTTACTCAAAGCGTACTCGTGGTAAACATGGCGCTGGTGACGGCTCTGGCGGGGAGGAGAAATAATTATGAATGGAAGAGACCAAGCTCGAGCTAAAATGTTAGCCAAAAAAATTGTCGAAGGCGGCGACCTAACAACAACCGAGAAGCTTCAATTAGACCAACTTGCAGTTAACCCTCGTCCAGGAGTACAAAGTATTCTTCGTGAGCAGTTGCCTGACGGAGCTTTGAACCCTGTTGTAGAGAATAAAGCCCCAGTTAAAAAGAAATCCACTAAACAAAGCTCTACGAAAAAATCTACCAAGTAATCATGCCTAGAACCTATATCCCGAAAACGTCCTATTTTGCACCAACTCGCATCGAGAAAGAAGCCAAGTCGTTACTTTCCGAATATGCGGCTGATAAAGCAAAGGCGTTGGAGGCATTCGACTATTTTAGACAAATGGTTGAAACAAATCCAGACGATGACAGAGCCAAGGGTGAAATGCTTAACGCATTAAGCCTATCGATTCAATCGAACGATAAGCAATTGAAAGTGCTTGAGGCTATGATTCGGATGCGTAGGGATATTTTACAAAAATCCAAAACTCCAGGGTCAGTTTCTGAAGAAGTGTCCTTTGATAGTATTAAGGATTTAGTATTCGGTTCAGACAATGAAAAAAAGCAAAAATGATTATTTTGTAGTCTACAATCAGTCGATTGATGGGTTCGTGAAAGTCCGTCAATTGTCCGATGAAGATTTACAGACTGTTTTTGATGCCTTGGGAGAGGCAATCAAAAAACCAGATTTTAAAGCGAGTAGCTTTGCTGCTCTGCTTTGTAAGTTATGCCTAGAAGATTTTTCAGCTTTAGCATCTCAAGATGATGGAGACTGTCCTAGCTTTTTAGAATCCATATATGAGTGTGTTACGGAAGTGTATCCTATGCTGAGCATTGAGCTTGTGTGCAGGCACGCTAATATTAAAGATATGGCAGATATTGCCGAAAAAGAGAAGGATAAAAAGTGTTTAAACTTAACTCAGATTGATAAACTCTCAACGAAGCTAAAGACTGACCTTATAGGGCAAGACGATGCTGTGGATAAAGTGATTGAGTGCGTTAAACTAATCAACTCTGGATTCGAAAGCTTTGCCTCTTTGTTTTTCATTGGCCCAACTGGAGTTGGTAAGACGGAACTTGCACGACTCATGGCTAAGCATTACTTGAAGGATGCTTCCCGCCTAGTTAAAATTAATTGCGGGGAATACTCCAACCCTCATGAGTATGCGAAGTTGATTGGAAGCCCGCCTGGATATATTGGATTTAATGAAAAGGGTATTCTAACAGAAAAAGCAGATGAAGGTTCTGAATGGGTAATTCTCTTTGATGAAGTAGAGAAGGCTAGTGGGAAACTACACAATCTACTTCTTGGGTTTCTAGACGACGGTGTTATCACAGACAACCACGGCGCCTCCCTTGATTTCACAAACTCAGTAATTATATTCACCAGCAACGTAGGCTTAGCTAATGTAGGTAAAAAGCAGCTAGGTTTTGGGGCTGAGAAGACCACTTATTCTGGGTGCAGGGAGTTGATTGATGATGAGTTTAAACGTCGGTTTACCCCTGAGTTTATTAACCGTCTTGACCATATAATCCATTTTAATGAATTAACTAAAGAAAATGTGAGAGAGATTGCCAAGATTCACTTGAAAGTTTTGCCTATTAAAGTAACAAAACGATTAGTTAATTATGTTGTTGAGAAATCTTATTCGAGAGAATTTGGGGCACGAGAGGTAAAACGATTTATCCGTAGTAATATCACTCTTCGGTTAGCTGATGAGATACTACATAATGGTAGGGAAACTACTTATACCCCAAGATTTTCTGAGGGGGAGTTAAGCCACCTTGAAATTATTAAATGAATTCTTCCAAAAAATCTATTTTACTACGGGATTGGTTACCTATAACCACCTGCTTATTTCTTACAGGTGTCGCGTGGGGCACTCTAAGTACTCGAGTTGGCTCAATTGAATCCCGCATGGAAACCTATGAGAATCAAACTCTCATTCTTTTGGAAGAGCTTAGGAGAGAGACGGCTGAGATTAAACTAGAGCAAGTTCGCATGGCAAGCGATATTGAGTGGATTAAAAAAGAATTTGCCAAACCCTCGGATAATTAATTTTATTTTCGAACTATAATAAGGGTATGAAAGGTATTATCCTAGCTGGAGGATTGGGTTCACGGTTGCGCCCATTAACATATGCAACTAACAAACACTTATTGCCTGTGTTTGATAAGCCTCTTATCCACTACCCTATACAAACCCTTGTAAATGCAGGAGTTACGGACATTATGGTTGTGACTGGTGGGATGCATGCGGGGGATTTTATTAATGTCCTTCGTAATGGGGAGGATTATGGTTTGAAAGGGATTAATTATGCGTATCAAGAAGGTGAGGGAGGTATCGCAGATGCTCTTAAGATGGCCGAGTCTTTTGTGAATGGTGATAAGTGTGTTGTTGTACTAGGTGATAATATTATCGCGGATGATATTACCCCATACGTGAGAGAGTTTGACGCAAAAGGGGGTTGCTGCATATTTACAAAACAAGTGCCTGACCCTGAGAGGTTTGGGGTTGTAGAGTACGAGCCTGTTGGAGGTGGTATTGCAGATATTATAGAAAAACCACAGTGCCCTCCCTCGGATGATGCTGTTATTGGGTTGTATATGTATGACAATACAGTATTTGATAAGATTAGAGAATTAGCCCCTTCAGACAGAGGGGAACTGGAGGTTACCGACCTAAATAAACTTTACTTAAAGGAAGGTACCTTGGATTGCCATAAAATACTTGGCACTTGGCTAGATTGTGGCACTTCGGCCTCACTTCTTAAAGCCGGGGCATTAATGCATCTGGACCAATTGGAAGTTGAAGACGATGAATAAAATAATTATTACGGGAGGATACGGATTTATAGGCTCACATTTTGTGGAGTGGATTTACAACAACACTAATGCTAAAATATTGGTTATCGATAAGATGACCTACGCCGCTGAGTATGAGAATATTCCTCTCTCTATTAGAGAGGACCATGTAAGGTTTAGATTCAACCCTGACGATATTTGTAACGTAACTACGGAAAGTCTTCATAATTTTGCAGACGCGGAATATATCGTTAACTTTGCAGCCGAATCTCATGTTGATAACTCAATTTCGAATAGCGCCCCTTTTATTAAGAGTAATATCGAAGGGGTATACAACCTTCTAGAAGTAGCTAAGGAGATGCCAAACCTAAAGAAGTTTGTGCAAATTTCAACGGATGAGGTGTATGGGGACATGGAGGATGTTCGTCATGTGAATGGGGCTACAGAGTCTTTTGCATTGCGCCCCTCTTCCGCTTACTCAGCCTCTAAAGCTTCTGCTGATTTGGCGATTATTGCTGCCGCGAGGACATTTAATATTCCTTACCTGATTACCCGAAGCTGCAACAACTTTGGACCACGGCAACACAATGAGAAATTCTTACCCACGCTGTTTAAGTGTGTCGAAGAAGGTACAAATATTCCAGTGTATGGAGATGGTTTACAGAAGCGTGAGTGGATTCACGTAAGTGATAACGTTGCTATCATCGCAGAATTAATGTTGTCTACCTCGCTAATGAATGAGGTTTTCAATATTAGCTCCAGTTACCACCACACTAATATGGATATTATTAAAAAGGTGAAGGGTTTCGCGAAGGAAGTGGTCAGATTTGACCACGTAGAGGACCGGAAAGGTCATGATAGGGAGTATCGAATTGATTGCTCCAAACTAATGGGATACTTAGAAGATTTTGTGTTTCTATCACTAGAAGGGTATTTACGAGATGTTGCAAGGGAAAAAAGTCTTATTAACGGGGGGTAGTGGTTTACTAGGCTCTACACTAATTCCATTATTAGAAGAGCGAGGGGCAGAAGTTTTAGCTCCGACTAGTAAAGATTGGGATATCACGAAGTCTGATTACCCTAGCGTAGTTTATTCGTGGGTTCCTGATTTAATTATACATTGTGCAGCGTATACTGATGTGGCTGGAGCTGAAAAAAATCGATGCGAATGTATGGATTTGAATATCCACGGAACTTACCACGTTAAGAAGATTGCGGCAAAAATGGGAGCCCGAATGGTGTATATTTCCAGCGATTACGTAAACTTCCACCCTATGGGCATTTACGCCTTCAGTAAGCGAGCTGGAGAGGCTTTCACAGGCAAACATGACCTCGTAATCAGAACCTCATTCAAGAAGCGTGGAACGTGGGGAAAGGATGCTCTGACGAAAGTATTCCATCCTGTCTGGACAAATGCAGATTGGGTTGATGTTATTGCTCCTAAGATTGTGGATGCTGTGGACACTGACCTTGAGGGAATTGTTAACATAGGCACTAAAAAGAAGCTGTTGAAAGATTTAGCTCAGGAGGAATATTATTACGTAGATTCTCTTCCTGTACGGAAAGCCGACAAGCTTTTAGGGTATAAATATCCTAGGGATTGTACGATGGATTTGACTATATAAACTAGAGGTACATTAATGCTACAACAAGGACTACGAGAACAACCAGGAATCCAGAAGGATAAATTTTTCATGCTATCTACGAGTGGAAACGTAGCTGTGGAGAGCGGCTTCGACTTCTACTTTTGGGGAGCTACAGCACTAGCGGCGACAACAGTAGGGAGTGATGCCACTCCACTAGCTACGTTAGGGGCTGCCACGAGTATAATGCTGGAGGTTCCGATTAAATGTGCCCACATCAAACAGAGCGGTTCAGCTGTACTCTACTACACTAGAATCAAGAAAGACCTAGGCTAATGGCTAATGGATTCTTCCCGGACGGGGACCCGAACCGGCATATCCCCGCTAAGCAGAGGGAGTACGATACTCTCTCTGCTTCTTCGCTTATCGAGGAGACAATCTACCACGATGGAACTGGTTGGACTGACGGTACCACAGGTTGGGATGCCTCTACTACCACTCAACCTTATAAGCACCTGTACACCACTTCAGGACAAACCTTAAGTGGTCTTATTGATTCGTACCTTTGGGGTTGGGATATCAATGCTAATGTATTAACTAGTAGAAGTTCCGGTATTACCTGTGGTGCGTTACGAGTTACTTTATATGATGGGCTCCCGGGAGATGATTTGGTCATTGGGTCGTATTTGGTATGGTGTAAGAAAAATATCGGAGGTATGGGAGCCATTAACAAATGTATTAGGTTAGATATTCCTTATCGAGTTAAGACTGGTGTTATTACCGTCGGGGTTTACCCGCATTATATTTCAGGTGAAGGCACTGTTGTAGCGGATACCAACTCTCTATGCTCTTTAGCAGTTACTGAGTACATGAACGTAATTAACAGGTGGCCACCTAGGAGTGATTAATGACCTTTTCCACTTCTAGACGAGAACATCCTGCTATACAGAGAGAATACGATACTATCGAAGTATCTTCTGTTACTCAACCTACTTATCTCTACAACGAGGAGGGTTGGTGGGGAAGTTTAACTGGGGAGATGGACACCGAAATATTTCAGTTTAGTGCTGAACCTAACGGAACTGCCGAAAAATATTTGTGGGGTTTTGATGTGGCTGCTAACATGTACGCCTCTAATACCGCCACTGAAGGAATAATTGGAGCTCAGCTGAGTCTGAAGGTATATGACGGTCCTCCTGCCGAAGGTTCCCTCATTACTAGCTGGATTAAGCGGTATCCTATGAACGCCACAGACGTATTACATGAGTGCTTATGTTTAGAACAACCTATAAAGCTATCCAAGAATAGTATTTATGTAGTTCCTACCCTTAGACATTTTGCTAGTGATGGAACTTTAGACTCTACTACGACCAATTACCAGCAATTATTGGCTGGGTTTATTTTTACGGCTTATTACAATACGATTCCTTTAAACCCTATTCCCTAGGTGGTTTAGTGGAAGTTTTAACTTCATTGTCGCCTTGTTTAATAACCACATCATCTGGTCTAATAGAGAGGCTAGTAGGTTGATTCTTAAGAGCATCCTTTAACATAGTTACCAGTTCACCATGTTGGTTTGAATGAGCTGTGGTCATGGTAGAGAGCTGACGCTCGGAGGCTTCAGCAATACTTATTGCTTGCCGTTCCGCAGCCTGAGTAATCGCCTCTACTTGTGCTTTTGAAGCCTGTGACTGTGCACTCATTTCACGCTCGCATACGGTACTATTCTTATCCGCGATATCATACATAAGCTCAATTGGGTCTTTCGCCTCTTTAGTTTCTGTAATTCCTTTAAGAATACCAGAGATATTTGTAACAACAAGAGTAATTAAACCTGCAACTACAGCTACCGACTCATTAGGAAGTGCTTGAATGGAATAGATGAATGCTAAAACCAGAATCATCAAATATACAGCACCTGCTTTCGCTAAGTGCTTACCCGCAACTTCTTTAGAGCTTTCAGTAGCCCTAGTTAGGGCAATTTGAATATTCCCTTCCGCTCGCTTTAAATCAATAGCTTCGCGTGTGTTCTTAGCAAATTTCTCAGTATCTGAACCATGTCCATTACCATTCTCTAGTTGCTCTCGCCGAGTTTTAATGTCGTTTAATATTTTTTCGCCTTCTTCAGTCATTTGTTCGAGTTTAGTAGCAGGTAAGGAATTTTCCTTATCCTCTTCAGAGATGTGGTCCAGTCTGACGTACCATTGTCCGTTGTCGTCTTTATATAGCATTTTTTTCTTACGAGTTAGTCTTTTTCTATCTTTATCCATTATAATAGTATATAGAATATGATTAAGATACTTCTAGCTTTAATAGCATTCCTGCCGTTTGAACACACTCATGTAGATTCTACTATGGTTCGATACGGTAATCTAGCCACAGTAAAATGGGAATCAAAGCCTACGGTAGGAATTATACGCTCTAAAGCTGTATATCGGGTTATGCCTGAGTATCAAACTATACTCAAAGAGGATATTAAGAAGGGCTCTGCTCGATACACTCAACTAATGCAAAAATGTACCGATAAATACAAGACAGCGGTGCGAACTGTAGCCTCACCAAAATATGCGTTAATCGTCGAACAGGGAGGAGTCTCGGACTATCCTACTACTGACGTAACTGACCTAGTGATAAAGACGCTGAAATAATGCGCAGTATCAAGATAAGCTCCTCTAAATATTAGTATGCCAAGTACAATTAAACCAGGGAATCCACTATACCTTTCGGAAGGTAAAATGAAAGATGTTGTTATTAGAGCGGGAGAAGGCGACAAAGAAGCTAAAAAAACTTTGAAAAAGGTTGAGACGGGTGTGAAAGTAGAATCTAATGCCCGTATTACTGCAAAAAAAGCTATGAGAGGTGAAGCTCCTAAGACTAGCAAGGGGAAAAGAGCAGTACGAGCGGCTATTGATAAAAGCCCTTCAAAACAAAAGAAGGTACCCTTAGATGTTGCTGCTGACGTATACGAAAACCGTAAATGGAAGCCTGTTGTATCGGAAGCTACCGACGACATGGGTAGGACAATTCCGGGCTCCGGCGGCGGCGGGAAGAAGAAGACCATCGGAAAATTCAGGTCTCAGCCGGGTGCAGGTCCTGGTCAAGCCGAACGCAACGCCGAAGCCAAAAAAAAAGCTGAAGCTGAAGCTCAAGCAAAAACCGCCCATGGAGATACAAACGAAGCTAGGGGTATTGGGGGAAAATGGGACACACCCTCCCAAAAGTACAGCGCTAACAGAATGCGAGACTTTACCCCTCCTACCCCTGAGCAAGTAAAAAAAGAACGAGAGCGCAGACTTAAAGCTGGTTTAAACGCTGACGGAAGCAAGAAGACTAAAACCGAAGGAATGAAACGTTTGACGCGTGTAGGAAATGCAAAGATTAAGAAGCGTGGAGGAATTCTCAATGTAGGTAGCGATGATAAAGAAATGAATACTCAATTCAAAAAAGAACGTGAAAACCAAGTTGGAGGTGATGCGCGGAATACTGGAACTAAAGTTCGAGCAACTCTAGGGACACCCGAAGGTAAACATCGAATGGCACGGAAAAGAGACCAGCATGAAAGTACTGAACACCAAATCTCCCAGCTTGATACATCTACTCCAGTCGGAGCCGCCAGAGCTAAAGAGCTTAAGATTAGACAGAAGGCTCGCCACCTGGACGCAAAGGATGCTGAAGCGGGTAAACGTCAAGGTTATAAGGTAGATTCCCAAGGTAGACCTTTAAAGGGACAGCGAGTGAAGCCAGCGACGCCTGCTGCCGCTAGAGCTGCACAAAATAAAGAAGACCTATAATCGTAAAATTCCACTATAATAATAATGTGGGACTAATCAAGGACAACGACAAGTATGAATGGCACGGCGTTAAGTGCGCTGATTGCGCAGAGAAGCATACTATAAAACTAAAGATTGGTGCTCTAGGAACGTCCCGTCATTTTGACGCTAAAGGTGTGTACACTTGTAAAAACTGCAAAAGTCAAAGCAAACAAAAACGCAAAAGTCAAAAGGTTATTACACACAAAAGTCAAAAGGTTACCACTCGTAAAAGTCAAAAGAAGTGTATGGGGGCGATTGGCTATTCGACAGGTAGAACTCTATAAGAGAGCCTGCTTGGACGTGGGTTCGAGTCCCACCGCCTCCACCATACGCAAAAGTCAAAGATTAAATAGATGTTAAAATCCACCACCCTATCTAAGTTCTTCCAAGGTTTAAGTTTTTCTACTTCTTTGTGGATGGCTTGCCAACTGTGGGGAAGGCTTTCATCTTTACTTTGGTGGTGGTCGTTTTTATCACTTGTATTTTTGATTTACATGGAAGTCAAAGATAAATATAAGTTTGATAAAAACCCCCCAAAGGAGAAATAAAACAAATATGGAAAAGTCAAAGAGAGAAAGAACGGAAAATAAAAAGTGCTATTTATTGTATCAACAAAACGAAAGCACTAGCGAAAGGAAACTACTTTCAGTTTACCAAACAAGGGAAGATGCTACTTTTATTTCAGAGTTACAATGCTCCGAAGAAGATTGCCAGAATAACCCTTGTTTCGTATTGGAAGATGGTTGCTCGTTTATTATTATAGAAGAAAACTTTGAAAAGTGCTTCGGTTTACACCTGCCTTCTTTAGAAAAACAAATGGAATCTATTACGCTAGAACTCGATAAACTTTTGGATTCTATGAACTATGGTGATGGAAAAATAGAATAGGATACAACCTGCCATTTTGGCAGAATTTGGAGTCTGGGGCGACAAATGAGGTGGATTTGTTGAAACCATTTTTGGTTGTAAATAGGTAAAATAATCTAAAGTATTTTGCTTGTTTTGTGTCGTTTTTCGCTACCCCCCACTATAATAAGTATGTGGATAACAAAAACGCTGAGTCTGCCCTAGAGGGTATGAGGCGGATTAGGGAACCACAAAATAACATTCATTAAAACGAGGATTTAACTTGAAAAACAAAAGCAACGATTATAGTCAGCCACTTCGGGAAAAGAAGTTTCGCTATAAAGGGGGAACGGACAAAACTCCACGAGTTTTGATTACTTCCCAAAACCAACACCAAACTAGGGGTTTCAATATCCACTACCTCACTCCAAAGCAAATCGGAATGGTTCGCAACGAGTGGCGTAAGGTTCAAAACCAAGTTTGGAAAACCACGACTAAAGAGCGTGTAGCCATGAATCGTCTACCTAAGAAGGTTGCCAATTCATTTCGCTCTTACTCGGCGGATAACATTTCACAAATGAAAGGCTGATTGTTCTTTGTATGTGTGTGTGAGGGAGTTGAGTTTTGGCTCAACTCTCTCTTTTTTTACCCAAAAATAAATGGGTATTTTACCTGTTTTTTGCTTGACCTAGCCTTTCCGCTATGGTATAATATACAAGGATTTAGGCACTTCGCCTTTATCTTGATTCTAATAACACCTTACAAGGAGAAAAACTTTTATGAGTTTCGTCATACCGAAAACTAAAAAAGAAATACTCAAGACTCTAGTTGAGTCTGGGAAAAACTGCTTACTAACGGGGGCAACAGGTAGTGGTAAAACTACTTTGTGCCTTCACATCGCCGAAGAACTCGGAATGGAATCTACGATTATCAACATGGGTTCAACCCAAGATGCTCGTTCTTCTCTTATAGGGTATTTTACCCTTGAAAATGGAAATACAATGTTCCAAGAAGCAGATTTCCTAAAAGCCGTTCAGAAACCAAACACTTTGATTATCCTAGATGAACTTAGTCGTGCTTCTGATGATGCTTACAATATCATTTTTCCCATTTTGGATTTCCGCAGAGACATTCGTGTAGAAGAAAAAGACACCAACAGAATTGTTACAGTAGCAGATGGGGTTCGCTTTATCGCTACCGCAAATGTTGGATTAGAGTATTCAGCGACTCGCTCAATCGACAGAGCATTACAAGATAGGTTTCAAGTGTTTAACTTGCCTTACTTGAATGAAAAAGATTTGGGCAAATACATCACAAAGATTCACGGTGGAGAAACTTCTAAAATCGCCAAGCCATTGCTAAAACTTTATGGTTACACCCACAAGTTGTTTGGGCAAGGTAAGATTGGCACTCGTATCTCTACGAGAGTTGTTTTAGATGTTTTACCTTTGATGAGTAAATTCTCTTTGCGAGATATTTTGGATAATGTTATCCTCTCTATCTTTGAACAAGATTCTTCTTCGATTGTTAGCGATGCGAATATCCTTCGTGAATATGCTGATAGCCTTGGAGTTTACAACGAAACGGCTTCTGAGTAAAGATGAAGGCTGATAACAATCTTTCTTCCACGCCTACACCCCCTGCCATAGACGCTAAGTTTATGGAACGGTGGTTAGGTGATGGGAAGATTATAGAGTTGAACGCCAAAACCCTCTACGACTTACAATGTCTTATTGAACATTACAAAGATTTCATTTGTGCTGGAAAAGATGTTTCTGTCGATTATCCTACGGAAGAAAACTTTACTGCTTGTGCTTCGGTTGATGGTAATAAAGTTTTTATCCCAACAGAGGTGTTACTAAGAGGAAGGGTAGATGATACTATCGCTCTTATGATTCACGAACTTAGACATATTGCTTTATCGAATAGTGAAAGGGATACTATTACTATTTGTTATGCTATGTTGTCGAAGATTCTGAAAAGTATTTTCGTAGGTTCTGATGATGAGGGATACCGTTCTTTACATGAACTGGTGTTTACTTCTCCAATCTGTATTGACGAAATCTTGAAAGGGGGCGAGGGAATGAGTCCTAGAGTTTCATTCCTTAGAAAATCTCTAAAAGATATTGCGTTTCTACTCAACGGTGTAGAAGATGTAAGAATAGATGGCACTTGCCCCCCTAACTTGAAAAAATACATAGACAAGTTGGATGAGGGTTGTTCCCATGATTTTGTTTCATTATACGAAGCGGGTGAGTTTCAAGAAAATAACTTGGAGAATCTTGCTATTCGTATTGTGTATCATCATAAAGGTTTTATCCATGATAAGTTTATTGACGATAAGTTGGGAGATTTAGATTGGATTCTTGAAACAGACCAAAAACTTTCTGTGCCTCATACGCTGTTTGCGTTCCAAGATGAGATTCGTAACCACATTGAAGATTTGTGGAACAACGGAGATATTTCTTGCCAAGAACAAGGTAATGGAGAAACAGAATCCTTTTTGTCTGATATGTTGGATGAAGCAGGAGATAACTTAGGAGATGATATTGGTGGTGATATCGAAAAAGCGAAAGAGGCTACCACCAACATTGAATACGAAGAAAAGGAACTGAAAGCAAAATCAGAATCCATGAGGAAAGGCGAGAAAGAAAAAGAAGTTGATGTCGTTCTCGCTAACCATAAAAACCCTTCCCTAAAAAGAAGTGGGGCAGGGGGTGAAAAGACTCAGATGATACCTGCGTCTTTCTACTCAGAAATACAATCATACAAAAACCTCAAGGTTTACGACTGCGAGGAAACTTTCAATAACCGCTCTAGTGCGGTAAAATACCAAACCGTCATCATTGACGCAACACAAGGAGGAATACAATGAGTTACACATACCCAGAGTTTCAACATTACGAAATGAAACATTACCTAAAAGACGCACCTAATATGCCTTTAGAAGCATTGGCTGTCGTTACAGATGAACATCTTGAGGAATACAAAGCAGAGTGGGATATTTTTCACAAAGCACAATGTTCGGATGTTGAACAAGCAAGTGAGTTATCTAAAATGGTAAGGAAAGGTATTTCATTACTTTTTGGTAATGATTACAGCAAGCAAGCCAAATACTTTAATCGCTCTTTACAGGGTGGAGAAGTGGTTACTGATTTACACATGAACAAATACCCAAAACCCCATGTTGTAGAAGATAAAATCGCAGAAGCGAAGCAAAATGTTGATATTGATGCCCTTGTTAAAGGGGTTGAAGTTGGAGTTACAGAAGAAACTCTAAATGATGTGGATAGTGCTGTTACTTATCTTATCAAACAAGGGTATCAGTATGGAACGGATTTCAATACTACAAATGCTTACCAAATGGCAAAATCAGTTGTGGCTGAACAGGTTATCACTAACCCAGAGGATTTTACTGATAGGGTGAAGGGTGATGATATTTGTTCTTGGTGTAAAGGAGATGTTGATACCGAGTTTGCTTTACAAACTAACAGAGGTGGATACCGAGATACAAGTTTTCTGAAGTGTTCTTGTGGTGATTCAAAATATAATTTTACCATCGGATTCAACGGTGGAGAATCAGATGTAAAGGTGATAAAAACTGATGCCTAGAAGCAGAGAAAAAGTAAGATACGCTACAACTCATTTGATGGGGAACTTGAAAAATGTTTCCCCACAGATGAGAGAATGTAGGGACATTTTGTATAGAAACTTCAGTAATCAGATTGGGTTGCTTTTGGAATCAAAACGCCCTAGACAGCAACATAGTTTTCGTGGGCGTTTAGATACTCGCAGAGCATACCGAACTCCATTCACAGACATTGTGTTTCACAAAAACATTTCTAACCCCTCAAGCGACACTACTATTGTAATGTTGATTGACGGAAGTGGAAGTATGTGTAGTAGCATTGAACTTTTCGGTAAACCCATGTCCCGAATGGACGGTTGTAATGTTGTTTGTTCCGCCTTCTGTAAGGCTGTAAATGATGTTTTAGGAAACCAAGTAAAAGTAGAAGTGTTTGTAAAATCTTCTCCCGATGTAATGAGTGAGGGAGTAGGTTGTAAAGATGGTGCGTTTGTTACTCTAACGAGAGCATTTTCTAATGTTACTAAACACAAACAAAATCCTGATAACCTTATGAGCCTTCGCCCAATGTCTCCTATCGAAGTAGATGGCGAGGATTGGGGTAGCACCACACCCGAATATGCTATTATTCCAGCACTTGTTCAATGGATGAAAAAGAATGTTCAAACTAAGAACATTGTTTTATTGAATATGACTGATGGGGAAGCATACTCGTCAATCGGAGCAACTGGTTTCACTTTTCGCAATAATGAGAATAAGCAAATGCGTATTAAGTATCTGCGTGGGTTATCAAACCTTACTCTTTTCGTGGGTAGGGACTTAAATCGTAAAGACGCAGAGGATATTTATGGCACAAACATTGTGTGTGCTAATGATGATACTTTTGTAAATAAAATGTTTGGAGTATTACTAAAAGAAATTGGAGCATCTCTATGATTACTAAAGAACAATGGGATAAACTAGATGTCCAATATGGTAAGTTGATTTATAAAATCGCTCACTTTATTGGGGGGGATAGAATCACAAATGATTTTGAGGATAGTGTTCAAGAGGTTCGCATGGCTTGTATTGACGCTTGTATAGGTTACGAGAAGAAAACAGGCTTGAAGTTTGACGAGTATTTTGGCACAGAAGAGTTTGGCAAATACATTAAGACTGTGATGTGGAACAAAAAGAACTCCAACGGCACTAACATTAAGAAAAAGAAACACCTACAACCTGTGTGTAGAGTGAAAGAAGCATATATGGGTTTTGGAAGTGATAGTTTCAAGGACGATGTAGATTTTTATGATGTCTATGCGGAACTCGAACTATTAGAACAAGAAATGCTCACCGAGGTATTGAATGATGGAAAAGCAATCAAACCAAATGGGGCAATTAACATCGCTAGGTTAGCAAGAACACTTGGCGTGTCTAAAGGAAAAATAAAAAAAACAATACAATCAGTAACCGAAAAATACGAGGACTTTCACAATGAGTAAGTTTAGCAATAAAAAACCACAAACAAAAGTGGGGCGTAAAATGCCTCAATCAGCAGTAGCCTATCCTTTGATGGTGCTATCCCATGTAAGTAAAGATTTAGTGGGCAATAGTTACAGTAGTAACAATTACCCTTTACCTAGCCGTCTTGTAGAACCATTAACTAAGTTTTCTGAACTTTTTAATGAGTGTCGTTGTAGTAAGAACTTTACTACCGCTGTGTTAAACAGTAAAGAAATCGACTGTAAGTTTATTCAGCAAAATGATAAGAAGATGATGGTAGTTACTTCTGCTTTTTTAATGGAGATTTCACAACAAACGCTTCTTGCTATTAAAACTAGGCATATAAGTGATGGGCATAAAGCAGATTTAGCCCAAAATGCTATCTTGAAAGTGGCTGATGTTTTGATTGCTTTACATGAGAGTGGGCAAAAAGCCTTTCAAGTTACTTCATGCTCTAAGATAATGAAGTTTTATTCTGAAGGTATGAGTGGTTACTCTAGTTACAGAGTCCATGAGCATCAGAGGGCAACGGCAGATTTGATTCCGTGGTTGTCTAGGCGTTATGAATCAAAATCGTTTCGTGCTTTGGCTCGTAGGATGTATAAAACACAATGGTCAGATGCCCAATGGCAAGCATGGAAACTGAAAGAAGATTACTTTAGGACTAATGTTCCCCTAAATGTTGCTTTTGCTGAACTAACCGTGGTAGCCCAAACTCTAAACTAATGTGTAAGGTTCAACCAATACCCGAAGAACTTTGGGGGGCATTGAACTATGTTTCCCATGAAGTAAAAATGGCGTTAGCAATAACGCATTCAAGGGATACTCGTTTAACCAAAGCGGTAGCATTACTAGATGAATATGGTGCTTGCTTTGGTGCTGATGGTAGAGTATCTCAAAGAGGAGAGATTCCACAATGTTGGAATCAAGATACAATCTTTACCCCTCATCGAGAGGTGGGGGAAAAAGAAAAACTAAACACTCAACTTGAGTTTGATTGGGATAAAGTTTATTTCCCAAAGATGATTAACTGTCCTATGTGTAGAGGAAAAGGTTATCGTAAAAGAACAGATAAAAAAACAAATCGCCATTACCCCTGCGATAGTTGTAAAGGGGTAAAAGAAATACCACATCCATTCCAACAAGGAGAAGAAAATGGAAATTGTTAATGATAACATAAATGAAACTATATTAGAGATTGCTTCCATAGCAATTAACCTAATGCCCGACCAAATAATGAGAGAACTAAGCCTTACTGATGATGAACTGGAATATATTTACGCCAGAATTGGTGAGATTCAGTTTGAGTTAGAACATGAACTAGAGGGGTTCAACAATGAAGAAGAAAAGCAAATATAAAACCCTCAAAGGCTTTGATAGTAAAATGAAAGCCGAAAAATACCTAAATGAACTTATTGTTCTTCATGGGCAATATGTAGATGGAAACCAAGCAAGTATCGAATGCTTTTCCCTAAAAACAAGGAAGTGGGCAGATAGAGATAAAACAAGATACTATGTTAGGCAAATCATAAGGAGAGGAAGCAAATGAATTTTTTAGAAAACTTATGTGCGAAAGGATTTTACACAATGGCGTTCGTTAGAACAGTTATTTGTATTATTTTTCTTATTTTTTCGCTGTGTAGTTGTAGCACTAATAAAGAAACAACATCAGCAGACCATATAGATTGTT
>Ga0080013_1000220_pt1 | contig 81640 bp, 126 predicted proteins | sample ETNvirenome_6_85_FD_69236 | JGI IMG/M metagenome (GOLD analysis project Ga0080013, IMG submission 69236) | Marine viral communities from the Pacific Ocean - ETNP_6_85 (SPADES assembly) (version 2) | ecosystem: Environmental > Aquatic > Marine > Oceanic | place: Pacific Ocean | collected 2013-06-19
TTATAAGCGAATTCCAGCGCGCTTTGAATGAAAGCCGCTTCCTTGTCGTCGTCGACCTCGAACTCGTCTTCCCACGCCGCCTGTTGACGAGACAAAAACTCTTTCTTGAACTTTTGCCCCTCTGCACGACGGGCACTGTCAGCATCACGTTCCCACTCTTGGGACATGTTGGGGTGCCAACCGGGTCTATCCATGTCAGGTGGTGGATCGATCGTGTCCCGCCACGCTCCGCGAATCCGTGGTGGACCTTTGTTACCTTCGTTTATTGTAGCCTCAAACTCTTCCTTGATGATGAGTCTTAGTTCTTTCTTTGTTAGTTTCATGATCTGCTCCAAGAATGGTGTCGCCTGTAACCGGGTGGTTCGTTAAGATATCCCTTTAACTGTACATACAAAGCATTGGACCTTTTCCTGGCTGCTTCTAAAATATCACCCTTGTACATTCCGAATGCGTTGGCAAATTGCACAACATACTGTCTGTATTTAGTTCTACGACCAAGAAACATTGCTAAAAGATCTTCTTCCATTACTTTCCACACCCAATCTTCATTTCTCTCTCTCCAATCATCAAAAGCCTCGGCGGCATCTTGCCAGCCTTCTTCTTCTTGTGTGTCTTCTTCTTCCAGACGATAATCTACTTTCGTAGATTTAGGTTTGAGAGGTGAAGATGGTGGCTTCTCAGGGGGAGGAAGAGGAATATGTAAGGCTGGTCTTTGCCCTGGTTCTTCTTGGGGTTTTCTAAGCCACGGTGGCAATTCCCGAGCTTCTTGTATTACTTTTATAAGCTCTTCCTTGATAACCCGCCTAAGCTGTGATTTTGTTAGTTTCATTTTGGGAAGCTCTCCCTGTTTTCTACACTAACATAAATATCCGACTTGTCAGCAAAGGATTCGGCACTTTTCTTGGATTTAAATATCCTGGCTTTCTTCAAAGATCCAAATTCAGGATTACTGGGAGAGCCACCAATCACAAATTTCTTTGCGAAAGTAACTCCTGATCTTTCCAAAACCCAGGCTTCTTCTGCTTCTAATAGGTTTTCAAGCTCTTCCTTGATAATGCGTTTTAGTTGGGACTTGGTTAGTTTCATTCTAATCACCCCCTTCGCGCACTGGCGTCCAGCTCATATCATCCATCTGTCCTAAAAACTCTCTCGCCGTATCACGATCAATTCCCATTCGCTCGTAGTTGCCACCAACCAATTTACTTACCGCTTTCTTTAACATTGGTTCTATTTTATCATGTGCAGCCTCATATTGTTGCCGATCGGTTTGTGGTGTCGTATAAAATAGAAATGTTGGGAGACCTCCGGGTTCCGATAAGGTGCGACCCGAGCCATCGTGTGCGGCGCCGCCTGCATATTTAGCACCTAAACCTTTAAGCTGCCGTGCCATACCCTTGAGTATTTTATTCATTTCGGATTGTATTGCCTCTTTGGCGTGACCTGGGATCTCCAGGGGTAGTGATAACTGCCAGTATGTTGGTGCGTCAGGATCCTGAGAACCAGCTTCTGCATCAGGAGCCTCACGCATAACTCTTCCAAGTTCTTCCTTGATGATTCTCTTCAACTGTGTCTTTGTGATTTTCATTCTTTTGTCTCCTTAAGCTCGCGGATTCCAAAATATTTTAGAGTTATTAACATCACCTGTCACTTCCCACTCAAAGCCTTCACCATCTGATGTTCTTGCACTAGTGATTTCTCCGGTATAATATTGACGCTTATTTCCCATTAAATCTTTAATATCCCTTTCTTCAACGCCCATTTGCTGCATCTCTGCCCATAGAGTGCCACGATCTGAGTTCATCAATGTATCTACGTCCATCGCTGTCTCTGCGGTATAAGCCTTATTGGCAACTAGTTGTCTTTTTAGAGCGGTCCCGAAAGCATCGCCGGGATCGACGCTCCTTTCACTTAAAACTCTTCCAAGTTCTTCCTTGATCATTCTCTTCAACTGTGTCTTTGTGATTTTCATATGGTTGTTTCCCTAAGTGGCGGAAAGCCTTTGCAATAAATAGTTATCTCTTTCTATAAACGCTAGATTCTCTTTTTTTTGGAGGGCTTAAAACGCCAAAATTATTTGGCGGTATTTTTTTCCAAATCAGCCAAATATTTTGATGTAGTTATCAAGCCAACCATACACTCTTCGTCTTCATAGTGTTCATTTATAAGTGAACGGTAACCACTTCATTCTTCATTTATAAGTGAACGGTAACCTCACCGAGAGGATCTTCGGGGAAATTAAGACGAGCGAATTGAGCCTTCACTAGCTTCTCATCCTCTGCGTCATAAAGGACAACGAACCTGCCATGCGCTTTAGACTCAATGATTAGTTCTTTGGTGTTGGCACGCATACTTTCAAGTAACAACGCGCCAGTCCAATGCTTTAGCCAGCACCCTAACTAAATCTTCGCTAATGTGAACCGTGTATGGAACTTCTTCCTCTTCCCACATTAGTATACACCTTTTCATCGCGAGGTCAACGATAACCTGCACGCCACTATCTGTTGCGTCGGTGTTCATCTCGTCAACTCCGATGAATTCGTCATGGTATGGGTCAGCAGCCGTACCTCGATGTACTTTAAAAGCCCCATAAGCCTCAGAATCAGAAATACCGAACATAATCTTCTTCTTGGCAATATTCATCTTAGTTCCCCTTTTCTATATTATATTATAACCTGTAGGTGAACCTAAAGCAACTCAAAACTCCAAAAATTACTTGGCGATATAGAGCGTGTACCTGGGGCTGGCTGCTATGCATAGATTGCATGGTACATACATTCCGGTATATAGGAGGGTAGGGGGAGGGGGGGAGGGGGTCTGCATCTGCTTTGATGCTAACGCTTTGTTGTTGCACAGTGCAACTTGTCTTGCACAGTTACAACTTGTATTGCCCTCTTCCCCTCTACCCCTTACCCTATAATGTTCTCTCTCTCTTCCTCTCTACCATACTGCTATGTTACTGTGAGCTTTGGTTGTACCTTTTTATATTTGTGTCCTCGGCAACCTTTCCTGCTCGCCTAGAGTCGACGCCTCACCTGGCTTCCCGTGATGGGATGCTCGGCAGCCATCGCCCAAGTAACCGCACCCGCATTGACGAGGCATTGAGCCAACAGGGATTCGGTCTCGGTCAGGTCCACGTCCTGCCCGTCGAAGTCAAGTGAAGCAACCCTGACCCAGTTCTCATCTATCCTTGCATACTCCACCGACACGACGATAATGCCGGTTGGTGTCGACTTTTCAATCTGAACAGCACAGATGGGCTCGAAACTCATTTGTCCTCCACCACTTGCAGGATACGCGGATGGTACACCGCAGTCCGTTTGCTCTCAATCCAGTGGACCCTCACGGACCACTGGTCACTCTGCACAACCTTGCCCAGACCCTTGGGTCCAAGCTTGTCCTTGTGCTTTACAATTGTACCTACTTTCATTTGTTCTCCACTTTCTCGATGTGTGCCAGGTCCACGTCCTGCCCGTCGAAGAAATCCGCCAGCCATCCATATCCGCGACGAGTGCCTGCACGTCGGCGACCAGTGAGCCAACGCACCACGACCATGTTGACGTTCATTCTCGCTTGTGCGACGACGACGCCCAGGTCTCCAGACCGACGGTGCCTCACCAGGGAACCTGTAGCTATTGCTTCAACTATCACTGCATACTCCTATAATATAGCATGGTCAGGCGTGGTGTGCAAGTATATGTGCGAAATAAACGTGGTTGACAATTTGCCGGAAACGCGCTTGATACACCCCCTCATTTGTCCTCTCGCTTCCTCTCTATACACGACAGGTCAGGGCTCTGGTAGTATTCCTCTCCCGTATCACCAAGCCCCACTTCGTACCATTCTTCTCCATTCTCCTCCATCTTGGTCAGTGTGTCTGGAAGGTACTCACGTCTGTGTCCCTTTGAGAAGGAATACACCATCACTGCATCCCAGAAACCCGTCTGTCCGTCTTCTTCCAGATGTTCCCATGCTCCCTCTCTTACTGAAAGAACCAGTCCCATACCTCCTTCTGTGTGACGGTTGGAATGTTGCATCAGGCTACCCATATACCTTACGAGGTCGCCTGCTTTGAAGGTAGGTTGAAGCTTTTTAATCTTCATGTCCTCGGCACCTTATACATCATGTCCCGCCTCTGTTCTGAAGAATTACTAGTTCTTCTGGAGTGAATCCTGCTCTCGCGCCATCGTTGAAGAAGACGAACACCGTGTTCATCGTCGGGGAGGTCTGGTAGACGATGCCCAAACACCCATGGTGACCAAGCTGGTACGGGAGGATAGCGGTCACGACTTTCACGAGGTCGCCCTTCTTGTATTCGTCTGCGCAGTGTCGCCGCTTGTAATGAGCGGAGAGCCGCTTATTCATTTTCATGCCTCGGACCTTCTATAACTCCTGGCGCTGCGCTCACTACTATTCCTTCCAACCCACTGTCGACAGACCAACGACGAAGACCACGATTGTAGAAGCGCGGCGGCACCGTGAAGAAGTGAATCATCGCGATGTTCTCCGTTCCCTCTGCCTGCTCTTCAAGGTCGGCAGCTTCAATTCGAACGACGAGCCCGAATCCAAGGAAGTCGTCTTTCAACAGGTCACCGACGTTCATTGTACCTTCTCCAGTTCAGAGGAACGGAGGGTCCGGATGGTCCCTGCGAAATTCACCGTCCACGAGGCAGGCTCGCTGTGTCCAGCGTCAGCCAGCACCAGACCGATGCGGTTTTGCCAGTCCGATGGTGCGTGTGTTGTGGACCACCCAGGACCGGACGTAACGTACCTCACGAGGTTACCTGGCTTGAACTTACAAACGTCCATCATTGTATCTTCTCCAACCCGCCCTCGGAGATAACCCGAATGGTGCCTGCAAAGCTAACTCTCCACCATCGACGGCGCACGACCGGGAGGTCGTCAGGTTCCACGTCCTTATATCCATCGAACGCGCAAAGCACCAAGCCTGGGCGTGCCTGCCAGCCGGTCTCCACCTCGGTCCAGCCGGTCTTCGAATTTACAACCGGGGCGAGCCTCACGAGGTCACCGACGTTCATATTGCCGACTCCAATTCACGAATTAGAAAGCAAAGCTTCTTGCCGTCGATGAAAACATGGGCGTGAATCGAGTCCACGCGACCCAAGAAAACACCAAGCTTGGGCACCAACCATGCGCCGGGTCGCCCATAGTGACTGTGCGGATGACACCTCACCAAGTCACCGACTTTCATTGTGCCTTCTCCAATGCAGCCTCGGAGACAACCCGGATGGTGCCTGCAAAGTTAACTGTCCACCACTGGCGCTTGAAAGCCGCGTCGGAGTCGGCTTCGTAGTACTTACAAAGCACCAGACCGACTCGCTTCTGCCAGCCGGACAACCCTCGGCGCGACGTACACGTGGGCGGTGGCAGCACCCTCACCAAGTCACCGGCTTTCATTGTCAACCTCGTGCAGGTGATTGCTTGCAATTGAATACACTTTGCCCCATACGAGCACTCGCGCAACCCCTGTCATGTCATTCGGGCGGATACCAACCACCAAACCAAGACGCGAGGAGCCATTGAAGACGGGGTCGCGGGAGGGAAATTGGACCAGGACACCAAGCTTGACCCACGACGGCAGTGGTTCGTAGATGGCGACGGCGCTACTGTGCTTCCCATACTCTCTCATGTGACCTTCTCCAGCAAACTGAAGGAACAACCCTCGATGCATCCATTGTGGTGGTTGTAGTAGAGTGGATAGGCGTACTCCTCAATCAGTCCGCCTTCGTCCCGGAGCACCGCTCGCGTTACCTTGATATCCACAACGACGAAGAGGAGACCATCCCTTCTCACGAGGTCACCCCTCTTGATTCCCTTGTCGTCGTTCATTGTGTCTTCTTCAGTTCAGAGGAACAGATGGTCCGGGTGGACCCTCCGATATTCACCGTCCACATCCGGACCCCCTGGTCATCGACGTGAGTGGGTCCAGCGTCAGCCAGCACCAGACCGATGCAGTCGTACCAACTGAAACTCTTGTCAGCCCCAACCATCCAGATGGTGGACCTCACGAGGTCTCCGGGCTTGAACTTACAAACATCCATCACGACTTGTCCTCGATGGGGATGACGCGCTCGTTGGTCTTGAAGTAAGGCTGCGAAGCACCATCACGGTCGGTCATCCAGATGCGAGGCACCCGGCTGGTGACCGGCTTGGGAGCGTACATGTCGGTGAGCACGATGTGCCCGTCGAAGTTACGGCTGTTGACGTACACGGTGGGGGCGTCGAAGTTGGTGCCGCCACAGCAGTACCGCTTCTTGTCGAACCGCTGCCCCTTCTTCCAGACGTGGACGCCATCCTCGAATACTTCGTCGTCGAAGGGGATGACCGTGAACTCGACAAACTTAGAAAGCTTGTTCAACTCTCCGTAGAACGCAGCGAGCATCGAGTCGGACACGGAGCCAGACTGGTCGATGCTGACCGCGAGTTGGGCGAGACGGTTGACCCGCTTGCCGCTGTGGATGTACGGGTAACGCTTGTTGACACGACGCACCGTGGACCGCTTGTCAGCCTTCACGGTGGTGCGGACGAAGTAGCGGAGGACGGCACGCCAGTCAACGGTGGTGCGGAGCATCTCCCGAATCTGGTGCTGGCAGCGGCTCGGCACGGAGCCCCAACTGCGGCTCTTGTCAGCCTCCTCGGCAGCTTTCTTGATATCTTCCTTCATGCGTTGTTTGGCAATCTCGCGAGCCGTGTCGTCGCCCTCGCTCCAGCCACTGTGGTCGTCGAAGGACTTGGGCTGACCGTCTCCAGAGCCCTCACCAGAGCCCTCGGAGTCCTCGCCCTCACCGTCTCCAGAGCCCTCACCAGAGCCCTCGGAGTCCTCGCCCTCACCGTCTCCAGAGCCCTCGCCAGAACCCTCGCCAGAACCCTCTGTGGGCTCTCCCTGCCCCTCGCCGTCTCCAGACCCCTCGGAGTCTCCAGAGCCCTCGCCAGAGCCCTCTGCGCCCTCTCCAGAGTCCTCGCCGTCGGTGTCGTCGGGCTGGTCCCCGGCGTCCTCCTCCTCCTGCTGCTCCTCCTGCTGCTTCTTGAGGAGGCTGAAGTACGCTTCTGCGGACAGTCCGACCCGCATGTCGGCGAACGGACCCTCGCCCGGAAAGCAGCACTCTGGGGGCAACTGGTGGTCCTTCTTCTCGGAGCGGTCCATGAGGTCGCTGTTAATGGCGAGGTCGCCTGCGACGTTCCACATTTGGGACATGCCCTCTGCCGGGAGCCGACCAACGACGTGTCCCAGCACGATGTGCATGAACTCGTGAACGAGTGTGCCCTTGACCCACTTGTACCGGTCCTTGCCGGTGAAGCCCAGGGCAGTGCGGCGGTCGATGCAGTCGATGAACCACTGCGGGTTGTAGACCAACTCGTAGCGCGCGGAGTCCTCGTTGAGGCGCACGCCAGCGGTCTTGATATTCGTCACCGCGCGCTTGTCCATGCGGCGCGAGAGAGCCGCGAAGAACGGCTCGTCGAGCAGGAGACGCGCGCAGTGGTGATTGAGGTTGAATTCGGTCGCCACGGGCGGCGCGGGGGTCGCGGGGGTCGCGGGGGTCGTCATGCGGAAAGCTCCTTTCTACATATATAATGTATCACGGCAGGAGTGGAAAATCCACTCCCGCGTGTCAAAACATTGTCAAGATGCGTGCGGGGCAGTCAGGACACGCCAAGGGCATACGACCCTGCGATTGTCATGATTGCGGCTACGATACCGTGACCGGTGAAGTACAGGACCGGCAGCGCGAGGGTCGCTGCGAGCAGCAGCATGAGAACGTCGGCGTAGTCGAGACCGTCGCAGCGGGAGAGTCCCTCGCCGGACAGGTGGTCAGAGTTAGAAAGCATGGTTGGCTCCTGGGTTGTCGAGAGATGAGGGGAAAAATTCCCGCGAAGAGACGAAAGTTACAAATATGGGGGGCTGCGAGCCCCCCTCGACCGGGTGCTAGGCTTCGCCAGTCAGCATCATGGTCAGGTGGTCGGCGACGGACACGCCACCAGTCGAGGTCGCACCGTGGAGCGCCATGACGTTATCGTCGGTACACTCCGGACGACCCAAGACCTCCCAAAGCTTCATGGCGGGCTCGGACGGCATAGTTACAAAGTAGTCCGCGAGGTTCTGGACCTGCGCCTCGGTCAGGACCGCACGGAACACCTCGGCGGCGTCCATCTTGTCCACCAGAGCGACGTGCTCGATGGTGCTGAAGTCAGCGGTCTTCTCGATGTTGCCGTCGATGAGGATGTCGTCGACAGTGACCTGACGGTCGTAGTTCTGGGCGAAGTCGCGGAGGGCGACAGCACCTTCGAACCCGACGAAGCCAGAGGAGAGAACGAACAGGGTCTCAAGGACAGTGCGAGGGTCCGCGAGCATACCTGCGGTGGCGAGGGTGTCGGAGAGACGCTTCCACGACCGACGCGAGGGGTAGACCTTGTTGGGCTCGTACTCGCCGATGTGCTCCAGGTGCCCCCGGTTGTTGTTGATGAAGTCCCAGACGAAGGAGTCCACGTTGTCCTTCGCCCACACGAGCCAGTCCTCGACGGTCGGCTCGACATCGACAACCCACCAGCGGTCAAGCTCGGCGGGGTCAAGCTCACCGACCTGATACTGCGCGCCGCACTCCTCGCCACCGTTGACGGCAGCGATGATGAGCGTGTCGGGGTGCAGGTGGCGACCGTAAATCTTGCGGGAGTCGGTCAACTCCATGATGCCCTGGCGGACTTCTGGGGTCGCACGGTCAACCTCGTCCAAGAAGAGGACGACGGGGTGCTCACACGCCCGGAGGAGCCAGTCAGGGGCGTTCCAGGTGGTGACCTTGTTTCCCTGCTCCGTCAGAGCAGCGTCGGCGTCAGGCATACCGATGAGGTCGCCCTCGGTCATCTGGGACGCGCGGCGTTCGACGACGGGCATTCCAATCACGCGGGCGGCTTGGTAGATGACCTCGGACTTGCCGATGCCGTGGCGACCGCGAACCATCACGGGGAGCTTCTGCGCGAGGACGTGGGGCGCGATGGAGGTGAAGGTCTTGAAGTCGATGGTTGCCATGATTCGGGCTCCGTGGGAGAGAGGGGAAAAGGTGGCGGGCGAACTGCCCGCTCACATATATAATGTATCACGCGGGGGGGGAAGCGCAAGGGTTAGTAACTACCTTTGACATTTCCTTTACATGTCAGATGTATCCGTTGTCGAAGTGGTACTTGGTGTACTCCTTGAGAAACCCCTTCGCGTCGAAGCCCTCGGTGTCCAGCCAGCCAGCAGGAGGGGCGAGCTTGGAACCACCCTTCGCGGAGCGAACGGTCGCGGTGGTGGTCTGGACTTGCATCTCGTCGAAGAATGCATGGTGCGGACCCTCCCCTGTGGGACCGGGGACGCCGATGAAGAGTTCGCCATTTGTAAGGTTCGCGATGTTGCGAACCTTGAAGAAGTGACCGCATCCCTTGTAGTTGTCTCGGCGGGTGAGGTAGCTGATATTCCTCCACTCGATGCCGGTGACGAGGTAGTTGAACGTCCTGCCTCTCCAGTCCGTGGAAGTGAGGAACGACCCCACCCCGACACCCGACGTGCGGAGCCAGTCGAGGGCGACGGCGCGGAAACGACGGTTCTTGTCCTCAAGGATGAGAACGTGCCCCTTCAAGTGAGCACAGGTGCGCCGGTTGTGTCCCTCCTCCTGACAGTAGGTGCAGGTGCGTACCTCACCCTTGCGGGAGGTGCGGGCGCGGTGACCATCGTAGTGCTCGACGCGCCAGCTATCGGGGTCTTCTGCCCGCGCCTCGGCAATTTCCGCCTTCAGTTTCGGGCAGCCGCGCTTGTTGTGTCCGCTGGTGTAACAGTACGAGCAGGTGACGGTTCCATTCCAAGCCATTAGAGTCTCCGGGCGGACAGAGTTACAAAGTTCTCTTGAGTACATATACAATGTATCACGCTGGACGCAGAGCGCAAGGAAACCGACCTACAGTTTACAAATTCTTGACAAACTTGACACGGCAGCCAAGAGTTACAAATCATGGTGCAGCCTTCCTTCCGATGTAGCCGTGCGCGAAGTCCCAACCACGAGTGCCCGTTCCCAGGTTGTGGAGGAGAAGGCGCTGGTCACCTGCGAGGTCTGGCGAAGGGAGGTCCAGAGTTTCCAGCACCATGAACAGAGGTGCGCCGTCGAAGTTGCCGTGCGTCGTGAACTCGTCGCGATAGGTCACCAAATTACCGGGTGCAAACTTAGACATCGCTGCACCTCGCCACGTCCTCTGGAGACTCCTCGGAAGCAGACATCCCGTCTTGTGGCGAGAGCCACTGCACGAGGAGGCGGATATCTTGTCCATCCTCGACGCCAGCGTCTTCGAAGTCGCCCGGTGGGAGCAACAGTGAACCACGCACACGGACGACCCTCACGACGATGCCAAATTCAGGAAATATCCTGTGACGAACGAGGTTGCCGACTTGGAAGTTACAAACATCCATCATCGAGCCTTCATGAGGTAGCGTTCTTGAACCTCGACAGGTCGCGGGTTGCCAGCGAAGAGGACCGTGTAGACGCGACCACCCTTCACTGCCTCGACCACCCCGCCAACAGCAAGGATGAAAGCCTTCTTCCCGATGTAGTTGCGATACTTGGCACGAGTCGTCTGGTTGTTGCGAAGCTGGACGGAGGCACGCGCCGTGAAGGCGGGGGTAGCGGTCTGCTGCTCCAGAACGCGCTGGGCGTACCGGTTGTTGAACATCTTGAAGAACGGGTCGCGCCGGGGGACGTACTCCTCGTTGTCGAGGATGGAGCCGACCATTTCCTGCCAGTAAGGAAGGCCCGCCCGCCGGTAGTAAGCGGCGACCTGTTGCGCCTGCTCACGATAGGTGCTCTTGTACTCCTCGGACCACGCGGGGGAGAACTGGTCCTTGATGTTGTCGAGGATGTTCTTCTGTTTCTCGGAGAGGGTACGCCCACGCTTCGTCTGGTCAATAACGGAGTCAACGAAGTTGAAGCTCCACGAGGCGATGCCCTCGGTGGCGAGGATGCGCTCACGCAGAGTTACAAATTCAGCAGGCACCTCGATGGTGCCGACCGTCACGAGGCGTGCAGCTTCCTCTGCTGCGCGAGCCTCCAGCCGGTCAACCCAGACACGACGACCAGAAGTCAGAGACTTCTGCTTGACGTAGTACGCGAGGAGGTCGCCAGCGAACTTCCGGTCGCGGGCAGAAAGGTTGTTGTCCGCTGCGAGCGCGGTCAGACGGTCGCCGAGAGTGATACGAGCCATGTGCATTTCTCCTTTCTACACATACAATGTAACATGCTCACCGGTCATGTCGAGCGGAAAGTTGTCAAGAGAATGTCAAGGACCACAATCAAGTAACTCCCGGCACTTCCACGCCGAGAGAACAGGTGCCCTCCGCCCCTTGCGGGGTTTGGTAGGTCCAAACTCCCTCCTTGAAGGGGTGCTGCATAAACACAGTTCCAACCGGGTAAGTTGTGCCCAGACGCTTCGAAGTCCAGGTTCTATCCAAGGTTACGAGATTCATTTGTCACCCTTCCCAGGTAGCACAGGTCGACGCATGAGTTCCAAGTCTCGCTCGTCGAAGATAGTCGTCGTTCCAAGCTGCGGACCCTTAATCCAGAGCACCTGAACCTTGATGAGGACTCGACCTGCTCCCATGTCTATGTCTTGGACCTGGACGACGGAGCCGATGCGCTCTCCTACAGGGCATCGATGATCGCCTCGCACCAAGTCGTTCTTGGCGAACTTGTGCTTCTTCCTCATGTATTTTGACATCGCAGCCTCTTTGTGGCTTGTTCATGTCTCGGAAAAGATGGGTCTTGTGGGAATCGAACCCACAACCTCCGGATTAAAAGTCCGCTGCTCTGCCAATTGAGCTAAAGACCCCTTTAAAATTTCATTTCTCGCCAAACCACTTGCCTGTCTTGTCGAAGGCTAGACTGACGGTCACTTTCCCCGACGGCGAACGGGGGTTCCAAACCCAGAACCGTCGCTTCTTGGTTCCAAAGAGCCAAACGCCCGTTGGGCACGGACCAACAAGTCCATTCCTCCTCGCCTCTCCTCGTGAGTTGAAGACTCCAGCTTGGGTAGCCATCGCGGCGAGGTCGTCGGTCTCCACAGTTACAAATTCTTCCGTGCCATCCAAGGGTCCAAAGACACAACTGATATCTTTGAACGATAAATTCCCAGGCGGCTTCACGATGAAGTGTTTCAAAACCTCTCCCCCTCACTTCAACAATGTAGCACGGCGCTTCACACCAGTCAAGGGTCAAATGTTAAGAGAATGTCAGAACACCAGCCACGCTGCAAGCACACCCAGCGCAAACGATTTCCAATCGTCAGCGTAGATGAACAGAACGACGGCAACGAAGAGCAAACAGATGCTCACGAGCGCACCTGCTTGGGCTCGCACGCCCTCAAGAATAGTTCCACCTTGAAGCGAGGGTTCTCGTCGCCGAGCCATCGAGCGAACGTGAGCGCAGTCGCTTTGCGAACGTCTTCGTCCTTGATGGTCGAGAGGATATCTGCTATTTTCTGAAAGTGTTTTCTGGTCATGTGCCACTCCGGTGTTCGAGGAGAAAGTTACAAATTAGATTCCGACCAAGAGTACGGGGTCGTCGGCTAGACGCCGCTCTTGAGCCTCGTGCGTATCCCTCTGTCGGAGTCGGCGTTCAAGGCGCTCGATGAGGGGTTGCGACTCGGGATTCCACTGCGACACTTCATCGAGATAAGAAAGAATAGTTTCAATCTCGCTTCTCGTCAGCATGACGGAGAAGCGGGGTTCTTGCTCGTTCATCGTTTTCTCCACATCTCTGCCACGATGTAACCCACGATTATGCCACCGAGCAGGTAAAGAAGTAATTCCAATTTTGACCTCCTTTTCTTTCGAATCAGGCAAAGAAGCCGCCCCAATACAAGAGAGCAAGCATGATGGCGACATCAATGCAGGATATCACGACGTTGTAATTCCCCTTGGGTCGCCCGTGCATGACAGCAGCCGTGCAAAAGTTGATGGCGATGACCGACAGAAGGATAATTTCTGGGAGTCCAATGTTCATGACTACCTCCGTGTGTATTTCTGGGATTGTGATGTTCATGGCTGGATATTCCTAAAGTTACAAATCAGGCTTCAGCTTGGACGCTGGAACGCGCCCACCAAAGGAGAATATCCATGGCGGAAATCTTGTCCTGCCGACCCTCTCTGACAAGCCAGTCGCTCAAAACAGCGGACAAGATGCTGTAAACAGCAAGTTCTTCTTCGAAGGACATGCTACTGGGCTGCATTTTCTTTCTCCTCGGTCGTGTCCTCGGTCGCGAACGCATGTTCTGGAATAAGCTCATCCGGATACCCGTCGGGGTAGGAATCCTCCTCTGGGTGTTCCAACCAGACGCTCTCTTCCTCCAGGTGAGACGCGAGAGAGTACGGATAGTCTTCCGTGGAAATCGGTTTTTCATGAATGTCGAACATCTGCACCTCGTTTTCTTGTATACATAATGTAGCATGGGGCACGCTGGCGCGCAACCCCTTTCTTGTCAAAAGAATGTCAGGGCTTGCCGAAACCAGCAGCCAAGCCCGTATCAAAGATGGCATCCCACAATGCTTTCGCAGTGCGGGCGTCCTTCTCAACCTCTTCAAGTTCGCCGTCTCGGAGTGCGTCCCTATCCGAGAGTCGCACGGCGACTGCGGCGATCATCGAGAAGCGTTCCAAGCCCCGGAGAATCAAGTCTGCCTGCTCGTGATTGAGCGTCAGTTGAATCGTACTTTCTTCAGTCACTTCGCTTCTCCTTGCTCTCTGCCAAGAGTTTCTCGACCCACGCACCATCGAACTCCGCGATGTACTCGTCACGCAAGACGAGGAGCTTCTCGCCGTTCTTCTCGATGTTACGAAGCTTGTAGCCGGGGATGAGAAACTCTGTGCCAGCGACGGCACCGATGAAAGCCTCGCAGACTGCGTATGGAACGGACTTCCAGCGGGACTTGTTCTTCGCCAGCTTCATTTCTTTGGCACTGCGTCGGAACCTGCGGAAGCGCACGTCAACCACGCGAGCATGGATGGAGTCTCGCCGTCCGGAGATAATTACAATATCGTTCTTATGCAAGTACGCCATGAGACTTCTCCTTCGGCTCTTGCCGGTTGGCGTTCTGCTCGATGAATTGAGCCGTCTGCCGGTTGTGGCACCGTTCCATCTTGCCGGTGGCAGCGTACACGACGTACCAGTTTCCGTTGATGCAAACTGCTTTTGCTTGTGATTTTCCCATTTTCAGCCTCCACATACAGAGAGAGTGGTTTCTCTCCCCTTCTTACATATACAATGTAACACGCTCATGAGGTCTGTCCACCCCAAAGTTGTAAAGAAAATGTCAAGGCACTTCATAGGCAACCAAGCAGAACAGGGACGCCAGGAGGATGTTCCTCGGTAACATCGTGGACTAGGAGGTCCACGCCTTCGGGCTCTTCCTCAATATCCCACACCTGCCACTTGTCTAGCTGCCTATCCGAACCTAAGTTAGAAAAGCGTAGAAACAGACGCAGGCGTCGATGGTCCCAGGAATCAAGCTCCTCTAGGGAGCCCACGTCTTCATCCCGAATCCGCCGCAACCAGTCTGTTGATATCACCAACGGCATGTCGTCCTCCCTACATATACAATGTAACATGCTCATGAGGTCTGTCCACCCCAAAGTTATAAAGAAAAGGTCAAGGCTAACTCTTGAGCACCTCCAAAGAAAAGTCCAGATATCTTCGAATCCGCCTCTTTGCACCGCCCTCCCCGAACAGAAGAACTTGGAATAGGCGAGCATGGGGCATCATGCCGCTCCTGCTCGCTATACGCTGCGCACTACCCGTTAAGGGCAATTCCTGCATAACCAATGCCAAGGTGCCCGCTGGAACACCTAAAGTTGCTTTGGTGATTCTCACTAGACTACCGACTTTCATTTAGCACCTCAAAGTTGCGAACTGAAAAGTCAGAAACCGTTGCAAACCCATCGAAGTATACCACCGGATGAATCCAGCGAACTCGACAATGACCTTTGCCGACTTTGACCACAAAGGCAATCTTGCCACGAAACCATTTGGCATAAGTGCCGTCGTCTTTGAACATCACCAAATCACCGACTTTCATTGACGACCTCCAACCCATCTTCAGCAACAACGTGAACCCCACTGTTGAAGAGGACTTCCCAGCACCATCTAAGTCGGGGTCGTTGCCGATACCGTGACCGATGAATGAGTAGTCCAATTTCGCCGCAACTACCATCGGGACCAAACCCGGTGGTCTTTACTAAATCACCAACCTTCATTGTACCTTCTCCAAATACACAGAGTGCTCGGTGGTTCGCCAGTTGTTGTTCCAGTGTACCGTGTAATAAGTATGGGACACACCGTCCATCGTCACGAGAGCGACGACAATCCCAAACGAGCCGTAACTTGGCTCGCTGGCGAAGGAGACATCGAGGTCGTCTTTCATCTTCACCAAATCACCAACCTTCATTGTACTTTCCTCAGATAGACAGCGGACTCAGTAGTTTGGAAGTTATTGTTCCAGCGTACCACGTAGTATGGGTGTAGCATGTCCGTCGTTGGTAAGACCTCGATGATAATACCAAACGTGCCGTATCTCAACGCCCCACCAAAGGGAGCGAAATCGCCTCTCACCTTCACCAAATCACCGATTTTCATGCGCCTTAGACTCCTCTGGCTCAACCTCAACAATCATTATGCCAGGACCGGGAGCAAGGACGTATGCCTCCTCCCAAGTCATCGCACCCGATAGGAATGCTTGAAACTGCTCTTTGGTCAAGTCGCTGATAATGACGGTTTGTTCGATCATGAGTCGTGCCTCTTCCTACACACATAATGTAACACGCTCATGGGACTCGTCCACCCCAAAAGTGTCAAGGAAATGTCAAATATGCGTCACATCGAGCCCGACGATAAGTAAATGTAAGTAGCTGAGGAGGGATTCGAACCCTCAATCCCAATGGGCGCAAGATTTTGAGTCTTGTGTGTATACCATTCCACCACTCAGCCAAAGTAAAATTTTGAAAACAACAGGGTGGCTCGCGAGCGCCATCTTTTCAATAACCACTAGAAGGTAGCTGATCACCGGGAACCGCCCCCGGTCACATATACAAAAGCTGTTCCGTTACGACAGCCCGCGCGCTGCGACTGCCCTAGAGACTCGAACTCTAACGCTTATGTATACTATGTGCAATCTCTACCCACCCGGCTAGGCTCTAATGGGTTTATGTCGTTATTATCTAGGAGTTATCGCCCTGTTGTTTACAAAATAAAAAGCGCCCTCTGCTGGATTCGAACCAACGACCCAAAGGTTAACAGCCTTTTGCTCTACCACTGAGCTAAGAGGGCAAGAGCCACCTGCCAGGTTTGAACTGACGACCTACGGTTTACAAAACCGTTGCTCTACCGCTGAGCTAAGGTGGCTTTATTGCGTAGCCTTCGGCTAGGGAACTGTTGATGGTGAGCATATTTTGGGGAGGGGAAATGGGCTAGAGGTCGCTGTCTTCACCGCGTGCCTCGCTATCCAGCCTTCGACTACCTTTCGGTTTCGACCTTATTCTTCATAAATAATAAGGAAGTCTTAGTGTTCGTGGCTGACGTTGAACACCTGTTATAATTAAATATTTCTAGCCCATCACCCAACCGTCAATCAAGTTTGTATAACATTCTCTTTCTCTCTCTATCTCTCTCTATCTCAGGCAGTTCGCCTATCATTTCTGGTGCAGACACCATTCTCGATGAGAACCTCTGCACGTCTCCCGAACCAACCTTGGAGTGTCCAAGCCATTCCTGTGTCGATAAGGTATTGCCAAGCTTCTACGACTTGTTCTTCATCTTTGGCTTCAACGAAGCCCTCTGCAATACCGACTGCTTCATATGAAGTCATCATAATGCTCCACAGGCTACAAGAGCCATCAAGGTTAAAGCACACACCACAAGAGCATGTGCCCAGTTAATCGCCGCCATCGTTGAAGGTTGCAAATACTGATAGTCTTTCACGACTTCTCCTTACGCATTTCTGCGATGTAATCCGCAATCATCCCCGCGCTGTGCGGGTAGAACCACTCGTCGCCATCCTCAATGGCTTCAACCACATGATCGAACGTTGTAACGGCGACCACTGCGTCTTCTGACGAATAACCGTGGTTATCTATCAGAGCACGCTGGGTATAATTCGAAAGACTCATACTTCACTCTCCAGTTCCAATCTAATCAAGCGAGCAAGTTCGAAGCCCGAAAGTTCCAGAAGTCTGTTAAGAGCCTCTAAAACGTGTGCCGGTGGTGACGTAGCCTTGACGTACTTCACGACAACGGCTCCGACCTCGACTTTTTCCCGACCTTCTTTCCCCTCCCGAAATCGGCGCTCCCATTGGGTGAAATCGCTCATACTCATTGTTCGCTCTCCTTTTCACTACTACAATGTAGCATGGCAGGTCGATTTTGTCAAGCAGAAAGATGCCAAGGAATTGTCAACGAAATCCAAAAGCTAATAGTTACAAATTCACCTGTGCTTGCGCTTGTACTTCAAGTCCGCCCGGTAAAATTGGTTGACGAATCGAGACGCCATGTAGCCATGCTGACCTTGGCGGCTCTTGGGTGCGTCAACGGTAATCCAGCGAATCACATACACTGGCTGATATTTGCTGACCCAACCAATCCTAGCGTGATTCTTCACCTCTACCACAAACCCAATGGGCTTGGGCTTGTATCCAGCTTTCCACTGGAACATCGGGTCGCGTTTCAACGCGGCTGCCGACAATGTTACCATATCTCCTACTTTCATGTTGCCTCCTTAAAGAACTTGAGAAAACCGCGATCAACCAGCGTTGGTTGTCCATCGAGCAAAAACTTGTAATTTGTGATTGTCACTCCGTCCGACCGATGAATCTTGTCTTCGCCAAGGTACATCACCAACTTGTTAGACCACCTCTCCCGGCTGAGCAACCAAGACGTGGGTGGACCTGTGAACCTCCACAGTGTTCCCGGCGTCTCATCACCAATCATGCTGCACTTCGTCGTGATAAAACGCCGACACAATCACGGGGCAACCATATCATTCCATCCCCGAACCAGTAGACCCTCACCCGAATGCCGCTCTTCGCCACCACAACGCCAAGCCTGGTGCATTCGAACCGCTCTTCCACCAAATCTCCCACACCGGGAGGTTTATTTCGAGCTTTCATCACAGCCCTCTCGCCTTGTCGTAATCAAAGTTTGGACGGTATACGCGGACGCACATGGTCCTTATCCATGAGTCGGGCATACACGATACGCGCACGAGCATACCCACATGCGGTTTCTCTGTGGTGGCAAGAACAATCGCCAGGACATTGAGGTATTCTCCCTTTGGGTTGTAGAGGCGCACAAGGTCACCAACCTTTGCCCAGCCTCCAGGCTGCCAGTCTTTAGACTCCATGTTGTCCCCCTAGCACTTCTGCGTGGATGTAGGCTGCGTTCAACTGCACTCGCGTGCTCTTCTTGAAGTCATAGGCTAACACATAGTCGGGGTACAGCGCGTCCACGACCGACAGTAGAAGAAACAGCGTTCCAGAAGACCTGTCACGTAGGAGCGTTCCCGCCTTCAGTTGGTCTCGTCTCAAATAGGACACGCACCCTCCCGATCACATATACAATGTAGCCCAGCAGCAGCACCCTGTCAAGCACGTCCGTGTCAAGAAAATGTCAAGAACTATTGTTGTGCCATTGACATCTGCGAATCGTAAGTGTCAACGCGGAGTTTCGACAATCGCTCAAGATAATCGTTCCTTCGAAGAACCTTGAAAGCTAAGTTTTCAAAGGAATATTCACCTTCTCGTTCTAAGCCAGAGGCACGGAATCTCTTGATTTTGTCCCTTACTCTCTCGCCATATTCCAGTGCCTCTTGATAATCACCTTCGTCAAACAACTTTTGAACATCGTCGATCATATCCATTGTGGAAGCTGCCTTTTTCTTCACTGCTTCTCGGTCGATCTCTTTGTCTTCCCGTCTAGGCTTAACCACCCACTCGCCGCTAAGTAAGGAGTAAACTCCACTTGAGAAGTGTGGGTCGTTTACATCCTGCACATAAAGTTCGACCTCGTGTCCCTTCACTCGGATATCGTGCTGTCTATTCCAGTTCGACTTAGTTTGTTGGAATAGTTCTCTTACAAGCTCCATATTCTCGTCAACGTCTTGGTAGTTCAAGACTATGTGAACGTCAAGGTCGGAGAACTTCGACCAGTTGTAGTTTGCGAGCGACCCAGTGAGCGTAATATCCAAGATTTCAGCTTTTATCCCTAGCTTTTCGTAGAAGTCTTGAGCAATTTGTAACATTCTATCTCGAATTGCAGGGTCTATTTTGTCGTCAGAGTTCCAAATCTTTCTGTTCAACATTTCATGGACAGTAAAGTCGGACAAATCTACGCTTTCTGGTTCCGTAGCTTCCCCGATGGGGGGAGCAGACACACCAGTGGGAGGCACCTTCTTAGTGTAAGGTTGCCCAGTATCTTCGAAGCGTTCGCCCTCATCTGTATACATTTTTCTATTACGCTCGCGCTGGCGCTGGAACATTCTCTGAACAGGTTCGGTTTGTTCGTGAATACTTACAAAATCGTTCCAGTATGTTTCAAACTCGCTCATGTTTTATCTGGTCCGCGTCGTGCTTCTCGCTCTTCTCTTTCATATGGGTCATCGTAAGGAACCCCCTCATATCTGGAGTCGGGGTCGGAAGCGGGCTTGGGAGCGGGTGTTTTAGATAAATGTTGGGTGATCGTACCATAAGCGTCTTCCACGGAGCCCCCGACTTTCATCTCATGAATAGCATAATAAAGCAACTTATGAACGGTGCCTGCGTCCATTGGCGAGTTTGCTTCGATGGCAGCATACGCAGCATCTTTTATTGGCGTCTGGAGTTGTATCTCCTTGAGCGCAAAAAGCTCTTCCTTGATAATCCACTTAAGTTGTGTCTTTGTTAATTTCATATCTCTTCTTCCGCCGGCTCTTCAATTGCGGGTTTTCTGTCTTTTTGCCACCTTTGAGTATATGCCTTAACATTCTCGTTAAGATAGTATTCAAAAAGTGCTCTTGCTTCGTTGTCTGGCGCACTAAAGCCGTGGGGGTCTTGTGGTAGCACAAGACTATTGTATAAAGTAGAAAATAATGTAACTACTTCTTTTACTTTGTCAACTACCCTTTGATCTGATTCGTCGTCTTCATTAATGGACCTAGAAAGCTCTTCCTTGATAATTTGTCTAAGTTGTGTCTTTGTTAGTTTCATTGTTTATATGTACCCCTTTTTTTTCATTGTTCTTTTTGTTGTTACACCAAAAGACCTGCCCTTGAAGGCGTTTTTATTATCACGCCATCCGGGAACTTTAGGAATTTGTAAATTGTGTAGGACATAGTTTCTGTGCTTTTTATTGACTCGCGCAGAAGGAACTAGCAAAAACAAACTACCCCTGAGCCTGATCTTCTCCCAGCCTTTACCTAGTAAATAATCTGCTGCCAAATTAAGATCTTCCGCTGTCTCGTTGTCTTTTTGCGCGCCATCAAACCCAGAGCCGTCGGGCGTGTTTTTGCCGGTAAACTCTATTCTGTGAGGTGTCTTCGTTTCATAGTCTCTGTATGATGGGTTAACAATATAGCTATACTTAGCAGGGAACCCAGCACTGGTTAATTCGGCAGCCAGATTTTTGGCGAGCCCGATAGCACCGCGAGGAGGCGGGGTTGGACCACGAGAATTCAAATCAGACACTTTCCTGATAAGACTCTTAATCTTATCAGATTTCTTTTCTCTTGTCAACTGCTGAAAGGCGCTGAAGAACACCATGGCGGTGACGGAGTTGTATTCTGTTTCTTTAGATACATCGTTTAGTTTAAGTATGTCATCCGTATACTGTGGAAACATTGTGATTATTGCTGAAAGGTTTGGGACCTCGCTCATCTTTAAAGCCGCATCGACGAGAGGGCTGGGCTCTAGCGAACCCGTTTCATCTTCCAAGATCCTTCCAAACTCTTCCTTAATCAGTCTTTTCAGTTGGGACTTTGTTAATTTCATGTTGTTGTTCTCCGTTTATGATGGTCCGTGCTGGTGCAAGTATCAGTCAACCATCTTGTCAATCTTTCTCCAAACCCGTTCTATCTCGTCCCAAGATGCCCAATCAATATCACCAGACTCAACCGCGTCTCTTAGCACAGCAAGCGCACCATGTGTCGTTCCGCCTTTAGGGTGTCCACCAGACCTGAATACGTCTATGATGCGGGGTGCATGAGGCAGTCCTTTGTAAACACCAACGTCAATCAAATAATCATAGACCCTTTGTTTGAGTCCTTTTCGAGGTTCGCCCTGGCGTCGGAGTCGTGTGCGATATGCAGACTGTTCACGCGAGTCTTCCTGCTCCATAACTCTTCCAAGTTCTTCTTCGATAATTTCCCCTAATCTTGCCTTTGTAATCTTCATGGTCGACTCCTCGATATAAATAGTTTAAAACTCTTCTTTCTCTCCATCATCCCAAGTAAGAATCGTCTTATTTTCTGGATGTGGTTTGATGTGAACCTTGAGGAAATCATCCATCGAATCAAAAATTGCAATAGACCCTCGCGGGGGCGGGTAAAGCCAATGAACGACAGCCTGACCAGTGCCAAGCTTGATACCCTCGATCACGATGCCCTCTCCCGAGACACCAGTACCATCGTGTCCTCTAAAAATTGTAAATGTGCGGATGCCTTGAGGCGCAAGACGGGGGGGATGCTTGGGCTTTAAATCATCTTTCTTTTCTTCTTCCATTGGTTATTCCTCCAAATACTTTTCTATAAATAGTTTGGTCATCTGCCAATTTTCTACTTTGCGTGCCTCGTCTCCCCTTCTTAGGGCTTTGGCGGCTGGGTAATCATTACCATCTGTTTCCATTTTGTCTCCCATAAAAACAATAGGAAGAGAAGCGTGAAGATGGCGAATAGCGGTCACTGCTTGAGACTTATCTTTGCCTCTGGGATAAATGTCGATACTAATTTCACCACCGATAGCCACATCAATGTCACCAAACCTCTTACGCTCTGCAAGGATGGTGTACGCAATTTCTCGACGTTCTTGCTTACACTGGTCCCATTCATGATACTTAGCTCGCTGCTCCAAAGTGGCGTTGCGTCCGACCACGGAAAAATTTATCATGCCAGGACGCTTTTCAATGTGTCGTCCCGTCTTGGTGTGGAATTTTGACTCTTGAACACATTGATCGAGAAAAGTTACTAATTGAGTTCGGGGGTGAAATACTCGACTGTATGTCCTTTTACCCCTCTCCCAAAACTCGTTACCGGAACATGCAAAGACGCCTTGGCACAACTCCAAAATACGTTTGCCCACTTGTTCTCGTACCTTGCTAATATCGCTGCCTGTTGCAAGGTACACAAGGTTTTCCCTGGCAAATGGGAGAAAAAATTCAACAAAATCTTCATCCATTTTTTGGCGAGGGGGCGTAAGTGTACCATCAATGTCAAACAAAAACACTCTTTTCACTTTATGCCTCTGCTATCGGGGTTAAATCCTCCAAGATCATCTCAGATATCCTTTCCATTATTGCTTCATCTGCCTTCCGCATTTCATCAAGCATAAACCATAAAGATGCATTCTCGTCCTGAAGACGTTCAATCTCTTTATTGGCTTCGTCGAGCAGAAGTTTAAGCTCTTTATGTTTTTCGCAAGACATTATGCACTCTTCTTAGCTTGAGCGACCTCTTCTCGCTTCTTTTTCTCCGCATCAGTAAGCTTCTTCTCGGTCAGCTCAAACTGCCTTTGGTCCTCCAAATCATCAAGATAGCCCTCATCTATGAAGCCTTCGCTGGCGGCATACATGCCACTTTGGGCTGCACTAGCAAGCCCCCGAGCCATTCCAATAGCCTCCTCCTTTCCGATGCCTCCGGTCACAACCATGTTGCCCATAATAGCAAGCCAGCCATCGAGATCATCCTTCTCTCCGGTGGGAAGCATCACATCAGTACCCACTAAAATACTATGGAAAAGCTCCTCTTGTAGCTCTTCAGATATCTTCTGCATCTGAAGTTCTTCCTCGGTTGCGGGTGCATCGACATCTTTACTGCCCAAACCACCGGGAATGAGATCTGTGACCTCGTAAGCCTCCAGCACTTTTTCTGCCTCTTCTTTAATGATTCTTCCAAGTTGTTTCTTTGTGATTCTCATGTTTTTTTCCCTTTTTTCCTTTCGGATAATTGAGCGATTAAATTATCTATTTGCCTAGAAAGGAGTTCCAATTCTGCTTTGGACATGTTTCTTAATTCTGGTTTTATTTCTTCAATGGCATTCCCAACGCGAGCTTTACAACCCTTGGGTGCGACTTGGCGCTTCTCCGCGCCAACGACTTCGCGAATAATTCTTCCAAATTCTGCTTTTGTCAACTTCATTTTGGAATCTCCTAACAGTTATAAATAGTATTTATTTCCTTCCAAACCCTAATTCTTTTAACTCATCAATCGCAGATGCCGAATCGCCAAACGCACACTTGATAGCGATACCACCGGGGCTGCCATCGAACAGTGTCGCCCAAGGAATCAGGTTCTTATCCCAATCATCAATGAGAATATTGGGCTTTCCATTGGTCATCGCATATTGATATTTTTCACGACTGAAGCAGGGCTCACCACCGCACCTCTTGTAGTTTAACTTGTGCTTCGCCAGCCAATTAGTCTTGCCCACTTTCGACCCTTCTCCCATCGGGGAAGTAAGAATATAGGGTGTGTAAGGAGCAATAAAGTTCCATAGCCTCCGACCACCCGGCATCCAGGGAAGATCAGTCCAGAAGTTCACATCGTTTCCAAAACGACCATACATGTAGGTGCGAACCGCTTTAATACCACCACTTTTTCTCAAGTCGGCTACATCAATTTGTAATTCTCGTCTTGAAACTCCCAAAGCGCGGCGGAGTTGGCTCATCGTCTCGTCGGTCACCTCAGTATCAAGAAGATCTATGTTGATCTGCCTAACAACACCTTGCTCAAAATCCACGAGCACACCATCCATGTCACAATAAATTTGAGGAAAACGGTTGCGTTCCTCATTTAAAAAACTTAACCAACTTGGATACACTATATCAGTCTCAAAGAACGCGGGACAAATCTCAAAACAATGCACCCCGGTATCTCGGCACTATTGACGGTGGGAATGAGAATTTGCTTAACATAAGTCTGCCCCGTCATAGCTTCTTTGGAAGGATGAAATTTAATTCGAACCGTTGACGTAGCCCCTCCTCCGCTCCTATTAGACTCAAGAGGTGTTACAATTGTTACGCCGGGGACGGAACGAATATCAGCGAGAGTATCATCAATCCCTGCTTGCCGACTGATCTTAATGACAAGTTCCACTTCAAAAACTCTAAGTTTCTCGATTTCCTCAGCTTCCCCGGCTTCCCCGGCTTCTCTTAGGATATCATAATCATAATAGTCCTCATCGTCTTTTACCTTGTCGGTCGCTTCAGCTTCCGATTCGATTTCAATGATAGCATTTGCTGGTATATCACCAACCAGATAATAGGCATCATAATCTAGCAATTCTAAATCATCATGAATTTCTGGCAGGGGCGTCACCTTCGCCAGATCAATCTTTACAAATATAAAGGGTGGCTCAGCGTCTCCGAATATTCCAGAATCAGGGCGAGAAAATGCAGCCATGTAAGCAGAGTCTTGTGAAGAAAAAAGATAAACTCTCTTCTCTTCTGCGTCCTCTTCGCTGTAAGCGTAGTCACGATCGCCCGCTTGAGTGGAACCATAGATGCCATGAGCTTTAATGTCCTCTTCGTGGTCCACGCTTGCTACATGATAATACACTCTCGGTTTTTTCTGTTGAGCATCTGTCAAAAACTTCCGCCATCCTTCTACAATCATGAATTTCTCCCGTATTTATCTAAATAGTTTCCCCGGACAAGAAAGGCACCCAAAGAGGGTGCCTTCAAGTGTAAAGATAGGCTCAACTCTTAGCTAATGCCGATGCGCCTTGCGGCGGGCACGACTTTCTCAGACTTAGGAATCTCCACAGTAAGAACGCCGTCACTATAGTCAGCCTTGATTGAATCAAGATCAATATTATCCCCTAGCGACCACGACTTCTCAAAAGAATTCTGAAACTCAAAAAATGAATTTTCAGAATTGTCTTCATCATAAGACACCGTGAGACGACCATCGGCTACATCAACCTTGAGGTCGTCCCGCGAAATTCCGGGGGTTGCCATCGTGATGACGTGCTTATCGTCCAAATTCTCAACACTAGTGCGCGGTCCTACAAGAGCCGGACGCCGGACCATCGGATCCAGAACATCAAAGATGTCCATGAAGTCATCAAAGAATGACTCAATCCCCACACGACGGACGGGGGATAAGTTTGAACTGTAACGAATAAGTGACATTAATTTTCTCCTTTTGTAGGCTTTATAGCCCTGTTAATATAATGTAACCACCCCCCAACGAACGTCAAGGGGTTACCCAAAAAATCTGAATTGCCATGATAAGGCAAGACAGAAAAACACAAACCATTGTCTTGGCAGTGAACATGCTCTCGTGCAAGAACCACCAAGTCAAGACAGGAAATGTGATATAAGAAAGCCCAAAACCCAAAAATCGTGGACCCCACAACTCATTCATCGCTCCATAAGCATATTTAGTCCCATGCCAAATAAATAAAGTAGTAGGCACTCCAAACACTATGGCAGCAAACAAGGGCTTATCAGCCCACCACTTCCAAACCAATTGAGAGTTTGTTCCAAACCATGCACCGATCTGTCCCAACAGAAAAAATACACAAGCCACAAACAACTTTTGATAATCCATTTATATTTCTCTTCCCACTGCCCATTTAAAATAATTATATAGACATTTCTTTCTTAAGCTATTCCATCTCTTCTCGTCTATTTTAATCCCCAAATGGACTGCGAGCTTTCTTCCTTCTTCCCACGCAAGAACTTCGTTCCTAACAACATCAACTGCATTAGCGTGTGTAAATTGTTTCTTAAAAGGCTGGTAAATTATGGCGGGAAACCTTTTTCGATGGTCACCTTCCTCACAAAGAAGAAAGTGCCCCGCTTCGTGCAACATGGTGTAAAGACGGGTTTGGGGCTTTTGCCTGCTGTTAATAGTTATAATTTTATCTGTCTCGGAGCATCCATTGATATCGTTATACGCATATGCGACAAACACATCATATTTATCAACCAAATGAGCTTCCAGGCAATCTATGTCTTCTTGGCAATTCATCTAAGCCCCTTCCACCCTTTCCACCAAAAATTCTTATTTTTCTTTTGGTCGGTGATAAAACAGACAGAAATCAACTTCTTATCTTCAAGCACTTTGAACCAGTTAGGCTCCAGGGAACCATAGCGCGATTTTCGGTGTCGGCGTGTGGGTGGCTTATTTAAGAAATTTAAGCATCCTTGCACAATTTGTTCATCGGTATAATTTTCGGCTCGATACTTCTCGTATTCCACATCAACATACGCCACGATCGCCCACTTACTTAGCCCATATCCCTTGACGGGCAGGACACAATGGGTGTAGTGACCACTCTTAATCTTCTCTCCTTTTTCGAGAACCAAGCCGGTCCATTCACTCACTTGCCTGAAGGAACATTCAAACTCTAACTTTTCCATGTTACCCCTTCAAAATTTGCTTTGGCTTTAATTTAGTCTCCACAACATGAGGCGCTCCCACCACAAATATATCCATTCCCGTGTTTAGGAACACTCGGGTAAATTCCATGCGTCCATCTAATTCTGATGGCAACCTCCCTTCGCCGAGAAGAGTCTTCATCACCACATCTTCTCTCAGCATTGTTATCTGCTCCGGGTTTATAAATACCTCGCGCAGCGTGTACTCCGAACGAGTGTTGATATCAGTACCTATTTTAGCCACTTCTACAAGCTTAACTACCACTTCTTTCCTCCTTTGGCTCGTAAGCGTCTGAGCGGCTCAGAAACCATTCCCCACCATCGTGAGACACACGATAGTGTTTTGGCTCATCACTATGCGCCGCCGTGATCAATAGATGAACCGGACGTTCCAGAGATCTAAAGACCCCAAATTGATGTATCAAAGTTTTTGAAGGCACATAAATTAAATCACCCGCCCTCTTCTGTGTTAGTGTCATCGTTATGATCCTCCCTTAATTTTTTAAGATCTTCTTCAAATTTGGCAATTTGTTCAGGAGTGACCGACGAGCGAGAAGGTTCTCTCTTCTGCTTTGGCATATCAGCAAGCGTCTTGGTATAACCGCCCAAAATTTGCATACAATCTTCAAGCCGGTAATCAATGATTGCCATTAAATCTCTAAGCTTTGCGATTTCTTCAATCGAGCCAAGATAATTTTTTGCGCCCATCATAGACATTATGTCTTCAATAAACTCAGCCGTGTCTTGCAATTGTTCACCACCCTCTTCAATGAAGCCCATAACCTTTTTGGGAACTTCATCCAATTCTACGGAAAAGCTTATGTTAACGCGCATACTACTCCTAATCTAAAATCTAATCTATACATAAGATAACCTGAACCAAACAAGCTGTCAAGTATTGTTTTTCTCAATAATGGCATGATTTGTGGTAATGAGCGTTGAAGCCGCCGAAGCGGCGTTTTGGAGGGCGCATCTAGTGACTTTAAAGGGGTCTACAACGCCTTCCACAAGCATGTCCGACATCTTACCCTTGGCAAAATTCCACCCTCTAGAGCCCTTAGATTTCCTAATTTTCTCCACAACCACATCTGGGCTCTCGCCCGCATTACGAGCCATTTGGCGCACCGGTTCCAAAATAGCCTCGCCAACAATCAAAGCTCCATTCGTTCTCAGCCTAAGCTTTTGCGATGCCCTTACCAAAGAAACGCCACCACCTGCCAGAATACCTTCCTGCTGTGCCGAGCGCACTGCTTCCAGCGCATCCTCAATACGGTGCTTCTTTTCAACCATTTCAATTTCAGTAGCTGCGCCGACTCGGATGACTGCAACGCCACTATTTAATCGACTGATGCGATCCTGTATCCGCTCGCATTCATACATTGACTCTGTTTGCTCAAGCTCAACCTTTAGCAACTCAAGCCTCCGAACAATCTCATCAACATCCCCCTTGCCATCAATAACAGTTGTTCCATTTTTAATAACATCAATCTTGCGGGCAATTCCCAGATGTTCCAGTCTCGTGTCCTTGAGGCGCAAACCAGCACCGCGTGAAATAAACTCTGCTCCCACCGACAGGGCAAGATCCAACAAGATATTCTTTCGTTCGTCGCCGTATCGTGGAGCTTTAACAGCGACTATCTTCATGGAGCCCCGAATAGAATTCATGATCAAAGCAGCCAAAGCCTGACCTTCAAATTCAGATCCAACAATTACAAATGGGCGTCCTTCTTGAGCCACCTGTTCAAGCACTGGAAGGATGTCTTGAACGTTCTCTATCTTCTCATCTGTTACCATGATAAGAGGATCGTCATATACTACGGCACCTCGACGCTCGTTGTTTATGAACGAAGGGGAAACATAGCCGCCATCAAACCTGAACCCCTCCACCAAATCCAGAGAAGTCTCAATGGAGCGTGCCTCTTCGACAGTAATCGAGCCGTCCTTTCCAGCACTGCTAATAGCCATCGCAACAAGGTTGCCAATTTTTTCATCATTGTTAGCCGAAATAGTAGCAATATGCCGGATGTCGTCTTCGCTTTCTATGGGTCGAGCCAGTTCCTTTAGGTTTTCCACAACCTTTTCCACAGCCTCATCAATTTCTCGTTTTAGAACCACAGGAGAGCAGCCCACCTGGATGTGGCTTTGGGCATTTTTATAAATTGCCCGCGCCAATATCGTAGCTGTTGTAGTACCGTCCCCCGCCATCACGTTGGTTTGAGACGCCGCCTGTTTGATAACTTGCACTCCCACGTTTTCAAACGGATCTTCTAGCTCCACAAACTTGGCAACGGTCACGCCATCTTTTGTGATGAGAGGAGAACCGCTTGCCCCCCTCAAAATTACATTTCGTCCACGAGGACCAAGCGTGGACGCTACATTATCAGTTAGAATGTCAATGCCAGCCAAAATCTTTTGTCGCAATTCCATTCCCGAATCATAATACTTCACTAAACACCTCTTTCCTTTGGATATGGCAGGCTAACCAACGTAGGGTTCATCTCTACGAACCTGCGCTTCAGAGCCCTTGTTTCTCTCTTACTTCTCCCCATGATATAACAATACTTATGTTTTGAGGGCGTCGACCGCTGTTGACACCTCGCCTTGTGATCCTCTCGTTCCTGCTTCAATTGAGCCGCCACATCGTCAGGTATTGTTTTCCAATTCACTTTTCGATAGTTCTTCTTAGAACCCACCAGTTTATACCATTCACTTTGCCATTCAATTCCTAGCTTCTTCGCATAGCGAACAATCTGGCTACGGTCGCTGAACCCGGCAGAACCAAACCAGCCTCGTGCTGGCTTTTCAGGATCCAGATATTGTTTGCCCGCGCCGAACTTCTGACCCAAATAATAAAAGTTACAAGCCTGGTAAATCGTTCCTAGCTCCTTCGCTTCTGGGTCACTGTAAGCCGTAAAGTATCTAAACTCTGTGTTCTCAACCATCCAGCGAATCGACTTCATTATCAACCACGAAGCAAGATTCTTTGGTGACCATGAGATACAAGCGCCACGGGCGATCAACTTTTCTAGCCCCCGGTTCTCTTCCCCAAGAAGATTAGAAAACGCATTCGGGGTTGCCATAACAATCACACCAGCCAACTTGTTTGTGCTCTTAAGCCTTGCAACAAACCTGTGTGTAACCCAAATCGGCATCTTGCCCAGCCATTCATGACGTTCAATAAAATTCTTTATCTCTTGACACTGCTTCTTGTCCTTCTTCGATACAAAATCAAAAGAGAAGTCAGCGACAGAAAGAACGTTGCCCTCATCCCTCGTCATACCAGCCGCTTGCAAATCTCCAACAAGATTCTGACGACTTACTTCATATTGCCAACAATGAGAGCCACTGTAATCTTTAAAACGATTATAAACTTCTTCTTTCAATTATACCTCGCTGCCCATCGTCGATATCACTCTTTCCAAGTCTTCATCCTTCATTAAGTTCAAGGGACTTTTCTTTAATTCGCCTCGGATCTTAATAGCAACGCCAAAAGAAGTTTTACTATTTCTTCCCCCTGAAGGCTTCAAACGGAGCCGAAGCCACGCTCTTTTGCCCGATCCGTCAAAACGCGGGATATCAAATCTACGAGCATCGACATCGTTTAACGCATATAAACCTTTTGCGCCCGAAGTGACACCAATTTGAATAAATCTGTCTCCCTTGTTTTTGTAATAATCAACAATTTCGTCAAACTCTTCAATCTCAACCCAATGATCCGTTCTCCTCCCAAACCACCTTTTCTCCAACTCATGTCTGAATTCAGCAGTACGAGGAGTGGCTCTTAAACCAATGACAACAGACTCTCCTGTGGGCATTCTTTTCTTTCCCTCTTTCTTGTAAATCGGAACAACACTATATCTTTCATTAAACTCTTCGCTCCCAAGCCCTGGCGGCTCTAGCCCAAATTCAGACATCGTAGGTTCAAGATATTTCTTCCAAAGAGATTCAAAAAGGCTGCGGTGTTTTAAATAATTGCCTGATGAAGATGGTCCCCATTGTCGCTTTTCTATGTTATAGCGTAGTCTAAATTGACCAAAATCAGAAGAAATATTAGTTTTAACCTCAATTGTTAAAGTATCTTTCCTCGGAGGGGGTCCAACAATGCAAACATCTGAGCCTGCACCAGACCCGGCGCAGTCACTCGAAAACCCCATACCGCCGTATAAATCTTTTATCCTATCAGCTATTCTTTTTTCTGCTTCAGCCCCTACATCAGCCGCCTTTTTACCATAAACATCTTTAAAATAAACATAAGCTCTCCCTCCCCCATTGATACCAAGATGCACAAGTCTCCCCAAAGTGTGCTGTCCAGACTCTTTGTGTTCAAACCCTTGCAATGAAAGAGCCCCGGTTTTATCGTTTCCCAACTTGTGTAGAGCCTCAAACCGATTTTCAGCACGCACCCTAATCATCGTTTTGGATTTCGGCATAAATTCCCAGTAATACCCTTCAGCCTCTATTGCTTCTATCGCCTTTTCCACATTACTTTTTTCCGGCTCTTCTGGCTCCGGTGGCTCTGGCTCTGGCTCTTCTTCTGGGGGCAGCTCACGAGGAGAAATAGGGCTTCCCATGCTTATGGGAGGAGTTCCCGGTCGGGGAAAAATCTCGACTTCTTTCACTATATCTTCTACCATCTCAAACAAAAGAGAATTCATATCCTCTTCCGGTGGAGGTTCATAATATTCTTTTACCAGTTGCTCAAATGATTTCATCAACGATACCCAACTCTAATGCTTCTTCTGCCGACAAATAAACGTTCACATTCTTATTAATTAGTTTCTTTATTTGTCTTTCGGTCATATTGGTTTCTGTTGCGAGAATCTCGATGTACTGCTTCTGAATTTTCTCAACCTCTTTCATCTCGTTCTGCATCTGTGGGATGGCACCAATGGTCCCGGCGGAAACGTTATGGAGCATTAGACGACAATACTTGCCTATACGCCGCTTGCCTTTTGTCCCCGCTGCTAACAGTGGGACGCCGGCAGACATTACTTTCCCAACCCCCAGCGTTTCAATAACACAATCTCTTTTGAGATAACGCATCATATCATAGATGGCAAACATTTCTCGGGCATCACCCCCATTAGTTGAAATAATCATCTCAAAGGGCTGTGATACTTTTTCGGTCTTGACGCCATCTTCACCATCTTCACCATCAGACTTTACTGGTTTTTCTATTTCGCGAGAGCCGTGAAGCGCGAGCATACCATAAATAATGTCACCCGTTTTATCCTCTACAATGTCTCCAATAACGCCAATTTTTCGGAGCGGCTCTTTATCGATTTTGGAGTTTCCAAGTATATCTTCCAGAAAAAGAAGAGAATTTTCTTCAACTTCTTCCTTCTTCTTGTCGTTCTCTGTATCTGGCATATTATCTCCTATCCTATGCGTCTTTCTTTACCATTTTCCTGCTCATAGAACACCTCATATGGAAATTTCTTTGCCCATGCTTTAAGCTCCTTTTCATCATCGAAATCACGAACAAAAAGAAGCGTAGCCTTTTTGCCCCCAACGCCATGACCTGACGGGCGCCAATTCTCTGCGTCTGCGAGTTTATTGATCTTGTTAACAATTCTTACACCATTCTTTGCTTCAACTTGAAGAGAATAAGTTTTCCCTCCTCGTGATTGCTTCCAAACATATGCTTTCACTTCTTCCCCCTGTTTCATAATTAATATAACCTCTTTACGCCAAAGGTCAATCCTTTTTTTTAGTTATTTTATCAAGATGTTTTAAAGCACCTTCCCAGCTATCATAAGGGATCGACCCTCTATAACTATTGGGGTGGGCATGAATTATCTTTTTTATTACAGTATCCTTCCAATTTTTCATTGTTTGGTCGTCTATAATCTTAATTATATCAATTTTATCTTCACTAACACCAGCCTTGGTCATTGATAGATACTTAATTTCCTTGATAAAAGAAGCATCTTCCGATAAACCAACAAGCATCTTTAATGCTGACAGCTCGGCTAATTTCAAAACAGAATATGAATAGCCAAAATTAAGTATAAAACCAAATGCTTTTGTAGAAGTAACGCCCAACATAAAAAACAAAAAATAGATTAAACAATCCATACTTCCCCAACAAAAAGTCACATGAAAATTATAACATCTTCATGTGACTTTTGCAAGCAATTATTTTAAGTTATTTGCGGCGAGATCGGCGGGGACGGCGAGTCTGACGGATCTTGGACTTTTTATCTTCCTTAAGAGCCCTGCGTAGTCGCACAGTCACGCGCTTGAGAACCTCGGCGACCACGCTTTCGTCATCAACCACGTCGATGTCGCCAAGATCTCCTCCTGCTTCGCCTTCGGCGCCTGCCTCAAGCCCTTCCGGCTCTTCCAGCCCTTCCGGCTCGCCTAGCTCTTCTGGACCCGCGTCCGCGCCGCCCTCGATGGTGCTAACGATATCGTACTTATCCTCGACGGCATCGAGCATTGTGGACAAGACGGCAACTACGTCTTCTTCGGAAACTGCGGGCTCTTCCTCGACCTCCACTTCCGCCTCGCCTGCTTCAGGGTCCAAACCAGCTTCAGGGTCTGCCTCTACATCAAACTCAACCTCTTCGGGGGCTCCTTCCTCCTCTTCCTCTGTAAAAAAGTTTTCGGAAATATTGCCAATACTAGCCAATTTCATGAAGCGGCGAACCTGTGCCTCTTTTAGTATTCTTTTACTCATTATGTGTCGTTCTCCTAAAGTCCACGGGGGCGGTTTTCAGTTATAAATAGTATCCAGAATTCGTAACTGCCTAAAGTTCTGGGTGTTCCCCTTCTAAAATATCAAAAATACTTTCTATTTCGTCTCTATCTAGAGCAAACTTGCTCTCAGCCTCTCTACCCTCGTCAATTAATTGTCTATTCTTAATTAGATGCTTCTTGCTTTGTTTGCCGTTTTGTTGGATATATTTATCAAGAAAACTTAGAATATCTTCATCATTATCCAAATACCCTGTGATAAGAGTACGAAAAAACTCAGCTTGCGTGAGGCGATCGTGCTTGAGACGAATTTTCAACTCGACATGCCTCTTGTCTGTATCATAAAATACAATCTTCTTTCCCTCCCTCCCATATTTTGGCTCTCCCATCAACATCGCCTCTTAATATGAGTAGAGCTTTCAATCTGACCAGCCGTGGTTTGACGGATAAAATGGGCTTTCATTTGGAGTTCTGAAATACTTGTTGCCCCACTATAAGATAGACCGCTACAAATTCCCGTTCTTAGTTCACGTAACACATCTTCTACCCTTCCTTTACAGGGAACCATCGCCGCCACTCCTTCGATAGATGACACTTTTCCTCTCCAATCATTTTGTGCGGCTTTGCTCGCCATTCCCCGATAAGACTTATAAAGTTTTCCATCAATCCCAATTTTTGCCCCCGGTGCTTCCTCAGTTCCCGCCAATAGACTGCCAACCATGACAAGATCCGCTCCAGCAGCCAATGCCTTAACGATATCACCACTTGTCTTAATGCCTCCATCTGCAATAATAAGCGCATCTCTATCAGACCGCGCAACATCCAAGATTGTCTGAAACGTCGGCTGCCCGTGCCCTGTTTGAATTCTGGTAGAGCATATAGAGCCTCCCCCGATCCCACACCTTATCGAATGTGCTCCCCAGTCTGCCAAAGCATTAAAGCCTTCTAACGTAGCTACATTTCCTGCCATGATGTGAACTGTATTCCCAAAAGTATGGCGCAAGGTTTCAAGGGCATACCTAACCTTCACATGATGACCGTGAGCCACATCAATGCAAATGATCTTAGCGCCAGCATTTCGGAGAGCACAAGCTCGATCAATAAAATCATCATTCACCCCAATAGCCGCGCCCATCGCTGACCGCGACGGAGAGCCCTCAATAGCTCTTCGAATAATGGAACACTGTTCCTCAATAGTGTTATAGCGGTGAACAATAGGCAGCGCCCCGTTCTTCATAAGCGCAGATGCCGTCTCTACGTTCACCACTGTGTCCATCGGGGCTGACACGATAGGGACTTCAACACGGATATCGTTACCCATTTCAACGAAAGTGTTTATTTCATTTCTGCTATAAATCTCGCTATATTGTGGCACCAGCAACACATCATCAAAAGCCAATGCTTCTTTCATTATTCACCCCTCTTGTAAGTGTTTGCATACAGTTTCTGTGATCATATGTGTCACAAGGTATGGATCACAATTAGCATTGGGGCGTCGATCTTCAATATATCCTACCCCATCGAGCGCGACATGCCAGGGAACGCGAACAGACGCTCCCCTGTCGGAAACCCCCCACCTAAACTCTTCATGCGAGCACGTCTCATGGAATCCTGTTAAACGCTCTTCAACATCGTGTCCATAATTCATAATATGTTCCTGCACCTTTGTCCCCAGTGCTTCAGCCGCCCTTTTATATGCTCCCTGCACTTCTCTCGTTGCTTTGGTAGAAAAATTAGTGTGACAACCCGCGCCATTCCAATCCCCCTTAACGGGCTTGCCTTCCCATGAAACTGTAACTTCATATTCCTCAGCCACACGCTCCAACAAATAACGAGCCACCCACAATTGGTCAGAGACTTCTGTAGGACCAAGGGGACCAAGTTGGAACTCCCATTGTCCTGGCATTACCTCTCCGTTTATCCCGCCTACCTTCAAGCCTGCCTTCAAGCAAAGGTCCAAATGCCTCTCGACAATCTGTCGCCCATGGGCGTTTGAAGCTCCTACGCTACAATAATACGGACCTTGGGGCGCAGGGTAGCCACTCTTGGGGAAGCCTAATGGTCGCCCATCTTTAAAAAGAGTGTATTCCTGCTCCAGCCCAAACCACGCTACATGTTGGCTATATACATCCTCCGTTTGTTCACATTCAAACCTTGTATTGGTGTCGTGAGGACTCATATCCACATTCAAAACTTCGCATAAAACCAGCACATGTGGCTCCCCACGAAAAGGATCGACTCCCGACCAGACGGGCTGCAAAACACAATCCGAACTGGACCCTTCAGCTTGATTAGTCGATGAACCATCAAACCCCCACATGGGAATTCCCTCGCCTTTACTTAAAATCCGTGTCTTACTTCGTAAATGAGGGACCGGATCTGTACCATCTATCCAAATATATTCTGCTTTAATCACTTTCCAAACCTCCATACTTTTTTTCAAGATATTTTTTAAAATCTTCTGTAATCTTAGCCGCTTTAGTCCAGCACTCGGGACAATAAAGTCTGACCACTTCTTCTTCGCCATGCACAACAACGCTCCAAGACTTCACCATGTCTTTGTCGTTTTTATCGAACGGCGTCTCACACGTTAAACATTCATCTGGCATTTTCCCGAAGAGAGCAATCTTGTTTGCCAATTCTTCTTGCCCGCCATGTTTGGCTTCTTTCGCTGCTTTTCTACGCTGCTCTCTATTCATTTTAATCTCCTGTTGAGCCCAGCGCGCCAGCGCCACGACCACTCATTGTAATGGGATACCAGTTATATAAATCATCGCTCTGTGTCTCAAGGGCTCGGAAAGGAACCACGGGAATCATAACAAGCTGTGCGATCTTGGTAAAAGGCTCTACTACTTGTCGTTCGAGACCAACGTTATGAAGGTTGATAAAAACCTCCCCATCATATCCAGAGTCCACCACATGTGCTCCCACCATAAGCGAACGTGTTGCCGCCACCCCTGAGCGATTCATTACCTGCAACATATACCCGTGGGGCACGCCGAATCGCAGTCCCGTGGGGAGGATCACGCTCTGACCGGGTGCGACCATCTTGCCTGTAACCGCCCCGTCCTCGGGACAATAAAAAACATCAAGACCCGCATCGCTTGGGTTGGCACGAACGGGAGGTCTTGCATTTTCCCGAACGCGAGTAAATTCAATCATCATTTATTTTGCTCCTTTGATTAGGTTATAGACATTTACAAATTGGTCAATGTCCACATCACTCTTCATCATTCGATAAGCTTTAACAGCCACACTAATCTCATCCTTAGTCAGCCAGCCTTGTTCCTTGAACTCTTCACGAAGTTCGCGCTTCTGCTCCTTAAAGGGCTCCATCGAGTCTTCGATTGCTTTCACGGAACGGATATACTCAATCATCTTTTCCACAGTTTCGTCGCGAATGACCTCCACAACTGCTATTTCGCTATCACTAAGCGCACTATCACTAAACATCTTAATCTCCTTTGGTTATTTTTTTGTCACACACTATCCACGCACCGCCGTTGACCCAGCGTTCCTTATGAATCGAGAGCCCATGGTTAAAGGACACTCCTTTAACCATATCAATATTGTATTTTGAGTGTCCTGTTATAATTTTAATTGGTAATTGATCAAAATTGTCAGTGATGAACTTCTCAACCACAAACAACATATCATATCGATCTACCTTGTGCAAGTCTATTTTTTTCACCCAAGCACCCTAAAACTTCTCTTCATGGATCTCGTGCTGAAGCCCCACTGCTCGCTATAATCGAGGCGTGCCATGTAGGGGCGGTTCAGGGCGATATTATCTCTCTTTGGATCAACACCCCAGCATCGAATACTGGTAGCTGCGTTATGTTCATCTGTAACTTCTAGGATCCAATAATCTTTCCCTGCTCTTGTCTTCTTTTTAATGAGCTTACGTGGGATAAACCATGCCACCATTAAGTCTTTGTCAAACATGCTAATGGGTGGCACACACATCTCGTCAAGCCTACCTCGTATACCATCACTCATTACACGGTCCAAAGGAAACTCCCCCGTAAGGTCGATAAGGAATTGTATTTCTTCTTCCTCGGTGAAGTCTCCTTCCGGCGCATAAGTTACAATATTCTGCTCAAAATTCTTCAACTTTCTTGGTCTGTCTACAGCGACAGCAGACCAAAAATGCTTTCCACCTGTAAATCTCTCATCTCTTAACGGATCAAGGGCGCCGCTACGAATGAGCACATCCAATGCTCTCTTATTCAGTTTGCTGTAAGTTATATTCTCGTTGAACAAAAATTCTTCAGCATTTACAAATGGGCGGTTATCCATCACCTGTTTAATCGCAGCCTCGCCCAATCCTTTGATTGCCGTCAGGGGCTGAATGAGAGTCTTACCATCATCCGAAATTTCCCAAACGTTGCCCGACGTATTGATATTGAGCTTAGCGATATCGAATCCATATTTCTTGGCAATTGTGATTGCCTTCGCCTTTCGAGTTTCTGGCTCTTTATCTAAAAACGCTGCCATCCAACATTCGGGATGGTAGTTTAGAAGCCACGCACATTGAAACGATATCATCGAATACGAGATTGCATGGGATTTGTTGAAGCCATAGCCCGAGAAGAACTCGAACTTCTCCCACAATGCGTCGGCTTGACGAGAGGTCATGCCTTTCTCGTTACAGCCATCAACAAACTTAGTATATAATTCTGTTTTGACCTTATGGGTTTTGCCAGTCCCCTTCTTTGTTAGAACCTTACGAAGCATATTTCCTTCATCAAGAGACAGGTCTTTCCCAAGCCTGTGGGCTAGAGCTGAAATCTGCTCTTGAAAAATTAGAAATCCATATGTCTCTTCCGTGACCTCGCGGTAATCCTCGTTGGGATAACGGATATATTGAGGGTTCTCTTTTGCTTCCACATAATCTCTATCAACCTTTGCCGATAACGGTCCCGGTCGAAAGATGCTTGTAATAGCAGCAAGATCAATTATACTTGTTGGTTTTGCCATAACACAGAAGTTCTGCGCCCCATCCTCTGCGAACTGAAATATACCAGCCCACTTTCCTTTGTGGAAGATGTTTTCATAAACCTGTTGATTGTCCAAACAGATAACATCGGGGTGCAAATTGTCATCGTAATACTGCTTCACATCCTTAAATGTTGGCTCCTCAATCCCGTGCTCTCGTCGGAGAACATGACGGATTGCGCCCTCAATCATACGGAGAGTTGAGAGACCAAGCAAGTCAAACTTAATGAACCCCATTGGTTCCAAATGCCGAACATTCTGCCCCTCACTCCACGGAGTCTGCCGAACACCCCCACTGTTGATAAGCGGCATGTAGCGGTCCAAATTCTCCGCAATCACAACGCCCCCAGCATGACGCGAGCAAGAACGCACCTGACCGTGCAAAGCCTCAATGTGGGTCTTGACGTGCGGGTATTGCTGCAAAAAGTCTCTCAAGCTCAGGCTGTATTCCATGACCTCCTCAAAGGTGGGTATATACATGCCCGCCTTGATTTTATGAGCTTTCTTCGCTGGACCGGTCGCTTCACTGATCATCGCCCCAGTAACCTTGTTGACCTCACCAAACGGAATGTTGTAAAATTTAGAAATATCCTTGATGAGGCTACGAAGCTGCAACGTGTTCCAGTTTGAGATGGGAACAACGGTATCGTCCCCCCACTCCTCAATTAAAGCCTCCTTCAGCTTCATGGGCTCCGCTACATCATAATCAATATCTGGGTAATCGGTTGCGTCTGCTCGCAAAAAACGTGCAAACTGAAGTCCATACTTAAGAGGATCAATCTGTGTAATCCCCAACACATATGCAACTAGCGAACCTGCGGCTGAACCTCGTCCCGGTCCAGTCAGCATCAGTTTATTAGCCCGATCAACGATAGCCTTCATAGTTAAAAAGTATTTTGAAAACCCTCGGTCATTAATCGTGTAAAGTTCAGTCTTCAGCCTATCAATATATTCTTCGTTGGTGTGTAGCCCCATTGTACGGAGCGCATCGATGCTCAAACGAGCCAATGCCTGCGTTGCAGTAGCACCCTCTGGAACAACAAAGTCTGGAAGTCGCACTGTATTGTCGGGCATGAAGTCTTCGATACGCTCAAACGCAATCTTGTGAGTTTCGATCAAAGAGTCCATGACCAAATCATCATCGTATTCAACCTCTTGCAGCTTGCTGTATCGATGGTATGATTCCCACATCTGTTCGCCATTCTTCGGATACAGTTCGCATTTCAAATCTTCCTCGTCTGGGAGTTCCTCGGTCAGATATTCAGGACGCTTACCAAGCCAGCCCAAACGCTTGTAAAGCTCTCTGTCTTTCCAGGCATCTGGTCCAGGGTAATGGCTGTCGGCTGTTGAAATCAGACTGATGCCAAACTCTTTGTGCATCTGGATGATGTATTGGTTGAGGTCATGTTGTTCAGGAATATTATTCCATTGAAGCTCCCCATACCAACGGTCATCAAAGATGCCCACCATTCGTCGTGTGGTCTCACGCATCGCGTCTAAAACAGCGTCTGAACCTTCTCCCCGATTTTCCCAATAGTTCCCCGCGTATACACCACCAAGACACGCTGAAGCGCCTATTACGCCCTCTGAATAGCGTGAAAGCAAATCATAATCCACGCGAGGGTAACGATAATAGTTGTCGTCCTTGTAGCTCTCGGACACAATCTTGAATAGATTATTCAAGCCAGTCTGGTTCTGAGCCAGCAAGATAAGATGACGACGACGGTTAAGCATGTTCTTGACTGCCTTCTTGGAAGCCTCTTCGTCCTCGACCGTTGCACCTTTGGTGTTTCCCTTCTTTAGTTTCTGCTCGGCTTTCACCCGATCATACTCCTCTCTCCATTCTTTAGCCGAAGGAATAAAATATGCCTCGATCCCAAAGATAGGCTTAAACTCTTTTCCTTCAGCTTGCATCTTCTTAGCGTGCAAGACCTGATGAGCCAGCCCATTCATGTTGCCATGATCGGTCAGCGCCAGAGCTGTGGAGCCGTTCGCGTAAGCATAATCCATATGCTGTGCAGGATACCCAATCGCATCGAAAATAGAGCCTGCCACACTATGTGCGTGCAGACCAACAAAAGGAATTCGTTCTTCACTCATCATCTACCCCCAGTAGATTCCACTCTCTATAGTTTAGTATATAGTTTGGTGGTCGTTCAATTTTGTGCCTATCTGGTGAGCCCAGAAAATTACAATATCCGTCCCAATTGTCTATAGTATAGTACCATGGAACTTCTCTTATCTCATCTAATATAACATGTTTGAAAACTTTTGCAAGGTCAAAATAGCGTGCAGAGTATCTTTTTTCAATGGGCAATTTGACCGTAGGATACTTGCCGTCCTTAAGGTTCTCCGCTGTGAACATCCCCGTGCCCTTACGGATCTCTCGTCGGAACTCAAGGAAGTCCTGCTTCCCAAACGTGAACCCCAAATACTTACCATCAGCTACCGTCTTATCCTCGTGAGACAAGGCAAAGGGAACGAGACTGGAGATAATTTTACGGTAAGCCCGCACCACTTCTGGGTCATAGGCTCCATAAGGAAACGAAACGTAATAACGATCTGGGGCGGTCCACTTAGAAAGATTAGAACCAATGCGAAACGCAGAGAGTGAGCCATGAACCACAGACCATGCAAGACAGTCTCTCTTACCATAATCCTTAATCGCCAACGGAACATAAAAAATAGGAATACGCTTTTGAGAAAGAGACGAATTACGCCCCTGGCGTTCTCCAAAACAAACAGGGTCTTGCACAAATTCTCCAACGCGGTGGCGCAAGAGTGGTGCCACATCATCATTGGCAACGATCCAAACGGTTTCACAGCCGGCATAAGCACACTCCATGACGGAACGCTCAATGGCTGTGAAATTTGGCGCAAGAGGCACCAGACAATCAGACCAATCCATTTGGAAGTCCAACATCCGCCCTGCAACCGGGACAATACCAGCTAAATGGAAATATGATTTTGCAAGCATTCTGTAATTTTTTCCAAGTAGCCAGTGGGCGCAGTGCCCCGAAAGTGTCTTATAATCTCTTCTGGAGTTCGCGAATCGAGAACAATATCTTCCCTATTACTCATGTGATCAAAACCTATCTTTTCGATCTGACGTTCGGCAGAATCAAGCTTAATCGCATAATACTTATATTTCTCTGGATTAAGTTGGTCCCTCCCGTTTCTTGTCCCCCTGATTCCAGCCTCCTTCATCAGCTTCTCCACCTTAAAACGAACGTAGGTATCCGAGAAACGATAGTCATTTAGCTGATCTTCTGTCATGGTCGATACACACACAATATCTTTCTTATTGTGGTTGCCGTCAATTCTATCCGAAGGATAAAAAATAATCTTCTCTATAGCCGTCCCACCAATATCATCAATAAAATCCAAACGATGAGTGGCGCCTGAATGAACGTTGATCCAATCGTAGACCCTAAACGTTGCCTCGTCTCTTTCCACTGTCTGCGATATTCCTTGTATTTTCGTGTCATCATATATCCTTATCCCTTTAAAGTTAGCCTCGTGCGCCCTCTTAGTAATTACCCTCAGCTTGTCTTCAATCCTCACAGAATTTACTTTATCTGCGAAAGGTATTTGACCGGCGAGGGAAAGAATAAAAAACAGCCTTTCCCACAAGACCCGCTTCGCACAGCCAAAAATTTTTGGGTCTCGATCTAAAGTTACAAATTCTTGCGGCTCTCCTTGATCCACGATCCCATCTAAATCAAAATAGGGATCAAAATAATCGAACCGAAAAGGAATCTTAGGTTGAACGTAGATCAAGGGAGCATTAACATAGTAAGCATATAACAGTGCCGACAAGGTTCCGCCAACAACTACTTCTTCATGCTCAGACCTGTGTATTCGCATGACGACTAATCATTTCGAGAATCGTATTTTCGTCTTTAAAGCCAACAGATTGTTCAACCATCTTTCCGTTTTTCATAACTACCAAAAATGGAATCGATCGCACACCGTATTCCTGTGCCAACTCACGATTCTCATCTACATTAACTTTACAAATTTGAGCATTCTGAACTTTGCCAGAAACATTCTCAAGAATGGGCGCCAGTGCCTTACACGGACCACACCAGTCGGCATAAAAATCAACAACCGTTATGCCCTTTGAAACGGTATTTTTAAAATTACTTTCGTTTAATACTTTTATCATCTTTTTTTCCCTTGTCCTCTATAACGTTTTCTATAGCCTTTCGGGATAGTCCCGTTAGAGTTTAAACTCTTGAATTTTGTATTCTTGCTATTACCGATAGAGGTCTTTTTCGCCCTCTTTTTAGGTGTCCAGCCGGTCTTCCCCTTCATCGTCGTCATTTTTCTTCTCCTTTAATTATACTGTCTAGCTCTCCACTTTCATCCATAGCCAGCAAATGTGTGCAGCCACCAATAAATTTTCCATCCAAAAAGATTTGTGGTATTGTGGCACACCCCGTTCTTTCTTTCAATAGATCGCGTGCGATCTCATTCTTAGCTATGTCAATAACTTCAAAATGGGCTCCCTTATACATGAGGAGCGTTATCGCCTGCTTGCAGAAATCACAATAATTTGCTGAATAAATTTTAAACTTTTTCAACTAACACCTCGGCAAGCCGTTTCCTATATTCCTTGATTAGTCCACGGTGATGCCAACGAGACTTTGAAGTTCGACCCTCTTGCAAAGAAAGTTTTACATGGTTATTAATTTTTTTAGCCATGCTCTCAATTTTACGATTTTCGGGCAGCTTCTCCAAGCTTATTGTTCTGCCTCCTTCCGCTGGCTTCGCACCTTCATAGGCATCATCAAAAAAGGGAATATAAAACTTCCTTCCCTTCTTGGAGGAATAAAAATCCTTACGGGCTTGAACTTCGGTCCCGCCCAAACTTACATCGCGCGTCTGAATGGTTTCGTCGCCTTCAATATACTCAAATCTGAAATAGGGTTCCACGAAGCCTTCTTCCGACGTTGGATCTTCAGAACGTTTCATTCCCCAAATAATAGCTTCCTGTCCATATTTCATCCCCAGATCAATGGCATCTTGGCGAGTTATATTTGGAACAAGAAAAGAGTTCTCTGGTCCTCCGTAAGAGCCCTTAATAGGAATCACACCATAATTCGCCGCAACCAGATCAGCCATCAAATTTTTATTAGCCTCTCTGTTCTCCACAGGGCTCCCTGTTTTGCCACCGGGGTTCTGGGCAGTCAAAATACCCACCGTGTCAATGGTAGGCACAATCCCCAACATCATTTGGCGTACACGAGAATATCCGGCTTCATTAATAAGGTTCATGTACTTTAACCTCTTAACCTCTCTGATGCATTGCCGTATTGTTTCTTCCAATATCATATTTCAACCCTCTAGCTGTCTGCTCCCAAAACAGATTATGTAATTCTCTTGTACTAAGTAGATTGTTTCTCCCTCAAAGGTAAACTCTTGCAACATCGAACGAGGAAAAATTACAACATCCCCCTTGAACCAGTGCTCGTGGTAACTAGCATCTTCTGTGACCGTTGCCGCAGCGTACTCGCTCTGCTGTCCGCGAAAATCATCAGGAAGTATAACCAACGAGCCCGCGTCTGGCTCTTCTTTATCAAATAATTTTACAAGTATATGTCTGTTTCTTCCATGAAATATCATCTTATGCTCCTTTTGCTTCAATATATTTGTTAATCACGTTTTTGTGAACTTCGTATTCACTATGATCGAGAAAAGAAGTTATAAATTGGTTACACCTCTTGCATCGAAAACGAATTGCAATATTGCCTCCAAGCATTGCCTCAATGTGTCCAGTCGGATAATAAACATGTGCGCCGCGCACACATGGGCGAATTAGCTCAGCCCTAGAAATCAAGTGGTTAAAATTCACTACACGCCTCACAATATTAACTTAACAGAATGTAAAACAAATGTCAAGAAACTTTAAATATTAACTTCACACGCCCCACCCGCACAAGCAATTTCGCTCTGCAAGCTTGTATTGTCTCGGGTCTCGATAACGTTCTCAAGATTAACCATCTCAAGGCTTCTCATCATTCGATTATAGGTAAACTCGTCGCATTCTTCAAAAGGAGCCTGTATATAGGAGCCCCCGTCATACGGTAAAACTGAGAGTCCATTATAGCAATTTTTGTTCTCCCACATCCATTCTCCTACTTCTTCCCATTCTTCTTCCTTAATCGTAATGGTCGCACTTACGTTATGAGTATTCTGCCCTTTACGATGACCTACTTTTACCCATTCCTCGCTGACACGGCGCACCCTTTCCAAAAGCTCTAGCGCACTCTCCGAACGCAAAATAGCGTCGGTAGGCGCCTTTTGGGGGACCGAGATAACTGCTGTATCGTGGGGGCGAAAATATTCGTCTTCTACCAATTCCGGATGATATTTAGCCAAATAGTTATAAATTGCCTCATTTTTACCAACGCGAAGACGACGGACATAATAGGGGGCGTGCCACGCATGAATCCCCGAAGAAGTGCCTAACGTCAAAGATGTTGTACCCGCTGGTTTGACACAAGTGGTACGAGCAGCGGGGCTAATATCAAGAAGCTTAGCAACGCGCATATTCTCTTCCTTAACCACTTTCGCTGCGGCTTTCATATCAAGCTCAAGAACCTTCCCCGAAGCGATACCCGTCATAGAGACTCCGATAAGTGCATCCCGTTCTGTGGTCCGCTGCCACACGGGGCGTAAATAGTGAAAATCAGTATAAGAAGATTGCAATGTGCCAATAAAGGCTGCCGCACGAACACGATCTTCGTATTCCTCCTGCGACTCTACATTAGAAACATTCACTTCAGTCAAGTTACAAAACTGGTAAGGACGCAAAGCAATCTCACAACAGGGATTAGTCCCCCAATCCTTATCATAAGTAAAATAGAAGCCGGGTTCTCCTGCACCGCTTGCCTTCACCCGTTTCCATAAATCTATGAAAAACTCTTTGGTTATCATATGGCGCATCAACATTACTGAATTATTGGCTCGACCCCGCTGAGGATTCTTTTCCCACCAATTGGCTGTCTTGCACGCAATCATTTCATCGTCTTCAGCCGAAAACAAAGAAATAAGAGCAGCACGACGAATGCCTCCTGCCAACACTGCATCTGCAATATAACATACCATATCATGCACCTCGATGGGACGCAATTTATCTCCATTTTCCTTCGACTCAAGAATACCCTCCAGCTTCAAAAGACATTCTTTGAGAGGCTGAGGACCAGGAGCTTTCCCTCCCGAAGTTACCAGTCGTGCGCCCTTGGGTCTAATATCAGAAAAATCAAAACGCAGTTTGGATGTGCCACGAAAATAAGATAAAACAAGAGCCTTAACAGCATCAGCCCAGCCCTCAATAGAGTCCCCCACTAAATAACGATAAGTACGCTTTCCGCTCGGTTTCCGAATTTCTGGCAGCTTTTCCACATGATGCCTCTGCACAGAGTAGCCAACCCCAGTGCCTCCCAGCAACAAAAACATAATTTCACCAAATGCACGGACATCATCGATAGGCATATAAGCGCAATTAAAAATACGATTAGGAGCAACAGCAATCGGCTTACCCCCAAATTGCATAGAACGCATTGAAGGAAGGACTTTCTTGTCGTATACAAATTTATATGCTTCCCTGATTTCTTTCTTTAGCTTTGGATATTTTTTTATGTGCATCGCTCGATTACGATCTACCAATTCTTTATAAAGTTCTCGCCTTTTCTTGCGCCGACGGAAGCGTGCATATTTCATGTGGACCGTAATATCCGACAAAATCTGTTTTGATAATTCCATTACTGATGTTTCTCCTTGCCTTTAAATTTCTTATACTTTTCTTTTAGACTTTCGGCTTGCGACTTCATGTTCAATTCCATCTCTTCACGGGAGATTCGTTGTAATACTTTAATTTTTACATTATTAGTATCCATAACCATCGGATAAATAATACCATCTGGTCCATTTCGATTTTTAGCTACAAACATGCGCGCCGTTTTCGCCATTTTATCATCGGCTGTTCGCGAAACTGAAAAAATGAAGTCCGATACAAAACACTTGTTGAATGCTTCTGAAATGGACTCCATCGTAATTACTTCGGCGTTCAAGCCACTCCGATTGGTTTGTGATGCGGTCCAAACTGGACATTCTAGCTCCTGTGCGATTGCTCGTAGCTGTTCATAAATAGTTTCCAGCTCATGTCTTTTCTCTCTTTGAACAGAAATTGGTCGTAATAAATCAGCATAATCCACAATAACCATGTCGGGTTCAATCCCTCTATTTCTGAGCCTTTCCATGTGTATTTTAATCGAATTAATGGACGCTGATTTAGTAGGATATTCTTTGATTATCAAACTCCCTTCTAATTCAGATACTTTCTCATAAATATTCTCCTTGAATGAGAACACATCATCAAGGGGCACCCCAGTAATGCAACTATCATAGCGCGTACCAATGCTGGTATCTGACAATTCCAGCGTATAATGAACTACAGTTTTGCCCGACTTAATCGCCTGTGACCCCAAATGCACAAGCACCATTGACTTGCCGGCACCCGTGGGCGCGATTACAACTCCAAGCTCTCCTTTGCCCAGTCCTCCTTTACAGACAGCATCTATTTCATCCCACCCTGTTGTAATTGGATTTCGAGTTTTAACCTCAAACCGGCGCTCAAAATCTTTCAGATAGTCATACCCAAAATCATTAGAAGCCCCCAATTTAAGAGCATCATTAATCTCTTTGGATATCTCATCAAACGAAGCGGTCTGAAGAAGACCCACTGAACGCAACATCGCTTCCTTCAACTTCTGCTTCCGACAGAAATCCAAGGAGGCAGCTTTAATGTACTCGGCTCCTTCAACTTCTACATTAAAGATGCGAGTAAAATAATCGCGAATCTGTTTCTTTACCGATTCATTTTCATTGTCCAGTTCTGTCCGCAAAATGGTAATCATTATCTTGGAAGTTGGGTGAACGCCATATTCCTTGCGATATTCAAATACTTTTTTTACGAACACCCGCAGATATTTAAGTTCCAAGAAGTTTAAATCCAAAACCTCTGAAATCTGATCTGAGAAAGGTCGGTCTAGCAAAATTAACTGGCACAAACTTTCTTGAAATGTCTTGCCAAAACGACCAAAGTCAGTCTTTTCTGACATATGTATCCCCCCATATTTCCTACAATATAATCGGTTTAAAGTGTTGTGTCAAACCTATTATATTAGTTATTTTTATTCGCTACAGTCCGCCGGAAAAAGGCAAATAGATCTGTGCAGTCCCACGTACCAAAACCATCTTTCATCATCAAAGCTTTGGTGCCCGTTTGATTGAACTCTGGCACAAAATTATCTAGAGCATAACGCATTCTCATCTTGCCCTGTGGCGAGATTGCTGGAGAATAAAGTTGCATCAGCCCGTAATTCTCGGCGATCAGCGTCCTATTTTCCATGACATTTTTATAAATTTTGAGATCACTCTCAACATTTTCACAATGATTTATAATATCCTCAACCAGATATGCCTTGTCCTCGGACAAAAATTCAAAACGCTTTGCCACAGATGCAAGACCCACGCCACGGACGCCAGCAAGATTATCCGACCTATCTCCCACCATGGCTCTCGCCAGAGCAAAGTTGGTTGGATGAATCTTAAAGTCCTCCAGAATGGTATTCCGACTTACCACCTTCTTTTGAATGGGGCGAAAGACAACCGTTTCAGAGTCACAAAGCTGAAAGAAATCCTTATCGCTTGAAACGATAATCTTCTGCCAGCCTCTATATTTTTTGTCCTGTACGACATAAGAAATCACATCATCAGCCTCTACCGCTTCAAGCATTAGCTGAATGATTGGTGTGTTGTTCAAATATTCAATAAGCCTCCCCTGTTGCCAGATTTTGTTCTCATGCTCTTGAGCCTCTGACAAGACCCGGATATCTCGATTCAGCCGAATAGGCGAACGACCTTCCTTGTAATTTTTGTTCTTTGATTTGCGACGGCGAGATCCTCCCGCCCCATCCCAACAAATAACTACCTCGTCTGGCTTCGTGTCACGAATCAACTTTTGAAGAATCTTTAGAAAACCTTTCAAGCCCCCGATGGGCTGTCCGTTAGTGGACAAAGAAGGGTCAACAATATACGCCCTGAAATACATGTTCAGAGCATCAATAACCAACAGTCGTTTCATATCTTTTTCACCTCAACCGCATCTTTATCTGCGGTATAAATAACTTTCTTAATTCCAACGTGTCTCATAGCTTCTTCGCACATCTGGCATGGTTTAGACATTCTAAAGCCGCCGTTCTTGCCGATACGCACAACATATATTGTTGCTCCTCGCGTGATAGAGCGGTCAAGACCCAAAATACACCCAATTTCAGCATGAAGAGTCGCATGACCATAGTTACGATTGCGAAAACGATAAGCCCAGCCCACTAAACGGTTTTTATTTTTAGACATATTACGAACGGAGCCGCCCTTGACTAGAACAGCACCATGACGATAATCATCGTGGTCCGATTCAAAGGCGGCTCTTTTAGCGACTTCTAAAAATCGCTTTATTCTCTTAGATGGTCTCAAATTACCTTCTCTAGAGAGAATATATCACACTTCTAGTAATTTGTCAAGACTTTAAAGGCGGATTCTAACCCCCACGCCATGGTGACCATGGTGACCATGATGCCCGTGGTATCCGTAGTGTCCTCGGTGTCCTGCCACAAAAACCACACTGGGGCGGTGACTGTGACCTACATAACTTCGAACATTATGACACCTCTTCTCTACGACATCCCTGTAATAGCCGTGTCTAACAATATGTCCATGACTATCGCGCGCCGGTCGGACCCACTGCTGTCCAACCGTGACGTTACGACACTTCGTAGTGACAATGGTATTGTTGTGTGCCTCTGCTTCCACAGCAAAGCCTAAGCCCATTACGATAGCAAGTGTTACTGCAATAATTTTAATCATTCTTTTCTCCTTTTCGCCTTTATTAGACGATTTATTTATTGATTTATTCAATTATTGTCGATATTTTTCCCGTGCTCCCTTTCTTCGGTTTTTCGACTACTATATTAATTAGACGCGGAAAGAGTATTTTCATTTAAACCCTCATCCATATTATAAAAGTTTTTTGCTTCGCCCTCTCGATTTTCAAACTTCTGGATCACCTCGCGATCCATAATTTCCAAAACACGCTTCTTAAACTTATCGTCTTCAAGCGCAGTCATCCACTTAGAGGGTTGGAACTTGGTAACAGTGCCATCATCATATGCTAACGAATACCACGAACCCGAATTAGAAAGGTGCTTAGAGCCCTTAATAGCTTCAAACCATGATTCTTCATCTTGAATGCCAATCTCGTCACCCCATAAAATCTTAAAGGTACACTGACGACCCTGCGTTCCGAAACGAGACTTCTCCAGCTTTACTTTGACTTCGGAACCAATTCGATATCCCTTATCATCAACAACAAAACTTGCCTTTGCTTTCCGACCCGTCAGCCAAATACGAAGGGAATAAGCATAGATCATAGCCTTTCCACCCGGTGTCACATAAGGCGTCGTCATCGCGACGGCAGGCGAGCGTGTAATATTCGTCTTCAACTGGTTGAGCACCAGAAAAGTAGATTGTGTATTAGCAATCGGGACTGTCAGCTTAGACATCCCCTTCGCGAGGATGCGAGCTTTCACAGCCATTGAAGACTGTGGGTTAAAATCACCCTCGATATCAGAAATGGCTGGCGTCAGCGCCAGCGAATCCCAAATGAAAAGCATACGGTTCTCGTTTGTGCCAAGAAGCTCTTCAATCGTCTCCAAAACAAACTCTACCGATGTAGCTTGAACGTAAATTAACGAGTCAAGGTCACAGCCCGTATCTTCCAGAAACACAGGATCAATAGCAGATTCTGAATCAAAATAAACCACATCAACGCCCATCTTCTGAGCATTCGCGGCAATCTGCGCTGCCATATAACTTTTGCCAGTAGATTCGAGACCCGCAATTTCTGTAATCTTTCCAATTGGAATGCCGGCACGCTTGCCCTTACAAATCATAGAATCAAGCCACCTCGAACCTGACGGGATCCATTCTTTGACTTCTGTTGGGTTCTCGTTTCTTAAATTGTGCGCGACAGCCATGCCAGCTTTCTTATTGATAATGCCACGCATTTTATCAATAGATAATTTACCCGCTTTTACTGCTCTAGCCATTTTAGCCCCCTAAAAATTTAAATAAAAGAGGCACCTGATAACCCTGTGCCTCCCTGTGGGTGTTTTTTGGATTACTCGGTAATATCTTTATTGATCTCGTTATTTGCTTCCTTCACATCAACGGCAGGAACAGCCTTGCGATTTTCATCACTAGAGTTGTTTTCCGCAGTCGAGTGCGCGTCAGAAGTAACAACGATCTCATCACTTGCATCAGTCGAACTATAAACAAACAGTCCAAGCAAAGCAATTGCGATGACAGCAGTGCCGCCAAAGATATAATTACGATTTGTCACTATACTATCCTCCTTATTCATTAGTTTCTGTGGTTGACCCGGTATCTGAACCTGTGTCTTCTCCGGTATCAGTGCCTGTATCAGTGCCTGTATCAGTGCCTGTATCCCCAGATTCGGTTGTGGCAGTATCACCGCACACTTCCTCCTCCGCACAACCAGGAACAGAAATGGCAACCAACATAATGGTAATTCCCGCAAAAGCACTCAAAAAGGGCATACGGTTAATAAAATTAAACACTCTTAACATTCAACTTTCTCTCCTTTATAAAAAAGAGGCACCTTTAACGCCGTGCCTCAACCTGCGCGTCGGCTATGATTTCGGACGCATCGCTCTAGCCGAGAAGCAACACGCGCCCCCCCACTCTGGTCTGCGGGGTCCACTTGACACCCCCAGACCAATGCTGCGGGGTGCGAGCCATGAACAACTAGGCTCTTCGGGCGAAAAGTGCGATATCACGCACTTTGTTGTAGAAGGTCATCAAAAGCAGCCTTCACCTGATCAGTCTCAGTTGAAGAATACTTAGAAACCTCCTTACCATCATTGGCTCCAGCTTCACCCTCAAGCCACTCATCGAGCATCGCGCCAACCTCTTCGGGAGTCTTACGGTCGAAAAGTGAATCGAACTCGGGGATGCTTTCAAGAAGCTCTGCACACTTGCCAGGACCACCAAATGCATCATCGCATAGTGGCGAAGTCCGACGGCGAGGGGTGATAGTGGTTTGCGGATAGACTGCGCCTGGTGGCTTACCATACTTGATAATAAGATCCGTGCCATCCTCAGTATCCGTAATATCCCCATAATCAGGGTTCAGAACCAATTCGAGAAGCTGTTGATAAGCCATCTTACCAAAGCCCCAAATTCGGACACCCTTGTCCTCTTCGCCACGAACCAAGACAGGAGCAAAGAAACGTTGCCGCGCCATAAGATTCTTAGCCATCTTAATGCTGTCCTCCGTACCCTCACTAAAGAGGTTACGAATGAAATCATCAAGGGGGTCGCTATCACCGAAATTCTTCTTCGGACTCAGAAAACCATTGTTGTTTCCGAGATTATAATGGAACCAGAAATCCTTAAAAGGGTCGCCGTCAGCAGTGGGAACAATACGAATTGTTTGTTCTCCATCTTGGGGCTTCCAAAAATTGTTATTTCCGCCCCTATTTTGTAGTGCTGCGAGCTTTGCTCGCATCTTATCTATATTAATACCCATTTTTTTCTTCCTTTTGATGTTAGAGTCAAAACGGCTAATCTTCCGTTCTGCTATATATAATGTATCACGCATTCTTGAGCCTGTCAAGAAAATAATCAAACTTTTTTACGTCGCCCTGAACGGTATCCCAATTAAAAATTCGGAACCCTTCTCGGTCAATATCCCAAACAAGTTCCATGCCCTCCTTGAGAGCACGCTTTTTACCGGTGCCCTTGATGTGCGGGGCAAGCAAATTCTTGGGCATCTCGTCAGTGCGGATAAAGCGAATTTCTCGTTGCGAGCCATCCTTTTTTACAAATGTAGCTTTATAGCCAGTCATTAATTACTCCTTTTCTATCTGAACGTGTGGCGTATGAGCCATACAAAAAACGAAATTTTGATCGTAGTCACTAGAATAAATCGCATATGAAGACTTAGCATCTTCTTCTTCTAGTCCCTTAACTTGCTGACTTATTTTTTTCAGCAATGTGCCGCTCGATGTTAAATCCTCACTTTTCAGGAGATAATAATAACCCTTTTCTCGAACAGCGTCAAGGGGGAAAAGTAATTTTTCTTCATCACTCTCAAAATCCACAACCCCAATTGTCGAAATGCGAGAAGTTGACTTTGTTTCATTTATTTTTCCCATCACGGGTTCGGAATGCCTTAAGACATTCAGCATGTGAAAAACCCAAACAATAAACTCATTCAACTTATCGTAATAGCCGATAATTGGTATATCTCCCAAAATACCCTCAACCACAACATTGTCGATAACAATAAATCTCTCAAATACGGCTGAGCGTGCATACTCTTGCAAGACGCCGAAGCATACACGATGCATTCTTATTTTTATATCTTCCAGTATGTCCAAATTTGGTTTGATATAGAGGATCGTAATCTTGCAATGTTTGATTTGTTCCAATATTGCCAAGCACGCACCTGAAACTTTGGCTCCACCCGACACCACAAATACCACTTCGTCCTTAACGTCGCGGAAGAACGCCTTCATGAGTGGCGCACTCTCTTCATATCCTTCGGGGTTATCCTGCTCTCGAATATTAAAAACTCTGCTTACTTCGTTAGAGTCCCCATAGCCCTCTAAAAAATCAAAATCTCCCTCGATTCCAGTATTAATCTTATAGCTAGTATATTGCGGGTACTTGCTTAAAGCTTCAGCAACCGCGCATCCCGCTGTGCCCAAACCAATGACATTCATTAAGCCCTCAATTCTTTTGAGACTGCCTCCAACGCTTTTGCGTTGTTTTTGACAATCTTATCAATCTTCTTCGTTAACTTATCACGTTGAGCGGGATCTTGCAACCCTAAAGCTTTCTTTTCTATCCTTTTGCTTGTTCTTTCAAGATGTTCCCCGAGACCCTCCTCATAATTCATGAGAATCTTAGAGAGCACATCAGCCGATCCCATATAGCCATTCATTTCTAAAGTAAGTGCCAATCCCTTAATCCCCTGTGCGAGCTTACGAAGAGAAATTTCACCTGTCATTCCCCCATGCTTTTCCAGTGTAGGATGAATCTTAATGTTCTCAGCCTCCAACACATAGCGTGCGATATCAAGCAAGAAAGTCTTAGGACTTTTACTCACGATCTCTAGCTCCACGCCCTTACGTTGTCTTCCGGTCACAAGACGACCATCTTTAGTACGAGCTATCACTCCTTCGGTGCCAATGGTCAGCGGAAATAAATCCCCGAGAGCTTTATAAAGTTTGCCCATCGTATAACCCTGAATCCCTCGTTCTGGTGTATAGCGAGTAGAGAGCCACTCCGCATAATCGGGAAAAGTAATGATAGTATCCACCTGGACCAACAAGCCGGAATGAGCTTCCAAAATAACCATAAAGGGGTCAGCATTTTCACCAAGAGTTTCGTAAACATCTACCTCTGGTGTCACCATATCGGAGTTTAGGAAACTAACGAAGAGTTTGCGATATTTTCTTTTCATTGCGTTCTCTTCTTTCCTTGCCTCAGTATAAGACTCGCTCGCAGACGGAGGGGGAGGAAACTCAACCAAATAATCGACATCTCCGTAAATCACGTCACTTCCATCTTGTAAATCTCTCTGTGCATATGAAACAGAGCCCACGGGCTGGAGGGCACGAACAGATGATTGATTTTCTTTTTCCAGCCACTTATTGAAATCAGCAAGAACTCTCTTATATACATCTATTGCCCTCACCACCAATTGTGGAGTCAAGCGAGCATCTGTTTTAGTTGATTTTATCCCGCCTTCATTAAGAAAATTTTGCCACGCTTTCGTGTATTCCATCATATATCTCCCATCTATAATTAGGCTGCAATACCGTAATCGGAACCTTCTTTAACGCCGACCATATAAGTTCCAAGCCGAGTATCTGCAAAAATTTCTTGCATCTTTTTCAAAAGGTGCATTTCATTCCTGTCCATATCTAACACAACCTCATCGTGAATAACAAAAGCAATGTTGGACTTAAAAGTCTTGAGAAACTCATCCAACTTTACAGCTTGCTCCATCACCATATCAGATGTGGTACTCTGGATTAGGTAGTTAAGAGCCTTCCGCTTGTCCACTTCAATCTGTCTCCCATAAATAGTAGTGACAGTAGTACCATCCCAGCATTCCTTCAGAACACTCTCACGATCGTAGAAACGACTCGACAAATGGTCCTTTGAATCAGGATTATAGAGCCATGAAAAGAAGCGTTTTTTAGCCTTTTCTCGGCTTCCAATTTTACGGTATACATTACATCGGTTCCATTCGTGGATGTCCCCCAGCGGCTGCTCAGAGCCACCAAGAGCCACCAAAGTTCTCAATTCTGCGCCGTTAAAGTCAAAACTGACGAAAAAATGGTTTCGAGGTTGAATAATCGAACGTAGTTCTTTGGGGAGAGTCAGAATAGGAAAACTATTCTTTCTCGTTGTCAGCCTTCCAGTTTTGGTCCCAAACAAGTTGTATTTACAATAGGGTTGAACATTTCGAAGCTTTCGAACTTGTTCTCGAATAGATTTCCGATGCATTTGTTTCTTCATTTTGAGCGAATTCAATTTCAACTTTTGAAAAGCAATCTTGTGAATCAAACTATTGGTCGCCAACAAGTGATCATAGTTTACAGGTCGGTCATAATTCTCAAAAACAAACTTACAAATTTGATCTTTCATATAACAATAGTCCTTCAAAAATCTTTCCGGCACAAGATCAAAAAAACAGTTATCGTCAAGAGATATCTTTGCTTCAACAAAAGACCTCACGAACGCTTGAAGCCTAGCATTCACAAATTGCCAGTCGTTTCGAAGAGGCTCAGGGCAAACTTCGTCCAAGCCAAGCCCGCAATAAAGATAAGCATATTCAATATCATATCCTTCCAAGTAAGAAGCGTATGACCATGTGTGTGTCCCCCCAAAACAATCAGGGATTGCGTCCTCGCCAAATAATAATGTTCCATTATTGTGAATTCCTGTGTAGATGCCTACACACTCTTGCTTGCTATCTAATGTTTGAAAAAGCACCCGCACCTCAGTATAAGACGGTATTTTCAGAACGACCAATCATACTAATTATATTGCCCGTTTCTCTCGAATCATATTTACCTTCTGAACCCAGAAGCTTAACCCACTCACTGTATTGATATGATGTAGGCGTATTTACAAAGCCCCTAAACTTGTAATCAATATAACTCACTGCTTTATCAAAGTCAACACTTTCTACAAGATCTTGTGCGTTTTTTATAATCTTGACCTCTTCCGCTTCACTGAAGGCGACGTTACTCTCCATGTTTTTTATTTGTATGTATTTCCCTATCCAATAAGAGTCATCGTAAACATCCTCCATCGAGCTTGTTAAACGCTGCCGATTTATCACCTTATAATAGGTACGTCCGTTTTTTTGATACGGTATGCGGGTAAGAGGCTTATTTATAGCCACCTGATTGTAAAACCTGACCATCAAATTTCTCAGAGAAGTAATGTCAGTTTTAGTAGTTCGCCTATAATAGCGAGCGAAAAAACTGTTCAAATCAATGTTTTCTGGATATCGTTTTTGGATATATGCCTTCATTTGAGACGACTCAAGATTGGCGACCAATCTCCACGGTGCGTTCTTGTCAACAAAAAAACCATATTCTGCTGCCAAGTTTTTGTGGAACTCAAACCTTCTATTGTCAAGAAAAAACTCTTGCTTCTTTTCATCATCTCCGTGGTCGAACTCTCCCACTTCTATAGCGAGCCCCGTACTCAAAATTGAGGAAAAGCGCGATAAGAAAAAAGCCGACTGATTAAGCGGAACAGCCGGGGCAAGACCTACGCCGACAAACTCCATGAAGATTTTCATAAAATCTTCAAAATCAGATATTTGGTCTATTTTGTTCCTTGTAATTAAGTAATCCTTAAAAAGTATATCAAAAAGACTTTTAACATGATCGTTGTATTTCTTCCCCACATCAACATACGCCCGTCCAATCTCATAAGGTCCAATGTATTGTTCCTCGGAACCATCTAAGTTGCCCAGAGGCAAACCCCCATCTTGTATCCTCATGGTTGCAGTTCTTAAAAGGTCTTTAAAGGCATCCACAACAAAATCAAAAGCCCAAAATATTTCTTTTGACTTTGAAGGAAGACGCTGAAAAAGCTTTTTGTCAGGTAAAATTATATTTTGCTCCGCATCTATCCTTCCATAAAACAAACTCTCAAATAACCAAAAATCTTTTATCACCTTATCGCTAGGCTTAGGAGCATCAGTTTCATATGCATAAAGCCGATATGCCAATCTTTTATGAAAAAGATCAGCCGCACCTGAAGTCGTATTTTTTGCATCAAATTTTCTTTTTATTGGCATTATTAAAGTCCCAATGCTCCCCACCATCCTGCGGGCTCGACAGCCGGACATTTCGCTGATTCATCATCAGTGCCATACCCCTTGCGTTCGCCACGATCTGCCCCACTATTGTCATAGCGACATTTAATTTTAGTTTCGTATTTCCCGTCTTCTAAATAGCCGCCAACTTCTGTTATTATGTGATAGCCCCCAAGCCCCATAATAAAAGCTATTGATCCTCCCGTCCCATCCTCGCCTGGTCCCACATCTGGCGATCCAACTCTATAATCAGGATCTGTATTAAAACCCAGCCCCCTTGGCTCAATCCACAAATATTGACCAGGGTAATAAAAGGGTGCTCCAAAAGTTGTAATTTCAACATCGTACACAGATGAAAGTTGATCAAATGGACTATAACCTCTGTGCGACTGATACCTCGCCTCCCTCAAATAGGGTTGGTTTGTTTTAGAAAATTTAGCCGTTTTTAAAATACCTCTATCCTCTCCGAAAGCAAAGTGGTGAATCCCAATATGTTTATCATAATCTTTTCTATTTGTATAGTCAGAATCATCTACAGCAGATTTAGAAAGATATGAGAGTGACGCATTTTCAACAAACACAACAAGATAATTAAACAGATTAGTTGGGTCTACATTCGACTTCCTGAATGTAAGAGGGTCCATTTCTGTAACCACAGAGAGATCAACTGTTCGGAAGTCTGAATATTTCATCCTTGAAGGAAGCGGGGGCACATAGTGGTTTTCCATCCACTCCTCTAGGGGGTCTTCCTCCTCTATAGAGGGAAGGCTTATCGAAGCCATCCTCAAAATAAGCCTTTGTCGTTTCGCCTTATCATTATTTAACCATGGACTGTTCATGGCGTCGTTAACAGCCATATTCACTAAATCTCGTACAAAATTCATAAGCGGATAGCTGTCTCTTCTTGGTTTAATCACCTTTTTAAACCAAAAATTCTTAAAAGTTTCAAAAGCAATGGGAACGTCAGCTAAGCTTATAGCTATGTCTTCTCTGTGGTTCATTGGATTTTCAATATTTAATGAGCCCAATAGAACTTTGACCTTCTCCGTAATCGATGGTCCCCACGATGAACTACTCGCATCTCCAGACAATGCCGAGAGCGCCGCCCATTCCACGAGATCCCCTAAAAACAAATATGCAATATTAGTGTTCTCTTCACCAATCTCAATGGGTAGATCCTGAACCGTCTTCCACTGGTCCACAGGCTTTCCCAGTAACCCCTCCTTCATAGTATCAAGGCTCGACGCCAGGGCGTTTGCCTCATCGTAAGTAACGGTGCCACTTTTCAACATATCGGCAGATATAACCGCTGACTCGTCTGGATCTTTTTTTGCAAAAGCGCGAAGGGTTTTACCATCAATCGTCATCCAAAATAACCTTTTATTATGCGTCAACTGAGTGATAGCCATTCTATATTTAAAAGTCCTCATCTGATCGTTAAATACAGACAAAGCCTCTTTTGCCTTTTTTGTGCTCTCGTCGTCACAACATGCTTGAGCAATATGTATGTACCATCGTAAAGCTGCCGTTATCTCTGCTGGCGTGCCGTTCACAGCAGTTTTGTCACCGAAGATCCGCGCCCAGTACGAATCGCCGAAGCCTATATCAAATTCTTTGTTTATACCGCTTTCCAAATTTAAAACGTCAGACTTTTGGTCTGTCAACAAGCCAGATAATCTCGCTCGGTAATCCAAAGTTAATGTAAAAGTGCCATCATCTTCAAATGCAAAATCATGATCGATCAACGTTAAGATGAAAGCATAGTTAGCATTTTTTCCGACTTCCTTAATAGTCTCGTTGGTTATCGAAGAACCCCCTGATGACATATCTGCCCATCCCACCACCGCTTTTATTTCAAATTCTATAGGATTAAAAGTATCTCTGGGAGCAGGAACGCTGCCAACGTCACACCGTGCAATGGCAGCCATATCAATCCCAAGACCCGCAGCATCAACAACGTCTAAATTTGGCACTTCAGCCGCCACCGAACCGGGCGCCGGATCACCAGCTTTTTGCTTTCTTGCCCTATCAAACAAATCAATGTAAGCATATGGTGTGCCATCTGCTGCATATCTTACCCTCAAGAGTTCCGAGAAATTCTGAAACCATAAAACAAGTTTTGCCTTAACATCATTTCTTACTGTCGCCGGGTTGGATCCAATGAACTGATAATCGAAAGACTTAATACCAACACCAGAGGTTGTAGTTTGGTCCAATATATTTAATGCAGGCGCCGGAAAAAACGGCGGCCTCCAATTTTCATCACCAGGCGACCTATCCATACGCATAGGAAATTGAAGTTCTATTTCTTTATCTATCTCGCCGCTTTCATCATATAAGGTTTTATATATTCTTATCATAGGAACAAAGTTAGAAATTTCATGAGGCTTCATCTCTATAAAATGAGTGGAACCGGAGACCATGGTAAGCTTGTTGATAACCCCAGCAGGTGGTCCTGCTAATTTTATAACCTTCTTAAAATTTCCATAATTAAACCTATCTGTGGTTTGTGCCAATGAAAAATCCACAAAAGCCTCTATGTTATACATCATAAAGGACTGCATTACAGTCCTTTGGCGAGCAGCAGTTAAATCCTCGAATGCTGGCTCCTCTTTGACTTCCGATTCTTCTGCCGCTGTCTCTTCTGCGCTCATCTTTTATACCCCAAAAAAGCCAAGCACTCTCTCCACGGGAAATGGAATTCTAATTGTATCTCCCACCTTCAAAAGTGCATCTGTCGGCTTTCCATTATACCATGCTATAGCCCACCAAAGTTTTGAACTACCATAATGCTTCTGAGAAAGCTTAGCATAACTATCACCGATTTTCCAGACATACTTGATTCTTACCAATTGTGCTCTCTGCTGAACTGTTATTTTTTTAAATTTTGGAGTTTTATAATGCCTTATTCTGGTTATATCTTTCTTTTCAAAATACTCTTCGTAAAGAGGCTCTTGGTTTATTCTTTTAGATCTGTTATCGTAACGAATTCCCATGATTATTCTATTACCTCTGCATAATCTGCTGCCGTATCAGAAACCTCATCAAGCTCTGGTATATAATCAGAAGCCTCATCAAGCTCTGGTATCCGAGCCGGTGGGGACACTGGCGGCGCTGGAAGTCCCCCATCAACGGGTCGAGACGCCCCAGACCGCGCATCCACATAAGGAAAATAGCTTCCCCCTTCATAATCCCCTCTCCAGTTTCCTTCCAGATCCCAACCAAGATCTTCCTCGTGCAAAACAGTAAATTCAAAACTTATTTTTATAACTTTCGGCGCAAGAGTGCCCGGTTGGTTATTTGAAGACCAGTCAATGAAACCCGCATCAATATCGGGAGCAAATGTAAAACCACCCACTGTCCCCAATAAGCCGGTCCCTGACACATCTCCCCTCGCCGAACCTTTACTAATCAAATTCAAAAACTTCAGCCGCAAAAGAGGAGCCTTGGCTATGGAAGTTGAACCCTGGAGTGACTCATAAGAGGGGTATAACATCCTCATGAGCAACGAACATTTGTCCAAATTTGTATAGGACTCAGCCACATCCGAAGCAGGGATAGAAAACCCCAAACTAATTGTTCTTTGCGTACCTTGGAAAGTCTGAATGGCATCATTACGTCCATAAACTTCTGTAGAATTCCATTTTGTTTTAAACGAGTCTGTATAGTCGGTCAGAAAGGCTTTAAAATGCACCCGTTTCCCGGTAGGAATGTGCTGAAAACTTAACTTCTTACCTTGCTCAAAATAACCATCGGTAGCATCATGTTGGTGTGTCCAGCTAGGCATTCAATAATCCCTCCTTGCTAAATAAATAGTGCATTACTTGAAATTATGATTGATTGATCTGTTGTTCTACTCTTGAGTCTATAAGCTCAAATAGTTTCCGCATATCACCCTTAATCTCGCTTGAAACATTTACAACTGTGGGAGCGCCCCCGCCTGCTCCACCTCCCACAAACGCAATAGCCTGATTCGGGGAAGTTCCCATTGCACTAATAGCTTCCACGAATTTAGCGGTATCCTTCATCGCCACGCTAAACACGACCGCTTTTTCTGTTTCAATATCGTTTATTGCCTCAGACATTTCACTTAACGCTTCTGCACCGGCTGAACCAAGCCCTGCTATAGCCCCCACAGAGCCCACCATCATTGACATTCCGGCGGCAGCAAGTCCGATACCTGTTCCAATCATCAGAACAGCGGCTCCAATCCCAAGCAATATCGGAAGAGCCACCCCAGCGACTGGCGCAAAAAATAAGAATGAGGTTGCCAGTGCCGAGAGCGCCCCCGCTAAGACAAACATGGATATAGCAGATTTAAAGATCTGAAGTGGACCAGCAACTGCAAAAAGCAACGCAAAGGATGCAACAACCAAGCCCAAGCCTGCACCCGTCATAAGCGCAGCGGCACCAATAGCCAGAAGACCAAGCACTGCTACCCAGCCTGCTGCCGCCATTGCCGCTCCGAGGGCGCCGATCGCAGGCGCCAAAAAGTAAAAAGCGACGGCGAGAATCCCAAACGAAACGGCAACACCAGCAATCTGACCACCTTCAAGTAAAGAAAAAGAGGCAACAAACAAAGCCAAGCCGGCTGCTGCAAGCAAAACTCCTGCACCCACCATCAATGCCGCTGCTCCGAATGCCAAAGTAGGACCAACAGCGAGACCGGATGCGGTGCCTGTAGCACCAATGCCACCGGCAGCAGCCACGCCACCGGTTCCAGTGCTTCCAAGCGCAACGCCAGTTGTTCCGGCAGTTCCCCTAAGCTTCTTCAGAACACTATCCAAAATTTTACTAACAATACTTGTTCCCCCCATTGATACGCTTGTTTCTATATTAGATTTTGTCAAGTCATCAATGTTTTCTATTGTACTTTCAGATTGTTCTGCAAGTTTCTCAAGAGCTTTTTCTTCCACCTTGGTAGCAACACTAGCTCCCAACTCAGTGATAGCTAATTTGACTGACTCGTTACCCAAATTACTTAACGCCTTCTCTGCATTCATAGCCGCCGCAGGAAATCTAACCAAAAGAAGTTCAGCAAACTTCTTAAATTGCCTATAAAGTAAATATGTTAAACCTGTACTCAAAATTATACCCGGCACCATCGCAGCAATAGCGCCCGTAATGCCCGTACCGCTCGTAAGCCCCATCGCAAGTGAGCGAGCACCATCTACGAGCCAATTAAAGGCAAACAAAAGCCCCTGAACAACTCGAATTAAAGGCTCTATAGAAATCATCACATTAAGAAACGCCGCATGTAATTCTTTTCCAACATCTTTTGTATATGCTGTCGCTTCTCTTAACTCTTCCATTTTATCGGCAGACTCACTAGACGCCAGCCCAAGAGCTTCAAGATCGCCAGCCATCAAAGCGCCCATATCAGACACTTCCATCCCCGCTGCGTCTGCAATGGCTTTCTTCTGATAAAAGGTCATATCTTCAAAGGCGACACCCGCATCGGAAACGGCGTCCCTTAACATAAGCATTCTTTCGGCTGGATCTGTTACCGAAACCATGTCAATGGTGTTCAAGAATGGACCACCAAGCATGGCGTTTAGTTTACCAACCGTTTCTGCTGCCCCTTCAAATGTATCAAATTTTTCTGTAATTCCCAGCAATGTTTGTAACTCAACGCCAGTTTTCTTTGCCACTTCCTTAAGGTCTATAAAGGTGTCGATTGCCTCTTTCCCAAAAGCAGCTAATTTAGGGGCTGCGGATGCAAATTCATCAGCCATTTCACCGGGTCCAACCTGCAATTCTTGTGCAGCCGTAAACAAGTGCCTTGATGCATCCGTTGCTTCATCCGCCGACATCGCAAGTGCCGTTGTCATAAAATGAATATTCTTTGTTGTTGTTGTAGCCGCAACGCCGAGAGCCTGCAAAGTTCCAGTTGTTTCAATTAACTCATTTTGGGTCGCCTCAGTCTGCATTGTGAACGCTGTCATATTCAAGCGCAAGTCTGTCATTACTGCCGCTGTCTCTGCTGCCGACTGTCCCGTACTGGCAAGATTGAGTGTATTTTGTGTTAACTGAAGATTAAAGGCGCGCTGTTCACCGGTTGCCTTATTGAATTCGGCATTTAAAGTGTTCATTTCCTTGGCGAGACCAATCACCAGTGTTCCCCAGCCCATCAAGCCTTGTTTCAAGAAATTTAAGGTATTTAAGCTTCCCTGAACGCCCTGAGTGTTCAGTCTCCAACTTTTAAAAGATTTCCGTAAAGCATTTTTTAATCCCATCTCTTTCTGGATAGTTAATGCAAGCGAGGATGCATAAGAATTTCCAACATCTGCATTGCCTCCAATTATAGGAGTTATGCCTGCCAACGACTTACCAAGATCTTTAGCTGTAGTTTTTGAATTTTCTTGCAGCTTTATTACTAACTTTAGACCCTCCGCGCGCTTTTCGTTTGCTTTATTATTTTTCTCAATTTCTTCTCGCTTTTTTAAGAGGGCTTCTACTGATGCGTCAGTTGCTTTGAGAATTCTATAATCAAGTTCTAGAAGCTTTTCTTTTAATCCTATTAGGCGAAGCTTTTCTTTTGCATCATTTGCATCAAGCTCAACAAGCTGCTTTTGATTTTCAATATTTTTCTCTAGCTGCTTTTGTTCTAATTCAAGTTGTTTTGTACTTCTGAATCTTGATTCAGTTACTTCATCTATTTCTTCTGGAGTTTTAGCCATTGTTTACGTCTCCCAACAACATCATTTGAACGGCCACTTTATGCCCGTTTCCCTCTCAAAAGACGCAATTGACTTTGTTAGCCTTGCTTTGTTGGAAGCTGCACGGGGATCGTCCAAGCCGTACTTCCTGGCAATATCAATATATTTCTTTTCACTGCCTATGGTCCTAGCAAATGATTTGACTTCTGTTGGCGTTCCTCTAATAATGCCTTTGAACATTTCTATGGGGTCTTGATCAAGAAGCGCACCCAAAAACATTCTTACAGCATTGCCAAAATTCCTAACAAGGTCTTCATTGATTCCGTCCCCACGCATGGCGGATAGGTTTATAACTATTGGATCTAATTTATCTTCGTTAAGCATTTACAAATGTCTCCAATTAACAGTCTCTTGTATAAATAGTCCCTAAAAAGAGAAAGATCGGAGGTTTTGATGCCTCCGATCTTTGTTTGGGAAAGTATTGGGGGGTTGCCTTCCCTTACCTTTTTCTCTTAGCCTTGTCCATCTCTTCTTTTTCCATCTTAAACTGCTTCTGCAAGCGCCTTACAAACCATTGACGAATTTGAATTGGAAGATTATAGGCTTCAAAAAAACTCCAACCTCCATGATACTTTAAAGCAAAGAAGGTCTCATACACGTTCTCGATATATTCGTCACTCAGTCCAAAAAAATTTGGCTGTCAGGGGCACCTCCATTTCGGATTCGAAGCCGCAGTTAGAACAAGAATATTCTTGTTTCATATCAATATTCGGAACAACTTTTTTATAAATTCCTCTAATATAGCGCGAATCAATTGCAGGCGCATGAGAAATAAAAGACTCAATTATGGCACGATTAGATTCACCGTTAATAGAGGTAATTACTCTCCTTAGTTGATCTGTCATGTTTGTTTCAGGAAGCTTCTTCTTTTTCTTAGATGCAGCAAGATTAGTAAGGAACTTTTCGTCCTCTCCCACAAGCAAACGAAGCTCTACAGTTGCTCCTGTAGTTGGAGGGGTTACTGAAAACCTTCCATTGGTAGTTCTTTCGATTTCTAAGTCTTCAAGATCTTCCCACGAATTTGTCTTAAGCTCCTCTAAATCAAAAACATGCTCTCCCTGTTCCCCACAGCTTGGACAAGTTATGTTAACACCATAATCGGCACCAAAACCACTAATCCGAGCAGCGATAATCAAAGCATTTTTGTCTCCAATAAGCATGTCAATCAATCTAATTGACTTATCAACAAGAATACTTTCAAGCATTCGATCAATGGCAACGCCTTTCTTTAAGAGCGACTGAGAAGTTAAAATATCTTCCTCTTTTGCCGTCATAAAACGAATTTCTGTCTGCTCTACATTGTGCAGCGGGTGACCTTCAGGATAGAATTGACCCTTAGATGGCAAATCCACGAACATCGTGGGAGTTGCGAAAGCAAGATGGGGGCTCCCTTGCGCCATGGCGGGTGCGCTCCCCTCTTGCGGTGGAGCGCCTACACGCTCCGGATTATTTCTCGACATTTACACCTCTTGTAAAATAAAATCTTATGGCTTCCAGACACTAGGGTTCATAATTCCCCCTTCGGCGATCATATCGGCTGCTTCCCCAACATAGCTGATATTGGGGGTTCCGGGGTTGACTTCCAGCATCGCCCAATCATAACGGATAGTTAATTCAATCGTAGACAGATCATCGTTATCATATGCTAGTTCGGAAAACTTAGCGCCCGTTAAGAATGGAGCGTGCAAAGTCCACTTCTCGATGAATGGCTTGTGAATATCTCCACTGTGGACGCCTTCAACCATCGCTATTGTAACAGAATTCAAAGCCCCAACTGCTGCCGCTTTTGTCGTCGTTGTCCCATAATCAGCAGTTGTTAAAATAGATGGGTCATAGCCAGAAGCCTTAATAATTTGAGCAGTTTGAAGAGCCGCATCAGGCGTAACAGGATCAACGAGAGTACAAGTTATTTCATCCCACTTAGTTCGTGTAGGATAATAAAAAGTATGATTTAAAAAGGAATGCTCAGTAGTCTCAATTGTAAAACTTGGTCTACTAACACTCTTCGCTATCCACTGGGCACCAAACTCCATGCTACCAATTGTAACTAAAAATCTATAATTTCTTTTTGGGTCTTGTGCTGTTGCATCTGTCCAAAATCCTGTACTGGGTGCTCCGCGTGCCATTATTCTTTTTCTCCTTCTACGTTAATAAGTAGTCGGGGCGATATAAATCACCCCTTTTTATTAGTCTTCGAACGCTGCTCCGGTCCTTGTAATATTGAAGTCAATCGCGATGAACTCAATCGCCCTAGCAGGCTTCAAGAAAATCTTGGCATACAAGATGTTTCTATCAATCAAGTCTGGCGTGGTAGTTGTCTCATCGAGAACGACCTTGAAATCAGTAAGACCTAAACGAATCTTCACACTAGCCAAAAGCGGCTCGACCTGACCAGTAAACCTCTGCCAAGTAACAGTGACATTCTGATCAAAAAGGATTGTTGACGCAATTCTCGAAACTTCCTTCTTGATGAAAATCATCAAGCGTCGAACATTAATTCGATCTAGTGCCGATGGCGTGACCTGAAGGGACTTCTGACCGAAGATAACAATTCCTTCTGCTGGGAAACTAGCGATTGGGTTAATATTCGCAGCATACAGGGTATCGCGGTCTTTCGATGAAAGCTTCTCGGTCACTGCCACAACAGGAATTCCGGCAGAGCCTCCAGTTAAGCCGCCTCGGTTAAAGCCAGCAGGAGCAAACCAAACTTCTGATTTTCTCTCAGAGCTTGCCAAGGTTCCGATTGCCGCAACCGATGGGGGTGCCCACAAGAACTGACCTGTAATAGTATCTTGAACCTGAACCCATGGATAATAGGTACAGCCATAGCTGCTATTTATGCTTCTGTCTCGCAACGCGGTGACAACACTTGCCAACGAAGTAGCTTGGACTCGGGTCTTGAAGTTACTAGCATTTTCAGTAAATGGCTGGTATACCCCTCTAAGGTCGATAATCGCCAAAGCGTCTCCACGCTCCTCACAAACGTTTATTACATGACTCGTCAAGTTTTCATTGACAACGCCAGGGACCGTAAGCATGTTCATTTCAACCCACTCTGGGTCTTTCACAGTGTCGATAGCTTTTTTGACGGTATTGTAAACTGCCTTATTTTTAACAGTTGCGCTTGTTCCGCTTGGGGTGAGTCGATACTCGGCAAACGGATCTTTATCCTTGATATTAAAGCCATCAGAACCTCCGTATAGAGGAAGTGTAAACTTGTCAAACCCAGAATTGAGAACTGCGGTGTATGAAGCCGACGTAACAGAGTCACCAGCACTCGTGGTGCCGTCCCTTCGATTACCGTTACGAGAGCCAGACATCCAAAAAGCGTTACCTAACTTGCCAGACGGAACAACAACGTCATCCAGCGTGAAAATCCATGAATATTCCAGATTGCTAGGGGGACCACTAATAGTGTCCAAGGCGATTTTAGACGGCGATGCCTCATTTGGAACCCCTCTCAAATAATCAGGATAACCATCATCATATGCCGTAGAATTTCTAGCAGAATCCCAAAGGTTTGTCTGAAGACCGAAGAAGGCGTCTTTTGGCGAACTAACACCGTGGTCAGAAGCCGAGAGACGTGTCAGGGGAGCCGGGAAATATACCGAAGCTGTGAAAGGATAATTGCCTGAGCCGCCAACACTAGAAGCGAATCCGCCTTGTCCTTTCTCGCCAAAACCGCCGCCTGCGCCGCGTCCAGTAAATCCGCTTGTCCCTGCTGCCCAAGTGCCCGCAATCGAGCCAGAGCCGACGACGAATGAATAGTGATCACCTGAATAGGAATCCATAGCAATAGTCGAGACACCGCTATCACCAGCAATTGGAATAATGCCGGGAAGGGGACCGACGACACCGGTAGAACCAGAAATCAGTGTAACACCATATGGTCGAACAGGACCAAACCCGCCGAATGGCAACGAACGTGCGTCCACAGCACCAATATCGGGATTCATTTCAACCCGAATAATATCTGATCGGTTGTTAAACTCGCCGTATTCTCTCATGCGAGCGTCTTCATAATCCCACTCGACATACCTGTCGCCAACCTTTCTCTTGATGAAGCTGGGCGATGTAGGATCAAGATTGCACCCCGTAAACCTTTCTACATAGACAGGCTTAGCATCGCTGTCGCTTGCCTTACGAATGGCGACAGTAAATGTGCCATACTTATTAAAGTCATCGGTGGATGCCTTAAGGTCCATAATGGAAATCTTATAATTATGCACGGATGTGCCAGCATCTCTCGCAATAAAGCGGAAAAGCTTTGTCATCTGGGTAGCATCATAAGCCGCATAATCGGTAGTCAAATCTTGACTAAAGATCCAACCTGTTTGTGCCGCCGTATAAGTAAACTGGCGCTCTGCCCACATCGGAGCAAGACCGGCTGCTCCGTCGTATTGATGGCCACCCGAGCTAGAGCCGATGCCGAGAATTATACCATAGTGAGTTCCCGTTGATGCGTTAATCTTTTCAAACATATAAGAGTCGAAGGACTCGCCAAGCCAATAAGTGCTCTCTCCCTTCTTCAAGACAGAAGTATCAGTAATGGTACTATTTGTAAGTGTCGGATCCGTGTTGAAAACCTTTCTAATATACTTGTCACTGTTACGATCGAAGTTGAAAGAAGTTTTCATCGCAGTCGCGCCCACACTATCAAGAATTTGAGCAGTAAAGTTCAAAGTAGAGTCGGATTCAATAAGGATCGCCGTACCCGAAGCAGCCACTGGCGATGAGGAGATGCCATTATTCAAGTCAAATCTAGCATTTCCACTTAGTTGTATGGTGGAGCCGCTATTCATGTACCAAATAGCAGCCAAGGATCCCGAGCCCACACTAGCGGATGGGTTAGAACCAGATGGCATAACAAAGAGACCATATGATCCGCCATTTGCCTGGAATGCAAGAGATTCTTGTGGAGCAGTCCGACCTCCCTCGAAATCTAAAGTAGTTGTCCAACCAGCTTCGCCGCCAGTAGTCTTATCGGGATGCTGTTCCCCGAGCATACGAACATATGTGACGGGTCCAACATTTGCGTCTAGATAGGCTTGTGCGGCATAAACACCATAAGTGGGTCCAGCAATATTGCCATCTCGAAAATAATCGCCCCCAGTACCACCCGGAACCGGTTCTCCAAAAACGTTCACAAATTCACTAAACGACTCCACCTTATAAGGTCTCATCGCCGGTCCTTTTCGTGCTCGACCAATAATTACTGGTCCAACTAATGGTGCAACTGCTGGTAGTTGCGAGTTATCTATTTCCTTAAGAAAAATACCGGGAGAAATAAACTTAAATTTTCTTACATCTGACATTCCTGTTGGTCTCCTTTGAAATCTTTGGTAATAAGATCACGTTTCGTTAATAAATAGTACGGGAGAGAGCCAAAATCTCCTTACTCTCTATAAAATCCCTTCTTTAGATATTCATTAATGTCTCCGAATATTACATGTTCGCGCGGGATTCTAACTTCAACTGCCCCTTCTCTAATCGTAATCTTTGGTCGCGAATCGTTCTTACCCTCACCAATGAGATACCCAAGAACTTTAATATCAAAATCATTAACATAATATCTGCTATCTTCACCCATGTTGACGGCATTACTATTGTCTGTTATATCACCCTGGATGAATCCTTCAAATTTATGAGAATCACGAGTTAAAAAGATGTTATTAATCTGCCCGCTTCTTGTTATAAATGGTTGAAGGATCTCATTCATTTGTTGTACATATTCTGTCCGTATCGATATAGAGTAATTTACAGCCACATAAACTGGTATAGGAAAAGTCATTGTTTCATACACTACTTTCTTGTTTTCGAACGGGAAAGTTGACTGGTTATAAAGCCTATTAGCCGTTGCATTAGCAAATTTTGCCGTCTTTGTCTGTTCAATTCTCCTAGCGACAGTCAGTGATGGAGAACCACCCTTAGCATCTCCTACAATCGGGACATTAGCCCATGCCACACCCTTAAAAGCAGGATCTTTTGCCATAGAAGCCCGATGTAGAGTAATCATAGGCAAAATAATCCGACTACTATCATCTCGTATGTCCCTGTCTGTCTTAACTTGCCAACTTCTTTCACCACTAACCCATTTAATCTTTACTTTTTCCCACCCTTTATTGGTGGTCGCATAAGGATTGAGCGTTTCGTTAATCCAGTCATACATGGCATAATCAATGGTCTCCGGTGTGGAGGGCATCAATGTAATTTCACGAGTATGTGGATCTTGTGTTTCATCCGGCATTGAATGTTCCCTCCCTTACGGCTGTACAAAGTGCTGAGATTTCCATCCGATGATCTATCTGTCCGAAAAGCCTAGATTCGGACAATTCTACAATCTCATAATACAAATCACCATAAAAAACAAAATCGCCCTGACGTGCATACAAATCTTGATCTTCTACCAAGCGTCTGCGGTGAAAATGAACCTTTATATTCGCATCAAAATCCACACCGATCTTATCAGTATAAACGGTTTTATAATCAATCATTTCCACCAGAGCCATAACCCTAACTGGAGGCAAAAATGTCTTTACTATAGCCTCTCCATAAAGATCGTGAAAATTAGTCCTATCAACGTCAATGGGATAATAGACAATAGTCTGACCAATTACTTTTTCAATAAGCTCATCGTTGACCTGTTTAACTAAATCTCTTTCTTTCTTCCCCGTAAAAAGAGGAGGAGGAGGATTTTTAGGCTGTTCCCATTTATTACTTGTAGACATTGTTCATCACCCCTGATAGATCAATAAAGGAACGTACTTATTGCTCGTGTTGACACTGGTCATTAATGCAGCCTCTTGTTCTGCTATCTTGGCATATGTCATCTCATCCAAAACTGTCTTAAGCTCTTCTCGCAATTTTTCCTGCTCCTCCTTGGCTTGTGTGAGCAACTCTGTGCCATTTAAATTTACTGTTTCGCCGGGGATAGGGATACTACCAAACTTACTTCTGACTTGACCTAGCGTTTCTTTTGTCAAAGCAAGCGCAAATCTACGAATCCATTGTTTCCCTATCGCGTTGATTGATGCATAAGGTATGTTCGTAAAAGGCAAAGTATTCATATTATTAATACCTTTTACACCAGTTTGTTGGTCTGATTCATCCTCCCATGCATTACTATCATTATCAATTGTAAAATCCACCCATAATTTAGTTATCAAATTAGCATCGGGGGTCGGAAATAGCCTCAGCTTGTTATTATGAATCTCATACGAATAATGTGATAATCTTGTATAAATGTGGTCCTCGTAAGCCATGGCTTGTAGCTTGTTCTGCCACGCAGGAATAATTTCAAACGTTGAATCATCAGTGTATTGCCCGTATCCATAAATTTGACCATTCCCAACAACGTTTAGACCACCATAATAGCCGAAAAATCTCCACATAGATTGGGGTGTTTTATAAAAAACCCTCTCAATTGTTATCCTCTTGTCCCCCACCTTGAGAGCATAAGGCTTTCCAGAATCGGACGTGGCAGCGGAACTTGAAATAATGCTCTGAAGGTCATAATCTTGCTGATTTTGCACCATATCAATAGAAGCCGAATAATGGTCCCTAGTTCCGCCAAAACCAGCATACTGTGCAACAGAAGGTCCAACACGTTTTGGGTATCTTAAGTCGAACTTGGGATAACGAAGCTCAACGTTGCTCCCACTAAGAGAGTCGCCACCCGTCATGACACCATTGTGATCAAAACTGGCAGTTGCCATACCAAGCACATCACCGATGATGTTTTTGGCTTGGTGCGTATTTACAATATAAGAATATTCTAAACACGCCTCTTCATAATTGGCGTATACAGAGCCAGACGTGACCTCGATATCTAATATATCGCCGCCAAGCTTCTGATATGTATATGCTACTTGATCCGATGCTCCTGACAGGAAATCGAAAGAGCCGGTATAAATACCTAATGGACAGGCAGGTGCTACCATGGATGTTGAGCCCGTTGAGGGCAAAACGATTGCACTTACTTGACTAACGGGATTTAACTTTGGTATAGCCATGCATGGGTTCTCCTATCAAGGTAAATAGTCTCCCATGGGACAAAAGTGCTTCACTTCTTGGAAGTTGTCTTTCTAGACCTTGCTTTCTTAGCCTTGGTTGTTGGCTTTCTTTTACGAGCGGTTGTTTTCTTGGCAACAACAGGTTTCTCTTCTTTTTTTGCTTCTATTTCTTCCTCAGCCATTTTTAAAACAGGAGTTTCATCAATTGGTTCCTGCTCTTCAATTTTCTGCTGTTCTTCAAGGTTACTTTTTGGCTCCTCCTCGGAGTTAAAGCCAAATCTCATCTTCTTTAAATGTGCAAACTTAGGATTAAAAAGAATCCTTTTTTTCTTACCCACGATACCTCCAGTGGTTTAAGTGGTTTAATATAATTAGTTTATAAATCTCAGTCCAGCCCATTCATCATCAAAATGGCTACAAGACCGGGTAAATTCTCTTTCACATATACCCCAGCAAACAGAGTATCTGTTCTTCCGCCAACATACGAAATGGCAGCGTCTAAGTGCTGGCTGATGTCGGGATCATTAGCCATTTCTGGTGTCACCACAAGCAGCATAGAGCCTGTAGACGGCTTACCCTTTGGTAAAGGACATGGAGAGCGCTTCAGGCAGTTCTGAAAGATGGTAGCTCCCAGATTTGGGATGTCGGGATCGGCTACAATCGTAGATCCGATAAACATTCTTTTATTTGTCCTTAGACAACGCTCTAGATCTTTGGAATCAAACGATTGAATCGAAGACTGTTCCGAAGACAGCTTCAGAACCTGAGAAAACAGTTTCGCAAACGCAGTGTTAGCAAAAGGGTACATCCCAAGCATTCCAATTTTTCCTCTCAAGAGCTTGACTTGACGCTCATTGTCGATAATGATGTGAGGATATTCTGCAACGTCAGCAAGAAGTGCAGATGCGTTATTAGTAATGGTAGAATTCAACGATTCTTGGGCACTTGGCTGAGAAACGATGTAAACCACCTCACCCTCGGCACTCACAGACTTCAAATAACGCTCAAAAACGCCGTGTAGAGACACGACAGCACTTCCTGTGCCTCCTCCGGCTCCTGCAAGAACAAATAGCCAATTTACGTTGCCTAACTTCGTCCTCAAGGCGTCCTCAACGACTGCCCCATTGTCTGCAAAGACAGTTTTGCCCAAGTTAACGTCCTTTCCGATGCCATCAGCATCAGGGATCAAGACAACATGCTTTTCATCAACACCCTCTGGGATATCTTTCGCCGTGGTGTTCACTAGCAGCGTTTTATTGAAGCCAAGGTCAAGGAAGGCTTTAGCCATCTTACCTCCTCCTCCACCTACACCAATAATAGCGCAATTTAGAGAAGATATAACCTCATTTTCATCAAGTTGCTGTTCGCCTTTCACTTCTTCGTCATCACCGTAGTGGTCTATAAAGTCAAAATCACTCATGTTTGTTTTCCTTTTGTTCCGCAATTGCTATAGTAAATAGTTTTGATAAAACTAATAATCTCAAAAAATTGCTGACGGTATTTTTTGGCAGATTGGTGTTTTAAAAAAGAAACCCCCAACCGAACGGAAGGGGGTTTGGAATGTCGCCCATAAAGGCTCAGTTATTAATCTTAGTTACCGAATGTTACTGCGATAGTTCCACCAGTGGTTCTAATAACACCTTTGCACTGCATATCGTCCGAGCCATCATCCGCGTGAAGATAGATAAAGGAACCGGCTAATATAGTACAATCACCCGTATCAGTTAAAATAATTATCTGATCATCATCACTGGCAGCGGTTACACGGGTGAGTTGATCCGTTCCATCAGCGGTAACGAACATTTCAAATGAGTTAGCCTGCAACTCGTTGTCGGCTGCCAAAGTTAATTTAAGAATGCCAGATGAGGAAAACGTATTACCAGTGAACAAAATCAAAGTTGCGTCGTTAGCTCCTGTCATATCAGCCCCTGCTGCCATAACGACGGTGCCACTAACATCGCCAGTTAATCTAGATATTCTCTGAGCCACTGTCGGTGTCGTACCGGGAGAAGCAGTGGTTCCGATGGCTACATCAACCCCAAGCACACCTGTACCACCAAGCGCGGTGGCTGCATTTGCAACTGTTGGCACAGCCGACCTCGCGGCAACGCCTTCGAGCACTCTTGACATTTTTAAAGCTGTGGTGCCGGGTGTTAATAGATTTGCGCACGCAGCATCGGGATCTAGACCCTCAAGGGTGGGACCACCAAAATTTGAAGCCCACAGACCCGAAAGACCTTGCGATGCACAGGGGATATCAACGTCGCCAAATGGTTGTCCATTAAACTTCGTTCCTGAGCCCCATTCTATATCTCTCTTTAAATTCTCTAACAATTTTTCGACTCTTGCGAGTCCTATTCTTTTACTTCCCATGTTAAAAACCCTCCATTTATAATCGTGTCATCGCGGAATTGCGACCGTGCCTTCAAGCACGCAATAACTTAGGACGAACCTTAATTGGTTCTGTTGTAAGTAGTCTGAAGGTATGGGTTAAGCAAGTTATAAATTAAATATTAGCTTGCGCTAGTGACATATCGGACTTTCACTGCCGAACTGGGACCGGTCGTATTAGATTCCGCTGCCCCTGTCACACACCAATGGCTGAATCCAGCCGAGAAAGCAATGCCTTCTGGGAATGCGAAGCTTCGCTTTGCAGATGCGGGGCACATGAAAACCATTGAGGCAGCAGTCGTTCCAGCCGTAGCGCTGGTAGCATTGACAAGCTTAAAATAAGAAATGGCTCCATTGGCGGTGTTGTCGATCTCCACCATATACAAAGTGCCTGCTGCACCCGTTGTGTTATCGACAGCCGTACTTGTTGCCGATGAGTCATAAACCAGCCTAGCGCCGAGGGGGGTACTTTGATTAGTAACTGTAACTGCCATAATTTAATGTCCTCCGTTTGTTATAAATAGTCCCTCCCATATCCTTTGTCACGACAAACAAATAAAAAAAACCCGCCCTCCGAAGAGAGCGGGTTAGGTTTTGTCAACCTCTAGTTATTAGCTAGTTGCACCGGGCTCACCAAGGAGTCCACGAACAATGACCAGACCATACATGTCAGGGCGCACCATTTTCTTGGCGTACCGAGTCATCACGCCCTTGCGGGGCACGAAGTCCTCGACACCAAAGATGGTGGGAGTGACCTGTAGTGGGACGTAAGGAGCGTAAACATAGCCGCTCTCAAGGAAGCTACTGCCCCGACGACCAACAAGAACAACGTTCCGTGGGAAGTAAGGATCGACGTAAACGTCGAACTTCTTGGAAAGTGAACCGGTGTTCACAGCACCGATAGTACCCTTCTCTTGATCAGCAGTGACGTTTGCACGGAATCCAGCGGTGAACTCAAGGATGTTAGCAACCTCGGGTGAACACACCACGAAGTTAGCACCACCCCGAAGAGTCTTACGGTGAATCTGAGCAGAGACATCATTGATGGTCTCAATAAGAGTTTCGTACCACTCGGAAACGGTTCCGGTGAAGTCTGGAGCAGCCGAAGATGCACCAATTTCAGCACCAGTAGTGCGTTCCACGAACAGACCGGGAGAGCGAGACCAATAGAGCGTAGCAGCCGCAGAACCCCTAACAAGATCCTCAAGAATCTCGCGATCGATTTCAAGAGCAATCTGCTCACTCAAGATACTCGTAAGCTCCACTTCAGCATCCAAGTTGTGATAGGCATTCAAGTCCTGTCCCAACTCAGGCGTCCACTTAGCCTTGAGCTTCTTGGTGATCGCCGTCACACTGACGGAATCAACCTTGATATCAATCTCAGGGATCAACTGATCATCCTCAAGACCCCACGTAGTGGTAGCCGCCACGGCACCAATAGCATTGGTTGAACCAGCCGTAGCCGTTCCGCCAAAGTTATCAGTGAGAGTATGAGTCAAGCCGAAGCCCGTCTTACTAGCACTAATGGCTCCTTCAACGATGCCATTATCACCATAGATATTATCACCTGTGGATTCAATGACCAAGTTGACCTTCCAACCAGCAGTCTGCGGCGAACGAGTATCAGTCGAAGCCGTAGAATACGAAGTCAACCGACGAACGAGACGACCGCCAAAATCAAGCGAACCAGTTGTGTTGATCGAAATCAAATTATCAAGATTGATCTGGCTATTGACCAACGAAGAACCAGTAACCTGAACAACGATAACATCGGAGCCAGAGAGATCTGGGTCATACTGGACAAGCGTATCCAGATCAGCCTGCGAAGGCTGTGGACCGGAGTGCGAGCCACCACGGGCTTGTCCGTTTGCACCGACAGTACCCCATGCAACAACCGAAGTTCCAAGATACAAACCGGTCGTAGAACCAGTTGGCGAAGAGAAACCCTGATTAAGTGAATACGGACCCCTCTCGGCATAAGAGCCACTGAGGGAGACGCCGCCGGTCAACTGCTGACCAACAACCCCGCCACCATAGAGAGATTCACCATCCACTGCGCCACCTGCGCGCCTCGTATCACCAAACGTGAAGTCGAGGAAAAAGATAAGACCAGACGGCAAGCTCATAGGCTGCACACTGACCAAATCATTAGCAATTAAACCGCCAAAAACACGACGAACGATCGGGAAAGCCACCGCTGCAAAACCCTCAACGTCGCCCTGGGCCATTGCAGACCCCGCAGCTTCGCGAAGAAGTTCCTTAGCTTGATTTTCCAACAAACGAGCCATCGTATGTTTCTTACGGTCATTGCCGAGACCTTCCAGAAGTCCTGTTCTTTCCCACTTGGAGAGAAGAGCAGCACCTTCCTGGCGGAGATCTCTATTAACAATTCCTTCTGTTAATTTTTCTAAAATAGACATTTTAATAGTCCTCCTTTTTATTTTTTAGAAATGCCTGCTAGTCTTTGCATACGCTGAACCGCAGACGTATCAGCACTGCTTGACGACTCTCTGCGAGCCATCAAAGGCGAATTTCGATTTACAGCCTCGCTCAGTGATTTTGGTCCTTTCTTCTTAGAAGAAGAGCCCACTGCGCTTTGAAGCGTCTCGTAAATGACTTTCGCCTCATTTACAGAACGAGAATCCGAAATAGCTTCAGCAATTTTTGACTTTTGCCGCTCATTCAGGGAGCTACTATTCAGTACACGATTCGTGTAAAATAATCTAGCATTAGAAAGATTCACTTCTTCAAGCTTATCTTTCATGCTAGAAAGTGTTTTAGCAAGTCTCTTGTTCTTAGTCCTAACCGTCTTAAAGCTTTCGCTTATTTGGGCATAGTCCTTCTTGATATTTCCAAGAGCTTGTTTCATAGTTTTAATTTGTTCCTGAGCCTCTGTTGACGCCAAACGCGCAAGCTCTAGCTCAGCATAGTGATCCATAACGGCTGATGGTGTTCCAGCCCAGCCGCTCTTTTGTGGTTTAATATCCACGATTAATTCTTCAAGGATTGCATCGAGATTCTCTTCTGTTAATTCGATTTCTTCGCCAGCCGACATCCCCTCGTCGAAGCCATCAAGGCAGTCTTGGTACTCGCGCCATGATAGAGAGCCGAGCTTGTAATCTTTCAGGCAATCAGCTTCCTCTTCCTTCAGTACATCTTCATCCAGGGTCGGGTCATCTTCATCGAAGGTAGAAGGAATCTCGTCATATGAGCCACCACCCTCCTTACAGAACCGGATGGCTGCGCGCTCGGTCATCCCTGCGTAGGACATCGCCCGGTCAACACACTCTTCGTCATAGGCACCGACGCCGCCAGTAGTGCCACCGCGACCGGCGCCGCCGTAGCCATAATAGCCGCCGCCGCCAGAGCGCCGGTAGCCAGATTCGCTGATGCCGCCGGAACCGCGAGGCGACCGAGGAGTGGCTTTTTCAAGAGCCTTCAAGACTGTCTCTGTAATATCAAAGCCCTCCTGAAGGGCGAACTCTTCCTCTTCACCTTCTTCTTCCATTCCAAGGTCAGTAGCCAGCATGGCAGAATCTTCTGGCTCTTCAGCAGGAAGCTCATCAGCCATCTTTTGAAGCTTATCGAAATCAATTTCGACCACCTCATCTTCCTCGGGACACGGACATAAAGGTGCCTCTTCAGCAGCAGCGAGAGGGATTGCCTCCACAGCAGCAGTAGCTACAGCAGTGGCTGCACCCAGAGGGCTTGCTTCTTCTTGCTCAAGCAAGGAATCCACTGCACTTTTAATTTCAGGAGCATATTTCTCCAATATTGCACTTTCTGCATTCTTAAGAGCCGCTTCCTTAAGAGCAGATGCATCAACAATAGCTTGTTCTAACAAAGCTGACATTTATAGTTCTCCGATTGAAGGATTCTTCCCACAAATAAGTAGTATGCAGAAGTTACAAATCCCCCTATTATACGAGCGTTTTTGGTCATCGTTCATCCACCTTCTGCTCCTGAGTTAACTTTTTTAGAACTCTTTCCCTTTGCATACGCTTTTTACGACGTTTTGTTGAAGGTTTTTCGTAAAATCTTCTGTCCCGAACCTCTTCTATGATGCGTTCCTTTTTAACCTTTCTAAGAAATCGTCTTATGAGTCTTTCAGGGTGCTCGTTTTTTCTGGTAACCACCGAAACGTGAGCAGGTCTCTTGCTTGTTTTCGGGAATCTCCTATCTCCGTAAGCCATTAATTTTCCTATTTTCTAAAATGAGCTACAAGCTGCTCGGACAATAAAGTTTGCGTCGAAAGCGGAGCCTGCAACGAATCCAACTCTGTCAACGCCCTGTAATGGTATAGTGACCAATTTTTTTCCATTGATGGAGGCAAAGGTTGCAGCAACGTATGCCAATTCTGCTGTTGTGTCTGCTCCGTTCTTTATACCAACAGGGATATATAATACCGCCCAGGCGCCAAAAGCATAGTTGTAGCCATACACCGTTACAGTCTCATTGGCATCATTATTTTCAATTTGAAGATGCAGATATCTTTGATTTTCAGTTGAATATCCATTTTCGCCAGCAGTGGCGTCATTAATACTCGCGTTGAGGTTGGCAGCATCCGTAAGCACGGTGACCGATTTTGCCGTCTCCTTGGAAGGAACTGCACTATCGTTTGTTATCGCCTTTGGTCTTCTGGTCCTTCCATAGCCAGTCGGACCTTTCATATATGCGCCGCCTGAACCTGGAATACCTGTTCGATTTACACCCATTTCTAACTCCTCTTCCTATAAATAGTATCTATCCTGTGAAAGCTTTCCACTTTCTGCCTCCAAGAGCAACAATGCCTGAAATATCTACACCAGCATCACCGGGATCCATATCGCCTAGAGGGTTGGACGCCATAGATTCTGGCGACTGTTGTCCTCGCATTGGCACAATGCCCTCAAAAATATCGACGCCACCATATGAATCCTTTCCAACTGCATCCAAAAGTTTCTGTCTGTGCTCTTTTAGAAGATTATTGTTTCGAACTGGTCGTATCGGTGTTGGTGCCTCAACTGGCTTGACCGACTCCCGAATTACATTGCCATTCATGCCTCTAACGACTTCCTCCACAACAGAGGAAAGAGTACCCTCTTCATAAAGGCATTCTTTGATGCACTCTTTAATAAGCGGCTTTAAAAGCCTTTTTAAATCTGATTTTTTCATATTATCTTCTTTCTATAAAGCTTGTTTTGTATGATATAATTTGTAATAGTTTCCACAAGCCTATCTTCAACTTTCTGCTCTGCGATCAGATTGACCTCTTTGCCTATTCTCTGTAAGTTCTTCCTCAAAAAGCGACGAACTATCTTTGTTACGTCACGCTGAAGCTTGGAGCCCACGCTGTGTGGTGACTCTCCTTTCTTAGCACCGCGTTTCTGCGCAAGGTCTATACCACCTTGTTTCAAGCGCGGTCCAACAATCTGTTTTATATTAATGGTGCCTGCTTTTCCTTTTCTTCTAGAAGTTTCTGCACCCGCAGCCTTTGCAGCTTCTCTAGCCTTTTCAAGATCAGCTTTGGTTGCTTTGCCGCCTTTAGCCGCAGCAGCAACCCTTTTGACAACATCTTCTGGCGACTCGCCAGCCTGCGGGCGTGTGATATCTTTACCGCCAAGACCACCAAATCTGCCGCCTGCGCCCTTTGCTCCTCTGGCTGCGCGGGCGGCAGCTACAGCGCGCTTACCATCATCAAGCTGATAGCTTTTAAACTTAGCAAGCGTAGCCTCAAGCCATTGCATGATATCTTCGCCGCCTTCAGCTTCAGCCAATATACGCAATCCGCTGCATCCTTCAAGAATCTTAATAAGATAGAGTCCTGCGGCGCGTTCAAAAAGAATTTCCATTCTCTCAAAAAGAAGTCCTTCGTGAACGGGACCAGTCCTCTTAGGCGAATAAGGGCTTCCAGAACCGTGTACATTCCCCCCCAATTCCTTCTTCACCAGACCAATTAAATCCTTGGTGGAAGCGTTTGGGTTGGCTTTGAGTGCTTTTTGAAGCTTAATCATGGCTTTATAAAACATATAAGCACCCAGATAAGCTTGTTCGTTCCCCTTTTCGCTGGCACCATACATACCTTCGTCGGTATCGAGGTCCAATTCTTTTAAGCGACCCTTAAGAGCATCCAGCACCACATCCCCACTGAGAACTTTGGGCTCGGTGTCTTCTGGGGTTCCCTCTGGGGTTCCCTCTGGGGTTTTCTTTCCTGCATGTGCCTCAAGAACCTGATTGGCGCCCTTAAACAAGCTGATAAACTGTTCCAAAGCTTTTTTCACATCCTCTTTCTGTCTTGTTGGATCCTTTTCAGCAGAGATATATTTTTTTACCTTAGCTAACTCATGAGCAATATATTTCTTTGATTTCTCAAGTCTAGCCAATAAGTCTCTGGCGGCTTGGCCAAATCGACCGCGCGAAATCCACTTACTTAAGTCCTTGCCCAAAGCCTCTTCCAAAGCGACAGCAGGAAGATCAAGTTCTTTCGCGAGTTCCACCACATCATCCAAGTCGCCTTCAGATAAGACGGCTATAATATCTTCATAAAATCTTTTGTTCTGTTCAACATACGCTTTCAGTTTTCCAACGTCTTCGTCGTCCTTAGATGGATCACCCTTTTCCTCTTGTTCTCCACCCGCTGGTTTAACATCAAATTGTTTAGCACCGAGCTTTTCGTTCAGCAGCGACAGATGCTTATAAATTTCTTCCGCTATTACACGTTTCGACTCTTGGACAGAGATGCCATTAGCTTTCAGTTGCCCGGTGACATCTTTAAGCATTTGATTTACGATCTTCTTGTCAAGATCAGGAAACAATTTGTGTAACTGGCTTGAAAGACTACCGGCAGACGACTTGTCCATGCCTATCGCTTCTCTCTCTTTGCCCGTGAACTTCTTCCATACTGGAACTGGCAAATCAGCGCCAGCCCCTCCGGTATCTTCTGGCTCACCACCGGGTTCGCCACCGGGTTTGCCACCGGGTTTGCCTTCTGGCTCACCAGTGCCGATCACCGCATCCTCTGGGTCACCACCTGGGTCAGCTTCTTTTTTGGGCTTATACCAATTGTCTCTACAATACCACTCTAAGCCCCCCTCGCAATAATGGTCATAAGCCATAACCGCACCAGAAGATGCGCCCGGTTTGAATTTCTTTGGCATTTTGCCTTCTGCTACATCATAATCCCAAATAAAACGAAATTTTTGATACATTAAAACAGGATCTAACAATACAGGAGGATTGGTGAGGTCCAACTCCCTTGGCTCGCCTGCAACTACATTTTCTGGCAAGGATTCAACCCCAACAGCCGCCGCCGTGTCTTTCCTTTTCTTTCTTGCAGCAATATCTTTTTCTGTTTTATCAAGCCGGCGCTCGTACTCTCCTCTTTTCTCAAGATTTCCGACGCCAGCTTTCACCTTTTTTATGGCATCTTCAAAGGCGCTCTCGTCAAGTGCCTGAATTTCCTCAAGAATAATTCTTTCTACATGTTCTCTGTCCATTACTCAAAGTCTCCTACAACATCATTAAGTAGTCTATTAATTTTGTCTGCTTTGGTAAAAATATTTGGGTAATTCTTCGATTCTTGCAAAGCCATAAAAGCCCCATTTGTAGAGGGCTCTGAAACGAAATCAAAACAGATCAATTGAAAATCGTCCTCGACAATTGTCCGTCCCTTTGACTCAGCTACAGACCCAAGACCA
>Ga0080013_1000221_pt1 | contig 81634 bp, 142 predicted proteins | sample ETNvirenome_6_85_FD_69236 | JGI IMG/M metagenome (GOLD analysis project Ga0080013, IMG submission 69236) | Marine viral communities from the Pacific Ocean - ETNP_6_85 (SPADES assembly) (version 2) | ecosystem: Environmental > Aquatic > Marine > Oceanic | place: Pacific Ocean | collected 2013-06-19
TCTAGTATTACTCAATGCGTCAATTCTCTTCCCGACAGCATCACGCGCTGGTGACGTTGGCGGTGTTAGCGCCACTGCTAATCCTGTTGCTAATAGTTCAGGTAGTGTCACCAACCAAGCCATTCAAGTCCTACAGGGACCGTACATTACCAACACCTATGGGGACGGAATCTCGTGCCAGGGTCCTACTTTAAACATTACGCCCTTCTTGACTGATAGTCACAGCTTTCAGACCCCACGTCAGTATTACTATAATGATCCCGTCTATGACACTTCAGACCTCAATGATGATGGGGTTGTTGATAACCCAGGTTCCATCCTTTATCACGTGCCCACAAGAACTGGACAGAAAGATCAGTTCAATTTCAATTATGGAATATCCGCAACTTTTTCTGTACCCCTCGACGGAGGATTGCAAGCTAGATGTAAACGAGCAGTGGACTCACGCATTGCCCATGTCCAACAATTAACTGCTAATAAAAGATTAGATTTTGAAATAGCACGTCTTAAAAATTGTGGGGAACTTATGAAGGCTGGAATAATGTTTCATCCACGATCCAAATTTGCAGTAATTTGCTCAGATGTCGTTCTTGTAAATCCGCCTGGAGTCGTGGGGCAACATCAGCATACTATTTCACCTTCTTCCTCTTCTTCGCCTGTCCCATCTGATTCTTCTTCTTCGCCTCTTGGTTCAATGAGCGTTGGCGTGCCATTTTCTGAGAAGTAGATAACTGTTCTTCAGCTTTACGACCTAATAATTTGGGTATTCTTTTAATTAATTGTGCAACAGCAGGCTTTACAGCAGCAATAAGTAAAGGCATAGTTGCTGCTACTAAAGCAATCTGAGCTGTATTTACTACTTGAGCTGGAGTAGGTACATATTTATCAACTACTGTTGTTGACTCATAAAGAGTTATACATTCACCATTACGTACTTCATGCCCAGTTACCTTTTCTTTTCCTTGAGCGTTACGTAAATCCCCAATTCTTTGATCTTTAGGCCCAGGGCACTCGACATCTTCTTCTTTCTCATTAGGTATATCAGGAATATCTGTCTCTGGAGTAGGAGGAGAAGGCGCCTCTGCTTCATTAAAAGCAGGTGGAGCAACTTGCTCTTGAATTATTAAATTCTCTGGTGTGTAATCCATCGCGTCATACGAAGGATATTGCCCATTAGGACATAAAGTTCGTACACCAGAATCATCCTCTATTGGTAAATTACCTGCTCTCTTATCGTCTGGGTGCCATTCAACACATCCAGGCATATCAACTATAGGAAAACCTAAGTTAACTGTTACAGGAGGTGATACGGGGATTTCAGGTGCCTTATAAATAGTCCAAGGAACTACGTAAGGAACATTTATTGGATTAACCTGAATATCAGGTATATCCGACACTATCTAGGAATACCTAATCCAGCAGCTTTACCAGCAGAAACACCTGGCACAACTCCACCAGTGGCTGAAGGCATTTTTGTATCGACTAGCCCAGGAAGTGACCCAGAAACTGCTTCCATAACTTGAGACTTAACATTATTAATAAGTTGATCTCGCTGTAAGTAAACATATAAGCCACTGCTAACAACGGCAATAGATACAACGCCAGACGCAACAGCAACGATGTTGACAATTTTTTGCATTTGCCTATTCAGAAATTAAAGTTCCGAAATCTCGTCGAATTTTTCTAAGCCCTTCGAGATCTTTGGATTTTGTACCGCCATCATACTCCCATGCGTATCCTTTTTCAATCATCTCTTCATTGATAGATTTCTGACTGTGGCAATTACAGTCGCAATCTTCTTTACATTTTGCATAACCAATATAAAGCCAACCTAAAAGTCTTCCAAACTTACCTTTACCTCCTTCTAATTCTGTTCGTATAACTAAATCCTCTTCACCAGCAATAGCTCCTTCTAACTGATATTCCATCCAATCAGAAGCATCAATACCTAATTCTTTTTCTTCTAAATCACGTGTACGTTTCTCAGGAGAATCGATACCAGCTACTCGAATTCTTTCGGATTTACAAATACCAAAACCTAAATCAAAAGTTACGTCAATTGTATCTCCATCGACAATTCTATCTACAGAAATAACTCGAAAGTTATAACAGTTATCCGTATTAGGCGGTTTCATTTTAAGCTGCTTTTAATGTTGCCACTTCATTTTTCAAGGTCGTTACTTCAGCTGATAGTTCTTTAACTGCATTTACAAGATACCAAACAAGGTTATCAGTATTAACACTCTTTAATCCATGTTTTGGATCAGTCTCAACAAGACCAGGTAAAACTGCTTCTAATTCTTGTGCAATAGCACCAACCTGAGTACCTGGTTGTTGAACGATGATAGAACCTGAGTGAGTATTACCACCGTCAAATTCAGACCATGTTATTTCATCATCAGTAGTCTCAGGGATATATTTACCATCAGAATCTTCTAAATAAACTCCCTCATCATCCTTTTTAAACTTCTTATATTCAAAGTTACGAACAGTGATTTGATTTATTTTATCAAGTCCAGTTGTGTTATTAACTATATTCTTCTTGATTCTTCTATCAGAAGTAGTTGACCAAGTGGAATAGTTTTGTTCGTTATATGCACCTGATGAACCTCCTATGTAGGCTTTATATTCACCTTTACTGCCTAAATTAATACCTACAACAACGGCTCCATCATCACCTTCTGCACCTGCATGAGAATCTCTACCAATATAGATATTATCAAATCCAGATTGGATATATTTTCCTGCATACTCACCTACACAGGTATTTGCATTACCTGAAGTAATCCCAACTCCAGCTCGAACTCCAATACAAGTATTTTCAACACCTGTTATAGCAGTACCTGCTAGATGTCCTACTGCTGTATTTTTACCACCGCAATCAGCTACTATTGCATTCATTCCTACTGCTGTATTCTCTTGAGAATCTAAGCATCCTGATAGCGCATTCTGTCCTACTGCTGTACAATCCCATGCAGTAGTTGATGCGTACATTGCACTTTTGCCAATAGCTGTATTACCATGTTGAGTGGAACTTCTTAATGCACCTGCTCCGACAGCAGTAGTACTATTACCACCGTCTTCAGTCATATTAGCTTCATAACCAATTGCCACACAACTATTTGAAGCAGTTGTGGTTTTCATCGCAGAGTGACCAATAACAACGTTATAACTTCCTGAAGCATTAACTTTGTTTGCTTCGTAACCTATGGCGACATTGTTAATTCCGGTAACAGCATCCATAGATGCATATGCACCTATAGCAGTATTATTACTAGCTGTATTATCTTCTAATGCTTGTGCACCAACAGCTACATTGCCACCACCTGCGGTATTAGTTGATAAAGATGAACTACCTACTGCAACATTATTAGAACCAGTAACTGCTGCATCTAATGAACTAGCTCCAATAGCTACGTTATTATCGCCGGTAGTTAAACCCTCTCCTGCTGCATAGCCTATAGCTGTATTATATTCACCACCACTTTCACACATTTCTAAGGCTTTCCAACCCATTGCAGTGTTTCCAGAACAATCTGCCCCAGTTATTAAAGCCCCACTACCAAAAACTGTGTTGTAATCACCGTCTTCTATTGCAGTACCAGCATTTTTACCAAATAAAGTATTATGGTTTGCGTTTGTACCAACGAAAGAATCTCCAGCGCCTGTACCACCTACAGTATTACTTTCAGCATCACTTGATACTCCACTTGATATAGTTGTCCAACTTAAATTTCCCGAACCATCGGTTTTTAAAACTTGGTCTGCACTTCCTGTTCCTGACGGGAATTGAGCAATTTTTGTTCCATTAGAAGTTAAAGCTATTACTCCAGCACCAGCTCTATACCAGCCTGTATCGGTATCAAGCTCAAATGTTATCGAGGGGGCTGTATTTGAACCATCTGGATAATTAGTACCTGCAGTTACATAATCAGCACCAGCAAGAATTATTCCAAAAAATGCTTCTCCAGTTGCAGGTGCAGAGCTAAAGACTATCTGATTACTTGCATTAAATTTATACCCTTTTGATCCTGTTGGATCAGGTTCTTGAATAATACCACCAACTGAAATTAGAACATTTTGTTCATTAATTGGAAATGGGCTAGGAGTAACTCCTCCAACTTGAAGGTTGAATGTAGTTGTAGAGCTATTGAAACTCCCACTAACATCATCAATTAATTGATAATTTTCAAATGCAACCTCTAGATTGTTACCTATATATGGCATAACTAGTCCACTAAAATAAAGCTATTTCTAGTTTTATTTTACAAGCACTACTTTTCATCAAGTGGTATTTGGTCCTTTAGTTGAAGGTGCAGTTGGCCAAGTTATTTCAGTCAGCGGATCTGAAACATTTTTAAATGTCTGAGGAATAGCACGTAACTTATCTCTATAAGCAGCCCACTGTGCTTGATCTACAGTTGCTCCTGTGACCATAGTCCAATCTGAAGATACTAATAAGTTATCTCGTTTTGTCCTGACTTGATCCCATGCAGATATAGTATCTGCTGCCTCCGCTGTATTACCTGCTGCTACCCATTCTAGGTATTCTTGGTAGTCTGTGTTTGCTGGATCAAGTGGTATGAAACTTTTAATATCTGATCCATCGGCTGTCCGTTTTAGTATGATTTTTTCAGAGTCAGCCCATTTGTATTTGTAAGTCATAAGTTAAAAGGTGTTAAAGTTCTGCGTTTGCACGGATATTAAGAAACGCACCAGCAACAAGAGTATCGCTAGTTGTATCATTGACTTTTACATTCGTAGCACTTGTATTTGTTGTACTCATAGTAGTATTACTAGCTGCTATTCTATTACTTCCATTTGTTCCTAGTAATCCTGCTGTACCTTCACCATAAGAACTGAACGCTTCACAAGTTGGTTGTGCTCTCATTGTTACAGGGAACGGACAATTAACAACATAATAACCTGTTCCATTTGAACCATTCCCACCGCAAATTTGATATGTTCTATCACTACTTTCACCACTTACAAAGAAATACCTCTGACACCTTAGTAATTCATCACCATATTCTCTATGTTCAAACTCAGTAGCTGTATCTCCTACTTCTAACTGAACGCCAGTAATTTCAAAAGTTGAATTGTTTGTTGTGTACCAAGTGGAAGTGTTATCAGGCGTTCTTGTACCACTAGCATAGGCGGCCCATGTATTTAAGGTAGGAGTAGCCGTGTAATCAGTTCCCATAAAGGGTATAATATAAATACTTAGACCTGAACCATTATTATTATCAACAGTTATATTTGAATTTCCAGGGATAGTTTTAGTTATTTTCGTCCAAGTGTCAGCAGACAAGGAACCCGTTTCAATTGGATAAGTTTGTTGTGTGCCATCACTCGAAAATATATAGCCATAAAAGTTTTGTGCAACACTAGATTTAACCCAGAAGGATAATGTTATTTTGCTAGAAGCGGATGTATAATCCCAACCCGAATTAGCAATATTTTGAGCTTCTATATATTGAGCAACCAAAATACGATCAGCAGCTCCAGCACCGCCCGTTTGATTTCCGTTTGTTAAATGTAGAGAATTTCTAAAACCTTTAGCCCAAGGACCAGTATCGCTAGAAGTTAATGCGTGTTGTGCCTGTGTAGGTGTTTCATCTGTGCCAGTAAAAGTGCAAGCGAAACGATCAACAGTTTCATAAGCATCTGTACCTGTAGATGTAGTCCCACGTTGGGCCACGTTCATGGCGCCGTTAATTATTAAATTCTTACTAGAACCAACCTTTCCAGAAAGCCCTGTAGCTAAGTTTGAAGATTTTACGTTAGTACTTAGTCTGTCAGAACTAACAACATTAAGTGCCATTATTAATTACCTCCTTAAGTTTGTTCAAGGTAACTAACTGAAACATCTACCGCACTTGCTGTTGCACATCTAACTCTTAATACATCAGAAGATTCCATTATTACTTTCGATCCACTAATTAACTCTAAAGAAGAGCCTGATGGCACTGGTGCATTTCTAATTAAATAAATGTCGTCGCCAGTAGTTACTAAAAATACATCAATATCAGCACTTGTTCCTGATTTATTTGAAACTAAAATACTTAAAAGAACTAGAGTTGCAGAACCGCCAGCTGTTAAGACATTTGTATTAGTACTTGATACCGCGTCTGTAACAACGCTTGATTTAGTATCAATCTTGAACGTATTTGCCATATCAGCCTAAAGCGAGAATGAGTGCAATTTGATCTGAGAAATTGGTATTTGTCGCAGATAAAGTCCCCGAAACAATGACATTCCCAGGAATCGTAACAGAACCACTTCCATCTATTGTAAGCCTAGCAACTCCTCCGGTTACTAGAGATATGTTATCGGCAGAAGGACTAATAATACCGGTATTAGAGTCGCCATCAAACTTTAAAGCACAATTACTGAGTCCTCCCAAGGCTAAAGCTGAGTTAGATCCATCTTGTCTTAGAACAGGGAACCCACCAGCTTGTGTCGCATTATGCGTAACAAGGGTATTTTTAGAAGTATCAACAGTAACTTCACCAAGTGCACCTATAAAAGATGAATGCTCAGCAGTTGTACCTCGACGAAATTGTACTTGAGTTGCCATAATACTATCCTAATGCCACTGCAATTGCAGTCGCAAAGCCTTCAGTAGCAAATGAAGTTGGCATATTAATTGTAACCGTAGTACCTGTTGCGCTTGTTGTTATATTTGTACCACCAGCAACTGTTAAAACTTCTGAATTTAAATCAATATCAATTGACCCAGAGTCAGTCGTAATATCTAAATCTTCTGCTGATATCTGAGAATTAACATAAGCTTGTGTTGCAATCGTTCCACTAGCATCTGGAATCGTCATAGTACGTGTAGTACTTCCAGTAATGCCTGAACATTCAAAAGCTAATTGTTTTGTAGCGTCAGAATTATCACGAACTCTGAATCCAGTGTCATCAGTAACAACAGCAGCTGAAGTAATAGAAGTGACCCCTGCAATAGAAGCTAATGTTGCACCTAAAGAAACCGCAGAAGAACCAATTGTTACTGCACTATTTGCAAGATTGGCATTAGCAATTGCTGTTCCTGTAGTTAAAACAGTTCCTGTTTCATTAGGAAGACTAATTGTCCGATCAGCTGTTGGATCTACAACAGCCAGAGTTGTCTCATAAGCGTCTGCTGTAGCGCCTTCAAATATAATTTCATTTATAGCAGGACTTGTTATCGTCTTATTTGTAAGAGTTTCAGTTCCAGCTAAAGTGGTGAAACTCCCATCTGTTAATGCTGTATTAAATTGAGCAGTAGTACCAGAAATAGTATTACTACCTAATGCAAGTGTTTTATTTGTAAGAGTAACGGAGTTACTTAATGTAACTGGATAAGAAATATCACTTGTTAATGCAACAGTTCCAGTAGCATTTGGAAAAGTAATTGTACGATCTGCTGTCGGATCAGTCGCAGCTAATGTTGTTTCATAAGCATCTGCAGTTGCCCCTTCAAAAACAATGTTTCCACTGCCAATACTAACTGCATTAGCAGCACCTGAAGCCGCTGAATATAAAGTCGTAGCAGTTAAAGAGGTTAAACCTGCAATAGTTGACGCTGTAGCACCTAAAACAATTGCAGTACTACCGATTGTTACATCATCATTCGCTAACTGAGCATTAGGAATTGCACTCGTTCCAAGTACACCTGTTCCTGAATTGTATGTTAACCCTTCACCTGAAGCAACACTGATCTTTCCTCTAACATCTGCATCTGAAGGACCAGTATATGTAATTACCCCAGTACCAGAGACATAACCCAGGCTACCCAAACCCCCTGCATCAGTAACAGAAACAGCTGTACGTGCACGGGCATTTGTATAGTAAAGATTTGTATTCTCAGATAAGTCTGCAGTTGTATTTCCTGCAAAATTTAATTTATCAGAAGAAGTATTTAACTCCTGAAATAAACCAGAAACAATTATTAGTGGATTTCTAGTTGCCATACTTTAATCCAATTCTCTTGGAGTCCTTTATGAATAGGGAACTTCTCATTATCTCTATCTTACGATGACTTAAGTCTTTAACTCACAAGAATAGGTGGCTCCAGCTTGATAATTAACTGCACAGAGGTACCCGCTTCACCAACCCGAGTTAAATACTGACCGGAACTAGATGGAGCAGTCTTTGTAATTGCTCCTGCAGACACAGCAGATAGATAATATTCGTCACCAGCGTCTAATCCTGTTGTCGCTAATAATCCTCTAACTATGACATTTACTGTCTGACCAGTAGACTTTGTTGTTTGAGAAAATCCAGCAACAATTGCTTTATCTATGGTGTCATTAGCAATGGCTTTTCCTACTTTCCCATCACTACTTCGACAATAAAGTGCTTCTCCTTGAGTGACATTTTCGAATGTTACGCATTGGTAACCAATAACAGAATATGTCTGTTGATTGGCCATCGTTTCTTTTAGATCTATCAGAACACCTGTTAGACCTACCGAATTTGGTGCGTAGGGCTCGTTATCAATAACTCCTGGATTTGGCATTACACTAAGAGAATTGGAGGTTCAACTTGAATACTAAAATCAGCAGTAGTTGCTGCTTCCCCTAAACGAGTCACTGCTTGTCCCGACCCAGTAGGAGCAGTAGTCGTTATTGCGCCAGCTGTAGTAGGTGATAAATAATATAAATCTCCCGCATCTAAACCACTCATCGTTTTAATACCTACAACAATTATCTTGACTGTTTCATCTGCACTTTTAGCAGAATCAGAGAATCCAACAACATTTGCAGCTTCTGAACTTCCACTCGCTGCCGTAGCTTTCCCTACTTTCCCATCAGAAGTACGCATATATAAAGCATCTTTATCAGCTACTGATTCAAAAGTAGTGGCATCAAAGCCAACTCGAATAGGAGAAAATGTTGGAAAGCCTTCTTTTAAATCGATAATCGCGTCTACTAACCCACGATAATTAGGTTCATAAGGCTGACGAGTCAATGCAAACCCGTTAGCATCCATCAAATCTACGAGAACAGTTATTGCTCCCTCTATATTTGGTTCATATCCTGTTGCCATGTCAATCCACGTACTATTTTATATTTTAATTTGTAAAACCCTTTAGAATGGAAAAAGAAGGTAGATAAATGACACCAGAATTAATTGCAGCAGTTTTATCTGGAAGTATTGGTGCTTTCGCAGGATTATCTCGCGCATTATCTAACTTTAATAAAAAACTAGATAGGCGATTCGAAGGTATCGAACGTGATCTAGATAATTTACAAAATCGTGTTGTTTGTGATTACGTGCTAAAAGAAGATTTCCTTAGAGAGATGCAAGCTGTCCACAATAAATTGGACCGTATTCTTGATCATCTTCTCACTCACCATTAAGGTCCAACTACAACCCAAGACGTTGTTGAAAGAATATAAACAGTTAACTTACTAGTTGTAGTGTTGTAGTGAAGTTGACCATCTACTGGATTAGCAGGAAAACCAGCGTCTACAGATGCAACTGCTTTTGCAGTTTTCCATGCACTCCCATCATGGAATTTAAGAATATGAGTACTTGCAGTATCTAACCAAGACTCACCTTTACTTAAACTCGTGTACCCAACAGGTGTTACGTTCGGTGCAGTTGCCCCAATATGAATAGGACCTACTTTTATTAACCCTGTAGAAGGAGAAGCTATATTGTCAGCAAAATATAATCCTGGTTCCCCATTATTATTATTTATGGCTAACTCACCAGAACCTAATCTAATTGGAAAAGGTCTGTCATAAAGAGTGCTTGAACGTCGAGATAAAATCTGTACTGCCATAGTTAATTTCTGTAAACTTCTCCATCTACTACTGTATCTTGATCAGTATCTGGACTATAAGTACTTCCATCTATGGTACTTACCGAAGATGAAACTTCAACAGGAGTCCCTCCGATATATTCTCCTCCTTTAACTAAACCAGATTCAAAAGTCTCCGTATACTGACTTAATGGCTGATTAATTAAACCAAATTTAATATCTTCAATAAGAGTTGGAGATTTATTAAATAATTTATTGATTAATGCAATCATTCGATTAGTAGTATTAACAGACTTACCACTGCGACTTAAATTCCCATTTGCATCGCGTTTTAAATCGTCCGTTAATGTCATTCCAATAACAGAAGGATCAAAATTAGCTACACTTTGAGGTAAGTTATAGTCCCCTGTAATCTCTTTATTTCCACTCCATTTAGTATGTCTTTGAAATAAAGCCTTAATTTCTATTGCTTCCTTTAATTTAGCTTTCTCTTTAGAAAATCTTTGCTCAAATATTTCGCGTCCAGCCCCAACTGGTTCATCGTTCGGTTCTAATAACCAAGCTCCTACATATTCATGTTTTTTTAAGTTACTTACAGTGCAATAACCGCTAGCAGTAGCACTAAAAGGATAAATAACAACAAAACTATCCGCATTAGGTACTGAAGTGACCGTGTATTCGCCAGAAACTGCATCACCACTTGTAAATGTTAATTGTATTTTAGTATTAACGTCTAAACCATGATTTGCAAACTTTATTGTGATGTTTGGGCCAGATTGAGAGTAGGTCGCAGATAAATTTAGTGGTTCATTACCTTCATCGTGGACTAAAGCAAACATTGCAGCGTAAATATGTTTACACCAACGGAGTTGGTAATACATTAAATTCTGAAATGAGTTAGTTTTAGTATCTTTATAAGAAGGAAGTTGATAAAAATTATTAATTGTTAAATAACCTAAATCACTAAAGGTACCAGGAATATCTCGAGAACCGCTTAGCGTACCATCTGGTTCCATTACGCTACCGGGTTTAGTACTATGTATATTTGTTACAGGAAACCGTTCATCTTGTAAGTGACTAAATAAATTATAAGAATCGCGTCTTGAAAAATCTTGACAAGAACATTGCCAACGTAACTCCGTTGTTAAATAACGACCAACAGCGAAACCACGATGAGCTGGAACAGTAGTTTTAGCAACTGTATCGGTTGTACTAGCTCCATAACTATCTGCTCTTTGAAATATTACCTCTGTAGTTGTAGCATCAACTCCAGTAACTGTATAACCAACATAATCATCATATCTATATCCTCTAAGTAATCGACTAAGAGTTAGAGCACCAGAAGTACTTCCACTCGTAATCGTAGTAGTAGTAAATGCAGTAGTACTTGTAACTGTAACTATGTACCTACCAGAAGTGACATCTCCGGTCCCTACATCAAGAAAAACAGTATTACCTGTTGATAATCCATGAGCAGCTGAACATGTAACAGTAACAGTTGAACCTGTACGTGAATAAGTTGAAGAAATACCTGGATCTTTCTCAACAATCCGATCAGCTAAACGTTCACCTGCAAAGAAAGAAATTTCTGTTGGTAAATAACGTAATTTAACTCTCGTGGCTGTCCACCTGGTATCAGTAAATGCTGTAGATAAGTAATAAACTACGTTACCGGAAGTAGTTGCTGGCGCTGATGCAGTAAGTGTGAAAGTATTCTGTGTTTTACTAACAATTGTTAAGGTTTCATCAACTGCTGAACCGGTTGAGAAATCTAAGTAAACATCATCACCTGGATACAAACCATGATCAGCTTTAGTTACTGTTACCGTGGTACCACTTTGACTATATGTTGTAGTAACAGCGTCACCTAAATAACGAACAGCTAAAATAGGTAACCCAAAATCATAAAAATTAAATCCATCCGTATCCCGCATTCCAACAATATGTTCTCCTAATTCTTGATTCGCAGATGGATAAGTGAAAATACGAGCTGGAATAAAAACACCAGGATACTGTTGAAAAGTGAAATAGAGACGATAATCACCTCTTTTTTCTCTTTCATTTGCAGTTGAACCTAATATACTTTGCGTCATGGTGTAAATCTCATAACCACGTCGCCATCTAGGCCAAAGACCATCCTGGTTATAAAACTTTACTTCACTCGCAAAACGTACTCGATAACCCTTTGCAGCTGTATAAGGATTCTCATTCTCTATCTTCCAATCATCAGGTTTGCTAAATTGATTTTCATCATCAAAACCTTTTGAAAAATCGGCATTAAAACCAACCTTCGATGGGGAATTAAAACCACCGACATGAAATGCCATTACTTTAAATCAATAATATCCGGCTTGAACGTTACAGTAGAAACCATTAGTTAAAGATGTTGCTCCACCTACGGAACAATATAAAGCTTGTCCACGTTGCAACATTAATCCTCGTTGTTTTGGAAGAATATTACTATTAGAGGAAGATACATTATTACCACTTTGCGCTACAGGGTGATTAATAAGAGGTAAAGTGCCTTTTAAAGTAAGACTACAGGTTTGATATGTTGACGTAGAAGGTAAGCTTGCAATAAATAACGGGAAGAACTGATTAATATTGGTAACGGTGCCAGTACCAACAAGGTAGAAACAAAAATCAGTAGGTAAAGAGACATTGACAGCTCCTGTAATTGTTCCACCTAATGATGGAATTGTAACAGTAAAGGTCGTTGGAGTTATTGTTACAACAGTAAACTTACCATCAATTGGAACAGTACCAGAACTATAACTCGTAAAGTTTAACCAAACTTCTTGATCAACCTCTAAAGAGTGTCCTGCAGCAATAGTTATAGTTGCTGTCGTAGAGTTTGCTGAATATGTACCAGCAGTTGGAGTTACAGCATCGATAGATTCTAAAGATCTTTTGCTATATCGGAACCAAATCTCATCAATATATGCACCACTAATTGAAGTATCTGTTAATGCTGAATCACAATCAAAAACTTTTGTAGCATTACCAACTGCTGTAGGAGTAATACTTGTCAAGAACGACTGCCCAGAAGCAACAGTTACGAGAGTGGAGTTCGTCGCTGGACGATCCACCATTAATGGTTGTTTATTTGAACTAGTGCTTGACACGTTTATCTACAGATAGGCTTAAAAGTTATTCTAACTGAAAGATTTTTATTTATTCTCCTTAATCTCTTTCTTACCCTTACCTTTTGCCTCTAAACGCTCCCGTGATTTTGTTACAGCCTCTTTTCTACGATTATCATCACTTTTTTCCACGCCTTTTTCACCTTTTTTCTTAAAATAATCAACTATTTCTGGAGGCATTGACCGTTTCTTAGTCATCAGACTGTATTACCAGCAGGATAAGATGCTTCCCCTAAATAAGAACCCTGAGAAGGGGATTTAGAAATTTGACCAGGACCATACTTCGTTTTAGTACTCTCTAAAGCTAAACTTTTTACTAAATCTGAATCAAGAATATCTGCAGCCATCCTTAGTTCTGGATCTGCCTCCTCTTGTTGTAAACCCTCTTTATTACGAAGAATCCCTAGTGCTAAATCATCTCCAACCTGAGGTGTAGTTTGACCAGCAGCCTGCTCTTGTGGAGCTTTCTCATAAGCATCAGCCGTTAAAATGGCAGGTAAATTCCATTGTCTACTAGATGCTCCTCCAACCGCTGGTTGGCCTCTGCGCTCTCTACTGGTTCCCATGATAATTAAAAGAAATCGGTTTCATCTGGTAAAGGATTACCACCGGGTGGCTGCCTAAGAGGAGTTGATAATCTAAGAGTAGGTTGTTTAAGCCAAAGTCCCTTAATAGAAGGTCTTTGAACATCCGGCTCTGCAGTTAAAAGGTTAACCTCTCCAGCCATTCTAGGCCGACTGCGACCTTGAACAAACTCAGCCGCTCCTGAAGAACCTTCTCTGTCGTAAGGAATATCTTTCTGCTGACCTGTAAAATATTTGGCAGGTTCAATACCTGAATAATAACCAAGCCGTGTGGTTGGTTTAACAGACATTTTAAAGTGCTGCTAAATGGAAAGTAACAGTGGGAGAACCACCACTCTCACTTATCCATACCGGCTTAATCCACTTTACTGGCCTACCTGAAACAGAATAGGCATGTGATCCATCAGTAGTAATTGTTTGCTCAGCAATAATAGGTGCATAATTTGTTCCATCAATACTCCCATCTAATCTAACTTTTACATTTGTACCAATAGAAGCAACTACAGCAATTAAAGTATAATCTTTCGTCGCAAAGAAGTTATTTTGACCAACTTGTAATGCGCCCCCATCACCAGGTGCACTTAACGTGGAGTCAAGCTTAAATATTGTGTCTTGAAAATAAGTTATCGCCATGAAATTTAAACTAGCCTAATACTTAGAATAACAGGGGGAAATGCTACTAACGCCAGGTTTCAGCAAGCATCAGCCTCGTACCAACTGCAATATCTGCTGGTCCTGGTAAAGCTTGAATAAATTCAGCACCTTCTCTTTCAAAACGATATCTGGCCTGGAGCGGATTTCTATAATTTGGAACATATAAATGAAGTGCTAAACGATCGCATTCAAACATATAGATTTCAGTCCATGTTTTAAGCGTTTCTTTGAAGTCAGAAGTTGCAACAGTACGGTCAACGTCACCAGCAATACTCTCAATCCGATTTCTAGGAACCGTGTCATTATTGACACTTCCTGTCATATCGGTTCTTTTCTCAGCTGCGTCACACCGACTAATCTGCTCAACAATTTTGTCGTACCAAAATGTGTCCTGAACATTGTCTAGTGCTTCTTCAAGACGAGCAATGTCACCAGCTGGAACCGAAGTTAAGTTATACCCAAGGTGCCAACGTATTTTTGATTTTAAATAGGTATCAAGCTTCATTAACCACGATACAGAATTAGCCTAATCCCTAGTCTACGCGCACTAAGTTCTCCTCAAAAATTTGATCCCAGTCAACACGCTTTATGCCTCTTAATTGTTCAAGTTTTTGAAACCGCTCACCAGACTGAGATGTTTGAAGATCCTTTATATCTCTTGCTGTCTTTAACCCTACACCTGGTAACGAATCAGCAATTTGACGTGCGCTAGCAGTATTAATGTTTACACGAACATCAACAGGAAAAGTCTCACGTTTAGTTGGCTTGGCAGGGTTAACACCATCAGCTGCTAAGTCTGCAGAAAGGCGTTCTTCAGCTTTTATCTTTTCATTTGTTGCTTCTATCTGTGGGACTAAATCTTCCTCATTTACATAAAGTACATCTTCTTGTGCATCAATACACATCATGATGCCGTCGCCATGTTTTGATATAACCTCGACAAGGCCACCAGTTAGCTTGTATTGATAAAGCATGAATTGAAATCTCTAGTCTCTGATTAGCTTACCAAAGTAAATCCTAGCTTTCAACAGACGACAAAAAAGCGGGCCACGAGGACCCGCTAATTGTTTCTATCATCCTAAATTATCAGGAATCGCTACCACCTACGTTTGAGGCGAAGTCAATCATACCCTGAAGGTCATTCCAGTTAACACCGAAAGCAGGACGAAGATAGTTAACACGGGTAAGGATGTAAGCAGCCCTACCTGCAGTTATATCGTCGGCACTGATGTATACACCGTCTCCGTTAACACTAGTGGAAGTAACTCCATTTGCGTTATAGATCTTAAAGGTTGTATCAGCTACGACCTTATACATCATGGAATCAGCAGCGTCAGCAGCAGCAATTGTGCCACTAACGGTTGTCCAGAATGGAAGGTTTCCTACTGTAGTGTCACGAGTACCTTGAGCGATACCGGAAGCACCAATAGTGAGGAATGAAGAAGCTGCTGCTAAACCGTTAAGTTGAGTAGCTGGAACACCTAAAGGTGATCCGCTGTTGTCAGGACCAAATAGAATAACTTCTGTATTGGTACCGAGAAGATCTGCTGTTACAGGGTCAGCAGGGAAACCTGCTCTATCCTGAGCAGCAGAAGGAATATCCTGCGCTACAGCAATAGAAGCACCGTAAATATACGCTGGACGATCGGCAGAAGCCTGAACGACACAACTGGTACGGTCATTGCGTACACGATCATCTACCCTGCGATCAGGAGAAGGAATCGTGACACTAAAGCTCTTATAGCTGGCTTTATCAGCTGTAGCATTTGAAACCTTGGCATAACCAATAAGTTCAAAAGCTTCTACCCCTGGCAAACCGTAAACACCTTCGGTGTTATAGGAGGACAGGCGGTTGATTTGGTTACCGGGGTTAAGAATGGCCCCAGCATTTTCTTTGTAAGCTGCCATAGTTAAATACCTCCTTACTCAGTAATGGTGAAAGCGGTAGTAACGAAGTCCTTGTTCAAGTTCGCAAAGCCAGCGTAGAGCTGCCAGATGAGAATAATGAAACGGCTGAAGTCATCATTGTTGTTAATAAGGACTTGAGCGTTAGGACCACCAATACCAACACCGATAGCCTGAGGCCCGAAGAATAGGGCGGCAGGAGTGGATTTAGATACTGCGCCGTTGCCATCACCGATGTCGACCGTGATGGTCTTAGCTGGGAAGTTTGTAGATTCGAAGAACCTTACACCTTCAAACACGAAGCCTGAGGGCATAACTGGTTCGCCAGCAACAAACTGAGCTTGGCCGTATTGACCGCCTCCGTAGATAGCTTGGTTAGGAGCAGTAGCAGGCATTAGAGGACTGCCTTGTCCTAGTCCAGGGTAACGTGCAACTTCGCGGAAGCCTTGATCAGCACGGAGATCCTTCATTAGTGAAGGGTCAGCGATACAGCGATAATAGCCGTCTGCGAATACGGGGACGTGACGCTTACGTAGAGCTTTTACTACTTCTAGAAGGTCTGTCTTTACGTTGAACTTAAATCGCTCAGAAGCATATTCTGTAGCGGTATAAGCAGTAAGAGTTGTTGAAGTTGGCTTGGACTTTCCGTTAGGATAGTAGTAGCCACCTTGTGAGTCAGAAGACTGACCACGAGATTCAGATTTGAACAGTTCGTCCAAGAACACGCGATCGCGCCATCTGCGATAGTCATCGAGCAGAGTCAGCGAGCCGATGGACTGGTGGAACATATTTAGGTTCCCAGTATCCAGCAGGAGACGCTGAGCGGTCATCAAAGTCTCACGAGCAATTTTGAAGGTGCTAGGGAGGTTTGAATTGTTAGGGTCGGCAGGACCTGTATACTCTCTAAGAGATACAAGTACTTTGTCCTTAACGATAGACCTGCTGTTCGCTGTACCAATGGTTTGATCCTGGGTACGCTCACGGCTTGTCTTCGTGCCAGGGTTACCGAAGAAACGGTAACGATCTAGCTGGACAGTTTGACCCGGTTGTTTTGTGAAGTCATGGACGACGACCGGCTCAGAGGCCATCTCCACGATATAAGCTGGATGAGGGCGGTATAATTCCGCACCCAGCAGCTTAGGGAAATCGTTATCAATAAACATTGGGGTTTTTTCAGCGTTATGAGATTTGCTGATACCTGAAAATTAAATCCTCTAAAAGAGGACGAAATCTTCTATATCTGGAACCTAAATTCCATTAATAAAATTATAGCAAGACTTAATAATCAGACTTTACTAAGTTTCAATCTAAATGACTGATTAATTCAAGCTATTTGTCAAAGAGTATTCAGTTGGAGGCATTGCTCCCATACGGCCATATGGATTAACAAATCCGTCCTTAGGTTGCATAGTTGCTCCACCGCCTACACCAGGTTCCTCTGAGGCTTCTGCCATAGCTGCTGCTATTAGCTTATGTTGAAGTGATTTATCTATAGCTTCTTGTGCTTTTTCTTTAGAGGAGTTCATTAGCGGCGGCCTTTTTTCTGAGGAGGTAAATTTCCTACTGGTAATTTCATTAAGCCAACAGGATTCATAGCATTTCTCAAATACAACTGCTCATTTACTGCAATTTGATTTTGTGTAAACTCAGCAGCCATTTGATTTTGAGGAGAAAGTAAAGCATTCGCTGGTAATGGTGAACCAGGTAGGTTTAACTTTAAATAAGAAGAATCTAAATCCTGTGGCATTGGTGGAACCGCAGCATTAGGATCACCAACTCCGATATCTCCTTGACGCATTCTAATAGGAGCATACTGATCGCTATTACCGGCAAAAATTTGAGCCTGAATATCAGAACCACCAAAACTCATTAAACCAGGAGACCCTATTGGTCCCCCAGCTGTACCGAGACTGGCGATAAAATCATCTGCTCTATCTCTAGCCTTCTTTTTTGCCATTGGAAATAAGTAACATGGGATGGCACTTACCATCCCTTATTTAATACGGAGTTGGATTACTCCATTACAAGAAGCTTCTGACGGAAGACTTCAGGATTCTGCTGTGCAGCGTTCAAATAACGCCAAGCGTTCTGTGGATCTCTATCAGCGGCGCTTCCGAAGTTATTCCAGAAGTCCTGTGGAGTTCCTTGTGGTTGAGGAGCTGGAGGAGCTGGCATCGATGGACGCTGAGGAGCGACAGGAGCCGCTGTTGTAGGAGCAGTTGGAGCTGCAGGTACCTGATGAGGTCTCTGAGAATTCTGATACTGTTGACCAACTGGCTGTCCTTGAGCTGGTACCCCACCTTGATTAACTGGATAAGGGCCGTTTTCTCCAAAGAATTCGCAAGTGTAATCAGCTAAAACGTCAGGATCAGTAAGGATCTTTTCATAAGCTTTATGCTCAGCTGAAAGTTCCTTAAGAAGAGCTACTGACTCACCAAGCTGTTGATTAGTACCAATCAGATGATCTTCAAGCTGACAAGAATAAGTATTTAGATCTTCAGCGGCATTAGGACCGAAATGATCAATTACCTGAAGACTGGTCTCACTTACTCCGTTTGCCCTTAACTGGTCTGGTGTTATCTCCAGCGATGTTTGGGAATAGCTGTTGGATAAGTCCTGGCTGTTGTTGATCCCAGGCGTAGAGATCGGCGCTACCGCGTTGCTGTATTGGGCTGTTTGTTGGGAAGCGTAGCTCGCTGGATCGACGACTGGACTCTGACTCGATGGTTGACCCTGGAACGGGAATTGGACTGGAGAACTCAGGGCGCCCACCACCTTGTTGAACGCCTCTTTGTAGGGGTTCTCCTGTTGTGGGGCTGCCTGGGGTGCCTGGGGGTAAGAAGCTGTAGGGGTTGACTGGTAAGTCGGTACGCCCATCTGCGCTTGCGCTTGTGGCATCGGTGCCGCCATCGGCTGGGAGGGGGCCACCCACTGTGGCGTTGTACCAACCACCGGTGCTTGCGCTGCTGTCTGCGCTACCGGAGCCGCGTAGCTGGTCGGCTGGGTCGGGGATACTTGGGGTGCCGATTGGGTCGGCGCTACGGTAGCGTCCTGCATAAGTTACTTCCTTCTGGAGTGATTCTAAAGTTCGATATAGGAATGGAGTTAGATCCAATCTAGGATCTGCAGCCATAGGTAAATTAGGCTGCTGGGGATGCGGAGTCCTCATCTCTTGATTTATTAGATCAATAAAGGAGGAATACGCCCTCTGTACCTCTCCTACCATCCTGAATGGGAAACCGGAGAGCATGCCCGCGATTTCATCGTCCGTTTTGGAAGGAAATAGATACTTCAGTGCTTCTATGCTATCAACGCCTAATTCTTGGAGGTTACGGGTGAAAATAGATTGATTTAATTTGTCTTGTGCTGTGTCTTCATATACAGGCCCCATCCACCGCCATAATACAGTTCTAGCGCCATCTGGAGCTAACCCTAGGACCCCATCGGGTATCTCCTGTGTCTCAATAGCTAAATCAACCTGTTGTTGTAATTTCTGCTCATACTTACCTTTCTGTTTCTCATACTTTTCTTGTAATTTAGGGTCATCTAAATCCTCAGGAGGTTCGGGGTATTTAATCCCGCTTGCATAAGCCAAAGACTTACGGAAAATTTGCTCCTCTTGGAAAATAATTAACTCAAAACACTTACAAACACCATATGTATAAAGCTGTAAACATTTCTTCTTAGCCGTAGCACTTACACGTCCGTAAGCAGATTTAATCTCTGTTGCAGTTACATTAGTAATTGAAAGATCATCAATACCTCCTAAAGCTAATCGAATCTCAGAACGTAACTGTTCAGCAAAACGAGCTTGGTCAGTACTTACGGCATTAGGTGTAATAAAACCAACACGATCTGATGGCTCCAAATTTGCAATAACCCTTGGTACACGCATACCACTTCCAGGCTTTCCTAAATAACCTGGTTGAGTTCTAGTAATAGGATCTTGTTTATAAGTAGAACTAGAAAGATCAAAATTAGATTGGAATCCAGATTGACTAGAAATACTTGGCCGCTGAACAGCACTATCAGAGTCTTGCTCAACGATATCTTGCTTAGGACGAGAAGAAAGTAATGTTGGATTTCCAAAGAAAGATAAGTTTGCTCTGATGTTTTTAACCATCTCATCATGAGCAACAATCTGATTAGCTATCCACTCAAATTCTCCTGCACCGTCAGTTCCAAATGCATCAGGATTATTAAATACCTCAACACATGGAATAAACTCCATAGTGTTCTCTACAATTTTCTTATCGAAAGTTGCAAAGTTCATATTTTCTTGATCAAATGTTATTTCTTGCTCACTATGAAATTCTTCAATTTCTGTGGCGGTAATACGTAAACGCATATAACGCTTATCTGTATTTAAACCAGCTCCTTGAAAACCACGCTTTGCTTTAACTTTATAAGGATAGATGATGATGACTTCTTCTAAATCACCTTCTGGAGAATAGTAAGTACGATAAGAATCTTTATCAAACCAATAAATACGATAAGTCTTCTTTGTTGGACGAATATAGAAAAGACCTTTTCCATAGGCTAAAAATCTGTCCCAAATAGAGTCAAGCCTTGCGTCAAGTTTATTGAACTTAATTACCTGTTGTATAAAATCAAATCGCTGTGTACCAAAATTATCCTGATCTGGGTAAAACTCTACGCCTTGGCGTATCCCAAACATTTTCATCTGGGATAAATGAGCATTAACCAACATGGTGTCTGCTGGGCCGGTCCCGTCTCGATCGACGACCGACTTGAGTATAGCTTCAAGTTCAGCTTTACTATTACTATCGCTCATGGTTTGTTTAACGAGTTACTCTATTGATCAATATCGTAACCAGCATGCAATCGTTTGAGTGTAATTATGTCGTCGTCGACCTCTGCTTCAAACCTTTCATTAGGTTGAATAGATAAGTCATGGCATAATTCATCAGGAAGCGGAATGACGGCAGAACCGTATGCATCCTGTTCTAACTCAAGGTTGTAATAACTGGGTGACATCGGGATGTGGTTTCTCTAGTTTAAATCGTCAATACTCTAACTCTAGTTTTCCTCGAGTCATCAAGCCATTACAAAGCCATACCAATGCATCCACGCAGTCATCATGAGAACTAACTCCAAAGTTCACAATTTCATCCGTTAATGGACCCAACTTACGGAACTTATTAAAAACAATCTTCCTTTGTTCAAATAAACCCATTATCCCACGGAATCTCGCCACTTTATCTCCACGGAATCCTTTAACTGGATGCCAAATTAAATTGTACAAACCCTGATCCCCTAAGCAGATTCGCTTGAAATCTGCTTCTAAAGATGCCTGATAAGCAACAGCTTCAGACCAAATATGTACGCTACTTCCAGTAGGAAAATAATTGTGACCGTCTTTGTGAATAACACCCCATTCATCCATCATTTCCATTAAAAGTTCCAATTTTTCTAAGTTCCCCATAACTCGAACACGTTTGCAATCAATAATATGAATTTTGTTACCAACACGTCCTCCCATTACGAAAACGGTGTAATCATTCTGTTCTCTCACTCCAGCAGATAAATCAACACCAACCCCTAAAGCATCAAAATTAGTGGATATTTCCCCTTTAACAATTAAATCTGGTGAAAGAGATAATTCACTTGTCTGTACAATCTGATTTTGATACTGAAAACTAAAAGCAACTGGAGCAATACGTCTCCTGTCAGCAAGATAATCTAATGACCACATCTGGGGCCAATAAGAAATCTCATCACCCTGCTTATCCACAGTAATTGCAGATTGAACTATTTGAACCCAATTATGAGCTGGAATAAAAGTAGAGGTATGAATATCATCATGACGAAAACGAGTACCAAGACAAATAGCTCTTGCACCCTCAAACATCGTGGGGACAATAACCGCGTTCCAGTTATCTTCCATAGCTTGTCTAATATCCTTATTTTTTATATCGTCAGCACTTTTAATCGCATCATCAATAATACATAGATGTGAACGCTTAGAAGTAACAGCTCCTTTCAAGCCTGCACAACAAACAGTAAACTCTTCTTCACCAGTGGATTTAATTCCAGCAAACTTCCAATCAATACTCCAATACTCATTAGAGTTGATCCCCTTAGCAATCTTTACTGTTGGGAAAATCTCCTTATAAAGCTTACTGTCATCAATAATTCTCTTAATAGCAGCACTCTTAGGACGAGCCACATCAACTGTATATGAAATATATAAAATCTTTAAAGGCATCTTTTTTAATGCATGCACACCAATCGACCATGCAGTAAATAATCCAAGAACTGTTGATTTTGCTGAACCACGTGGAGCAAGAATATCTATATTTGGACCAGCAATACCTGTTAAGCACTCACTATCATCACCAGTACATAAGTACTTATGCCATTCTTTATGGTGAGCTGCTGGAGGTTTGTTACCTACAACATCACAAAAATATGCAAAATCGACCCGAGCTTTCTCTACATCAATAGTTGAAGTTTTTCTAACTACATGCTGCTTTGCGGCAGCCCTAGCTGTGCGTCTATAAACGCTGTAAATGCTTGTGCCTGCCATCGTCGTAGCATAGCGTATTAATTACTAAGATTCCTCTTGTAATATCTTTGTCCAAACTCCCATAGATGCCTCTTGTAAAGGTCCCTCAATAGGGTCATCTCGGAAGATAGATAACATTTCACGTAACGCTCGGTCGGCGCCAGCGAGTATCAATCCCTGTTTGTCTAATAAGACCTTTTCATCATTAAGTTGTTTAATAGAACCACGTAATTCCTTTTGTAACATTGCAATTCGTGCTGTACCCATATCTTGCTTAACCATACCCATATCAATAGCTTCTCGTAGCTTCGAAATGTCCTGTTGCATGTAATCAATCTCAGTCTCTAGAACTTCACTAAAGTCCCTCTTTTTGAATTTCTTTTGAGACCATTTGTCGCACTCAACAATACTTCCCGTAAAACCAAGGAAACGGGTATATAAATATATTTGAATAGGAGATCTTGTTCGTTTACAGAAAGCTAGAAAGGATTCGCGGTCTTTTTCGGTTAAACCTTGAATCCAATCGTTCATGTTCGATACTGCTGTTGAGCTTGTTCGTAATCCCTATTCTCTTTATAGCGACGGAACATCTCTTTTTGCAAGTCAGTTAGTCGTGTTTCCCCACCTGTTTCCCGAATACCAGCACGTTGTTCTTGTCCTTCTACTCTCCTAGTGGCTCGAGTTTCAGTACCGGTCTCTCGGATTCCAGCTCGTTGCTCTTGTCCCTCTACTCTTCTAGTAGCTCGTGTTTCCCCACCTGTTTCCCGAATACCAGCACGTTGCTCTTGTCCCTCTACTCTTCTAGTAGCTCGAGTCTCAGTCCCGGTTTCACGAGTTAATGCTCTAGCTTCTGTACCTTTTGTTTGAGTAGTTAATCGCTCTTCTTGCCCGGAAGTTTCAATTCCTCTTCGGTATTGAAGTCCAGTCTCTGCAATCCCGGCACGACTCTCTTCACCCTGTACTCTTGCTGTAGCACGAGTTTCCGCACCAATTGCCGCAGTTCCTAAACGATTTTCAGCACCTGCAGCCTGAGTACGACGAATATCCTGACCAGCAAAGAAATCAGCATTAGTTCTATCTAACTGTGCACCCAACTCCATGTTGAGTCGCTGCTGTTTTCCACTAACCTCGTTCAATGCAGTCTGTGTCTGCAAAGATTGAGAAGGCACCTGAGTAGGTGGCGCTGGGGGTGGTGGCGACGGAGGATAAATTATTTGTGGTGGTGATGGCCTACGTCCGCCCATTATTGTGAAACCTCAGGATTTATTTATTTTAGCAATAGTTAGCTATTCGCTTAACCGAATCTGCGAGGAGCCATATTAGTTCCTTGCTGCCACATTAGATTTGCGGCTCCATAATTCTTTGCTATCTCAGAATCAATTAAACCACCTTTCTTTGCTTGCTGACGTAAATTTGATTGGGTAACAGGCGACGCTTGTCCTCTGAGCATTGCCTCTTCTTGAAGATCAAGCATCGGACGTCCAAGAGTATTTATTTTATTTAGTGAATCTTGAAGCATCACGCGGTTTCTATCTTGTGTAGAAGCTTTTGTTCTCCAGTAATCTCTTTCTCTTGCTCTGCTCCAAGAATCCATTTCTGCTTCCGTGGGAAGAGCACTACCAGTAGGTCTACCTGCATCTGGTCCCTGAGGAAGTTGAACGGAAGGTTGCTGTACTGGTGCATACTCAACTTGACCGCCATAACCTGACCCAGGTCTTAAGCCAGGTAAATGCTCTCCGCCAAATAAGTTTCCACGATTATCAAAATCAAATATTCCTAAAGTAACTAAATCACCTATTCCCTGAATATTTCTCAAAATTCCTTCAGATGCATCTTTAGAAACTACTCTTTTACTTTTACCCCACTTCTCTAGAGCTTCATTATCTTCTAAGACAGGTTGCATTCCTGACCCTGCACCAACATCAACGTTTCTTCCAACCATCCCAGGGTTCGTGACTGTACCAACAGTCTGTGGAAGCTGCTGCGCGTTCGGTACAACATTAGGACCAGAAACTGGAATCGCAGGTCGAATTGTATACTGAGGAGTTTGATTAGCTGCAAAAGTGTAAGGAGTCGAACCATAACCTTGATTCTGAGCTCCGTATACCCCCTGCAGTAGTCCTAATGGGCTGAATTCAACCATAGCAATTATGCGTAGTTATACTGCTGAGTTAATGCAGAACCAGTTTGTGCAAGCCCTGTAGTTGCAGCTTGTTGAGAAGCAGCAGCAGAAAGCTCATTGAGTCTTGCATTTGTTGCAATGTTCTGACGAACACCTGCAGCGGCGAGTTGACGAGTCATCTCATCCTTCTTAGCTTGCTCAGCCCACTTCCTTATGGTTGGAGCAAGAATATTGATTTCTTTAGCAGTTGTTGATGCATCAAGGATTTTGCCAGTACGACGACCTTGAGCAGGACCTTGTGGATTAATTTGATTCCAAATATTTCCATAAGGATCGGTATAACCAAACTGACCCATTCCTGCAGGTAAAGCAGACTGTGGATCAATAGGAACCTGTTCACCAGTAATTGTATTCTGTAGAACCCAACCAGCACCTGCAGCACCAACATTGCCAGCACCACCACCTGCAGCACTCGCTAACGGACCACCAACATTCCCTGGGGGTTGACCACCGGCACCGCCGCCGAATCCTGTACCTGTTGTAGCTAATGTGGCACCAGCACCTACCAAAGGTAATCCTACTTTTGCTATATTTGCTGCAAGCTTAGGTGCTACACCACGAGAAGCTAAAGCTCTAGTAACTCCTCCAGCGGTTCCCATGGTGCCAATGCCGCCAATAGTAGCTCCTTGTATAGCTCCTGGAATTATTCCCCCGAAACCTTCATCTAAAAATCCTTTCCCAGCGCCCAGAATGCCTAAACTCTTCATGGGATTTGCTCGAACTAAATTCGCAGCTGGGCGTGCTGCCCCCATTATTTTGGTTCCTAAACCAGCCATGCCAGCGAATCTAGGCGCAAACCTACTAAAAGCAGGAGCGAGTTTTACTAATGCACCAGCAACCATGTTCTTACAACAAATTATCTATATTCAATTATTTTAAATCTACTAACCCTTCAACAGTATCTCTTCTCTAGCTAGGGCAACATAATTCCTTAAAACATTTATATCAAGCATCAAAACACCATCCACTTCATTTACAGCTTCAGGGATAATCTTTTGTACTTGTTGTGCAGAAAATCCTCCCCTTAATGACTGTGAAGGATCTAATTTCTCGTTATAACGAAACTGAATTGGCTCCAGTTGTTTTAACTTTTCAAGCGCACTCACGAATCTCTTTCACAAGGAATGCCATCTCAGCTAATTCATCATGAACATCAGATCTTTCTAGTGGAGCTATATCAGTCTTGAGACGTACATCACAGAAGAACCCACCAATAGCACCTAATCCAGCTCCGATAGCAGTTCCAATTCCTGGTGCAATCATAGTTCCAATCTGTGCCCCTGATGCTGCGCCACCTAATGCGCTACCAATTTTATTACCGCCGCCACTGCTGCTACCACCACCGCCGCCGCCGGACATCCCAGAAGCATATTGCTGTGCAAACTGCTGTGGGTCACTTACTGGTTCCCATTCTTTATAGAAATTATCAAATATTCTCTGCGCACCTTGCTGTTTCTTCTCTTGTGCAGCTTGCTTTTTCGCTTGCTGAAGATACCCTCCTGTATCAACGTTCGAGGAACCTCCTGATTTACTACTACCCCCACCTAAGAATCCAGAGGCAAGATTTAATGCAGAAAGCCATGGTGAACCACCACCTCCTGAAAAGGCACCAAAACCACCAGGACTACTTGGGAAAACACCAGGGCCACCGCCGCCACCGCCCAATCCAGTGTAATCTCCTACAGGTGCCCAACCACTAGGTGCGTCTTGCCAAGCCATCTTAAATATCTTTTTTAATCATTATACTTGCTACAGATATATACATTATCCGTAAATACCTTTAACAATATTCAAAGCTTCTGAAGAGCCATAAGGCCCACCACCATATGAACCTACAGAGGTATCTTGTGGACCAGGAATACGAGATTGTGCTCTAGCTTGTTGTAGTGCCATGTGGTGCCTAAACTTCTGTTCTTCTAATGCTGATTGATTTTGATAAGATACATTCGCAGCAGTAACATTTGGATTTGGATCTACAGGAAGAGAATAATCACTCCTCGGTGAACCACCACTTTCTGCAAGCCAATTAAGTGCACCAGCACCTGCAAGTAACCCAGCAGCTGGAGCTGCTCGACTTACAACTTCAGCAGTTGTTTCTGGATTTTTATAAACGAATCCAGCCCACTCTGGATAAGATCCTTTTTCTTTAGGAAATCTAGCTTCCCACTTATCTTCTGGATTTTTATATGCATCACCTATTGCGTCCCTATAAGCAGCTCGACTGCGAGGATTAACACTTCTTCCTGCAGCATCTTTTGGTGTCCTAGTCTCAGTCAAGCCTTTCAATGTCTCTTCTTTAGCAACTCGACCTACGCCAGAAAAGTAACTTCCTAAAACATCACCACCAAAACGAATCGCGTCCCCAACATAGGGAGCAAGCTCTGCGGCGAGTGCGGCAGATCCCGCATCGACGAATTTATTCTTTGTGAACTGCCTTGCTGCTGTCATTACACTGCTACGTCATCTCTTGGGAATTCACCAACAACATTCGGGTCACTCTTAGCATTGCCAGAAGCGGCGAATGAGGTGGCAACTTGATCCAGATTCTCTGGTCTTACTATTCTATCTTCCTCAATCAATCCTCTACCTTCTGAACTATTTCCATCCCCTTTATCTAGATAATGATCTAAGAAATTTTTTGCAAAAGCTTCATCACCTGGATTTCCTCTCCATTGCCTATCCCATGCAGAATCATCTATCTTCTGTTGAGCAGCTTTTGCAGTTTCACCAGGGAAAGTATAAGAATCATTATAGAAATTTGGAGCATCAGGACTATCTTTAAACATAGCCATCCACTGATTTTTTAAGGGATCTTCAGGAGTTTTATTAGGTCCTAAAGAACCTTGATAAGGACTCTTACCTTCCCTCCAAGCTTGGTCTCTTGGATTAGTATATTTTTTTGATAAGTCAACAAAACTAACCATAATTAGGAATTATTTACCTCAGTAGTAATTTCATCAGCAGCTTGGATTTGCTCCGAAGGAGTTCCCTTAGCTTCGAGAAGACGAACCTTATCTGCAGCCGCAGCAGGAAGCCACGCCGTCGCCATGTGAACAGAAAGTTTCTTAATTTCATCTTCACTTAATTCACCATCAGCAACAGAAGCTATTGCAAGTTCAAATGCTTTATCGACTTGAGAACCATTCCAGTTATGAATATTCTTATCTAAAATGGGGTCGATCAGATCGTATGCTTTCTGCAACAAAGGGCCATGATTTAAAAAAGCTCTAGCAGCTGCATTCTTCCCAAAGAAAACTGCAAGTGCAGTGATACCAGCACCTAAAGCAGCAGCAATGAGAGGTTCGAGAAAAGACATTAGATAACAATCAGTACCTTAAATTTAGCATCGATATTCAGTGTTAGCTAACACGAGGACGAATAGGTCTAGTCCACCTTTCTCTTGTTGCCGTATCTAAAAGATTCCTAACCGACTCTCTTTCTAAATCTTCTTGAGACCAATCAGCTCCATATTGAGCTCCGATATCTTCTTGAAAACTTTGAGCAAACTCAGGATTGGTAACCTCAGTTGTATATGCTTTAACCCCTTCAATAGAACCAGGTGCTCTGGACTCTTGGTAAATATCCATAAGACGAGGATCAGTTCCAGAAGGTCCTATAGATACTCCTCGTATTCCACCACTTCCTTCAGTTCGTGGTAATAATGTCTGTGGATTTTCTACCTGTCCTTCTGTTGGAACCATTGTGTGCCATGCCTTATCGTACTTAACTTTTCCCTGACTCTCTAAATCTCGAGATACAGCCCATGCTTGCGATCTAGCAATTGCCTCTTCTGGAGTATGTGGTACTTCACCAGGGGGTTGATCTGGGTGATCAACTAATTGAGAATTATCATCAATTAACTCTTCATTTATTTGAGGAATATGAAGAGTATTTATAAATTTCGAAAGTTGTGTTCTACCTGCTTCATTAGTTGGTAATCCAAATATAATGTTCTCAGGATCATTATAATCTCCTCTAGGTGAAAAATATTTATTAGGCGGATATTCCGTCTGAGATGCAGCTAAAGGGTAAGATCCAACAACATACTGCTTAGGATTTCCTTGAAGAGAAGCAGCAGGAATATCAGCACCTTGTTGAGTCGGAACTTCATTCTGTGAAACAGCTATCAAATCACCCTGGGGTTCATACTGAGACTCATATCCAGGAGAAATATTTATTTGGGGAGTAGACGAAATATTTATTGCATCTCCTTGAGACTGATACTCAGGTTCGTAATTTAAATCAATAGCTTCACCACCAGTATTTGAAGTTGATGGTACTGATGTAGTGGAAGCTTCTGGGTCTCGACCAAAAGCGTCACTTGCACCATAAAGAGCACCAAGTCCAGCTCCTACTAAAGCAGCTTTTCCTAAGAAACCAGCAGCTTTCTGCAAAGTGCTTGGTTCTCTCTTTGTTTGAGCATATTGATTATGACGAATGAAATTATAAACATGAGGTGCCATCCTCATTTGTTCTTGAGGTGATCTAGGTAAAGGAGACCCCGTCACACGAGAATAAAGCTCGAAATCAGCAGGAGAAACAGACATTAGTAATTACCCCACGGATCTCTAAAATCATCATCTTCACCTGGAGGTAAATCTGGATGTCTTGAACCATCTGGAAGGAATCTTTGAACTACTTCATTCATTGCAGCCTTTTGTGCATTTCTCATGGAGCCAGCTACAGAACGCCCACCTGGAACTAAATAATTTTGATGAAGGGCTCCAGACCAAGGAACTAAAGTTTGATCATGCCACTGAGAAAGTGCTTGTTTCGCCATCCTGTCTCTATTCCAACCTGCACTAATAGCAGCCGGTACTCTCTGACCAGTCGGATCTATTAACTGTCTAGTACGAGCACCTAATAAAGCTGTATCTTGGAGAAAACTATCTGCTGCAACAGCACCACCCAAAATACCTAATTCTGCCGGGACAGTAGCAGCGATATTACCTACAACTCCTAAACCATGACCAATTGCTCCAGCTGTAGCATCGGCGCCAGGGATATTATGAAAACCTGAAGCAGCCGCATTACCTATCTGTTGATGGAAAGGAATTGCATTCCAAGTTCCACTAACCATATCGCCTACGCCTCCAGCAAATCTGCCAACACCTCCTCTAGCAGCTTTAACACCTGGAATTACATCCAAAGCAGCACCACGTATTCCTTGACCAATAACTCCTCCTTCACTAGTAACACCTCCTAAGACATTACCTCCAGCATGTAACCCAATACCGCCAAGTCCCAATGGAACTTGCCTTCTTAAATAATCCCCACCACCACGACGCTGCATTCCTTCGATACGACGTTGTGCCCATGGCCCAAGCATTCCTCCACCGGAACCAGTTCTAGCTAATTGACCTTTTTCATAAACAGTGGTCTCTCCGGTGACCGGTTCTTCTGCTAATCCACTTTCTTGACGAGGTACTGTTTTAATTGCTCCACTATCTGCTCTACGTGCTAAAGGACCACCTTTTACTCTTCTCAATAGTGGTGTTTGTATAGAATCTCCGTCATCTTTACTCAATAATTGTTGTCTAACAGCCTGATCTCCACTTGGTTTTGCACTATCTACATCACTTTCTATATAATCCTTCGTACCATAACGTCGTCTAACTTCCCTAAGATTTAGTACCGGTTCTGGTGAACCCCCACCGTCGCTAGGACTCGGAGTTGGAGCTGTACCTCCACTAACGCCCCCTGTGGGGTCAGAACTGGGTTGATTTCTACCATCTTGTAATGCTTTATAACCTTGATAAGCTAATGCTCCAGTTCCGGCAAGAATTGCTGCATCTTTAAGGAATTTCGCTGCTTTTTGAGCTGCATTACGGCGAGGTTCCCACCTTCCCATATATTCAAGTTCCTGTGGAGACACACCCATCTGTCGTGCGAGTCTTTCCTTCTCCGTAATTGGGATTCCTAACGGCACTTCTATTAATTTTTAAGGCTATAAATGTAATTTTAGTTCCTGTACATTTGCTGAGACGATTTACCCTACCGGACCTTAAAAAAAGCTGTTTTGGGGTAAAAATCTAGAGACCTATCAGGCGGGGGGTACACAAAACTTTACACGGGAGGAAAAAAAAGAAGTATGACGCTTAACACTTTACAAAGTGCTTAACATTTGACATTTGCACCGTTATATGATCTATTTTCGCTGAAAAGATAGTACATATGTTCTACTACGACATTTCGCCGACTTAATTCTCTATATCTACAAAAAGTAGACGTACATTTGTACTACTACCGACGGTTTGGCGAACTGGCGCCGACCTTATGTGAAGTTTTGCGACTACTTGGCCCTTTTGTCTTGACATACCGACCGAACAGGCCCCGACATCCGGCCCGGTTGACCCGAACAGCCCGAGGCATGCAAGGTTTACGCCACGTTTAGCCGTTTTTTGGTGGTTTGAACTGTCGCGAATGAGTCACAGCCCGCGCCCGCGTTTAAAAATCAACGTTTTTTCTGTTTTATTTCTTAATTATGTCTTTATATGTCTTTTTCTTGACTTTTTAGCTAAAAATACCCACTAAATACACAAATTTAAGTCTTTTTTATGAGAAAGAAGGCCAAGGCCGAGCAGAAAGCTCGTTAAGTATCTTTGTACTATCGGCAAAACGTGTGGAAAACCAATTACAACAGAATGTAAACACTTACCTAAGCTTCCTTGCACTTAATAAGGCTCGGTTCTAGATTGCAGTTATAAGCCAATTAAATTCATGCAAGTAGCTCTCACACTCGCATCAAGTAATCGAAAAACTGGAGGCATTCCATGCTCTACAACTGAAGAATCTAGTTGCCCTGACTCTTGCCCGTTCAAAGCTGGCGGATGCTACGCAAAAGGAGGCCATCAAAATATGCATTGGCAGAAAGTAAGCAAGCATGAGCGCGGCACTGATTGGACTACATTCTGTGAGAAGGTCGCTCAATTGCCATTACATCAACTATGGCGCCACAATGTAAGCGGAGATCTTGCAAAGTCACAAGACAACAAGGACAACGTAGACGGCCAAAAGCTCGCGCAACTTGTGAAAGCTAACAAAGGCCGCCACGGTTACACGTACACGCATTACGAACTAAACGCGCACAACTTAGAACTAATTAGAACAGCCAATAAGAAGGGATTCATAGTGAATGCAAGCTGTGAAACTACCAAGAAAGCAGACCAAGCAATCAAAGAAGGAATACCCGCTGTTTTAGTTGTAGACAGCGAGAAGGAGATTCCAAGCCATACAGAAGACGGCCACAAAATTATTCAATGCCCTGCAACTTGTCAAAATGTGACCTGTGCAACCTGTGGACTTTGTGCCAAAGGTAGAAAGACGGTCGTCGCTTTCCCAGCTCATGGCAACGCCAAGAAGAAAGTTAACCAAATCTTGCAGGAGGTTTAAGCATGGACTATTTACGCAAAATTTCATTTGAAGAGGCGCAGGAACTCCCAGACCTGACGCCAGAAGAAGAGCAAGAAGAACGCGAGCGCATGGAGTGGGAGGACTATTTAAATTCAATCCCCACGGTAGCCGAGAGAAACAGAAATCTCTCTTAATTATTTCTTAATCATTCGCACTAACTAATCATGCCCTCATTTACTTTCATTGCTCCTAATGGTAAATCATCTCAAAATATACCACTAGACCAAATCAATTCAAAAGAAGAGCTGGCCGCCATCTGCTACGAAGTCCTAAACAGGGACAAGACCGAACCTGAGAAGCCAAAGCGCCGCCTATGGGTAACCCTTCCAAATGGGCGCAGAGTCTCTGTACTGACTAGAAAGAACTACCGCTATGGGGTAGCTTCAAGTGTCCCAAGCTGCCGAGGTGTCGCCAACTGGTTTGAAGATAGAGCCAAGGCCGAGAGAAGAGCCAAGCACTACACAAAGAGACCTAACACCGGTGGGGTCTTTGTAGTCCTAGAGGTAGAGGGTAGGGGGGTATAGATGTACTACTCATGAATAGGTATTAAGACACCATTGACAGTGTTTCACCCTCTTTTAAAATTCACCTGTACACACCGTTAACTATGTCCTATCAAATCAATGACGAGGCTTTAGAGGCCATGTATGAAACCGTCAGAGAGCAACATCAAGGGCTCACAGATGACGAATGCGCCATCCTGGCCAGGGAGTTATTTATAGGTAACAAAGTCAGTGCAAGCCAGGCTCAGCGACAGTTAGATGAAAGCAACTGGCGTAGCGGCTCTGACTACATGACAGAAGGCGCACTAGGTGACTTCTGATGACTTACGCACGTATAGAGGCAGCCTATAAAGATTTAGATGATCTTGTTAAGGCTCAACAAAGGTTGCATCCTATGGATAGTGACCTAACAACCTTTCACCTCGACGATTTAGAGGAAATTGTCGAACAATTACAGAAAATTGTTTACTACGATCCCACACCATGACCAAACCAACCCTGCCACACCTGCCACAAAAGACTAAGCGCCACGTCGTGAATAAACAACCGATAGTCGGGGTACTCGGCTATACGCAAACAGAAGTAATTGAAATACTTCAATGCTTAGAACTAGGTATAAGGTTTGAAAAGGATGCAGGCTTTCCAATAAGTATATTAAAAGCGCAACTGGCAAAGAAATTTAGAGCCCTATTAATTAGTACAAAGGGGGAGGGGGTATGAAGATCACTACCACTGAGAAACTCTACTCTGAAGCCCTCTTACTTGCTAGAACAGCACCCACAAAAGAATATAAAGATCTATGTGTAGCTCATGCAGAATCTATCGGAAAAGAATTAACCGATCATCAAAAAGGACTAGCTTCTTATGGAGTTGAGACGGCTATCGAACTTAATTACTTATTAGATAGAAAGAAGATGGAAAACAGTAAGAGGGAGGCAATATGGAAAATTTAGTAATTGAACTAAGGGGTGAAGAAATAGAAGTGGTCAGGAATGCGCTGGCTACTTGTAAAATGGTCACGCCTAGGGATGGTAGTGCCCGCCTAAGTATTGCTTCCTTGTGCAAGCGACTAACTGAGGCACTAAAAGATCCTGCTAAACATCACGCCTACGGGAAACCAAGGGTAATGCCATGGATGAAACTATGACCTATCAACAACTCAAAGAGAAGCTCAACAAATTAAATGATGAGCAACTAAATAGACCAGTCATGTTGATAGATACTCTATCTTTTGGTCAAGCTTACTCAGCTAAAGAATTGAAAATCTCTGATGGGGAGTGCCTATCAAAGGATGATCCGTTTATTAGTTTCTAATGGAAGATCTTAACGCTGACTTCCTAGATGTATGCCGCAAAGAAGCAGAAGCATGTGTTGAACGTGGGGACATGGAGAATGCTCGCGCTATCTATGACAATATTTTAAAAATATCTTTCCCCATAGTTGAAGAACAAATTAGAAAAGATCCTAAGATCATCTTTGCAATTATGGCAGAAGCTGCACAACCTGGGCCACCAGGAGAGGCTGCTCAAGTCTTACTTAATTATCTCGATAAGAAGGGGTTAGTGCCATAAAGATAGTCCTGGGCATGACTTAAAACTGCTGCAACTCTTCTCCACTCTATCCAGCTCTTTTCAGCTCAAGTTAACCCAACACGCTTATCAGTTCCTCGGTTAAGAACTGAACCACACACCACACCAAAATCATCACCATGTTTAGAAACTTTGAAGTCCACGTCGAAGGAAGAGGAGGTCTACTTCTCTCCAACGTCCAGTACAGCGACCCTCTAGGTGAAGCTGCTAAGCAAAAGCAGCACTTCACTGATAAGAAGGGTAAAGCTAAGACTGATGAGGTACACAGAGCAGTGCGCATCCTTGACTGGCTCTACTCCTGCTATTGGAAGAATGAAGGAGTCTGTGAAGTTGATGAAGGTGACAACCGCGTCGACTTTGTTGGCTTTGATACTCCTTACCTGCCAGGTAGTAACTTCCAACGCTGCTTACGTAATGCAGCTACCAAGTGGAAATTAGGTAAAGATGTACTGCGTTCTGTAGTCGTTACAAACAACCCAGAGATTGATTACGACGGGCCAAAAGATGCCATCGAAATGATCAACTCCAAGTCACCTAAACTTGCGCTCGCTGCCTTCACCAGTAGGGGTATATGGGTTAATCGTGTTTACTTCCCAGAGTGGAAAGCCAAATTTGAATTGATGCTTGATGATGAAATCATGGATCCAAGTCAACTGAGGAAGATCGCCAACATGGCAGGGAAGTCAGAAGGTCTAGGTACTTGGAGACCTAGCCACGGACGCTTTGCTGTAACACAAATTGAGGAGGTAGCTTCATGATCAATCCAAACGATTATCCAATCCGAATTGCTGGCATTGCATGGCGTGACTTACAGAAGGGTGAAACTATCCCTTCTCATAAAGTCGAAGAAATGTTCGACATCTTATTTAAGAAAGCAGATGTCATGTCGCCAGAATCAGATCAGGCTATTAATTTCAAACTCATAAGAGTTAGAGAGTGGCTTCAAGAAGCTAGAGAACTACTTAACAAACCATTAGTCATTAAACAGATTAAAGGTAACCTCTATGTATTAACAGACGCAGAGGCACTTGAATATCTAAATCAACGTGCTTATTCAGGTCTTAAATCTCATAGAAAGAACACTAGATACATGTTCACTCGCGTGGACAAAGACAATCTAAGTGGTTATGAGAAAACTCAACTTGAAACCAATCAAGCGAGACATGCCTTCATAGCCTCGGCTGCTGATGGAGCAAGAAAGCAGGCATTAAAACTTAAAAGAGATGGTGGGGAGGTGCCAAAGATAAATCCACCTGATATGTAATTGAATAGGCATCCTCTGGTGTAAGTCCTATTCGATTCCATGCCCCGCCATGAAAGTTGACTCGACTCATTTCATAGCCGCTCTTCTCGCTTCGACCCAACACGCTTGTCAGTTCCACGGTTAAGAACTGTCCTCAACTCAACTAAGCCCTACGTGGTTATGGTTGGGAAACCAGCTCCGCTCCATTCACCTCGACTCAATTCTTTGCCGAGCGCTTCCCCGCTATTCGCCTCGCCTCAACCCAACACGCTTGGTAGCTCTACGGTTAAGAACTACCTTCAACATTCTTCTGAATCATGACTACACCCACACCACAACTAAAAGCAAAGCTCAGGAAAATTGTTGAAGCTACCCAAAACAGCGAAAACATAAACGAAAGAGCCAATGCAGTTGAGGTACTTAAAAGGGTCTGCGAAACATGGGATATTGAGATGACCCCAGAGACTGTATATAGTTACGGTTTATTAAGTCCGTCTTCCCAAAACCTAGTCACCAAGCCTATTATGAGTGTGTACAACGCACCACGTACACGACAACACCATCACACCAATTTTGGTTAATCATGACACCTAAAACCACTTCCAAAACTAATAAGACACCTATCCCAGGTGTATCACTAGCTTATAACCTCACTGCAAGAGGAGCTAAACGTTCCAGAGTCAAATTCAACATAGAACTACAAACAAAACTAAGAAGAGTTAAAGGATTGCATGAAGCCCGTAAGGTACATCAAGAAACCATCGAAGCAGAATATAAAAGAGAAATGAAATCTCTTCTTAATTGCATGCAGGAAAACAACCTCAAGCAAATTGACCTAGTAGGTAGTAAGTTTTATGTCCTTAAGAAAGAACGAGCTGACTGGACTTATTCAGACGAACTAGAAGATCGTATAGAAGACATTGATGCCGATAAGAAGAAAGAGCAACGTAAAGGTATAGCTATCAATGAGCCAACCGAATACACATCTGTAGGTACTCACTAATGAAATTCGCTCTAGACCAATCCTTCTCACCACAAGCCCTACATAATGCAATCATCGTGGAGCCAATTGATGGTAAAAACCCGTCAAGAAGCTTTCGTATCATTGACCTGGAAATTAACGTTACTAGCCATCAACTAAATGTAAGAGTAGTTGGGGAAGATGAGCAGGTGTACTCACTACCCTGGGAAACCCTAACGGACTGGCACATCCAATTCCAGCATCTCCTCCAATGACCTACAAAGAAAACCGCGATGAGCTTAAGCATGAGAAGGCAAAGTTAAGAAGTCTCTTAACTGGTCATCCAAGTAGTGCTGAAGCTCAAGAGATTCTGAATCTGACGTTTACCCCATTCGTAAACTGGAATCTAGAGGAGGTAAATCTCCACTTGAAACATGTTTATGATTTCACTCAAAAAGAAGCTGAAGCCATCATCGAAAATTATCCAATAGGTATCCCCACCCAACGTGAGGTTCTATCACATGATCCTCCACTGCCAACCTTTACTGATAAAGATAAGGTGACAAACTATTCCCAGAATCTATTTCAAGCCAGAGGAAAACTTTCCGAAGCTAAGAAAATCCTTAGTAAGAACAGATTGACACTAAACAACTACAAAAACAATGAAGAATACAACAAAGCTATCTCTGAGCTAGCAAACATTGAAACCTGCTTCCTAGAGATCAATCGCTTCATTGATAAGGAGCGAGAGAATGCTCACACCTACATTCAGGAGTGATGCCAATGGAACAACCTGCCTGGCTGGTCTACAACGACGATAAAGTACTCGAAATGAAGTACTCGTACGCAGGAGGCTACCAAGCATTCAAAAACCATATGCAGCAAGTAAAAACATCTGGTCAACCTACAGACAAGCTCCGCCTAATGAAGGGCACACTCGCAAACAAAGGAGGAACAACATGGGAACTGATACGAGACACTCAGAAGCAGATCTTGCCATGAGTTTACTTAAAACAGATCTAATACTCCAGGAAAACGTTTTCTATATAGAAGACGGCTTACCAACTAAAGAGCATGCTGATCCCTGGGGAAAAGTCCAAGTCTTTCATGAACAATCTGGATGGCAGACCTTCCCTCTAAAGAGAGTAAAAGAATTAGCTACTCATGGTTACTACGCTTGGACATTTACTCCGGAACCACCGCCACCATCACCACCAAAGTCATGACAAACATTACTGAACTAGATGACACAACACTTCCACTCGACAATGGCTGTAAAGCTCAGGAGTGGGAAGACATGACCTATCACCTCTACCTCCGCCGCCGCTGCCAAAGTCAGATAAACGCTGGGAACTGGTTTCAATCTAATGCTGCAGCTTTCATTACTGGGCTAGACAAGATCTTAGATGCCTATCAAGAATGGGAAAACAATCCAACACAAGAAAGCGCCAGGAGAAGTCTTAAAGATATGTCATGGGCTGTACGCAGCCTACAAAACATCTCAATCAACTACAAAGTAATAGTTGACTACGAAGATGGGTTTACTCCAGATGGAGATAACGTTGGAGACTTAATCATGGAGTATCCAAAGATGTCAAAGAAATATATAAGAATGGCCGAATCATTAAAAGATCTGCCATGTGCTCCTTTTGACGTAGGGCTAACAGATAACGATGAAGAAATGACCATAGCTGGCTTCGAAGACATGCCTCCATTTCCATCAATTAGACCAGTCGAAACATCATGACGAGAACTACACTCACGTGCCCTGATTGCGGCACGAAGCACACCGTTTACAAGATGGGTTGGAACATCCTTTGGTGTGCTATGTGTAACGTCCCTATTGAAAAATCTGACTGGATCATCACACACGAACAACCACCTACCACCAAAACCAATGACTGAAAACTCACCACTTAAATGGGTCTACGTTGTATACATCCCATACAGCGAAGTGTATACAACCCCATACATCCGAGGGGTCTACTTATCTATGGAAGCAGCTTCTTATGCAGCTCATGAATGCATGGATGGTCGCTTCAAACAAGAGAAAGACCAAGCCATCATTGAACGTCACCCACTTATTGATGAAGTAACTGCACTGAAAGAACTAAGAGGTAGACAATCAGTAGCGAGGCGCGATGAAACAGAATTAGTAGATCAAGAAGAACAGGAAAAGATAGAAGAAGCTCAAGAAATTCTCAACGAAGAGTCAACCAAAGCTGATGGCACTCCATGTTCATATGAGGAAGGAGACTTAACAGAATGAACACAACTATCACCTCAACATGCATAGACCGCATGGAACTCTATGGAGGTAGTTCTGAACAAGCACTCTCCGCCTTCTATAGATACTCCGATCCTGAACGTCGAAAGCTCATAGTCAAAACATTCGGCCACCTCTTTAGAAAATATGAGGACGGTGGAATGTTTGACATCACTAGGCCACTCGACATGCTTGGCATACCTCACCTACCACCACGGAGGGATAAATAATGACTAACGAACGTGCTACCAACCAACAAAAAGAAGAACGCCAGGAGATGGCAGCTTGTCTACTAGCAAAGGGCTGGCCTTCTAATGAGATCGTTTCTCATTTAGCCTCAACTTATGATGTAACACCTCAAGCAGCTAGAGCATACGTAAGAGTAGGGAAAACTCTTGTACTTGAACTACTCGATGATGGCGACATCAAGTTCGAGTTCTACAGTTGCCTCAATGACCTCAAACGTGACCGACTAGACGCAAGGGAAGCAGGTAACTTCTCTGCTGCGGTAGGTGCTACCAAAGCACGAGTCAAACTCCTAGAACAGCTACCTACTATCGACCCAGGTGGATGCTGGGGAGCTGAAATACAAAACTCCTTCAATGAATTCGTTCACGATAGGCTAGCCCCAGTTAAAGGAAAGATCCCTAGAGAAAGTGTCATGCAAAACACATGGGGGAAAGCTGGAAAAGACCTAGACCTCCTTGACTATGGCAAAGATGATCTCCCGTTCTAAATGACTAAAAAATTCTACTACTTAATTAAGGTAGAGGATGATGATAAGGAAGCTAAATGCAACCAATTCACCCTCTCAGTCATCAAAAAAGGGGAGCGTGTACCCCTTGAAATGATAGAGGTTATCGATGATGACCAACACGACACCACACCCTGCATTTATTTCTAATGACTTCTTTCATCGTCTGGATATGTGTAGTCGTCTTGATCTACATATTCCTTAAAAACATTCACCACAACTATTAGATATGAAAACAACTATCGCAGCACTACTAGCCTTAAGTACATTCTCACCAGTCATCGCTGGAGAATATCAACCAGGCTACTCAACTACAAGAACCTGTACTCGTAATGAATACAGAGAAGAGTATGTCCCAGGTACGAGAACCTCTCCTGGCTATGTCAAAAGCTGGGATGAAACAGTAGAAGTTCCTTGTACCTCTAAGACTCATTCAACTCCTCAACACCGCCATGCAGAACCTCAATCTGACGTAGGAGGAGCAGTCTATGACGACAATGATTGCAGTGATGGTTCCATCATTGGTGGATTACTCGGAGCTGGTCTAACTATGACAGGATCACGTGGAAGAGATCGCTGGTGGGCAGTACCTGCAGGAGGCGCGGCAGGTGCAATGATTGGTTGTCAAATTGATGGAGGTTAATTAATTACTCGCTTCACTATCCACACTCACTATTAACACCATGGCTAAAGAAATGAAACCCGCTCGCTTTCAAGTCGGAGACTATGTCGCTGAAGCTGCTAAAGGTGTCGGGACTGCGCTACCTCTCGCCTCTAGAAGAGGAACCATTGTCAAAGCCTATATAGAAGTAGAAAAGAAGGGTGGCTCCAGGAGAAGAAAATACGACATAGTATGGGATGGGCTTAAGCAACCTGTTATTGGTGTTGCTCAACACCGCATCCTCAAAAAGGTAGAAAAAGTATGAAGTGCCCTCAATGCAGGCATAAAAACACAAGAGTCACAGTAACTCAGCACTGTTCTGACCACACAATTAGATACTGCAGATGCCTTGATTGCAAACATAAATTTAAAACCGAAGAAAAAATAGTTAAATATAAAGGTAGAGCCAATCAACAAGGAGGCTGGAATGCAAAATTAAATAAAGACAAAGTAAAAGAAATAAGAAGAATTGCAGAAAAAGATAATAAAGCAGGAATTCCAAAAGGAGAAACTATTGCCAAACTTCAAATTGAATACGACGTTGAATATTCAACCATTAGAAATGTAATCATTAAAAAAACTTGGAAACATGTCGACTAATGTATGAACCCTCAACTATCCAATGCCGAGTCTTATTAGACTGCAAAGATAAAATAGTTCTTATGCAAAGAGATCTATGCACTCTAGGAACAGAGACAATAACTATCTGTGAGAAATTATCTGACATCTTCCAAGAGTTAGAGGCAATGCATGAGGATCATCGACTTGCACTAAAGAACAAATGACTTACGATCTGACAATCAGAGACTTCTTTGAATTCTTTGATCAAGGTTGTCCTTACCATTGTGCAAGCATGATGGAACTACAAGAAGCAATTAACAAAGCAGATCCAAGCATCCTACGAAGTGATGCTGAGTGGTTCAGGACATGGTCAATAAGTGGTAAACGAGTAGAAGGAAGCCCACCAAATGAATATGTACACCCTTGGTATCAGAAAACCAAATGGCCCTCGCATTAATTTACTTTCGTTTAAGCCATTTTACTTTCGTTTTTAAGGGTACCCCCTCAATCCACAATTAATAATATGTATAAAATTCAAAAACCTGGCTGGTTTATTAAAAGAAGATTTTTAAATTACATATTCAATGATAAAAATGGTGGATTTTATTTTGAACCAGCTCTAAGTACAGCATCACCTCCAAAATCTGTGATAACTAAAGGATCTTATAAAAGTGATACCGTCACTAAAGATCTTACACGTCTTTATAACAAATACTTAAACCCTCTTATTAAAAAATCTCATAAAAATAACTACTCCATGAATTCGATATGGTATCAATACTATGGAAGGAATTCAGGTTCTTATCATGATTACCATGATCATTACTCCTCTAACTGTCACCTATGTGGAATCTATTATCTACGCCTAAGAGATCCAGAATTAAAGACTGACTTTTTAAATACACCAGAGTTAGCAGTAGAAGAAGGAGACATACTTTTTTTCGATTCTCACGCCCCACATCGCTCTCCTCCTAATCACACAAAGCATGACAAGATAATCCTCGCCTTTAATCTAGAGCTAAGTTAAGTACCTATAAAGTATCGGCAGCCAGTCAATACTGTATGTCTGATCCCCTTTCACTAGATGCCGCACAAGAAACTAGATTAGTTGTGCAAGCTCTAAAAATAGAAAGACTTGAAGAGAAGCAGGACGAATTAAGAGAGCGTTTAAAAGTAGTTGAAAAATGGGTTATAGGCGCAGCCGCAGTCCTAGCGGCAGGTGTCACCGTCATAGGTTTCGCCACGAATATATCTAAGGCTTATCTCTAATGAACCTGCTCGCACAAGCAAATATTGATCTTGTCCAAGCCTGGAGTATGTCCTGGGGAGAAGGTATTCAATTTATCCTTGTCTTGACATTCTTATATTGGTTAAAGAAAAGAATCGATCTCTCCTTTGCTAAAAAAACTGCAAGCACCACTATTTATAAAGTAAAGATCGTCAATGATTCCCATTCCAATATTTGAAGCAATTATGTTAATCCTTGGCTTAATCTGGCTTTGGATACTAATATTAGGCGCAGATGATCACGATGACAGCGGCTATGGCTACTAATACAGCACTCAGACCAAGGGCAAAGGCAGATGCATTCCTGAGTAAAGTAGAAGTAACCTCAAGACCGAGAGTCCAACCCAAACCATTACCAAAAATCGTGACTGAACCCGAACCTAAAACAACTTTTGAAAAAGTCTCCGTAAAAGTTGGAGAAAACGAAGTAAAAGTAATTCCTTTCTCAGAATATAAGGAGGATATAAAAACCCGTTGGAAAAACATCCATGCTCCTGAACTAAAAGATTTAGGAAAGGATATTAAAAAAGGAATTGATTTTATTAAACCTTATATTATTAAAGCTATTGAATGGAGTAAAAAGATGTTCAAAAAAATCAAAGAAAGAATTTCCACATAACTCTTCCGCCGCCACAGTTTATATATAATAGAGACTCAAGATAGAATAATAGATACGCTATCAAATAATCATGGGTTCATCTAGAAGAAAAGGCTTAGCCAAGAAAAGTAGTGCAGGAGCTTCTAGCGTAGAAGAAACTGGAGCAAGAATGGCTGGAGATATTTTGTCAGGGGTAAACACAGACCCTCTGGAATCTCAAGAGACTGCTGATGAGAATATTATGGACATGAGCAACTTTAATAGCCCAACGGAAGATTCCTTAACAGGTGGCTTCCTGCAAAAAACAAATCCGACTGTAGGTGGAAGTTACTTAGGGCAATCCAGACAGTCACTCTAAAATCAGAAGAGGTAAAGTGCAGTGGCTAACTTGTATACGTTTATGCTCACTGACATGAAAAAGAAAATCTCTCTACCAGATCATTACAAAGGAATCGTTAAGAAACTAGATACAGTGTTAAAAACTATTGAGGGAATGCAGGAAGATCCCCTCTTTATTGATAATATTCATGGTGAACAGGAACTTAGTCTCGACCAATCTATCGAACTATTTAAAGGTATCAAGGTTCTATTTGAACCAGAACCAAAAGCTAGAGACAACTCACCCGAGTATGAAGCGGCTTCATTTGATATCACCTGATTACATTCACCTGCACTAAACACCATGAGAAAGCAAAGCTACTTACCAACAGCAGACAACGAAGTCGAAGTAAGAAGACAGCTCATTCAAGCTAAGTATGGAGGAGGTGGAAACACTGAAGATCTTCTAGCTTTAGCTATTAACAATCAACTGACTGATGTGACCGACTATGCTTCTGATTACGACGTTCTCCGAGGGTATTAAAAGACGTCAGCAAATCTAAAGATTTACCTCTAGACAAACCCCTTGCCACTGCTACATTGGGCTTTCCCAACCCAGTCATAGCAGTGGTTTTTTCATGGACAACTACTTGCACTAGGAAGGTTTATACCCCCCATAATTAATTACGCGAATAAGGAATAAATGCCATGTTGAGCATGCAAGAAACGAACTCTCCCAAAAAACTTGCTTGGGCAGTGCTAACCAAAGGCTCTGCGACAAGTTCCAGTGAAGTTGTCAAAGTAACTGATCATATAGAGGCAGATAAAACTGTAAAAGATAACCCTGGCGTGTATTACAAGTCAGGTCCTTTCATACTCGCATGAGCGGGAATGACATACTTCCCAGTATTAACAGAACTACTCTTCAGTGGTCCTTATATTCCCTCAGTAAAAAAAAGCACTAGGCCTATTGCCGAAGAGGCCCCAACTGCTACCTTTAATCAGTACAAAGACTCATCTATGGGATTTCCAGTAACTGCTTACATCGTCTTCGTAGATCACCCTGATGTTGGTCCCCATGCTCCTCGCTTTAAAACCATTGATGAAGCAGAGAAATTCGCTAATGACCTGCGAGCTTTAACAAATCTGACAGTCAGTGAACCGATACCTGAAATTGCGACTGAATCAATGACTATTACAAGAGAAGGTATCTCATATCAGACTTAAATAAATAACGTGCTATCTTAAATAAGCTAATACTCCCGCTCAACTATGGCCGTCGTTATAAGCGTCTCTGTGCCTGATAAGCTACGCGCAAGATGGGAAGCGTCTAATAAGGAGATAAGTCCTTCAGCTCTCTTTCAAACAGCTTTAGAAACTGAATTAGACAACACTAATCGACACTTAGCTTATTGGAGTAACCGAGCCTTAAATGCAGAAAAAAAATTAGAAGCACTCAGAAGATTCTTAGAAGCTCCTGATAAAGATATTAAAAAATTCCTGTTATTTGATAGTGATCGATAGCAGTAGAATAATAAGATTGACTATTAATAACTATGGGTGCAAGTAGAGCTGCTCTTTCAAAATCACAACCACAAGAACTCACCACGCAAGAAAAGGCCCGACGTAGTTGGATTAACGAACAAAGAGGAATAAAAGATTCTGATACTCCATCTCAACCTCGAATGGCTGGTGGCCTTCCTGGATTAATAGGAATCATGTCTAGAGGAGCGTTTGCAAACCGACCAGGATGGGGTGGCCCCGAAAGAAGAAGTAAAGAGACACGGGATTGGATCGATCAGCAAAGAGGAGTAGAAGTACAACCAAATAATAAATCTTCCTTGCGAGATCTTTTTGGTATGAGAACAACTGCAGATCGTCAAAGAAGACAAGATCGAAATTCCTGGCTCGATGAACAGATAAGAAAGAGTAAAGAGGAAGAAGAAAAAACAAATGCATTCTCCCCATTAACACAACAAGAAAGAAGAGAGACGATAAGTGGAGAAAGTGATCAATTAAAAGATATCTGGGATAAAAACTAGACATGCATAAAAATAACCATAGAGTGACAAACCCTATTAATTACACAATAAACAACAGTAAAAAGGGTTAAAATCTACCTATGGACGTAGTAATCACACCTGATTTATTCCCCATGACTAATAATAAAGCTGAAAGAAACGAAATTCGTTCTGTATTAGAAGAACTAAAAGACGAACGGGTAGTACCTATCAATATGAGTACAGGAGAATTCATGATCGAGTGTATGTCCCGAGGACTCAACGATTATCGAAAAGATCTTGTCGTTTATGACTGTTAAAGAGTGAACGACTTCACATATGTAATCACCTGGACACTACTCATCAACCTGACAATAGTAATCCTTCTACAAATCTTCCTAGAAACTGACGAAGAATAAAAAATGGACATTATCTTACAACTCGGAGGCAATCCATCTAGAACACAAACAGGAGTAGAGCTAGCAAAAGCTTATCCAAACGCAAAAATAGTTCTCTCAACATGTGAACCAAACTGCTTAACTATGTATGAAGAAGCAGGGATCAATAACGAGAGAATAATTATTAACAATGAAGCATGGGATACCGTAACAAATCTGACTCATACCTATAAAGATTTAAAACGTCTGAAGTGTAAACGCTTATATGTTGTAAGTGATATGTTCCATACTTACAGATCCAACCTAATTACAGCTGCAGTATGGGGAGGAAGAATACCTTATTATATGGTTCCGCATGGCTATGCACAAAATGCAAAAGATGAGTCATATGCAATTAGTCAATTCTTTACTGCTTTACTTTGGCGTTTAGCAGGTATACTTATCTATTCAAAACGACTTAAAAATAAAAGAAAAGGTATGATCACGCATAAAGAAAGACACTCCTTAATTGAAATAGAATACTAACTTAGCTCTTTATATCTAGATAAGACTATAAACAATATTAAATATAGCTATCCATTCCTAGAGTAAGTAAAATTACTGAGACGTAATGTCTAATCATTACACCGTTGGATATCACGAACAAACTAGAGAACACAAAGATATCTGTACGTATGCAGACAACTCATTTGAAGCATACAAAATTGCAACAGAAGATGTTAAATATCTACACGAACATCCTCACTCTATTGACTCAATACTGATTGAGAACTAGTCCTTCTTCTTACTCTTATGCATCTTGCTGAGAGTTACAGCTAAGTTTGCTTGACGGCGAGTACGAGTGTCATATTCATCTGGATTCTTTCTTACTTTAGAAGCGAATTCCTGAGCATCCATACCACGACTCTCGGCCTTCTTAGTAAAAGCTCCAGGTCGCTTGATTGCATCTTTAATCCACTTGTCTGCCATCTAACGATTCCACTGTTGTATACCTTTTTCATACCTATCACGCCATTGATTATCTAATAGATCAGGATGTATTTGTGGACCACCTGGATTCCTAGGATCATCAACAAGTTCATTTGGCATCACTTCTAATCCACCAAGAAATCCTTTAATACGATCAAGAATCCCACCACCTCTTCTAACTCCTTGCTCAGCACCTTGACTAACAGTTAAATCATTTGGAGCATTCCACTGACGCATAGCTTCCCTAGGGTCACCACCACCAGTTCCCCTACCTATTTGTTCTTCCCATCGATTCGAACCGCCTCTCCCACGCTGATCAAAGTCCCATTTATTTCCTGTTATATAGTCTGCTAAACCAGTAATAGCTCTCTGAAATCCTTCTGGACGAGGAGCCTGTGATGGAATAGGAGGTAAAGGATTAATTTGACCAGTAGGAGTGCTTCCATATCCAGGCCCTAATCCTGGAATAGTTGGTTCTGTTACAGCAGGTCCAGGAAGAGTAACTGATGGATGAGCAATACTTCCTCGATAATTTTGATCGTGTAAACCCTCAACCCACTTGTTATACTTCTCCCGAGATATACCCGTTTCTGGTCTCCATGGTTGAGTCATGATATTTACAAATTAACAATATTTCTTTAATTCTACTCTTACTTAATTACATCCGATACTGAACACCTTCTCCTCCTTTATTCCAAGCTTGTGTGCCATTCCAGTCGAATTCATGTCTACCAAGAAGAGTTTTTAAACCATGTTGTCCATACCAGTCGTCCCAAGACATCCCTGATGGTTTTGGACCAGTTGGTAAACCTCTGGTAACTGCATTACCTGGTACTTCAGGTAATGGTAAAGGTACAGGTGTACCCCTTTCATGATCAGCAGGCAAAGGTAAAGGTATTCTATTCGGATTATTATCACCAGTTGTAGTAGTAGCTAGTACTCTTGGATAATACTGACCACGACCACGAGGAATACCACTGCCTCCACGCTGATCAAAGTCCCACTTATTTCCTGTCAGCCAATCAGCAATACCTGTAGCAACTCTCTGCATTCCTTCAGGACGAGGTGCTTGATTAGTTCTCCCTCTAGGAAGAGACGTGGGCCAAGAATCAGTAGGAATTAAGCTAGGATCAGGTGCAGGACCATCCATTATATAATCTTCAGGATTAGTACGACCCGGAGCCTCTGGATCAGGCGTTCGCTTATATGTACCTTCATAATCTGGACCAAGAGTTGTCCCACCCTCTGGCCAACCAGTAGATGTAGGAAGCCTACTGAAAAGATCCTCAATTCTTTTATCTAACGATCCTGGATTTTGATAATTTTTACCTCTATCGCCATGCTCAAATCCACGTTCATCCCCATAAGTGATCCTATTGTAATCTTTCTCCCAATCTTTATAAGATATTCCACTATCTGGATTCCAAGGCTGCATGACGATTAATTAATATTCCTTTTAATTCTACTTGTACTAATTAAACTCTTAGCCTACCTGCATTCCAATTAATTACATTTTTCATGTCTTCAGTTTTATAATCTCCAAAACCATATCCAGGACCCATCTGCCTACGTAACGACTCATAAACATAATCTGGCATATTCTGCTGCTGTCCATAAGATCCAGCAACTTCGTAATTATCTAAAAAAGAACCTACCCTTGAATTTAAATCACCTTCCCATGGACGTCTCTCAGGCTGCCAGTTGGGTTCTGGATTAGCACCAGGGCATGGGGGTACCAAACAATTAACAGGAGCAGGTGACACATCCACTTCAATACGGCCATCATTCCATCTTCTTCTTCCTGCGTAAATATCTTGTGCAGTCATCCTGAGTTAACACTATATCTTTTAATTTTACTTGTAATAAGTATAAAAAAAGACCTGAGGCACCACCCCCAGGTCTAATGTTTTGCACACACGCACATGAAACCATGCACCTGATTCAACGTAGCCGAACTAAATCTAAAGCGTCAACCAATTGCCGGAGCAATTAAAGCAACAGAAGTAGACTCAGCAGCGGCTAAGTCGAGAGGGAAATTATGAGCATTACGCTCATGCATTACTTCCATACCTAGGTTTGCTCGGTTAAGAACGTCTGCCCAAGTAGGTACCACTTTCCCATTCGCATCTAAGATTGACTGATTGAAGTTAAACCCGTTGAGGTTAAACGCCATCGTGCATACGCCCATACTAGTGAACCAGATACACACGACAGGCCAAGCAGCAAGAAAAAAGTGGAGCGAACGACTGTTATTAAAAGAAGCATACTGAAAAATCAGACGTCCGAAATAACCGTGCGCCGCCACGATGTTATAAGTCTCATCTTCCTGTCCGAATTTGTATCCATAATTTTGAGATTCAAGATCGGTTGTTTCCTTGATGATAGATGAGGTGACCAAGGAACCATGCATAGCAGAAAAGAGAGAGCCCCCAAACATCCCCGCAACTCCCAACATATGGAAAGGATGCATAAGGATATTATGTTCCGCCTGAAAGACAAACATAAAGTTAAACGTCCCTGAGATACCCAACGGCATACCATCAGAGAGACTTCCTTGTCCGAACGGATAAACCAAGAAGATTGCGAATGCGGCTGAAACTGGTGCTGAGTAAGCAACACAAATCCAGGGACGCATCCCTAGTCGATAGCTAAGTTCCCATTGTCGTCCCATGTAAGCAGAGATACCAATGAGGAAGTGGAAAACAATGAGTTGGTAAGGCCCTCCGTTGTAGAGCCACTCATCAATCGTTGCAGCTTCCCATATTGGGTAAAAATGCATTCCGATGGCGTTCGAGCTGGGTACGATTGCTCCTGAAATGATGTTGTTTCCATAAAGTAGAGATCCTGCTACTGGTTCACGAATCCCGTCTATGTCAACAGGAGGAGCAGCTATAAAAGCAATAATAAAACAGGTTGCCGCTGTCAAAAGACAGGGGATCATTAATACACCAAACCACCCTACATAAAGACGGTTATTTGTAGAAGTCACCCACTCAGTGAACTGCGGCCATCCCTGTAGCAGATAGGAGTCTGACTCCTTCCGCTGGATCGCTGTGCTCATAATGAATGATAATTAAGAGTTCATTAAGCCTGTTAGATGGCTTAACATAAGTCTACAAGGACTGCGTAAACATCATGCCACTAATTGACTATTTCACTGCAACTAATAGTATTAGTCGGTCTTTGTACAAATTTTACCGCTGCAAAGTCAATGACAAACAACGACCAGCAGGAAGCGATCAAGGCTATTTATAAAGATCAATACTTATCTCTTCCTGAGAACATTCATCAACGTGACGCTTTAGTGTTGAGAATGCTAGAAACCGAAAAAAAACAAAAAAAACATATAGAAGAATGTAAAACCAAATAAAAAGCCCCTCACCTGGAGGAGCCCTTACTCAATTATGAAATCTTAATCAGGAAACAAGTTCCTTCTCCTTTGTTTCGTAGTGGTAAACATTGCCACGATAGATATGAGGCACTCCATCCTGGACACGTTCCACTGCTTTACGCTCATCAGGTCTCTGATAGGTGTTACCTCTGTAGGTTAAGCGTTTCATGGGGGTGTCCTCTTGTGTGATTTAACTTAAGTATACATATTTTGTAACCGTTGATACAGTTTATAGTGATACATTAAATGTTAAATAAATATTAAGATATGAGGGGTAGCCTCACCGCTGTTTCCCGGTAAGGCTCTCGTTTTCTAGGAACAGGAAACAGTAAAAACTGCTCCTCCCTCAGGGTCTGCGACTGTTCTTCTTCGACCCACCGGTAATAATAATATTTCTATACTTTCAAACTAGTACTCTCTTTCAATTCCTTTGCTGCCTTCTCTGCTTCACTTCTTAATTCGTATTCACTACCTTCCCAAACAGCACTGCCATCAAAATACCAAGGCTTAAATTTATTTAAAAAACCATGGGCAACTGCATTAACACCATATTTGCCTGGATACAAATCAATTGAACGATACGGATGCAACATTGGTAGAAAATTAACTAGATAAAACAGGAGATAACAACTCGGCTATTTGATTCATTGATAGCTCCTCTGTAGCCACTTTCGGCTGGACGCGAAAACAGTCAAAGTAGCGTTCATCAGCTGTATTAGCAGTGGGATCAGTGGGAACTATACCAGTGATATTAAATGTCTTACGAACAGGATCGTCAGCAAAGGGAGGTCGATACCATAAAAATTCCTTCTTTTCAAAATCAATCAACCACTCTGGATGATACCGATGCCAACGACTCCAGGCTCTGAATTGCCTATCAGGATCACCAGAGGTGCAATCTAAAACTATGGCGTCGCCAGGTGGAATCAACCACCGCATTCGTAGTACCTCTTCGAAACCTCGACGTATAGCTTTTAATCCAGATCGCCCAACCATTTGATTTCTTATAGACCTCGCTCGCTTATTCTTTCTCTTCCAGTACCAATCATTTAATTGGCGATTTGATTTACCAATAGCAAAACCAACATTCCAAGCAAAGAACCCAGGCTTAAATTCCTGGAATGGTTCCATAAAAATCTTACATAACTGACCCTCGACATAAAATTTAGAGCCTGTAAACTTGCGGCGTACTCGATAAGTCATTGTGGAAGAATTACTAAAACTGATTCAATCAGATCCCGAGTTATGGGAAATAGTTGAACAGCTGAAACATCAAGATGAGGAGCCAGCTGACTTCTTTCTTAATGTAGCGAATATGTTGTCAGTTGAATTCGAAGAATTACACCGAACTGACCTAAGTGACAAACTTAATGCTCTATTCGGAGGTCTACCTGAACCAGCCTTTAAAATGGTTCCTCTCCTGGTCCACATCGCATTGGATATATTTTTAATGCGGGCTATTCCAGATAGAGATGCAATAAAGGATTGACCCATGCAAAGTGGATATGCTCTCTGTACTCCTGATAGCTTAAAAGTACTCTGCCTCACTAAAAATCCTACTAAAATTGAATTGCTTGACATAAAAAAAGCAGACAACTTAAACCGAGCACTATGCATAGATGATCTAACAACTATTAAAAGTATTTACGACCGCTTTAAAGAAAGAGATCTTGTCCCAGACCTTGATATAGTGAATGTCGCCAAGCTGTACAAGGGCTGCTATTAAATTATGCTGAGCTACATTGTGGATTGTGAGACCAATGGTCTCGTTCACGAATTGGATACTCTCCACTGTCTTGTGTTGCGTGATATCGATACAGGAGATGTCATTAGCTGTGCAGAAAAAGATGGCTATGAACCCTTATGTCATGGAATATACCTGTTAGAGCAAGCAGACTTAATCGTTGGTCATAACATCATTAATTTTGATTTTCGAGCCCTAAAAAAAATCTATCCCGGCTTTAAAAAGAAACCAAGTTGCGTCCTCTGTGACACTCTTATCCTTAGTCGTGTCCTCTGGCCAGAACTAGAGCCAGTTGATGAACAGAAATTCTCTCACATAGACCCTAAATACAAAGGCAGACACTCCTTAGGCGCATGGGGTGACCGACTCAACGTTAATAAAACAAGCCTCTCACAAGAAGGTGAAAGTAAATGGGATACCTGGTCTGAAGAAATGCAGAAGTACTGTGAGAATGACACCCTAGTCTCATTAGAACTCTATAAATACTTCCAAGCTCAGGAATTAGACCCTAGGTGCTATGAACTAGAACACTCCTTCGCCATTCTCATGACATTGCAAGAGAGCTTCGGTTTCCCTTTTAATGAGAAAGAAGCGTATGCTCTAGTCAACACTCTAAAAACACGCCGCACTGAAATTGATGAAGATCTCCAAAAAGTATTCCCCCCTATCACAGAAAAAAGAATCTCGACTAAGACCGGCAAGCCACTTAAAGACAAAGTCACTACGTTTAATCCCGCTTCGCGTAAACAAACTGCCGAACGACTCCTTGAGCGTTACCCTGAGATTAGATTCAACAGAACAGAAAAAGGGAACGTTAAGCTCGATGATGACGTCCTTAAAGTCCTGGGTAAAAAGTATCCAGAGGCTTCTCTTCTAGAAGAATATCAACTACTAAATAAAAGATTAGGTCAGATAGTAGATGGAAAAGAAGCATGGTTAAATCATAGTCAAAAATATAAAGATGGAAGAATACATGGCTCAGTTATAACCAATGCTTGTGTCAGCGGGCGATGCTCACATCGAGGCCCGAATATGGCACAAATTCCAAGAGTAGGACATAAATATGGTGCTGAATGTCGTGCTCTCTTCCATGCAGATAATGGTTGGTTATTAATAGGTGCTGACGCCAGTGGTCTTGAGCTTCGGGCATTAGGTGCTCAGTTAGCTTATTTTGATAAAGGAGAATATGCACAACTAGTTAGTACTGACGGCTTCGATATTCATACCCACAATGCCAAACTATTTGGAATATTTGATGGTGAAGGAGAAATAGATAAAAAGACGAGAGAGCTTGCAAAAACTATGATTTATGCAGTACTTTATGGGGCGGGTGCCCAGAAACTTGGTTCTATCTTAGATGTCTCTTTAAGTGAACATAAACAAAAAGAATTAGGCTATGAAACTATTAATACTTTTTACAAAAATCTACCTGCTATTAAACAACTAAAAGATAAAGTTGATGAGCGTGTAGTAAATAGAGGCTATCTAACTGGAATAGATGGTAGACACTTGCAAATCAGATCTAGACATTCTGCTCTCAATCAACTTCTTCAATCAACAGGAGCTATTGCAGTTAAGAAAGCTACATGTATCTTGTACAAAGACTTGTACAGTAATGGGCTAAGATGGGGTTGCCACTTCGCCTTCGTCGCTCACATTCATGATGAAATCCAAGCTCTTGTAAAACCACAATTTGAAGACCTTTATAAAAGCTTAGCGATTGACTCATTCCGTAAATCTGGTGAATTTTATAACTTAAAATGTCCTCTCACCGGAGAAGCAAAAGAAGGGAAAAACTGGATGGAAACTCACTAATGAAAAAGAAAAACCAGCATCAAATTAAATCCAGTTGGTACTATGTCTTCTGGTCAATCATGGCACTATCAGTTGTAGCCGGACAAATCTATGTCGGTACAGGCTATCGAGAAATGTCTGAATCTATGAAGGAGACTAAAGAGGCTCTTGTGTATCTGGAGATGGAGCGTCTTTCAAGGTCTCAACGCATACAGTAAGACATGCTTCTTCCTCATCATCTAAATAACAATGAGAGACACATTCAAAGTAATTGTCAACCGGATCTAGTGTTTGCATTTCAACACTTTACCCTAAAAGGTGTAAAAAAGTCACTAAGTAAAAGCCCTCAAAAAGTCTATGGACAAACATGATATCCCTTTTCTAGGTGATTTCTATACAAAAAAAGAAGTTGATGCAATGGTAGCTGCAGCCCTAGACGAAGCACGAGAAATAGACAAAGCTTCCATGGCGAAACATAATTTTAAAGCCACTATTATTAGTATGATTCTTGGCTTTATATGCCTGGCATTATTTGTAGATGGTCTACTAAGAATCCTAGGAATTATTCCACCATTTATGGATATCGATGTCAATATTTTGGATGATATTGCAGAGAAAACTAAAACAATTGTCGAAAATGATTTAGCTCCTATGTTAAATCGAATCCCTAGAATTTAATAGATACCAAGACTTCGACCATAAGCCTGTTCTCTTCCCTGCCACTGAACATATTCAGCTCTAGCCTTATCTTCAGCTGCTTTAGTCCTAGCTAAACTATTTATTGCAGCTGTTTGATCTCCTTCCATAGAACGAGAGGTGACGGCCTTGTAATTCCTAGAATGAGCCGCCTGAGCAGCATCTAGTCTCTTACGAGAAGCATCAAATTGAGACTGATAAGACCAAGGTTTCCCGCCATATGGTTTATTAGGATCTAATCCTAAAGATCTATACTTAGCCTCTCTTCTTGCCCACCAATCATCACCGGCAGCTTCTTCTGCCTGGCTAGCAGCTGATAATCTTTCTTCACTTAAAGCTATAGGAGGAATGTACTTAAAATTATCCGATGGAAGAGTCCCTGATTCTGGAGCGTCAGCAAGCTGAATAACTTCACCAGTCTCTTCATTCTTTATATAATTACCAGTAGGTTCATCTTGTTGGTCATAAGGTTGAGAAGGAGGTATATATTCATCTAAAAAGTCATCTGCTGTAGGAGGTGGAGGAAGTGGAGTTGATTGATTTAAATCGACAGTAGCTGGTTGATTAGTTACACCTAATCCAGATAAATCACCAGCAGATGCAACCTGCGCTACTTCTTGACCTGTGACATTAAAAGATTGATCTCCTTGCGTACCTGCTTGGGGTAAATTCATATACTCTGACGGAGTAACTCCATATTTATCTATGAATTTCTGACGATCTCCCATCCCATTAAGAATCATCGTTGCCTCATTTGCTCCTGCTCTATTCTTAGTCGTTGCTGGTCCTGTAAGTTTTTCCTCCTTACCAAACAGACCTACGAAAGCAACGTCATCACCATCCTCAACACCTAGTCTTGGTACTACTTCACCAAATTGATTAACTGTTCCAACATCAGATACTACTTGATTAGTAGTCTCAGTCTTTGCCGCAGGAGCTACTTGATAATTAGCATCCCACTGACCATCAACTATCCCGCCTCGAACTTCTGGAATATCTTCAAAAGTACTTTGATCTGTTAAAGGTTCCCAATTCTCTACACCAGCTATAAAATCATCAGCTGCCTTTACTCGTTGATTCTCACTAACAATATTTCCTCTTATATCAGTACCAAGACCAGCCTGTCTTATCTGTCTAGCTTGTTCATCTTTTCTAATATTACCCATTTTATCTACAAACCAGTCTTTTACATCACCTGCTTTTTCAGCAAGAAAGTCTCCTGTTCTTTTCCCAATATCAGTTTCAGGATCTGATCTAAGACCGGGGACATAATCCGCAGCACTCTCAACTGCTTGATATAAATTTGATCCTGTTTGACCCTGAGCAAATATCGAAGCTCCTGTAGCAACAGGACCTAAAATTCTTTCTCCAATCTGACGAACTAATGGAGTAGGTCCTGACCCTGGACCACCCTTCTCAGGAGGTACAGTAACAACCCTCCTATTTTTTATAGATTCAGGTATATCAACACCCAATACTGACCTATCAGGACGACCAAAGAAACCTGGCTTTTTACCCTGCTGATAATTTTGATTACTCTGACCAGCCTGTCGTTGATTATCTCTCCATAAATCGCCCCAACTTGCAGTACTTTCATTGGGAACATTGACATTACGTCCTTTATTCCACCAGCTAAGAGGACCTGTTTGATTTGGATTAGCACTGCTCGGAGTATTAAAAGTAGATCTTGTACCAACAGGTCTACTACCTACAAACTGCTGTCTACCACCCGTTCTACCCTCTAAACGAGAGGCTGATCCACCAGCCTGACCTTCTGGATTTGCACTGGTTGGTCTATAAGAAGGTTCAGGACGGCCACCGAGTAATCCCCGCCCATCTGTAGAAGCAATCCTCCCAACTTCAACTGTTCTAGGTCTCCAATTAGTGTCACTACTTGCATCACTCTGTGGTCCTTCCCATCTATCCCCCATGCCTCTTCCACGAGGACGATCAACAGGAGTATCTGTAGTTCGAATAGGAAACTGTTTTCCAAAAGCTTCAACTTCTCTTTTTAATTGACCTTTTGCCCCGCCATAAACTGCAGCTACTTCCTCATCTGGTCTGCCAGCGCCATCTGGACTAAAAAACCCTCTACCCTCATCACCTTTATATGCCTCTACACCAAAGTCTGTCTTAGTAGGATCAGTAGACTCCGTATACTTATCTAAAAAATCCTGTGCAGGGTCAAAATCCTGTAAATATGATGCATACTCTTCATCAGTCTGCTCATCCGTCCTTTCTTTAGGTAAAGTTAGCACCATGACTAATCGTCCATCATTAACTGCGTCTGCGAATTTATTGCATCAGTTAATAATTGTTTAGCTTTCTTAGATGACTCAGATTCATCTAATGGATTAATACCATGTGCACTTAATTCACTCATACTGACAGTTTTGTCAGAAGACTTTTTCTCTTCTTTATCTTTACTAAGATAACGAGATAAAAAAGATTTTGTATTCGAATCCTCAGACGGCATAACTCTTAACAGTATTTCCTCTTGTGTATTTTAAATGATCCAAGTACAGTCCTCGTGCTGTCGCATATAACATGACCTCCAAAACTCGAAAAGATCCAGGCTTAGATGAAATGGACAATGAAGAATTACAGGAACTCCAACAAGGCTTCATTGATTTACGAAATCATGCAACAAAAAACCTAGAGGCTATCCTTGCAATTATGCAAAAGCGTCTAGAAACTAACCTCACTCACAAACCATGAACACCATCACCGTTGTCGGTAAATACGTAGGAGACCACACCACTGAAGCTGGCTTTCGCTCAATGCAATGCCTAATCCCAGGTTCAGGAAGGAAGCCCGTTGCAGCTCCCATCTACATCATTCCCAGTTATCCAGCTGGTGATAGCTGCGCACCAGGAGCAATCGAAACTAATCAGTCAGTCCTAGTAGTAGGAAGACTCTATCCAGGGAAAGACTACAAAATGTATGTAGTTCCTACTCAACCTATTCAAGTTGTTCCTGAATCAACTGCACTAAACCATGTCTCTCTAGCTGGCGGAGTCGGATTCATCGGAGAACAGAGGAATGAAGACGTCTTTAATTTTGGAATCATGTGTAAAGCACCCTCACAAAAGGCAATCGGCTTTACAAAAGAAGACAGTTTAGGTTTTCGAATCGAAAGCTGGGGTGATGATGCTCAACGCATGAAAAAATGGCTCTTCGTAGGACGTTCATTTGCAATGGGTGGTGCCCTTAGATATGAAACCTGGCAAGGAAAGGATGGAACAACTAACTCTCGATACAAAATCCGAGTTAAATCTGCTCAATATTCCTTCTTCGGTAAAAACAAACCTGAAGAGAAAAAAACCACACCTGAAGTTTTTGAACCCCCTCATCAACAAGCTATCAGTAAACCCAATCCACCTGCTGTCAAAAAACAGGTCGACGATGGGATTCCTTTTTGATAGCCTTATTAAGTCAGACCCTCTGACATACTCTATAAACTTTCAAAATCAACTGAACTAACTGAAATGTCTGTACTCGACCGATTCAAAGACACTGAAAAGTACCCGCGCCAAATGCGGGAGATGGCTAAAGCCCTCATCATTAATGACAAAAGTACCCCAGGTATTTTTATTAAACAAGCTGACCTAGCTCGCTGCGGCTGGCATGGAAAAGCTGAAGACTTTCCTGATGCTGAACTAAAAACTCACATGTTCAACACAGGAGACAGAGAAGATGGACTCTTCCTGACAACTCCTCGGATGATTGTTCTTCGTGGTGCATTTAAAGATGACATCAGCTTCATAGAAAACTCCAGAGAAAAAGGAGCTATCGAAGGAATCTATGGTGAAGTAAACCATCTCTATGAGAAATGGGAACAAGATCACCCTAATGAACCTGTCCCCTATAGAAGAAGACGCTTGATTCTCTTCTACCTAGTAGACGCAAAAGGAGTTACAACCCATAGCAAGCCATTAGTACTAGCCATTCATGGCGGAGCAGCTAAACAGTTCTGTATGAAGTATGCAACCTTCATTGAACAACTAGAAGGTGCATACGCAAAAGCAACTGGATCAAAGTCTGCTCAAGGTTTTGCTGAAAAAATGTGTGCCTCTACAATCTGGACCCCAACTTTTGGATCCATGATGCATGGAGAAAATAAAAAATCACCAATCGCCTTCCCTGAATCTTGGGATGAACCTACAGAAAAAACCATCCTCAATTTCTGGCCTAAGAAAGAAGAGGACATCGAACACTTCGAAGATGTATGGGAAACCTGTACACCTCAAGTCTATGCAAGTGGCTACTTCAAACAGTGCGAAAAAGAAATTGGCTACCACGCACTTAAGCCTGGTGTCGATATAGCAAACTGCACCCTACCTCCCACTGATTCAACACTTGGATCTCGCGATGAAACTGGGGCTCTCGTTGGTGGCTTAAAATAATGCCACAAGAGTCGATGCTCTATCTCATCATGACAAAACTCCTGTTCCTTACCATAGGGGCAGGGGTTGCTGCCATAGTTGTCGCAATTATTGGTTTAACTCTACAAAGTACAATGACAGATGAGTGAATATTTATTCGACGACAATCATCTGTTTACACCACTGCAAGAACACTTGTCAGAAGGTACAGTAAAAAGCCTTCGAAAAAAAGGCTATGTCTGGGATCCCCATGAAAGTTGGTGGGTGCGTGTCTGGAAAACTCCTACCGAAGAAGGTGAAGAAAGTTGTCTAGAATGCTTCAGCCAAACAATGAAAGGACAATGGGTTAAATTAATGATCAGCGAAACTGGTCACACCTTCTATGAAGAAGATGTTGACAATTTGGCATGAACTTTATTTGCTCTAATAATTAGCTTCTGTGCTTTCTTTCTGGAAGTACATCGCTCTGCCTTGGTCGCTAACTTGACCAACTTTCTCTCTTGCTTGGGCCTATTCAAAAATCAGTCTTCATGCTCCGTTGTAACTACATGACCATATGACTCCATCTTAGCTAAACGTTTACATAAACCACGAATAACAGCTTGTCGATGCATGGCAACCTTCAATAAATTCAAAGAAGCTACTCGTAATTGCTCAATATCATCAACACTTTCAATTTCTTTAGAAACTACTGTTGCAGTAAACTCATCCTCTACTGAAGGACTAAAATCGATAGGTTCAAAGGATACTTCAGTTACGTTAAAAGCTGCCATAGACATAAATCATATAACCCAGTCTACCTAATGTTATTGACACACACCGAACCGACTCTAAAATTAACCTACATTATTTAATACAAAATGCCCAAAAAAGCAACATGGGGTGACAGTAATGCACCTAAAGAAGCAACACCTAAAAAGACATCTATTGGAAATGGAAGGCGTAAGCGTGGCTCATTTGCAGTAAAAGGGACAAAACCCTATCGTGGTCAAGGCAAATAACAAATGGCGGACCCCCTCACATTTACTATGCTCCTAGAACATGGACATCAAATAGAACTTCTCCTAGCAGAAGAGGAACTTGATGAGGATGAAAAAAAAGAATTAGCTCAAATCTGGTCCTCTCTAAGATCTAGACAAGAGTCAAAATTTGATGCCATAATTAGCTTAATAAAAGAATGCGACAAGCAAATAAACCATTTAGACAAAGAATTAAAAGAGATAAAAAACAATAAAACTCATTGGGAAACTAAAAGGAAGTGTATTATTAACATTATTAAAGTAGCTTATGAAAAGGATTTAATAGAATCTAAACCTACTGGCAATAAATATCAAGCAACAATCAGAGCTGTAAAACCTAAACTAATAGATAACTATCACCTCTGGACAGAAGAAGAAAAAAGAGACTTTACTCTCCATAAAAAAACGACCTTTACTAGATCAACAACTAATGAGCTAGTTAAAGAGCATCAAGAAGATCTACCAGATAAAGAAAAAGTAAGAGAACTCCTCGAAGAGCACCCGAATAAAGTACCTAAACTTGCTCAACTAGTAAAGCGTGTCTCACTAACTTATAACTTAAGAAAAAGAATTAAAACAGGAGTGTAACAAGTAATTGCTTAAAAAAAGGAACCCTATTACCCTAACTTGTGTAGCATTCTCAGATGAGAAGCTAGTTGTATCAATTGCAAAGGCCCGCTATTTCCTTTTTGATCAATCTTGGTCTATCATGGTTAATAGAGAAGGAGTCTTTACTTTCCCAGAAGACCTACTCGAAAAACTGGATTGGCAGATTGGAGATGAGGTGGACTGGGTAAATCAAAATAATGGTACATTCACACTTACTAAAACTAACAAAAACACAAATGGATCAAAAAAGAAAAAGATTACACCAAGTAATCGAGAAAGCCGCAGAAAAACGTGAGGTGACATCTAAATGGACCCTCAAGTTTCCTATCGATATAGCTCCACCTAAAGCATATCCCTCAGTCTCTTCACGAGAAAAAATGGTGAATTAGGCGTCTCTCGGATTAGGGTAGATAATCTGGTCTTATTCTTGCACCTCGAATAATGAGGAATCCAAAAAAGATCAGATATCAAGGCGGACCATCAGAACATCTAGACCCAATACTCTTCGCCGGATACGAAATCAAAAGCCTGAAACATGGTAATACAGGAAACATCCTATTCTCATTCCCAAGTAAGGCTCACGAATGGGAAAACTGCTGGACTATGGACTTACAAACGGCAAAAACTGGAGTCATCAAGTACCAACAACACCTCGCCACAGAAGACAAACAACAGAGTGAGACACCCGTAGAATCGACTGTACTAAATGAATAAAACAGGTCGAGAAAATTCGTGGGAACCAATCTAATGGATGATCTAGCAAGAGATGTACACACTTATCTCTTAAGAGTATCCACAAAATTTGAAGGGAAAAATCTTGTATTAGTTCCTATTACTCAGGTAGTTAAAAAGTTCGACAGAAATCACCGAACCATCCAAAGACGTATCAACGCTCTAAAGGATGAAGGTTTACTAGTGCCTATCATAAAAAGAAATACCATCTCTCTTTATCACGTTCACAACCTAGAAGATTAACCATGCCAGAATCAGCTGCCCCCGAGAATTCCAACTTGGAACACTTAGATTTCCTTGTCTCTTCCTTCACGGATAATGGAAAATCCCTACGTGCTTTCACCAATAACCCCCAGGAACTTGCTATTACAATACTGACTGCAGGTTTAATGGCAAACTCAAAACTGTTACTTAATCCTGAAGATGCAGTTAAAACGGCATTCACAATCCACTCCAGGATTCAAGCCCACGTTGGCCAGTATCAAAGTATGCAATTTGCTGCAAAAATTGAAAATTGCTTCACAGAAAAACCACCAGAAGTGGAGCATGACTGATGAATGACATGCCACAACTACTACTGACAACAGCTAAAGGAGGCACAATTCATAGCTATCCTTTAACAGGTGGAAAAACAACATTTGAAAAATATCTAAGTTGCTACACAGGTGTCTGTCAATTCTTCAACAACATAGAAGAAGCTGAAGAGCATCTAATTGAAATAGAAAATAAGGGATAACCAAGATTTAGTAGGTTTATTCTCCTGTGAGTTAATATCTAAACCTCTTGGATTATCAATCTAAAGGTGAAACCCGAGTAACAATTAATGGTTCGAGACATTACAAAACCCCCTACGGTGCACTCCCATCCGTAACTACGATACTTTCCGCAACATCAGGAAGCAAAGCTGCCCTAGAACGCTGGGCTAAAAAGAATCCTGGTGGAAGAGAAGCAGCTGCGGCTAGAGGAACAAAAGTTCACTCATTAATGGAAGAATATCTTCTAGGAGTTGATAAAGACCCACAAATTGGAGACCCAGAGATTGCTGAATTCTGGGAAGGACTTCCTCAAAACCTTGAGAAATTAGAAAATATTCTATGGGCAGAAAATCCAGTTAACCCTGATGACTTCAGTTGGACAATGGGTGGAGATGGTATATCACGAGTCTGGCATCCAGGTATAGACGAGGCTAAAAACTACGGATGGGCAGGTGCTCCCGATATCGTAGCGGAATATAAAGGCCAAATAGTACTCGGAGACTTGAAAACCAGTAATGGTCCTTACTATTCCAGATGGCCCGGACCTGAGACACCTAAAGGGGAATACGGTAAACGTAGGGCAGGCTTCATGAAATACAGTAAATGTCAACTACAGTTGGCAGCCTATGCCCTAGCGCTCGAACACACTATCAATATTGTCCCAAAACTTTGTATGACGTTTGTCGCTACAAGAGATACCACCCAAGTATTCGTCATCCAAGCAACAACTATCGAAAAATACAAACAGAAATGGCTCGATACTGTGTCTAAATATTACGAAGAAATTCTTCCAGCAAAAGAAACTGCAGAAATAGAAATGGAAGCAGTCAATGGTGACGCAGAAAAAACTAAAAGCTAAATACATGCCCTATAAATTGGAATTGCACCATCCCTAGCGCCTGACGTAAAACGAGCTACCCTACAGCTGGTGTTATTACCTAATATACGAATTCTGACAACGTGCCTACTGCTCCCCCACCTTCAAAAGAACCTAACAACCAACTCACCCCAGGTGAAATCAACCTTGACTTAATACCTCAAGACTGGGCTCTGACACCGTTAAGAGATAAACGAGCCTATGTAGCTGGATGGAATTCTCATCCCTATTCAATTGATCAGGTTAAAAGAGAACTAGAAGAAGGTCGCGCTACCGGTGTCGGTTTAATCAGTGGCCAATGGTCCAATGAAGGCGGACTCGTATGGATAGACATAGATGGGGCAGAGGCAATCCCCGCACTCGAAGAGATCGCAGGTGGGCCCCTCTCCGCAATCTTTCCAGCAACCCTGACAATCTCATCTGGCAAACCAGGTCGTCAGAGGATGCTTTACAGCATTCCAACCCAAAAAATAGCCCTGCTACCTGATAAAGCCACAATAAAAATTAATGTCCCATCATTTGAAATACTCTTCCGCTCCAGGCAAGGCGCAATCATGGGGGCCTGCCCTGATACCCCAGGCTATTTCACCACTCCTCATGGAGGCTTCGAATATGCTAAAAATCCACCCGAACTACCTGAGTGGCTATATGAAGCCATAGCTAAAACCTTCCCGACTAATAAATATAGAAAGCCTGCAACATCAGGAGTTGTTACTCAACAAATAAACCTGAACTATGAGGACGAATCTGAATATCGACAAGAAGAAATATTAAATGAATCGAAAATTTATCTAGACCACCTCAATAAAGAACGGGCCGTTGAGTACGAAGAATGGCTAACAGTTGGAATGGCTCTCCATCAAATCAATGATACTTTATTAAAAGAATGGATCGATTGGTCTGCAGAAGCACCAAACTTTCAAGATGGTGTATGTGAACAGAAATGGGAAACATTCGAACGCCTACCAGGAGGTCCTGCCCCTGAAGGTGCTGCAGGTATTCATACTCTCCGAGCTAAAGCTAAAGAGGATGGCTTCATAGATTTTGGTGGGTTTGTTGTTGAATCAGATCCAGATGTTTTAGCTAAAAGAGCACAAGCAATGTTCCAAGGAGAAGATATAACTAAAGATAAAAATATTCATAAAGCTCTAAAGAAAATAATTGGCAAGCCAGATAAAGAAACTGAAGGAGATGTTACTGAAAAAGTCAGAAGTAAAGGGAGACCTAAAACCCCTCCAGCATCTGAACTAGCGGAATTTGTAACCGGGATGGTTATTGAATGTGGTTGGAGATATGATCCCAAATATGACACCTTCATGTTCTATCAAAGAACTAAAGGAACCTGGAGAAGGGAAGAATATAAAAATGAATATAAACACTTTGTACAAGATCTCTTTATTCACGAAAGAATCCCTACACCAGGTGGTTTTACCTCTCATTTATTAACTGACGTCGTTAATCTCACCCAGGCATACATTACACATACCTACTGGGATGATGACGATGATCGCCTAGCTTTTAAAAATGGTGTTCTAGAAATTAGTAGTGGTGATTTCCTACAACATAACCCCGAACATTTTCTTACTTGGGGATTAGATTTTGACTACGACCCAGAAGCTGATCCAGGTCCTATCATTCAATGGCTAAGTCGTACACAATATAACGACAATGAGCGAGTTCAAGTTCTCCGAGCATGGCTGAAAGCCTGTCTCATAGGACAAGGACATGAACTACAAAGATTCTTAGAAGTCATTGGACCAGGTGGTAGAGGTAAATCAACTTTCGCAAATCTCTGCTGCTCATTAGTAGGACCAGGAAATTATGCTAGTAGTACTCTCAACCAACTAGAACAAAGTCGCTTTGAAGTAGCTTCCATAAAAGGAAAACGACTAACCCTTATCAATGACTCTGAAAGATATGGTGGATCAGCTCAAATATTTAAAGCATTAACTGGAGGAGACAACCTACGATTCGAAGAAAAAAATAAAAACGTAGGAGAACCCTTTGTTTATACAGGCATGGTCATGGTTTGCGCCAACGAACCAATCCAAACAACAGATAACACCTCTGGCCTAACAAGAAGACGCCTAACTGTGGAGTTTAACCGCCCATTATGGGATAAAAATTCCGAGGCAAGAGAGATGATAAAAATTGAAAGTGGTGTTGTAAAAGGCTTATGGAAGAAGTATTTACCCGGCTTAGTTAACTGGATTCTCTCTATGGAAACTACAGCTATGCGTGAATACTTACTCGATACCTATGAAAAAGTCTCTTCTCTAAAGAGAGTTCGTAACGACATTCTCTTAAATAGCAATAACTTAGTGGAATGGCTCCAGTCGGAAGTCATTCAGAATCCTGATATTGTTTCATCAGTTGGTAAAAAAATACCAGCAGCTAAAGATGCTAAAGAACGCTACTGCAATAGCAACTATCACCTCTATGCAAGCTACTGTTCTTATTGTGAAGACACAGGATCAAAACCCGTAGGGCAAAAAAGATTTATTGCTCTACTTTTAGATTGCTGTAAGAACCAATTAGGGCTTGATAATATCAAGCACTTTAGTAAGCAAGGACGCCCATTTATAAAGGGATTAGCAGTACGAGGGTCCGATCAGAAACATGAAAGTGCCCCCACTATTCTGCCAGAAAGTAAATTGTCATAGTGAGAACCCTTTCTACACCTAGGTTTTTCAATGTTAGGGTGAAAATGTATTAATACTTATTTTGATCAAAAAAAAACAATGATTAAACCTATTCTTCTTGCAGCTGCTGCTTCTCTAGCCGCTCCTGCTGCTTTCGCTGGTGGTTTTTATGCCAACGTCGAAGCTAACTCCTCACTAACTGGGACAGATTATTCCTCAACTACGACCGACATTCACATAGGATACGAAGGCGGAACTGATACTTTTGGATATTATGTTCAAGGTGGTCCTGCAGTTGTAGCTGCTGACAATGTTGATTCTGACACCAGACTCTCTGGGAAAGTTGGTGCTAATGTTTCTGCTACTGAAAAGCTTGACTTCTATGGTGAAGTTGCTCTCCTAACTGCAGACGCAGATACAAATGATGACAACGCTTGGTCTACTAAGCTTGGTGCTAAGTGGAAATTCTGATCTTTAATTAGATAATAATCAGTACCCTGCTAATCTTCTTTAGTAGGGTATTTTTATGAGCTATCAAGCATTACCGAAAGAACTACATATCCAAGATAGTTCTATAGCAGGTCAAGGAATCTTTGCAAAAGAAGATATACCTGATAATACCTTCTTAGGAATGTCTCATTTATTGCTAGGAGAAGTAATTTATCGAACACCCCTAGGTGGCTTTATAAATCATTCTGAAGATCCTAATTGTTTAAAGTACTTTGATGATGGCTTCTATTTCATACGGACTAAAAAAGCAATAAAATCAGGTGAAGAATTATTCCTCAAATATACATTCTATGAAATCACCTCATAATGTTATGAAATGCAAATAGGGATAAATACCTAGAATTAATAAAACTTCATGTAAAATATAGGTATAAACACTCTTAATAAAAATGACTGTTACTACAGAATCAGGTAGACGTCAAAACATGTACGCTAAAGAACCACAAGTTGCCGTAATGCAAGGAGAATCATCCTATATCGAAGCAGCTGAAAAAGCTAATGGCCGTTGGGCTATGATCGGATTTATTGCAGCTCTAGGAGCATATGTAACAACTGGCCAAATTATCCCAGGTATCCTGTAAGATTCTTAACTCCTGCGGTTAAAATTTGTGTTAGTGCCATTTATACTGCCTCCAGTGTAGCAATACGAGCTTCAAGTGCAGTATTCTCAGCAGAGAGTTCTTGAACTGCTTTTACTAATACAGGTATAAGATTACCCTGCCTAGCAGTTAATTTATTAGGATCTTCTTCGTCCATTAAATCTACATACTCCTTACCTGTCTGTGCTGTTTTTAGTTCTTGTGCTATAAAACCTGCTCTGACTTTACCATTGTTGGGATTATCAGGCTCATTTCTTATTTGCCATTTAAACTGTCTAGGTTTTAATGTATTTAAAAAATCAAGACCAGCAGGTAAGTCTATGATATCTGTTTTATCTCTTTCGTCAGAGAGTGAACTTATTGACGTTTGTTGGCATCGTAGGGCTGCGATACTTGAGTTACCTAAGACAACCTGATTACTAGAACCATCACCAGGTGTTGTTGCACTGTATCCTAATACAAGATTATTACTTCCTGTAGTCAAATCATGTGCTGCATCTCTACCTACAGCAGTGTTATAATCTCCTGTCGTAAGAGATGATAATGAACTCCGACCAACAGCAGTGCAATCTTCTGAGCTAGTTCCCATTCTCAAGGCAAAAGCACCGATAGCAACGTTATAAGGTCCATCTATTATATTCTCACCTGCTTTATGACCAACAAGAGTGTTTTGAGCGCTGGTGGTAATGTCCATACCTGCACTATCACCAATAGCAACGTTATAACAATCTGCAGTTTGACTTTTTAAGGCACGGTATCCCACACCAACAGACGAACTGACTCCACTTTGTGCGGCTTGTAAACATTCATATCCAATAGCAATATTATTATTACTACCTGATGTCATTGAGTCACCCGCTTTATGCCCTATGAAAATATTTCCGCCACCTGTAGTTAAGTCTTTACCAGTTTCAAACCCTATTGCAACGTTATAACTTCCTGAGGTTAAATCTTCTAAAGCATTATATCCAACAGCAGTATTTTGATTTCCGGTCACTACTCCTGATCCACCAGCAGTAAAACCAATAAGTGTATTATTGGTTCCTGTCGAAACATTGCCACCAGCTCTATGTCCTACTGCAGTATTACACCCAGTATTTGCTGAGCCTGGTTCAAAATCTTCTAAAGCAGATTGACCAATAGCAACGTTATAAGATCCGTCTACATTATCTTTTAAAGAATAATTACCCATAGATATATTGGAAGCTCCGGTCGTGAGCTTGTTTTGAGATTTTAAACCAATAGCAACACAAGCATCGCCTGAAGTAAAATCTTCTAGAGCTTCATTTCCTAGAGCAATACAATGAGAACCGGTAACAGTACCAGATCCCATTGCTAGGTTACCAACAGCGATGTTATAACCGCCAGTTGTTATAGTTTTACCAGATTGAGATCCAAGGCATACATTGAAATCACCAGTTGTAACTGCTGTACCAGCATCATGTCCAATTAGAGTATTATCCGTAGCATCAGATCCAGTAAAGCTATTACCAGCATCAGCACCACCTACAGTATTATTCTGTGCATCACTTCCTAAACCACCAGCTGCCCAAGCTGGGTTAGCACCTGAACCTAGTGTCTTTAAAAACTGTCCGCTAGTTCCTGCAGCAAGTCTTGCGTATCCACTCCCGTCTCTATATAAAATATCTCCTTGAGTTGTTAGTGTTGAATCCTGTGCATCAGCTGCCCATGATGGTACTCCACTAGCTAATTTTAAAACTTGACCATCAGTACCTTTTGCTAAACGAGCTAAAGTATCTGTACCACTTGCATATAAAGTGTCACCTGCAACAAGAGATACTGCTAATTTTGCTCCTGTAACACTATCATCTGCTGGAGTATTGATATCAACTGCGTCACCTTGAATTAAAGCCCAAAAAGATAAACCACTAGCAGGAGGAGTAGTAAAGGTAATCGTATAGTTACTTACCGTAAAGTCTGTCCCAGGGTTCTGCATAACCCCGCCTAAATTTACGAATAATTGATTAACACTTCCTGGTGATGTGTTTACTCCACCTGATTGCAAGGTAAAGGCAGTGCTACTCCCATTAAAGCTACTAGAGATGTCATCAATCTCTCGATTCTGTCCTCTAACAGGAGTTCTTCCAACGTATGCCATTTAATTTACAGACTTGTATTTAACCAGTTTAAGTTGACTAATATGTAGAAACTAAGCTTATACAGGTTTATTAGCTATAAGATAAGCTTTCCATGCATCTTTTACTGATTGCGTCCATACAGCATTAGCAATTCCTCTCACTTCTGCTGAACGAGAAGAAGTATCTGTATCTACAAGGTTATCACTTGCATCAAGTACACCAGGATTGATAGTATCTCTCCTAAATGTACGTGATATTTCTTTTCCGTCTTCTTTAATTACTGTAGCTTCACGGATTTGGATAAGTTTATGCTCACCAACTACTTCAATTTTGTCTTCTTCTGTTGTTTTTGTTAATGCCATTAGGATTAATCTCCGATTAAAACAGGTTTAGTCATTTGTACGATAAGTAACATTAATAAGCATACTAGCACCACTATCAGCGGCTATACCGCCAGGTGATGCATTGTCTTTAGTTTCTCTAATATATAGTTTAGCATTTTCTACATAGCCACCGAATCCTTTATGGTCAGCATGTAAATCCCAGTTTTCAGTTTGCATGCTAAATGTAGATAAATCTTTAAATCCACTTCCTACATTGTTAAAGGGGAAATTATTAGGTCGAAAGGTTGACTGACTATTGTCACTATTTACTGTTATCATTCCAGACACATTGACTAGGTTTCCTATCTTTGTATATCTCATTTCATTTTGACTTAAAGTGACACTGTTATCACATGTAACCGTGAATACACCCTCTTCATAATCATCTAAAAGTTCTGCATGACTGGTCTGACTATTGCCAGGATTAGTAGCACTAAAGTCAATACCTTTACCAGAAGTTCCTATGATTAGGTTTCCAGTATTTACCTTTACGTCACCATCTGTTTCAATTTCAAGATTTTGAGTAAGAGTCCCACTACCGTTTTTATTGTGGAAACGTAGTAAACCTCCGCCACCAGATTCATCAACTCTTATTACAGCAGCTTCATTTACATTGTTACTTCTAAATCTAATATCAGCGGATTCACCATTAGCTGAAAAACCCACAGAAGTCTTCTCTGTAGCTGTTGTATCGACTTCAAATTTATATTGAGGTGTTGTTGTTTGTATTCCTATATTTTCATTAACATCAACAGTCATCGCTGTTGCATTAGCGTTAGAAACAATACCATCTACTCCACCGGCCGCATCTGCCCAAGTTAATGTTGTAGGTGTTGATCCATCTGCTGTAAGAACCTGATTTGCTGTTGGATCAACAGCTGGCATTGTCCAAGTTCTATCAGCTGCTACTGTTGCAGGTGCTTTAAGTTTTATTGAATGACTGGAGTCAGCATCACCAAGAGATACAGTTCCCTCTTTAACAGTCTGAATTAACTCTGCTTTCGTTTGTGACATTTAACCAATAAAATTTCTTCTTATTACTAATTTTACTGGTATAAAACTCTCTCTCTAAAATAAGGCTCTAAACCTGTGCCCTCCCTACCTTCATAATCACGTTCATAACCAGATGTTGGCATTCCAGTTCCTGATTGACTAAAAGATTCTTTCCCGCTGAAATTGCTTCTCCAGAGTGCAGCTTTATCCTTAGCTTCCCCCCAGTTAGCCATTCTTGCTGGAAAATCAGTGTCCCCCATTATCTTTTACTTGAAAAAGTTTCCTAATAAACCACCAGAAAATGGATTGCCTCCTCCTACTACACCCTTTCCGACTCCCGCTCCTAAACTTCCCCCTAGGTTACCAAAACCTCCTCCTGCTGCTTGACCTGCATATCCTCCTACTATGGGATTCGATCCTACGAAACCTTTTGTAGCATCATATGAGACTTTAGGTCCTAACCCTGTCAGACCACCGGTTTGACCGAAGGCATTTACCATTCCTCCTCTAAGAAATTTATCAAGAAAACTTTTACCAGTCATAATTAAGCTCCTATTCTATAAAGAAAGTCATCAACCTTTTCACCAGTACTTGGCTCTTGGGAGATAGCATTCATTGGGTTAGTCTTTTCAGCTGCTTTTATATTAGCTTGTGCATACGGAGCACTAACAGCCTGACCCTGAGTTGCATAACCTCCAGGTAATCTGGATTGTCGTGCCGGATCTATCGAATCTGTCAAACCCGAAGGATCAAATCCTGCGTTATTCATCAAACTAGTAATTACTTAACTTAATTATAAATTAAAGATACTTCCTAAGAACGTCGTCCCATACGTGGATTCCAATTTCTTCTTTTCGCTGTTTGAGAATTAGGATATTTTTCAGCGAACTCATCAAGTGTTCCAGTCTTTCTAGCTTGTTGATAATCACTATCTTTCAAATGAAGAGACCATCTGTGATCATCACTAAACCCAGCTCTAGCAGCTGGACTATTAGCAGTTTTATCAAGCCATGCTTGACGACCTCCATCATCTATAACAACTGGATCTCCCTCATGAATAGAACCATTACCTCCTGGAGGATTGGCCGGTAAATTCGTATAATCTCCCTGAAGTTCATAATCTACAGGAGCATTTACCCATCCACCCTGTTTTCCTGCATAAATATCGCCATTACCTCCTGGAGGAGTAGCGGATAAATTTGTGTAATCTCCCTGAAGTTCATAACCTGCAGGAGCTAAGAAACCACCAGACCCAATAGATGTATCCCCTGCCATCCTTGTCGCTTCAGGAGATGGAGCAAATGGATTATTCCATCCCTTACCTCTTAATAAACCTGAAAGACCTCTATCATCAATTCCTTTATCCCACAGAGTCCTTCCCAATTGATCACCTGCGATATACCCAGGGATACTAGTACCGGGGAAAGGAATAGCTTCCGCTGGTACACCAACTAGAGTCCCGCCAATTAACCCGGAAATATTCCTACCTGCTGCTTTCCAAGGTTCCTCACCGGCCTGTATATCAGCATAAGTAAGACCTGCAGTTGCTAATGGTCCAACAGCTTTCCCCAACAAACTACCACTTGCACTTTTCGAAGTAGGTATAGCCGTTCTTTTTAAAAATCCTAAATTTCTACCTAAGCCTTGTAGACGACCTCCCGCACGAGTAGGAAAAGATTTCACTCGATCAAATATATCGGAAGCAAAACGAATAGGGTTTGGAATGAACTCCACAGTTTTATTTTTTGTATCTATTTCTTATAATATTATCATCGGGAAACGATAAATAGAATGACAACTTATCCACACGGAACAACTATTGAAGTACTAGATGTTCGAGGACACATAGAGCGCAGAGTTTGTACATCAGGAGGAGGCATGTGCCGAATAGCAAGAGATGAGTATGAAGCAGATAATTTTGCCCAAATCTTTGAAGAATATTGCTCCCATCGTTGTGCCTAGGTATTTGGGTGTAAAATTATTTTTCCTTTATATTTAACAGTCACCTACCTAAACCAAAATCAAAATCTCTTCAAAACTCTGAAAAAAGAGTTAAAATATAGGTAGGGAAAGTCGACTAAATTAGAAGTTATCCTTTAAATCCCTTCTCCTGTAGTTGATTTGATTGAACACCCAAGTTTATAAAAAAATAGATGGTTTCATTTAAGTATGTATATGTTGTGGATAGGTATAAGAGTGTATATAAGAAGATTTAACAGTCACCTACCTAACCTCATCTTTCCTAGAAGTAATTAAATAAGGGCAAAAAATTTAATATTTGGGTGTTGAATAATTGTCATTGCGACGACTGGGATGTAAGCTACTCTTCCCCTAACCCCCTACCGTGCATGATAAAAGAAAGCATATTTCTGTACGAAGGGTTGGCTCCAGAGGACCAAATCACCTTTGCAAAGGCGTTCCAAGTGTCTTTACAGCTGTTTGGAGAGGATAAATGCTGGTGTCTGAAAGAAAACAGCCATACAATCTTCCAGGGTTTTACAACTAGTAAAGGTGGCAGACTCTTTTATAAGACCCGAGATGCACGACCTTTGCTCTTAGCAATGGCAAAGTGCTTCCGTCAAGAGAATACTCCCGTCATTGTCAGACGCTCTATATGTAAATCTGAGTACTGCCTAAACCCCTCTCATTATTATTGGGGAACTAGGAGTGATGTTGCGTATGAAAGTACACAACGTAGTGATAAAGGGCTTAATAAAGACTTAATAAGTAAATTAAGGAATCTAAATAGGGATGGAATAAGTAGTTTAAAACTATCAAAAACATACAAATTGCCTTACCATACTGTTAGACGCATCTGTAATAAAGAAACCTATGAAAAGGTTGCAAAAGAACTAGATACAGCTAGTATTTGGACCAATGTACTTACAACCTGTGAACAATTCACTACAAACTATCCAGACGAAGCAAAAAAATTCAACCTGAATTATCACGTGACCAACGAACTCGAGTGCCCTTGGCATCAAACCAATAGCTCCAAACATAAAGGGAACTTTGGACTCATGGGAGAATGCCTAGACTGCATGGAAGAAATAAAGGATGGAAGATGCACTATTGATGTAACTAATTTTGACTTTCGTTGGTATTGGCAAGTAAAAAGATTCTGGGATCAAGTACCAATTGGCGGTATAGATGAATGTTGGGTCTGGAAAGGTGCAACTCGAAAAAATAATACAGAATCAACCGCATATTTTCCTTCTCCCTTCCACTCTGCAAAAACCCAGTCAGCAGCAAGGATTGCTTTCTGGTTAAGCCGAGGGTATACCGGTAAATATCGAATTTTTAATAAAAAAGGTTGTAAATCATTTTGTTGTAACCCAACTCACCTTACAATCAAAGAACTGAAAAATTACGAACAGCCTAATGAAATTGAGAACATCCGACTCAACCATGGAAACATCTTTGAGCACTACAAAAAGAAACAAGATAACGTGTAAAGAAAGTGCTGTAATACCAAGTAACTATCATTTACCTGATGATCGTTCATATGCTGCATATGTTTCTATAAATGGAGACTCAACTTACTCAGCTTGGTTTGATACAAAAGAAGAAGCGATAGCTGTACAACCATTATTAGAAAAAGTCCTTGATTATCATTCTTATCCAACAATGGCAGAAGAGAGTGAAGGGCCAGAAGGAGTTAGGGCTATGACTGAGCGAGTTAGAATAATGGATGAACGATATCACGAGTCCGGTAGAGATAAACCAGAGCATCCTATGCATGGTTTGTATACTGGTTTAGCCAAAGAATATGGCGAGGTTCCTAGCAACAGTCCCGAATAATCTTGGATTTTATAATCTAGGAACAGTTGAATCGTATCCTACTGGGGGTGCAGGACCAGTTGCTTATGGACCTACTACATATTTTGGTTCAGATCCGCTACCTGCTAGAGGAGGTGATAATCTCAATGATCCAATAGATCTAGGTAGCTTTGACTCCATATTTAGATCTGTTGTTATTAATAACACTCATGGGGGACTAACCCGTAAAGTTACTACATTTTATACAATAAAATTATTAAAACCTAGATTTATTCAATTCACTCAACTACAGTCACAATTTGCTTATGAGGAAAAAACAAATAAAAATACTTTATTATCTTTCTATCGAATGTATGAAGATGGGAGGAGAGAAGAATTACCTGTAAATGATGAAGGATATGTATACGATGAAAGTGCTGTCGATTATTTAGAAGATGAAGGAACACTTGCTATACCAGACTATCCAACACTTCAACTAAGTCCTGGTAATTATTTATTTTTAATAACCAACGATTTCCGTTATTTAAAAACAACCTATTCCATAGGAATTAATGTCTCTGTTCTTGACTGGAGATATATCACAGAAAGTGTCGAAGAAGCATTAAACTTCAAGCTCATAACTGAAACAGCTGATGAGACTCTAGATTTTGGATCTTTACTTACTGTTTAAACGTCAATCTTCTTAGGATTCCACTCTTTATCTTCTATCTTCGCCCATTCTGGGGTAGGTGAAATTGTTCCTTGAGGGCGGCCAGTTGTAGCGGCTCTCGTCTTAGCCTTAGTATAAGCAGCCATAGCATCTGATAATCGAACCGCTGCGGCGTCAACAGCAGGTTGAAATTTGGACGACACAGTAGGAGGAGTTACGGACGTAGGTTGGGCAGCAGCAGTTTGAGGGGTAGGAGTAGTTGCTGAAGTAAATGTAGATTGAATATCAAATGGTCTAGGAGTCTTTTGAAATCCAACAGGTCGGTCTTGGCCAGTTGGTAAAGAAGCTAAATATGAGGCATGTTCTTGAACTCTATGACCAGCCATACGTTCCCCTATATCCGCAGGAGTCCCTACTTCGTCATAACGCTGTTGTTGTAGCTTTGCTGTTTCTTCTTCAATCCGCTTCATTTGAGCAGCGGTAGCTTGAAAACTTGTTTGTGGGGTAACCTGTAAAAAAGTCTGAGCCGCAGGTTTTCCTTCCTTAGGCTGAGATGCCATTATTACTTGTCCAGGGGGTCTAGATCCACCCATAGCTTCATTTAAATTTAACTTCTATACTGATTCTATCTGTCACAAACTCGTGTAAATGCTGGGCTCCGATCATACCGACAGGGAGGAGAACCAAAATAAGGATCAACTCAGCATAAGTAATAGGTCGGCGCATGATAAACAATATCCTTTCCTTACAGAGTTTAGCGGCCTAATCACTGAATTGTCCAGAAAGGACTTAAAAGAATTAATGAGTCACCAACAACTAATGTTTGCGAAAGCCCTCTGGGAAGCAGAGAATTATGGAGGCTCTTTAGAAAAATGTAAAAAACGACTTAAGGAATTACATGGACCGAAATGGCATCATATAGTAAAACTCAAAGATCATATGGCTGATATTCGTGAATATTATGAGTTTGTATTGCGATTAGATCACAAATTACAATGGGACAAATATAAAAATTACGCTAAGATCTCTTCAGATAAGGTCCTCAAATGACAGCGACCATTAGTGAGGACTGGTTAGAGCTGCTACAACAGACTAACTATGAGCCAGGAGAGGATAATCCGAATAGCTATCAAAGTTATCGTTTTATCGAATTAGACATTAATTCTGTCACAGTAAAAAATTATAATGAATTACTTTGCCCATCATTAGCCACACAAGTAGAAATTTTTATACCTCCTTCAGGAAGCTTTGAAACCCGAGATCTACGACGTTACTTAGAACTCGTTTCTAGCTATGAAACCAGTACAACAGATCTGATGCTGGGATTATCTCTAGCTGACCAAATTCGGTTGACTTTTAGTGATATGAAAACAAGTACCATCTGTGATAGGTATCCAGAAATCAATTTGGCAGAGAAACGTCGTTACCGATGTGTTGCTGAATATCTAATTAGACAAGGAGAACTCACTAAACTACGAGATGAAAATGGAAAATTAATTAAAAAAATTGGCAATATGCAAAAAGCAGTAGTCCTATATAGACCGCTCCCTAAACTCTTAGAAACACTCAAAAAATCTGGCTTAGGTAATCTAATTAAGATCGAACTTAAAAATGAACCTGTAAAGAAACAAAAACCTTGATAAACTAAATCAGCAGGAGAATTTTATGACTAGCAGAAGAGACAAACTCGTAAAAAAACTTATGAGAGGCGTCACAGGAAAGGATGAAGCAACTCTCATGAAATTAACTGTAGAAAGAGTTTGCGCTGATATGTGCGAATTTTATCTCAATTTCTATGATAATGAAGGACCGGGGGCAATGGTCTATGTACCAGATTCACCAGATGAAGAGAAAAGTATGTTCTATCTAACAGTTGATCATCTAATGAATGCACTTGATGACTTTACTAAGCGAAGTATGGATGGAGAAGCCGGGGTTATGAAACAAGCAATTGCACGTGCAGAGCCAATAGATCCAGCAAAAGAAGCTCTATTTATAATTCAAGATAAAGACAGGATGTCCTTAATCCACTATAAAATTGATTGTGATGGAGCGAACTTTGTCCAAATGTGAAAAAACGGAAATTAACCTGGGCAGATTATAAAAATTTATTAGGTCGTGTTTCTCACGTAACTCATGACTGGCTCACTCCTTGTGAATTTTTACCTTATATATACGCTTTATTAGGAGAAATTGATCTAGATCCATGCTCTACACATCATGCTAATGCTGAATTTTTACAAGCAAAAAAAATATATACCCTTAAAGATGACGGACTCAATATGCAAGATCCATGGACTGGAAAAACCTATCTATTTCCACCAACCTATGGTCGCTGTTCATTTAGCCAAGCACGTGGTACTTGGAGGTGGAGTTCAAAGGGATCCTCTTCTGCAAAAGCACCATCAGTAATCTGGTTTCAACGATTAGTAAGAGAATGGAAACTCAGAAATATCCCTGAAGCATTATTTTTCACTACTTATCCAGAAATGATGAGAATATGTCCAGAAATGTGGGATTATCCCGTATGTATCCTAAAAAATCGAGCAAATTTAATACATGGTGAAAAATTATTCCGATTGAAATCCCCTATCTCGTGGGGCTATTTTATCTACTTACCCTCATTACAATATGGATTCGATCAAGCCAAAAGATTTAAAGAAATATTCTCTAATTTAGGTAAAATAATTTATTAACCCTACTTAGGACGTGGAAAACCGCTCTTACGAAGACGTTCAATATAAGTCTTCAAAAAAGTTTGAGCATTGGAAGCATCAGCCGCTCGCTCAAGCCCCTTGTAACGATTGTCAACTTCGTAACTATGTCTAAACTGGGTTTTCATAACTCCATTGTATTAGAAACTAACATGACAAAAACACAAGAAGAAATAAAAACTATATGTGAAGATGTAAAAAGACTACTAATTCATAAAAATCAAAAATATGGAGACTCTGCCTTGACTCCTTGCCGAATCTTTAGTAAAGCTAATGCAGTAGAACAAATATTAGTTCGTATCGATGATAAATTAAATAGAATTCAACAGGGGGCAGGACTTCTAGCTGAAGACGAAGACGTAATAATGGATCTCATAGGATATCTCATACTACTTAAAATAGGTCTAAAACGAACCTCATTATGAATTACGAAGAATTCCTAGAAAACTACACACCAGAACTACAACTAATTGATGCAATTGACATGCTCACTCACTTTCACCCGGACGCGGCAGAGATCCTAGACCGGTGGGCTTCTGAGACCAATACCGAAAAAAACGTCTTAGAACTTCCCCTGAAGGATCCCACTCCAGAAACTTTTTCTCAAGATATTCAATTGCCTTCAGCTGATTGGGTGCCCCAGTATACGTCTCAGGGAGATTTAATAAGCATTTCTTCACCCGACACCGATGCGGAGTAAAAGTCGGAATCTCTTTACTTGGAGACAAATAAGTATCTAACTCCATTCGCCGTTTAGTAACCATTAGATCGCCACCCGACTGCCAAATCCGATTAATATAAGGACTCCACTCTTTTATAAGCGCATTTTTAGAAGAGTGACTATTGATTAGCTCTAGTAAACGACAGGTCTTAAAAGATTGAATCCCAATACTATGGGCAAAACTTAAAAGTGCTGCCTTTCTATTTGAACTCAAAGGAACAAAAACATATTCTTTAACAAGATTTGAAAACTCCTTTAAGTCTTCAATGAACTGCTTCTCTATCTCTTCTTCAGTTGCTTTATCAGTTGAGAGTAAGTACCTTCCACTGATTTGCTTACTTCCATATCCAATACGCCAAATACTCTCTCCATAGTCCTTATAAGATGCATACCGCCCCATCCCTAAACTCGTCCTAGGGACTGTAGATCTCTTTATTAACTCGGTACTCTTCTCAGTAAAAAATGGATATTTTAATTTATCTTCGCGTGTTCTGACCTTTTTATGGGACAACAACATTACCGTTGTAATTAACCTCAGAATAACCGTCTAATCCCATTAATACAACATAGTTCTTAGCTGCATTAGTAACCGTTACTCCTACAGTTCCTTTACCTCTTCCAGCTTTTATAATATTGTAATATTTTTGGTATCCAGTAGGTGCAGCCCCAGCATTATAAGCGTCTTCCTGGAAGATCTCTAAAGAACTGAGAGCATTAGAACTATCAATTGTGACCTTTATGTCCCCGGTGCCACCAGGATTTACACGGAAAGCTCTAATTTGATCTGAGCTATTACCTCCAGCTGTCTGACCAAGGTAAGTAATCTCAGCTGCAGCAGAATCTTTCTCGAAAGTATCTAAAGTGCCTGAAAAAGTGCGAGTAGCCATGGTATTTAAGAAATCTGCCCAACAGTGGAGAGGTTGAATTTAATGTCGGCATCAATGCCGTGATCTTTTAGAACCCCAAAAAACATTTGGCGATCCAGGGCTTTTTGATGTAGCATTTCGATAAATGCCTCCTCTAATTCACTCCTATCAAGGTTTTGAATTGCTAGAGAAGCGGCGTGAATTGAAAATTCAACGTCGATTGGAAGCGTAACTGCATCCATAAGTAGCCAAAACTATATATTTATATTACCAGCGCTCAACAAAAGAGCAACGAAATGCTAACAACGATCAATAGAAGGACAGGAAGGAGGCTCCCTTAAAGGTCTCTCACGTTGATCTATTGCGTAGTAAGGAATGTCAGAGACTCCCTCAAAGATGCCAGGTACTAACGCTGGCAACCTTTCCTGCGTGTAATGTCGTAAGTGATGCTCTGCCCTTGACGTCATGATTGTTATGAGGACTTACTTTGCGGCCTAATAGAATCGTCCCGGCACCATACGTACCCGTAAATAGTACAATGAAGCTTAAAAAGACGAGTTCCACTTGCAATGATAGTTATCGACACTTACATTGTAATCCAAATAGTATCAAAAAATGATTGATAGTAACGTAGCTTTAGAATTCATGCGGGCAGCTGTTGGTGGCGTAAGTAAAACACAAACAATTAGAGCATTTAAAGAACGTTATCATTTAGAAGAAAAAGATATTAACCAATTGATACAACTCTGTGCCTTTAAGCCATCTCCAAAAAGAATTAAGTATAAAGAATTCTATAACAATGCCATTACTAAAGATAAAAAAGCAAAAAGACTTTATTATCCGTTCACTCAAATATACTCTTATGAGGATTTTTTAACTGCAGAAGAATGTAAAAATCTGAGAGAAATTACTGATGGAAATTTAAGGAGATCAACAGTCTCAGATCTCAATGATACCTGTCATATCTCTGATTATCGAACCAGCTCAACAGCTGACTTACACTACTTTGAAGATCCATTTTATTTAGATATAGACAGGAGATTGGCTGATGTACTAGGATTACAACCTTTTCTTGGAGAGGTCATGCAAGCTCAGAAATACTTGCCTGGTGAATTTTATAAGGAGCATTATGATTTCTTCCCACCGCTAGCAATCAAAGAATGTAGAACATACTGCGAATGGATGGGACAAAGAACTTGGACAACTATGATTTACTTAAATGATGTAGAAGAAGGTGGGGGAACCTATTTCAAACATCTCAAGCTAAAAGTAAAACCGAAAGAAGGTATGTTGTTAGCCTGGAATAACTTATATCGTAACGGAGTCCCAAACTATAAAACAATGCATGAAGCATTACCACCCATACAAGGTAATAAGTATGTAATAACCAAGTGGTGGAGAAGTTGGAGTCTAATCTAAAACTCACACCCGTAAGCTGCCTTCGTCAACTTTATCTCGAATTGTGGAGCCTACAGAACCATACAAAGCTCTATCACCAGCGGCGGGCCAACGGGATTTATACAACTCTTTCATCTGTTCATCAATTTGAGCAGCCTTACTCGTATTACCAGCTATCTCATCTTGCCACCTAATATCCGATGCTTTCTGTCTAGCAAAATCTATAGCTGCAGGATTCTCAGGAAAGGCCATGATCTAAATTAACTTTTTATCAATACTCCTATTCAGTTTACCAAAGCTTCCCCTATTACTTAGATATCACAAATACCAACGGTGGCTTCTTCTTCAGCTGGATCATACTCACATTCCTCTAATAATCTTAACAAATAATAATGAATCTTACTTGTAACCCAACGAAGATCTTCATCGCTTATATCACTAACAATAGCGTTTAGAGACAACTCACGGGATGGGGCACGAACATGCTCCGCCAGGAGTTCCAAAGCTCGATACCTATTGTGGTTCAGTTCCTTCAACATTGCTCTCCTTATCCGAAGCAGTAGGGTCAGTCTCTCCTGAAAGTGTATTCAGATGTGAAAGCAGTTCCAAGGCCCCTTGAACTTTCAAATAAGACTCTTTAAGGCCGACCAAATTAGCTTCAACAGAACGAATTTCCTTAGTAAGATCCGTTGCTTGTTGAATTAATTGACTGTTTACATCTTCGTGCATTTATCTAAAAAAAGACATCTGCAATGAGTATAGCGTCCCCTTCTATAAAGACACAACCATCATTTTAAAAATTAAACCAACCAGTCCCAGTAGACCCTCCTTCGACCATAAACCGAGGATTCATATGTTCATAACTGTAGTGAGAGTCCTGTCCTGAACCCCTTTCGCTATCAAACCAATCACCATTTTCAAGATCTAATTGACCAAGAGGATTTTGAACTAACCAATAATCTTTTCCATAACCCGTAATTGCTACAAATTGAAATCCCCCAGAAGGATGTGAAAAAGTACCACCAATTACTAATTTAACAACGACAGGCAACCCTTTATGAATCTCCTCTCTTATATCTTGATCATCAGCGGATAATGTATAAGTGGCATTGACCCCTAATTCTCTTAATGAATTATGATTTGACTCCCGTAAAGTAGGCTTCCCATACTTATTAACTAGGCCTAAATAATCAGAATGACTGTTAATAGTAGGGGTATTTAAGTACTTCAAACACATTGCAAGAGAAGCTGATTGAGATAATTTCCATCCTTCATCATCAGTCTTTTGGTGGAAATAGGGAAAATCCTTTAAGTAAATTAAATCCCTATCAATTGAATAAGGAACTTTTGGTTTCTCGTCAGTTAAGCCATCCCAATGCTCATCATCAATCCACCAATCACCTAATCCAGTCTCTAAATATGTATGTCCAACTCCGCGATCTAAAACTTTACATCGACGAATAATTCTTGCAGGTAAAATTTTAGCTTTTTCATCAGAAGCAAGTTTCTTCGCATCTATAGGTCTCGCTTTTAGCCACGTATGGCAGCGAGATACAATAGAAACCCACCCCCAATGAAGGTTTGGCACATACAGCTAGAATGCTGCTCACATCTTACCCAATATTTATCTACATTTGATACTTAGTTTGATCTGAAGGAGCTTCAGCCTTGATTACTAATGGAGCCTGCTCAATTCTGATGGTCTGAACAGCTGAATTAGATGCAGCTTTTTCAATCATTCTCTCCATATCTTTCTTACTTACCTGACCACTATCTCCATTCATTTTCATAGTTCCATCACCTTTTTTGGATGCCGTAGCGATCCCAAAACTGGCCAAAACACCAGTAAACACGCTAGCTATGAAGGTTGGATCTATCTTCTGAGCTGGAACACCTGGGATAGAAACGTAATTTAAAGTTAATATTCCACCACTCCAAACTAAGACTCCAAGTCGGACAAATGTACTGATGATTGCAGCTTGTTCTTCTTGATCAGGAAGAAG